>OIWV01000407.1_pt1 | contig 42085 bp, 35 predicted proteins | sample 1587751 | NCBI WGS metagenome assembly OIWV01 (sample SAMEA3888913, study PRJEB22519) | human gut metagenome | biome: human gut; feature: human-associated habitat; material: faeces | place: Denmark | collected 2010
AAGGTAACATGGATGGTCGCGCATATACAAAGGTTATCAAGATGGTTAAGAGCCCTAAGACTGGTGCATACGTTTTCGATGAGAAGATGGTACCAAACGAGGCTGTTAAGGATTTCTTCAAGGACTAATCTGATTGCATCAGCATTCAGACTAGCGTTCTCTTGGAGACTCGCATAAATACAATAAGGTCGCAATACTCTTATCAAAGGGTATGCGGCCTTTTTTGTTTTTGTTACAGAAGCGGTTTTTTCCGTATGGGTATATTTTTCTTTCTTTTTTCTTTTGCTATTTCAAAATAAAAACGTAACTTTGCACTGAATAAATGAAATGTCCGCTTTTGTAGAAAAGAGGATATATATAAATGTTTTTTAAGAAGAAAGGAACAAGATAAGATGCCGTTAAGATTACCAGATAAACTTCCAGCCATTGAGCTGCTGAAGCATGAGAATATTTTCGTGATGGATGAGAGCCGTGCCCACAGTCAGGAAATCAGACCGCTGAAGATTTGTGTGCTCAACCTGATGCCGCTTAAGATCACGACAGAAACTGATTTGGTGAGATTGCTCTCCAATACGCCTCTGCAGTTGGAGGTTTACTTCATGAAGTTGAAGAGCCATACTCCAAAGAATACACCTATAGAGCATATGATGATGTTCTATAAGGATTTTGCGGAATTATCCAAGCAGAAGTTTGACGGTATGATCGTGACGGGTGCTCCTATCGAGACGATGGAATATGAGGAGGTGGAGTATTGGCCGGAAATCCAGGAGATATTCAATTGGGCACGTACCCACGTTACCTCTACGCTGTATATCTGCTGGGGTGCGCAGGCTGGACTCTATCACTTTTATGGTGTACCAAAATATCAGCTTGATAAAAAGATGTTTGGTATCTTTCCTCAGAAACCGCTTGATCCGTCACTCCCTATCTTCCGTGGTTTTGATGACATCTTCAATATGCCACACAGCCGCCATACTGAGGTGCGCAGGGAAGACATCGAAAAAGTGCCGGGACTGGATATTATCGCTGAATCTGCAGAGAGTGGCGTGAGTGTCGTCATGGCGAGGGGTGGACGCGAATTCTTCGTGACAGGTCATCTGGAATATGCGCCTAATACGCTCGATAAGGAGTATAAAAGAGATATGGGCAAGCGAGACGACGTAGAGTTGCCTAAAAACTATTACTTCCATGACGATCCGAATGAGGCACCTCTGGTAACATGGCGTGCCCATGCCAACCTGTTCTACAGTAACTGGATCAACTATTACGTTTATCAGGAAACTCCTTATAATATTGATGATATTCAATAAGGTCGGAGTTATAAAAAGAACTAAGATAGGTTAGGAAATGAATGATATTGAAGCAAAGAAGAAAAAAGAAATACACTTGACGAAGCTGGAGCTTCTTGCCCCAGCCAAGAATCTGGAGTGTGGAATTGCTGCTATCGATCATGGTGCCGATGCGGTATATATTGGTGCACCACGTTTTGGAGCCCGCGCTGCTGCTGGCAACTCGCTAGAAGATATCAAGAAACTCTGCGATTATGCCCATCAGTTTCGTGCCACGGTTCACGTGACGGTGAATACCATCATCTATGAAAATGAGATGGAGGATACTCTGAAGATGATTGGCGAGTTGGACCGTATTGGAGTGGATGCACTCCTGTTGCAGGATATGGGTGTTCTCTGGGATGTAAGAGCCAATCGTCTCTGGCATCGTGAATTGCATTCCAGCACGCAGTGTGATGCCCGTTCTGCAGACAAGGTTTTCTGGCTGTCAACGCTTGGATTCGATAGAGTGGTCCTTGCCCGTGAACTTTCTCTTGATGAAATCAGGGAAATCCACAAGAAAAATCCTTCTACGCAGTTGGAGGTCTTTGTGCATGGTGCGCTCTGTGTTAGTTATTCGGGAGTATGCTATGCTTCGGAGAAGTGTTTCGGCCGTTCTGCAAACCGTGGTGAGTGTGCTCAGTTCTGCAGAATGAAATTCAATCTCATAGATTCCAATGAGAATGAAATAGAGCATGAGCGCCATCTGCTGTCACTGAAGGATCTCTGCCAGATAGATCATCTGCAGGAACTTGCTGATGCGGGTGCAACTTCTTTCAAGATTGAAGGACGCCTGAAGGATGTAAACTATGTGAAGAATGTTGTGGCTGCCTATAGTCGAAAACTCGATGAGATAGTAGCTGCCAATCCGGATAAGTATAGTAGAGCATCATTTGGTCGTGCTATCCATACTTTCCAGCCTAACTTGAAAAAGACATTCAACAGAGGATTTACCAACTACTTCCTCAATGGGCGACAGCCGGACATCGCTTCTTTTGATACACCAAAGGCGATGGGCGAGTATGTGGGTAAGGTCAAGGAGATAAGAGGTAATGTTTCCTTCAACGTGGCGACAGTGGCAAGTTTTGCCAATGGTGATGGTCTCTGCTTTATCAATGACGAGAAAGAGTTGGAGGGATTCCGCGTAAACCGTGTGGAAGGTAACCGACTCTATCCGCTTCGTATGCCGGAGCATCTGCGCCCAGGCATGGCTCTCTATCGCAATAATGACCAGGCTTTTGAGAATGTTCTATCAAAGAAAACTGCGAGCCGTAAGATTCCTCTCTACATCAAGGTTGCACCATATTATCGGGGATCGATGCCGCTTCAGGATATTTCTGTTCAGGTAGGAGTTTCGGTTAATGTTCCTCAATTAGACTCAATGACTACGGAAGGCTTTTTGGAGAAGCATATCGCTTACAAGATTGACGAGTACGTTTTTGAGTTTGATGCTCCGCTGGAATTGGCGAAACGTCCTCAGGGTGATAATATCAGAAAGCAGTTGAGCAAGATGGGCAATACGGTATTTGAATGTGGTGAAGTGGTTCTTGAAGGTGATATTGAGAATTATTTCATTCCAAATAGTTTCCTGTCTGATTTTCGTAGAGATTTGATTGCAGCCGTGACTGAAGGTATTCAGAATATTGTTGATGGATCTTTGGAGAAAGGCTTCATGGATGAATTATTCTCATCACCTTATCGCCTGGATCAGGTTGGTGAGCATGAATTGAGTCCGGAGGAGTTTGTATGGCAGCCTGCCTATGGCAAATGGCCGTATCTCTATAATATCGCTAACCGCAGTGCTGAGCATTTCTACAAGACGCATGGCATGAAGCATATTGAACCTGCATTTGAGGTAAAACAACCTAAGGGTGAATCGCTCATCATGCAGTGCCGCCATTGCATCCGCTACTCTTTGGGCTATTGCGTAAAGCGAGGAGGCAAGAAGCCGCAATGGAAGGAACCGCTGTTCCTGGAGCTGGGCGATGGCAGAAGATTCCGCTTACAATTCAACTGTGCCGAGTGCCAGATGGATGTCTATAGCACAAAATAAAAACGAAACGGGTTTCGCAACCCAAAATGAAGAATGAGAATAAAACTGATGATAAAAATGATGGTATGTATGTTGGGCATCTGTTTGATGCTCAACAGCTGCTATCATCGTCATAACTCCCATCAGCAGCATGCAGCCATGCTGGAGTACAGTGACCGTCAGTTGGATTCTATCTCATTCTCTACCACCCACCATTACACCAACAAATATAACTTTATGGTGTTTAAGGATTCTATCCACTTGATGCGACAGCAACCTGAAGAATTGGTGAGTGGTCTTTCGGTAGATTCATTCTCTGTCAAGAAGAACCAGCTTCTGGTTGTGACAGATATCCGTATGGTTCCGCAAGACAGCATCGACTCTGTATGGGTGCAGCTTGCTACTGAAGATAACAGGTTTGGATGGAGTAGGGAATCGAGATTGCTTCCTCAGGTTGTTCCGGATGATCCTATCTCTGAATTCATCATGACTTTCAGCAATGTCCACTTGCTCATTTTCCTGGTGGTCATTGTAGTCATCACATTGGCTTATCTGGTAAGAAAGGTATTTCATAGCAATGCCAAGATTGTGCATTTCAATGATATTGATTCGCCGTATCCGCTTGCTCTTGTGCTTCTGGTATCCATCTCGGCAGCCTTTTATGCCTGGATTCAGACTTTTGAACCAGAGATTTGGCGACAGTTCTATTTCCATCCGTCATTGAATCCTTTTGCGGTACCTAAGGTGTTGGGCGTATTTCTTGCCTTGGTATGGAGTATTCTTATTGTGGGACTGGCATGTGTCGATGAAGTTTATCATCGCCTTCCGTTTGGTGAAGCCCTCTTGTATCTGGGCGGTCTGGTAGGTGTATGTGCACTCGATTATATCATTTTCAGTGTTTCCACCTTATATTATATAGGGTATATCCTGCTGGTGGCATACATTTGGTTTGCCGTCAAATCCTATCGTAGGGGGAATTCCTAATAAATAAGGATTCTGGGTGTCAGGAAAAAGCTGTACCTTTGCACCCGTTATGAAAAAGGATATAGTAAATAAGAAAATGATAGCATTGGCGCTGGCTTCTTCAGTTGCGCCAATCTCCTTGTGGGCTGGTACAAGCAATGTCTTGTCCCTTGATAATAAAAGAGTAGATAACCCTGATTTCAAAGTATTCACTGATAGCAGTAAGGTGTTTGATATCGACGAGGTGGTTGTGGTTTCACAACCAAAAGAGGCTCTTCGTCTTCGTCTGCAGTCACTCAGCAGTACTTCTGTCGGTGGATTTCAGATACAGAAATTAGGCACACGCGATTTGCGTGAGCTTTCTAATTATATCCCTAATTTTGTAATGCCTAACTATGGCAGCCGTCTTTCCAGTGCTATGTATGTGCGTGGCATTGGCAGTAGGGTGAACAGTCCTGCGGTAGGCATCTATCTGGATGGCATCCCGGTGATGAGCAAGTCTGCCTTCAGTCTTCATCATTATCAGACTTCCCGTATTGATGTCTTGCGTGGTCCTCAGGCTACTCTCTATGGTCAGAACACCGAGGGTGGACTGGTGCGTATCTATTCCCGCAATCCGTTTGAATATGAGGGTACTGATCTGAAGTTGAGTTATGGTTCCCGATATTATAGAAATGTAGAGTTGGCTCATTATCATCGCATCAATGACCATCTGGCGTTTACTGTAGCAGCTTTCAATGATGCACAGAAGGGTTTTTTCAGAAATACGAATACCGGCAGTAGAGCCGACAAGTATGATGAGGCTGGAGGAAAGATTGTGCTGAAGGCAAAGCTCAACAGAGGTTGGAACGTAGATGTTCTTGCCAACTATCAGTATGTTGATCAGAATGGATTCCCTTATGGCAAGCTGGATCTGGAAACAGGCAAGGCTGCGCTTCCTTCCACCACCTTCGACGGAACCTATCTGCGCCATTCCTTTATCTCGGGTGTTACCGTGAATCATACTGGGGCAGATTATAATTTTGCTTCTACCACAAGCTATCAGTATCTGAAGGATAAGATGAATATGGATCAGGATTATCTTCCTACCGATTATATGAGCATCCTGCAGGAGCAGCTTCAGAACTCGCTTACCCAGGAATTTACCTTGAAGAGTAATCGCGCGGTAGGCGGTTTCTGGAATTGGACCGCGGGTGGCTTCTTCTCTTATCAGTGGCTGAAGACCAATGGACCGGTCTTCTTCAATGAGGGTATGACCCAGCCTATCGGCAATGCTATCCAGACGCAGATGTATAATGCGATGCTCAATGCGATGGCACAGGGGATGGTGGCACAGGGTATGACGGAAATGGCTGCCAAGGCTGCAGCTGCCAAGGCTATTGAGAGAGCTGGAGGCGTATCCATGAATGTGAATATGGGTGCACCGGGATTGTATCATACACCTCAGTGGAACCTGGGATTCTTTCATGAAAGCAACTTCAATATCACCGATCGCCTTACTGCCACCTTGGGCTTGCGTTATGACTTGATGCATACAGCCATCCATTATGATGCCAGTGCCTATATGCAGATGAATGCCAATGTAATGGGAAAGTTGGCTACCTTTGTCTTGGATTCTTCGCTGGATCACGAGGTGAGTGACGATTATGGTCAGCTCCTGCCGAAATTCGGTCTTAATCTGAAGATTGATGAGCTGGGCAGTAATGTATATGCTACTGTAAGTAAGGGCTATCGTGCTGGTGGATATAACATCCAGATGTTCAGTGATGTACTTCAGGCCGAACTGAATGCCAATCGCAGTCAGGCTATGCGTGGAGATTATCATATTACGCATACCGAGGAGGATTACCAGCGTATTGATAAGACCATCGCCTACAAGCCGGAGACTTCCTGGAATTATGAGGCTGGTGCTCATCTGAATCTCTTCGATCACATGCTGCATTTTGACTTGAGTGCGTTCTATATGAAGGTGACCAACCAGCAGCTCTCTGTCATGGCGGGCAATTATGGCTTCGGACGTATGATGGTAAATGCCGGAAAGAGTCACAGCTGTGGTATTGAAGCAGCTTTGAGAGGACAGCTTTTCGATGGTAGATTTGATTGGGCAATGAGTTATGGTTATACTCGCAGCAAGTTTGATAAGTATGTAGATGGAGAAGGTGAGAATGCCGTAGATTATAAGGACAAATACGTTCCTTACGTGCCACAGCATACAATGGCTGCGATGGCAGACTATCGTCTCACCGACTGGCTGACCCTGGGTGCAAACGTGAATGCACAAGGCAAGACCTATTGGGACAATGCAAATACTTACTCCCAAAAGTTATATGCAGTTTTGGGAGCACATATTGATTTGAATTTCAAGGCTTTCAATGTAAGTTTCTGGGGTAGAAATCTCACAGACACCAATTATAATACCTTTGCGGTAGATAATTCTGCTACAGGTACGAAAGAATATTTCGCCCAGCGAGGCAATCCTTTCCAATGTGGTGTGGATGTGAGATTCCATTTCTAGTAATTGCTATTCGTTATTGTCGTATCCGTCTGAGATTTTCTTACCCAGAGCGAGTGCGGCAATAACTTTAGCCCCTGATTTTTCTAGTTTTTCAGCAAATCGAACAATTGATCCTCCAGATGCAATAATGTCATCGAAGAGGATCACTTGTTTTTCCTGGAAGAAAGTTTCGTCTATATGAAGTGTATCCACTTCATCTCCATCCTCATCTTTTGTAGTTGTGAAGCTGAATGCGCTGTAGGCATTCTGCATACCTGTTGCTTCACATACCTGTTCGCTGAACTTGCGGAATCTGCGCTCAGTATGCTTTCGGGTTGAGGCGGGTAGGCAAACGAAAGTGAGTTGTGAAAGTGCAGGGAGCGGGTTGGTGGCTCCCTCTTTTTCAGAGAATACCGCCTTTAGGAAAGAAGACACCAAGTCGATGGCCTTATCGACAGCTTGCTGGTGGTCTATCTCGGTAGTGAGTTCCGAGTTACCCTTGAAGTTGACGATGAGGTCGCGCTTTTCCCATTCTTCTGCTGAAAGCTCGAAGGTGCCGAATGCGCTGAAAGCAGCGTAATCTACCAGCCAATTGTAGTGAAGGCCATTGCTGAGGCAAGGCCATGATGCGATGTTAATGCTTTTTTCTGCCATAGACAAGATGTTTATAATCGTTCTTCTTTATAGTTTTCTTGAATAGATATTGATTCCGTTGTCTTTATAGATCAGTACAAAAGTATGAATATTTTTTGAAATATCGGCATAAAAAAGCTTTTTTTTCATTTTGGACTATTTTTTAGCAGATTCTACTTTGATTTTAACAAGATTTCTAGTAACTTTGCACCCCGAAACCGGATGGGCTTCACTTTTATGATATGAATAATCATGATTTTTAAAAAATATAACAAATGACGAGAAAAACAAAAATGCATGAGTTGCGCGACTACATCATTATCGGTCTGGCAATGGTAGAAGGTAGTATCGGACTCAATTTATTCCTCCTCCCTAACCATATCACGATGGGTGGAGTAGGCGGTATCGCCTCTATCTTCTGCTGGGGATTTGGCATTCCTGCCTCTGTCACTTATCTGGCGCTCAACGTATTTTTGCTGTTGATTGCATTTCGTATCCTGGGTTGGAAATTCTGTGCCAAGACGATTTATGGCGTTGCTATCTTTGCTGCGGTGACTCGCTTCATCGAGATTCATACGGTAGGTATGACGCCTTTGCTGCACGATCAGCCTTTTATGGCGACGGTTATCGGTGCCTTCTTCATGGGTAGCAGTGCCGGATTGGGTCTTGGATGTAATGGATCCACTGGAGGCAGTGATACGGTGGCGGCTATGATCAATAAGTACTATAACATTTCTCTGGGACATGCCATTATGGTTTGCGACTTGCTCATCATTACCAGTTCCTATTTTGTGCTTCGCTCCTGGGAAATGGTGATTTATGGTTATGTGTGCCTGTTCGTTGTGTCGCTTACTGTTGATCATGTTGTCAATGCCATGCGCCGTTCGGTACAGTTCTTTATCATTTCAGACAAGTATCTGGAGTTGAGTGCTGCCATCAATACGACAGCCGAGCGTGGATGTACCGTCATGGATGGTCATGGTTGCTATAGCGGCAAGGATGTTCACATGCTCTTCGTACTGGCTCGACAGAGAGAGTCGCAGAAGATATTCCGCCTGATTGATGATATTGACCCTACTGCATTTGTGAGTCAGAGTTCTGTAATCGGTGTATATGGAGAAGGATTTGATAGATTTAAGGTAGGCAAGAAGATTTCCTTGTCTAAAAAATAAGTTTTTAGATAAAAGTTATGTTCGCAAGTATGAAATGAGTATTCTCATGCTTGCGAACATTATTCTTTTGGGGCAGGTACTTGCTGATACCATCCTGTTTGTTTTTACTTCTTTCTTTCTGTTTCCTTGATGTAGCCGTGTCGGTAAGCATAGAGAAGTTCCTGGAGATCTTCTATCTGCTTACGTAAATCCTGACCGATATCTGTATCTGCTACGAGCATTCTTCGATTGCTCATTTCTACGATCTGGGTGGTACTCTTGATGTCGGTACCGCTTGTGATGGCATCCTCGGCACTTGTGAAAGGCTCGTGCTGTACCAGCTGGAAACCGCGAGAGTGATAAACCAGGGTGTAGCCTGCTATACCTGTCTCGTTATGGTAAGCTTTGGAGAAACCTCCATCAATCACCATCAGCTTTCCGTTTGCCTTGATAGGATTCTCTCCCTTTAAGGTTCTTACCGGAACGTGACCGTTGATGATATGGCGATTCTTGCCCTTCAGCCCGAAGGCATCCATGATATGGTCTATCACCTTCTCGTCATCACGCAGCTTGAAGTAGTAGCCCTTTTCCTCTTTGTGGGTCTCCTTGTCGGCGATAAAATATCGCTCGAAGGTTGCCATCTTGCTCTTGTCGAAGAGTGGACTGTCTGGACCACACCAGAGATAGAGGAAATAATCGATGGCATACTGTTTCTCGTCTGGGTCGGAATCCATCTGGAACGCCGTGCGAATCTGCATTCCGGTATGGTGCATCAGATCCTTTCCGCTATACTTTTCTCCAGGACAAATCTCTACCTCTTTCAATGTTCCATCCTCGTTGAGTGGACAGGATGCATGGAAGAGCAGGTTGTTGTTGAAGATGGCATACATACAGCCGTGCTGCAGCATGGTTCTGATATGCTTGTGCAGTTTCTCGCATACCATAAACGAATGGTGCAGCTTCTGCATCAGAATCTCTTCTTCCTCGCTGAGCTTGTTCGGATTCTGCGGGTCGATGGTAGGGAAGTGGCATGTGGACATTTCGTACTCCTTGCCCTCAATCTCTACGGTTCCCTTTTCATAGTTTACGTGCTCAAAGAGTCGTCTGCCATCCATTTTCCATTCTGGATGCTTGGTGATGAGCTGACCTTCTATCTTGAATTGTATCACGGCAATAGCCTTGTGCATCAGAGATGTGAGTCGCTTGGTCTTGTCATCCATCGCAGCTGCACCACCCGTCATCTTTGGCAGGAATTCTTCGCAAGGATCATCGCCGTAGGTGTCCATGGCAAAAGTAGCCAGAGGTATGAGATTGATGCCGTAACCCTCCTCCAGGGTGGCAAGGTTGGCATGGCGCAGCGACAGTCGGATGACGTTGCAGATACAGGCATCATTACCGGCAGCGGCTCCCATCCAGAGTACGTCGTGGTTGCCCCATTGGATATCCCAGCTATGATAGTGGCGCATCTTGTCGAGAATGATATGTGCTCCCGGTCCGCGGTCGTATATATCACCGAGAATATGGAGCTGGTCGATGGCGAGTCTTTGTATCACATTGGCAATGGCTACAATGAAATCGTCAGCACGTCCTGTAGAGATGATGGTATCTACGATGACATTCACGTATGCAGTCTTATCGTGATCTTCTGTATGCTCGTGCAGAAGTTCCTGTATAATATAGGAGAAATCGCATGGCAGCGACTTGCGTACCTTGGAACGGGTGTACTTGCTTGACACATCACGGCAAACTGCCACCAGCTGGTGAAGGGTGATGTGATACCAGTCGTCTATATCTGATTCTCTTTGCTTCACCTGCTCCAGTTTTCGTTCCGGATAGTAGATCAGGGTGCAGAGTTCACGCTTATCCTGTTCACGCAGGGTATTGCCGAAGAGTTCGTTCACCTTACGCTTGATATTACCCGATGCATTTTTCAGTACATGCAGAAAGGCCTCATACTCGCCGTGAATGTCGGCGAGAAAATGCTCTGTGCCTTTCGGCAGATTGAGAATAGCCTGCAGATTGATAATCTCCGTGCTAGCCTCAGCTATGGATGGAAACGACTGTGCGAGTAACTGTAGGTACCGCATGTCGTGATTGATATCATACTGTTTCATATTCGTAATCCTTAATGTTTGCGTCATTGTTTGCGTCAATAATTGATAAATCTAATGTTAACTGCTGAAACAACATTTCTGTTGATAATCTATATTTCAGATGCAAAGTTACAGCTTATTCTTGAAAATAAAAAATCTTTTGGCATATTTTTTCGGAAATATTTTGTGGTTTCACTTTTTTGCATTACTTTTGCAAACGTGTAGGATGATAAGGCTGGCACTGGCATCGCTTTCTTCCGGGCTTCAATCCTCACTTTCATATAAAAAAAGGTAATATCAATTATTCAATAGACTAGCAATATGAAACAAACAATTTTGGTAACTGGCGGTACTGGTTTTATCGGTAGCCACACCACAGTAGAGTTGCAGCAGGCAGGCTACAACGTAGTAATCGTAGATGACCTTTCAAACTCAAAGATTGAGGTTCTTGATGGTATCGAGAAGATTACAGGTATTCGTCCAGCTTTCGAGCAGGTTGATCTTCGTGACAAGGCAGCTACAGAGGCTGTGTTCCAGAAGTATCCTGCTATCGAGGGTATCATTCACTTTGCTGCCAGCAAGGCTGTAGGTGAGAGTGTACAGAAGCCTTTGTTGTACTACCGCAACAACCTGGTTTCGCTCATCAACTTGCTTGAGCTGATGCCAAAATATAATGTTAAGGGTATTATCTTCTCTTCTTCCTGCACCGTTTATGGTCAGCCTAAGCCAGAGAACTTGCCTGTAACTGAGGAGGCTCCTCATCAGAAGGCTACTTCTCCTTATGGCAATACCAAGGAGGTGAACGAGCAGATCATCGCAGACTATATCCATAGCGGTGCTAACATCAAGAGCATCGTCTTGAGATACTTCAACCCAATCGGTGCTCATCCATCTGCAGAGATTGGTGAGTTGCCAAATGGTGTGCCAAACAACCTGATTCCTTACGTAACTCAGACTGCTATGGGTATCCGCAAGGAGCTTACCATCTTCGGTAACGATTATGATACTCCTGATGGAACCTGCATCCGCGACTATATCTATGTCGTTGACCTCGCTAAGGCTCATGTTTGCGCTATGGCTCGTGTACTCGACAAGGAGACTGAACCACTTGAGTACTTCAACATTGGTACAGGTAATGGTAACTCTACTCTCGAAATCGTTGAGACATTCGAGAAGGCTACTGGCGTGAAGTTGAACTGGAAGTACGGTCCACGTCGTGAGGGCGATATCGAGAAGATTTGGGGCGATTGCACCAAGGCTAACAAAGTTTTGGGCTGGAAGGCTGAGGCTAAGCTTGATGACGTTTTGGCTTCTGCCTGGAAGTGGCAGCAGAAGCTCCGTGCCGATGGAATTATGTAATTACGGTTAAATATATATAAAAAGAAGGGACTTGGTATCTGGAATGATGGCAGGTTCCTTCTTTTTTTATACCTTTGCAGGAAAGTATTTTTTAACGTAAAAGAGCAGGAGTATGAAGAAATGTTTACTTACCATATTGATGATACCATGCATGATGTTGGCTGTGCCTATGGTTTCTTCGGCACGGACTGGTGCAGAGGAAATGATAGACCTGGATGTGCAGGAGATTTCCTTGACTTATTCTGGAGGCGTGATGCATATCACCGGAGCCAACAACCAGATTGTTACCATCTACAATCTGGCGGGTGTCGCTGTGAAGTCTTTCAGGGTAGAGGGACAGGACAAGCGCTTTAACCTTTCTCTCTCTGATGGTGTCTATATCATCAAGGTAGGAACCTCCTTTACGAGAAAGATTCTGGTTAGACGCTAAAGGTAGCCCTTCTTCTAAATATTCAGTTTCGTGAAAATACTTAGAATTTTGCCATTCCTGCTCTGTTGGGTCATTCTGTCGTGTAAGCAGCATGAACCTAATGAAAATCAAAACTTGACGTTAGAATACTATCAGGAGATGGTGAACCCAAACTATGCAATCAATTCTAAAAAGGTAAGGAGATTGATGGATAGCCTGATGAACAATGATTCGGGTTCTACTGTTGCTGACTTGCATACCAAGAGATATTATCGCAATCATGGAGGATTTCTTTGGGTTGATCGACATGGAATAGATCATCGTGCAGATACGCTGCTGACCTATCTGCAGAAGGTGGATGAAATGGGATTCAAGACTAAGCATTTCTATGTGAATCAGATTACGCAAGATATCGAAAGACTCCATCGGTTGGAGCTAGGGGAAGGTAATGAGGATATCAACCATGTGATGGCTCGTCTGGAATACAGGCTTACCAAGTCGTATTTGAGATATGTAGGTGGTCAGAGGTTTGGATTCGTCAATCCGTCATTCGTCTTGAATCGTCTGGACAGTATTGCTCCCAATCCCTACGATTCCATCAAGCGACCAGTGAGATACCGTGGTCTTTTTGATGTGAAGATGCAGCATGCCAGTGATGCCTTTTTTCATCTTGCTCTTCAGCAGTTGAGAAGTAGGGTGGATGTTGATGGCGAAGAAACAGAGAAAAGTAGATTGACGGCTTTCTTAAAGGATGTACAGCCCAAGTCTCCTTTCTATTATACGTTGCAGGAAAGATTGAAGTCGGAAAGCCTTGACAGAAATCAGAGAATGAAGATTCTTGTAAATATGGAGCGGTGCAGGTGGAGGGAAGCAGATTATCCTGCCAAGCATAAGAAATATGTGCTGGTTAACATTCCTTCCTTTCATCTTTATGCCATAGATGAGCAGGATACGCTTTCGATGAAGATTGGATGTGGCTCTACCAAGACCAAAACTCCGATACTGAACAGCTATATCAAGCGAATGGATCTGAATCCGAAGTGGTTTGTGCCTCGCAGCATCATGATCAAGGATATGGTGCATCATGCTGGGAATCCGGCTTACTTCAACTCCCGCAATTACTATATCTCAGATCGTTCAACAGGCGAGGAAGTGAATCCGGCACAGGTAACCCGGGCTATGCTGCTCTCAGGAAAATACGGTGTGGTTCAGCGTGGCGGAAAGGGAAATTCGTTGGGAAGAATCATTTTCCGTTTCGATAATAACTTCTCTGTCTATCTGCATGACACATCGAGCCAGACTGTTTTCAGCCGAGAGGACAGAGGCGTATCGCATGGATGCATAAGGGTAGAGAAGCCTTTCGAACTCGCTAAGTTCCTGCTTCATGAGAAAAATGATAAGCTCATTCAGCGAATCAACTATTCGATGACTGCCGATTCTCTGAAGATTAAGAAATTAGTGGTTGGGTCGGTAAAGGTGGAACCTCAGATTCCTCTCTTCATCACGTATTACACGCTTTATCCATTTGCCAAGGGTGTGGTAAGCTACCCCGATGTCTATGGATTTGATAGTGTGATATTTGAGCAATTAAAGAAATATCTATAGCCGGGAATGTAGGCTTATAAAGGAATTAAAGAATTAGTATTATTAAATTAGAAAACTTCATGATACTCAGTGATTCAGAACTGGTAGAGATGCTTCGGGAACCACGTACCCGGCGAGAAGGATTCGCCGTGCTGGTTAAGCAGTATAGTGAGAAACTATACTGGAAGGTGCGTCGTATCGTGCTCTGTCATGAAGATGCTAATGATGTCCTTCAGAATGTTTTCATCAAAGTATGGAACAATCTGCAGAATTTCCAGGGAAAGTCTTCACTATCTACCTGGCTTTATCGTATTGCGATCAATGAATCGCTTGATTTTCTGAGAAAGCAGAAACAGACGGATATGGTCAGTTCCGACGAAGAACTTTCTGTTTCATCCAGGTTGATGAGCGACGAATACTTTGATGGTGATGAGATACAGGCTAGATTGCAGGAAGCTGTGGCAAGGTTGCCTGAAGTGCAGAGGACGGTTTTTAATCTTAAATATTTTGAGGAAATGAAGTATTCTGAGATTAGTCAGATTCTCAATACCAGTGAAGGTGCACTGAAAGCTTCTTATCATCTGGCAGTGAAAAAAATAACAGAATATTTGCATTCGTTTGATTAAACCTTCAGCAATGTAAATCGTCTATTCAAATAAAAGAAGAAAGGATATTGCAATATGATAAACGAAGAGAAAAAAATAAATGATATTTTCGGCAAGGAAAACCATTTCAAGGTTCCTGAAGGTTATTTCGATAACTTTGCAGAACAGATGATGGCAAAGATTCCGATGCAGGAAATTGATTCTCCTGAAGAAACTGATAAGAACCGTCAGGAGAATCAGGCTAAGTTCGTGCATTTAAGTCTCTGGAGACGTTTGCCTCTCAGAAAGATTGCTGCAGCCTTAGCCGTAACAGCCATGTTGGGTGGCGGTGTGCTCTATCAGCTTCAGCAGACAGAGAAGAAGCATCATGCTTTGGCACATAACGAAACTCCAGCCATTGAGAGTTCACACGTTACAGACGGGGATGATGCTGCCTTTGAGCAGATGGCTGATTATACAATGATGGACACTCAGGATTTCTATGCACAGCTTGTGGCAGAGAACTAATGTTGAATCTATTAAAAAAGACGTATAAATGAAACAAGATAATAAAAGCAAGCATAGAACAAGACATCTGATCTTGGTTATAATGGCAGCTGTTGCGATGACGATGATGGGATTCCCTTGTCATGCTGAGAATACTCAAAGCCAGCGTCCGCCGTTTGACCCGAAGCGTTTTGAGGCAGATTTGGAGCAGTATATCACAACCCATGCAAGCCTCACGCCGCAGGAAGCAAGTAAGTTCTTCCCGGTTTACCGCCAGATGATGAAGAAGATGCGTTCTTGTTTTGATGAGATGCGTAGATATCATTTCGTTAATCCGACAGACGAGAAAGGTTGCGCTGAGGCTATCCGCCGCCAGGATGAGTTGGATATCGAGATGAAGCAGTTGCAGCAGGAATATCATAACCGGTTTATGTATATCCTGCCTGCCAGCAAGGTGCTTCAGGTCATCAAGGCTGAAGAAAAGTTCCATCGTCAGGCTTTCAAAAGAGCCAGACAGTGGCATCAAAATCACCCCAAGCATGAGAAAAGATAATGTATAAAGTCGCAAAGGTGTTATTTATAGTAACATTTTTGCGATTTTATTTTGTTGTTTCCCCAAATTATAGTAACTTTGCACATCAGAAACAAAAATATATAATATAATAAGGTATGTACAGAACACAAACTTGTGGAGAGCTTCGTCTCTCTGATGCTGGCAAGGAAGTTACACTTGCCGGATGGGTACAGCGCTCAAGAAAGATGGGTGGTATGACATTCGTTGACTTGCGCGACCGTTATGGTATCACACAGTTGGTTTTCAACGAGGCAGATGATAAGGCCTTGTGTGATGCTGCCAATAAGCTGGGTCGTGAATATTGCATCCAGATCAAGGGTACAGTTAGTGAGCGACAGAGCAAGAATCCTAAAATGGATACAGGTGATATTGAAATCCTGGTAAAGGAGCTGAATGTGCTCTCTCAGAGTCAGACTCCTCCTTTCACTATCGAAGATAATACTGATGGCGGTGACGATATTCGTATGAAGTATCGCTATCTCGATTTGCGCCGTCCTGCGGTTCGTAAGAATTTGGAGTTGCGTCATCGTATGTGCATCCTGATTCGCAACTTCCTCGATTCACAGAACTTTATGGAGGTTGAGACTCCTATCCTCATCGGTAGTACACCAGAAGGAGCCCGCGACTTCGTTGTTCCTTCTCGTATGAATCCTGGTCAGTTCTATGCTCTTCCACAGAGCCCTCAGACATTGAAGCAACTCCTGATGGTAGCTGGTTTCGACCGCTACTTCCAGATTGCCAAGTGCTTCCGTGACGAGGACCTCCGTGCCGACCGTCAGCCTGAGTTTACTCAGATCGACTGTGAGATGAGCTTCGTAGATCAGGATGATGTGATCGATCTTTTCGAGGAAATGGCTCGCCATCTCTTCAAGGAGATTCGTGGCGTAGAGCTTCCTAAGCTGGAGCAGATGACATGGCATGAGGCTATGCGCCGTTTCGGTAGCGATAAGCCAGACCTTCGCTTCGGTATGGAGTTTGTAGAGCTCAAGGAAGCTTTCAAGGGGAAGGGCATCTTCGCCGTATTCGATGAGGCTAAGTATATCGGTGGTATCTGCGTTCCTGGTTGTGCTGACTATAGCCGCAAGCAGTTGAATGAGTTGACCGACTTCGTAAAGCGTCCACAGGTAGGTGCCAAGGGATTGGTTTACATCAAGTATAATGCAGATGGTACTATCAAGAGTAGCATCGACAAGTTCTATACTCCAGAGGAGTTGGCTGAAATCAAGACCGTGATGGGTGCCAAGGATGGCGACCTCGTATTGATTCTGAGCGGTGACAATGCCAATAAGACTCGTGTTCAGCTTTGCTCTCTCCGCCTTGAGATGGGTGACCGTCTGGGCTTGCGTGACAAGAACGAGTTCAAGTGTCTCTGGATTGTTGACTTCCCTCTCTTCGAGTGGAGTGATGAGGAGCAGCGCCTGATGGCAACACACCATCCATTCACTATGCCAAATCCTGATGATATCCCATTGCTCGATGAGCATCCAGAGCAGGTTCGTGCCAAGGCATACGACTTTGTCTGCAATGGTATCGAAGTGGGTGGAGGTTCTCTCCGTATCCACGATACTCAGTTGCAGGAGAAGATGTTCGAGGTTCTCGGTTTCACTCCAGAGCGTGCTGAGGCTCAGTTCGGCTTCCTGATGAACGCCTTCAAGTATGGAGCACCACCTCACGCAGGTCTTGCTTTCGGTCTTGATCGCTTCGTAAGCATTATGGCTGGTCTCGACAGTATCCGCGACTGCATCGCTTTCCCTAAGAATAATTCTGGTCGCGACGTGATGCTTGATGCTCCTTCAGAGCTGGATCCAAAACAGCTTGATGAGCTGGAGATTAAGCTTGATTTGAAGGATTAATTATAAATTGCACCGCATTTATCTTGATGTAAGTCAAAAAATGCGGTGCAACCTCTTGTAAACAAGCACTTTTCTGCTTTAAAATGCTAAAATTTAAACTATTTTTTTTAATTTTGCATCAGAATAATTAAGGAAATGCTTTAGAAAACAAGCATTTCGCAGAACAAATTATTACTAAAGACATGGTAGAAAAGAAAGCAACAACTAAGACAGCTGCCAAGAAGACAGCTACTAAGAAGGCTACAGCAGCAAAGACTGCTACAGCTACAAAGAAGACTTCTACAGCAAAGAAGGAAGTAATCTATTTGACTGCTGAGAACGCAGGTTTCCGTGCTGGTGATGTTTATCAGGCATTGGCAGCAGCAGAACAGTCTCTCTCTTTGGAGGAGATTGCTAAGCAGGCAAACATTAGTGTTGAGGATGCTATCCTTGGTATCGGATGGCTCTTCAAAGAGGGTAAGATTAAGGAAGAGGACAACAAGGTAGCTCTCGCTTAAATAAAGAACCTTAAGAGCCGCAGTTTCTTAACTTAGTGGAAGAAACTGCGGCTTTTCTGTTTTTTATTCACTCTTCTCTCGATTCACTCTTCTCAGTCTTTATTTAAATTTCTTTTCACCATAACCATTTAGCATTATTTATATGAAATTAGAACAAGAAATATTCAACGTTTTGGTACAAGCCGGCAGTCAAGGTCTCAAGTTGGAGAAGATAGTCCGTCATGTTTATAATTCTTGTAATTCCATTTTTACTCCTCTTGATTATAAATATGTGTATGGTTTCGTTTCTCAGTATCTCATCAAAAATTCCAAGAACCCAAGTTCTATTATAGAGAAAGGCAAGGGATATGGAGTGTATCGTATCAACTATCAGAGTTCGGCTATGCAGCAGCTGATGCTTGATTTCTCTTCTGCCTCTATAGAGAAAGAGGATGATGACAGCGAGAAAAGCAAGCAATCGCAGGAACTTGATCTCTTTGGTGATTGATAGAAGTAAGGTAAGTTATCTAACGAAGTTAGTTGCGTTGGCTAATGAAGTTAGTTGCGTGGTCTAACGAAGCTATGTAAGTTATCGAAAGGAGCAATAGAAGTTGTCTGAAGAAGCAATGGAAGTTGTCTGAAGAATTAATTCTTGTTTTCTGGTTCGTAGGCTTTTCAAACCGCACAACAGCTGATGTGCGAGTGGAATACACCTGTTGGGCACCAACTTATTAAATCGTTTTTTTCATTGGGGGGAATCTATCCGTTTATTCGTATTATATTTGTATGATGAGTTATGGAATGAGCATTTCTATCAAACTCATTTCTATACTTTAGGTTTAGTAATAACAAACAATTTTAAATAACGGACAAATGGCTAGAAGATATTTATTAGGTTTTGATGTGGGTTCAAGTTCTGTAAAGGCTTCTCTTACAGATGTAGATAATGGTGAGATTGTTGCTTCAGCATTCTATCCTGATCATGAAGCACCTATCATGGCAGTAAAGGCTGGATGGGCTGAACAGGATCCACAGATGTGGTGGGATAATGCCAAGTTGGCTCTCAAGAAGATTATGGCGGAGTGCGGTGCCAAGGGTGAGGATATCCTTGCTATTGGTATTTCCTATCAGATGCATGGTCTGGTTTGCGTGGATAAGAACCAGCAGGTTTTGCGTCCATCTATCATCTGGTGCGATTCCCGTGCAGTTCCTTATGGCGAGAAAGCGTTCCATGATTTAGGCGAGGATCTCTGCTTGCGTAATCTGCTCAATTCTCCAGGTAACTTTACCGCTTCCAAACTGGCTTGGGTCAAGGAGAATGAACCTGAACTTTTCGATAAGATAGATAAGATTATGCTCCCTGGTGATTATCTGGCAATGAAACTTTCCGGTGAGGCTCAGACTACTATCAGCGGACTTTCTGAGGGTATGATGTGGGACTTCAAGGCAAAGAAACCTGCCAAGTTCCTGCTTGATTATTTCGGTTTTGATGAGAGTATGATTGCCGACATCGTTCCTACTTTCTCTGTACAGAGCGTTGTCTGCAAGGCTGCTGCCGAGGAACTGGGTCTGAAGGAGGGAACTCCAATCTCTTACCGCGCAGGTGACCAGCCGAATAATGCTGTCAGCCTGAATGTGTTCAATCCTGGTGAGATTGCCAGCACCGCAGGAACTTCCGGAGTTGTCTATGGTGTACTCGGTGATGTCAACTACGATCCAAAGAGTCGTGTCAATACCTTCGCACATGTTAACTATACAACGGAACTCGACCGCCTGGGAGTGTTGCTTTGTATAAATGGTACTGGTATCCTGAATGCTTGGGTACATCGCAACATCACGCCTGATGTCAGCTATGCTGATATGAACGATTTGGCAGCCGGTGTGCCTATTGGCAGCGATGGCGTGAAGATTATTCCTTTCGGAAATGGAGCTGAGCGCGTATTGGAGAATCGTGAAGTAGGCTGTTCTATCCGTGGATTGAGCTTTACCAAGCACAATCGTTCTCATATCGTAAGAGCTGCACAGGAAGGTATCGTGTTCAGCTTCTGCTATGGTATGGAGATCATGCAGCAGATGGGTATGGATATCAAGAAGGTTCATGCTGGAAAGGCAAACATGTTCCTCAGTCCTCTGTTCCGTGATACCCTGGCAGGTGTGAGTGGTGCCACCATTGAACTTTACGAGACCGATGGTAGTGCTGGTGCTGCCAAGGGAGCTGGTATCGGAGCCGGAATCTATAAGGATCACGATGAGGCATTTGCATCTCTTAAGAAATTGGCGGTAATTGAGCCTGATGAGGCAAATCGCAGTGCTTATCTTGAGGCTTATGCTGACTGGAAGGCTGAACTTGGTAAGCTCTAAGTTATACTTTGATACCAGAAGAGTTCGAAAAACACGGGTTTTTTCTAAATATGATAAAGGATGGAATAATTTTCCATCCTTTATTTGTTTATACCAATTATTTTTATTACTTTTGCGGAATATTATATAAAAAGATATAAATATGGCTCATAAAAATAATCATTTAGTAATCATGGCAGGTGGAGTAGGCAGTAGATTCTGGCCTATGAGTACCGTGGACAAGCCTAAGCAGTTTATTGATGTCTTAGGAACAGGTCGTACACTTTTACAGCTTACATTCGATCGTTTTGAGGGTGTTTGTGACCCGGAGAATGTTTGGGTAGTAACCAATAAAAAGTATGCTGCCTTGGTTCACGAGCAGTTGCCTGAGATTCCTGAGGGTAATATTCTGCAGGAACCATGCAGAAGAAACACAGCTCCTTGCATCGCCTATATCAGTTGGCGAATCAAGGAAAAGGATCCACATGCAAATATTGTTGTATCTCCTTCTGATCATATCGTTACCAATGCCAACGAATTCAGAAGAGTGATAACATCTGCCTTGAAGTTTACTGGTGAGACTGACAGCATCGTTACTTTGGGAATGAAGCCTACCCGCCCAGAGACAGGTTATGGCTATATTCAGGCAGATCTCCGTACTCCTTCAGCTCGTAACAAGGAAGTCTTCCGTGTTGATCAGTTCAGGGAAAAACCAAATTTGGAGACTGCTACTCAATATATTCAGGACAAGAGTTTCTTCTGGAATGCCGGTATCTTCGTGATGAGTGCCGCAACCATCGTCAATGCCTTCCGTGTTTACCGGCCAAGCATTGCTAAGATTTTCGAGAGCATGCGCAGTATTTATGGTACAGACAAGGAGCAGGCTGAAATCGATCTGCGTTATCCTGAATGTGAGAACATCTCTGTTGACTATGCTATCATGGAGAAAGCGGAGGAAATCTTCGTGATGCCTGCCGACTTTGGATGGAGTGACCTCGGTACATGGGGAAGCCTCCTGGCACAGAGCCATAAGGATATGTATGGCAATGCGCTGATTGGTGATAATATCCAGATGGTGGAATCCAAGAACAATATCGTTCATACCATGAACGAGAAGAAGGTTGTTATCCAGGGTCTGGATGGCTATATTGTAGCAGAGGAAGACGGCACGCTGCTTATCTGCAAATTGTCTGAGGAACAGCGAATCAAGATTTTCTCAGGTAGTGAGAAGTAATGATTGATATCTATATATACAAAAAACTCTCCATTGAAGGTTGAACCTCAATGGAGAGTTTTTTTTTGTATAGATGTGCTTCTGAAGAAGTTTATTTCTTCTTGATACCCTTATAGGCAATAAAGGCTACGATGACTACAGCCAATGCTAAGATGACATAACCTATTTCGTGGCTATACTGTACAGCCTGCTGATAAACGTCATGGGTTGTCTTATAGTCGGTGTATTCGTAGATACCCCAACCGATGGCTGCCAATACGGTGTTCCATATGCCTGCACCGATAGTGGTGTAGAGCAGGAACTTGCCTACGTGCATTCCAGCCAATCCTGCTGGAATACTGATGAGCTGGCGAACAGCTGGTACCAATCTTCCAAAAATGGTAGAGGCAGCACCATGCTTGCGGAAATACTCCTCAGCTACTTCCACCTTCTGGCGGTCGATCAGGCACATGTGGCCGATTCGGCTGTCAGCAAAGCGGTAGATGATAGGGCGACCTACCCATTTAGCCAAATAGTAGTTGATGAGTGCACCGAGGTCTGCACCGATAGTAGCAAACACGATGACCAGGATAAATGACATCCCACTGTTTGGGTCCATAGCCTTCCAGGCTGCTGGTGGAACTACTACCTCTGATGGAAAAGGTATAAACGAACTTTCGATGGTCATGAAAAGGGTAACCACCCAATAGTTCAAGTTATCCAGAATCCAAAGAAAAAGATCTGCTGTATTCATAATTATGCTTGTATTTAAATAATATCTATTGAATGATTAGGAGTCAAGAGATATAAAGCTCTTAACTCCTGATTTCATATCTCAGCACTTATTTATTCTGCTTTGCCCAGGTATCCTTCAAGCCCACAGTCTTGTTGAATACTGGCTTCTCGTCTGTTGTGTCGAGGTCTGCCATAAAGTAACCGATGCGCTGGAACTGGAGATACTCTCCTGGCTTCTTGGTTGCTGCATATTCCTCTACATAGCATTCCTTGAAATCGTGGAAGCTCTCTGGGTTGAGTAATTCACGGAAGTCGCGCTCGTCAGCAGATGGGTTCTCGATGGCGAAGAGACGGTCGTACTCACGAACTTCTGCCTTTACGCAGTGGTCGGCAGATACCCAGTGAAGAGTACCTTTCACCTTGCGGTTGGCACCTTCCATTCCGCTCTTGCTGATAGGGTCGTATTCTGCCTGAATCTCAGTGATGACACCGTTCTCGTCCTTGGTGCAGCCAGTACACTTCACGATATAAGCGTTCTTCAGGCGAACTTCCTTTCCAGGAGTCATACGGAAGAACTTCTTTGGAGCATCCTCCATAAAGTCGGCACGCTCAATCCAGAGGTTCTTTGAGAAGGTGATGGTATGTGTGCCATCTGCCTCGTTCTCTGGGTTATTGATTGCCTCCATCTCCTCGCTCTCACCCTCAGGATAGTTGGTGATGACGAGTTTCACTGGGTCGAGTACGGCACTTACACGGCAAGCCTTCTTGTTCAAGTCCTCACGAACTGAAGCCTCCAGAAGAGCCATGTCGTTGAGGGCATCGAACTTGGTGTAACCGATGCTGTCGATGAACATACGGATACTCTCTGGAGAATAACCGCGGCGACGCATACCGCAAAGTGTAGGCATACGAGGATCGTCCCATCCGTTTACCAGGTGCTCATCTACCAGAGTATGGAGCTTACGCTTACTCATTACTGTATAAGTGAGGTTCAAGCGGTTGAACTCAATCTGGCGAGGACGGTTATCGTTCAATACGTCATCGCTGCCATCCATCTCCTTCAGGAAGTCAACGAACTTGTCGTAGAGAGGACGGTGAGGAACGAACTCCAAGGTACAGATAGAGTGGGTAACACCCTCGAAGTAGTCGCTCTGTCCGTGTGCGAAGTCGTACATTGGATAAGCGTGCCACTTAGTACCTGTACGGTGGTGAGGAGTCTGGATGATGCGGTACATGATTGGGTCGCGGAAGTGCATGTTTGGATTAGCCATGTCAAGCTTCGCACGAAGTACCATACTTCCTTCTACAGCCTCAGGAGTGTTCATCTTCTCAAAGAGAGCAAGGTTCTCCTCAACAGGACGGTCGCGATATGGGCTGGCAGTACCAGGGGTAGTAGGAGTACCCTTCTGAGCTGCAATTTCCTCAGCAGTCTGCTCGTCGATATAAGCATGTCCCTTCTTGATCATCCATACAGCAAACTCCCACAACTTCTCGAAGTAGTCGGAAGCATAATAGATGTTGCCCCACTTAAAGCCGAGCCACTGGATGTCTTGGAGGATATTTTCTACGTATTCGTTGTTTTCCTTACTTGGGTTGGTGTCATCAAATCTAAGGTTGCAGACACCCTTGTATTTTTCGGCTACACCGAAGTCCATGCAGATGGCCTTGGCGTGACCGATGTGAAGGTAGCCGTTAGGCTCTGGTGGGAAACGGGTCTGGATTCGACCAGCGTTCTTACCTTCCTTGAGGTCTTCCTCAACCAACTGTTCTACGAAAGAGATGCTCTTTGTTTTCTCCTCGATTTTGTTTTCATCATTCATTGCCATATTCTATAGAATTACTTTATTATTTTCTAAAACCAGTATTTTTCTCGTTTGATGGTGCAAAGATACAAATTTTATTATAAGTACGGAAATTCTTAGGCTCGAAATTTAACAAGAAATGTAGGAAAGTAAGAAAATATCTTTTCTGAGGGGGAAAATATAGTGAATAACAGTTAAAGAAAGCGCCCCCACGGGGTGTGGAGGCGCTCAGCTTATGATGAATATGTATCAGATGGCAGAATTACTTCTTAGCTTCAACTGCCTTTCTGTAAGTCTCGTTCTTGACGATGAGAGTTCCTTCTTCTGTATCAACAGATACCATATCCTTTACTTCTGCATCGAGACCCTTGCGGATGAGGTTGATGTTGGCAGAAGGACCCTGTGGCTTGATATCCATATCCCACTTGAAGTAGTCTTTGTCAAGACCAGTGGTCTTTACTGTAAAGTCTGCGTTGACAGTAATGATACGCTTGCCGTCAGCACTCTTGTATTCACCGGCAACAGCCTGCTGGAATGCTGAGTCTGTAACCACTTCTTCAACATGAGCTGCAGGGGCTGCAGCTGGTTTCTTCTCTGTGCATGCTGTGAAGGCAAGCATACCCATGGCAATAGCCATCAATGTAAGTTTCTTCATAATCTTGATCTTTTAATTATTGATGTTTTGAAAATATTACTTTCTTCCTTTAGAATGTGAAAAGCATGATCAGACTTGTTGCAAACATGGTTGCTATGCTGATCAGTCCTACTGATATGGGGAGATAATTATACTGGATGTTTTTCTTCCCGTCCAGAAACTCCTGGGTGTATGATCTTGCCCAATGGTTATAGGCATAGAATACAATCGATGCCATAACGAAGCCAATAAGAACTCCAACCAGCAGGTCACCAGGATAATGTACTCCCAGATAGGCACGAGAATATGTTACCAGTGTAGCCCATAGCGCCAGGAATATACTCAGCTTTCTGTCTCTTACCAGATACATGGCGAAGAAGGCAACTCCCCACGAGTTGGCTGAGTGGGAGGAAGGAAATCCGTATCTGCCTCCCCGGTATCCGTCAACCACGTGCACCATACTGGATATGGAGTTGTCCAGGTTGCTTGGGCGGAGGCGTCCCACCAATGGCTTGAGTAAGCCTGATGCTGTCTGGTCACAGAGCAATACGAGGAGCGCTATTGCTAGAATAGTGACTATCGTTACCTTCCAGTGGAAATTCTTTATCATCACGAAGATGAACGCTGCATAAAATGGAATCCAAGTGAATCGGTTGCTCACCAAAACCATGAAGTAATCAAATAGTTCACAGTGCATACCATTGATAAACAGAAATATCGCTGTGTCTATCTGTTCCAGATAATGAATGAGTTCTAGCATAGTTGCTTTTACTATTTTTGTTGATATTGATATTCTCGTTTTACTATTATATAATGTAATCTATTTCCTTGCCAGGTCATCGTATAGCTTCTGGAGATAGGCTTGACCTCGCTTCAGATTAAAACCTTTTTCGCCTTTGTCATATACGATTCGCTTGGCTCTGTTGTCGTAGATGAGCGAGTTCTCTTCTGATACTACACCAAAGGCATCGTTCACTGCAAAGAATGCGAATTTAGGAGTGGCATCACTCATCATGTTCTTACTGAAAGTGAATTCCCTGTGCTCTACTCCCAGCTGACCGAGCAGGGTGGCTGCAATGTCTTGCTGTGAACCGATGATACCTACTTTCATAGGGCGCGAGATGGCTCCACCTGCCAGGATGAGTGGAATCTGATAACGGCTGCGGTCATGGTCGTTCAGATTTTCCTTGTAACTTCCCACATGGTCAGGTACAAACACGATAAGCGTATTCTTCCATCTTGGCAGTTTGCGGTATTCCCTCACGATGGCACCCATAATGCTGTCGGTGTAGGCGAAAGCATTCAGACGCTTGTCTTTCAGTCTGTGATAAGGCACCTCGAAAGGTTCGTGGCTGCTGGAAGTCTGCAATATTCTCAGCATAGGACGCTTCTCATTCTGCTGTGCCTTGATATCTTTCATCATTCTGGCTGCCAGGATATGATCTGGCACACCCCATTTGCTCAGCTTGTCTTCTATCGGGAAGTTGGCGTCAGAAATGATATGCTGGTAACCCTGAGAAACAAGATAGGAGCGCATATTGCAGAAATCTGCATCTCCACCATAATAATAGGTGGTCTTGTAATTCTTGTACTTCACCAGATTGCGGGCTATGGATGGCAACTGGCTTGTCTTGCGTGGATAGCGCATGATGCTGGTTGTGGTCTGTGCAGGATAACCGCTCAGGATGGAAACCATACCTCTGTCCGTACGGAAACTGTTGGCATAGAATCTTGTGAAGAGGATACTCTGCTGGGCGATGGAATCCAGGCATACGGCTACATCCTTGTACGAGCCCATGGAAGGCATGATGTCGTTGGCAAAACTTTCCATGATGACAATGAGGATGTCAGGAGTTCCCTTTTTGAAAGTTGCCTCATTGAGCAAAGGGTAGGTGTTCTCATCGCTTGTACTTGTCATCGTAGCGAATATCTTGTCAGCCTCTTTATCTTTCATAAAGCGGTATTGTGAAGCGAAGTCCTCCTGGTGAGTCATTGATTCAAACAGGCTGAACAGCGGATTCACGGCTGAGTGGTTCAGATAGGCGTTCTGACTGTAGTATGCTTGTCCCGTGTTCATCGTTGAAACGGTGATGCCGCCTCTGATAGGTAGGAAGAGCAAGCCTGTGAGCAGGAGGAGGATGATGGATGTACGACCACGATGGCGGTCGAAGTCATCGAATCGGTTTCTTTTACCACTGCCGAATCCCCCATATCCATAGCTGTAGCGACTGTATCGCTGGCGTTTCTCGCCTCGCATTCGTAATGTGAACCAAACTCCAACGGTCAGAACAATCAATATGACAATTGAAAGAATCACTTGCCAGATGCTTACACTGGCGATGGCATCAGCCGGTGAAGTGAAGAAGTAGAAGAGCGGAGTACTGTCCAACGGATACTTCCAGTATGGATAAAGACTTGCGTTAAGCACGAAACTGCAAGTAATGAAGAGTGAGGCAATTATGAAGTAGATGTTCATAATTGGTTTAACCAGGTCTCTTTTCAGCCATACCACGGCAATGGAAAGTAAACCTGGAATCACGGATAAGTAACCTGCCATCGATAAATCGAGTGGAAGTCCATGCCAGATAACGGCAGGCAACTCTGCGAAGATATTATCGACAGGTTGTGCGGCAGAACCCTTTTCCAGAAAGAGGAATAGCGGCTTCTGCAAAACAAACAATACTACAAGCGTAGCATAAGTCTTAACAAACCATATAATTTGCTTCATACGAACGTTGAACTTTTCTATATTTAATGTTTAAAATTTCTATATTAATAATGTATTTGTATGCAAAATTAGGAATAATTTTCGAGATAGACAATTATTTTGATAGTTTTTTTCAAAAAAGTGCCAAAAAATTTGGTAGTTTAATATTTTTGCCGTACCTTTGTTGTATTAATTTATTACGCATTATGGCTAAGTATAACATTCAACCCAAAAAAGAGAAGTCAGCGAGATATCAAACCTTGCTGAGTGAGGAGACTAAAGACCGCCTCCGTGATGAGATTATCCGTCTGATAGTAACGGAGAGAAAATACAAGGATCCTGAGTACAACTCTAAAAAGTTGGCAGAGGACCTGAGCACGAACTCTCGTTATATTTCAGCAGTGTGTGCAACTCGATTCCACAAGAATTATTCTGAGTTGGTTAACGACTATCGTGTGAACGATGCTATGTCGCTGCTCACAGATAAGCGCTACGCAAAGATGAGCGTGGAAGATATCAGTGAGATGGCTGGATTCAGCACTCGTCAAAGTTTCTATGCAAACTTTTACAAGCGTCTGGGCATAACTCCACGTCAGTATCGCCTCGAACATTCACAGCATAAGTAACTGCGTCTTATTGAAGCAATACCGCTCATATAAAAATGGCTGTACAGAATCGTTTCTTGTACAGCCATTTTTATTTTGTATCACAATCTATTTTCTAAGAAAATGCTTGAGCACCTTGCTGGTTGTATTCTTCGAGATCTGACGTATCGCTTTGTCTCTGATCTGGCGGACACGCTCTCGCTTCAACTGCAGGTCTTCTGCAATTTCTGCCAGTGTTTCATGTGCCATTCCTATACCATAGAACTTAGAGATGACTATCCGGTCGCGTTCTTCCAGTTCTCCAACGCAACGTTCCAAGTCGTTGAGCATCTGGCTGAAAGCCGTGTTGTCGTCTGCTGGCTGGGCATCCTTGTTGATAAGGATGTCGAGTAGGGTGTACTTGTTTCCCTCACTGATAGGGGCATCGATGGAAACAGCTTTTGCAGCATTGCGTGGAGCATACTTTTTCTGATCCTTTGGTACACGATAGAGTGCTGCCTGCTTGTCGATGGTCTGCTGCATCGCCTTGCGGATGAAAGGGGATGCATAAGCCACAAACTGCGAACCGCGTTCGGCATCGTATTTTTGAGCAGCCGTGAGCATAGCCAAAGTTCCTTCGCTAACCAAGTCATCGAAGTCAACACCATTACCACGATAGTGGTTGGCTACCGATTTTACGTAGTTGATGTTATCGCTTACCAACTTATTGATTTCTTTCTCTGTCATATCTCCTTTGGGTCTTTTAATTCATGAATGATGTTTATGATGCAATTTTCTGCCGAGAGAAACCCTTGCGTGATTGCGTAGTGTGCTCTCTCTACTGCAAAAATACAGAGAAATATTTGAAGAAACAAATTTTGCTCCCAAATATTTCTCATTTTAACATTCTGCAATACCTATTTGCATAGTCCGGCATACGGACAATACTCGCAGCGTTTCTTGTCGCTGGTAGGGCGCAGTGGCAAGGCAGGATTGTAGATGTCGGCTATCAGACTGCGGAGATGCGCCAAGAAGTCTTCTTCATACGCTGCTATATCTTCTACCTTTTCCTTGCCCAGTTTAAGGGTTGGGTCGTAGTCTTCTGCGCCTGCATTCTGTATGAATAGCAAGCCTGGTGACACGGGATTCTGGGCAGAATTGTATCTTTTGCTGTTCTTGATGATCATCGAGTAGAGGAAAGCCTGCAGATAATAATCCGTATGCTTGCTCAGTGCCTGGGGAGATGCCGAGAAAATCTCTGCTATATCCTTAGGATGTGTTGTCTGTGCTCTTCCCGTCTTGTAATCGATGACTCTGATGCGCTCCGTGATGTTCGATATAGGAGAAATGGCATCCAGTCGGTCGATGAAACCTCCGATCTTGAACTGCTTTTCGCCTCTGCTTGTGTTGACTTTCAGCGTATCAGAAACCACCAGTTCCATACCGATGATGGTGAATGGAGTCTGGCGCCGGTCTATGGAGATGAGCTGTCGCAAATAGCTGGCTATCACCTCTTTGTTGATGAGCTGCAGACCATTGTATTTCGGATGATAGTCGTTGTTGCCTACTTTGAAGAGTTCTTCTCTGAAGGCCTGATCTACCAGTCTATCTACCAGCAGCTTATCCTTCATTGCCTGGTCCAGGTTCTCTGCCGTGATGACGATTGGACGGATGAGCTGCTGCTTTCCTTTCTCATCTGTCTGGATATCGCTCTTGCTGGCAAAGCCATAGTAGAAGAGTTCTGCTGCCCGATGGAAGATGTTTCCGAAGATGCGGTTATCTACTTCGTCTTCATCAATTTCATCCGGCTCCAGCAATCCCTTTACATATTTATAATAGAACTGCTTCTGGCATCTCTGGTATGTATTGAGAAAAGTAGGTGTGAGCATTCTTACGTCGTCAAGCACCTTCATTACTTCTTCGGTCTTTGGCTCTTCGTCGTATGCCGGGCGAAGGGGTTTCTGACCTGCGATGAGAGTCTTGCGGACGATAGGATGCTGACTTTCTACCATCAGCTGGAGCATGAATCTGCTCATCTCGCCCGATTGACCATCTTCCGTAGCATTGTTGTAGGTAAGCGTGATGTCGTGGGCACGCTGCAACATGCTGTGGAAGTAGTAGGCAAAGATGGCCACCTTGTTTTCTACGGTGGTGAGGCCGTAAGCCTTGCGCAGGGAGTAGGGGATGAATGAAGAGTCGTTCACGCCCTTTGGTATTTTGCCTTCGTTGCAGGATAGAACCAGGATATGATCGAAATCGAGGTTTCTGGTTTCGAGTACACCCATTACCTGTATTCCTTCTGCCGGCTCTCCATGGAATGGTATGCTTGTGGTCTGGATGAGCTGCTGTATCAGTCGCTCCAGCGTGATGGTATCTACCTCAAGGTCGCCGGAAGTGATGAGTTCCTGCAGGCGGTTGAGTAGGGTGTAGGTGCGATAGAGTGATTCGTGGAATAGCGGATCATTCAAATCCTTTGCCTGGGTTCCTATCATGCGCAGAATATCAAGCAGGTAGCTGATGAGCTGCTTGTTATAGCTGTTTTGCGTGGCTTCTGCTGTCTGCTCTTCCAGGTTTCTGAAAAGAAGAGAGAGTCCTTCGTCTCCATCCATGCTGAGGAAATCGCGTGATGGGTAGAAGCGTTTCTGCTCTTCCAGCTTTTCAAGCAGGTCGGCATATCGGGAGCTGATGAATCTCGTATAGGGATGGCGCAAGGCTGTGAGCACATGATGAAGACGGTAGGTCTCGCTATGCTGTGGATGACCGATTCCCTGCAACTGGATGAGCTGCTGGATGAGACTGTAGAAAGGTGTCTGCTGCAAAGGATAACCTATCGTGATATTGACGCTTTTCACCTCTTCCGGAAGTGAATGTATCACACTCTGCAAGAGGTTTTCGTCGCTCAGAACGATGGCAACGTTGCGCCCCATCTTGTAGCGCTTGTGCTCCTTCAGCCAGGCGTTTACGTATCTCGCCTGTATGTTCTCTGTCGGTGCAGATATGTAGGTGATATCCTTGTTCTTCGACATGTTGTCGTAGATGTCTTTCTGCGGATAGCTGGCAAGTTCGTTGGGATAGAGCTTCAGATACTGACGGATGTAGTGGCCGGCTTCATTCTGTCCCTCCATATAGTACTTGTCGTAATCCCAGTAGAAAAGGGCCTTGCCCTGTTTCATCAGTCGGTCGCATAGTGTCTGTTCTACTACCTGCATCATGTTGAAACCGATGAAGAGATACTTCTTGTAATGGAAGTCTATATCTTCATCGTTTACTACCTTGCGGTAGAGCGCTCCTTCATAAGCCAGTTGCTGTTCGGCAAGTTTCTGGTTGAATCCCACGTAGATATCGTAGAAATGTGACCATAACTGCAGGAATCGCTTCTTCAGTTCTGTATTGTGATCATCCGAGAAATTGCTGAAGAATTTCTTGATCATTGCTTTCTGATAGTCTGTGAGATAAGAAACATCGTCGAGTTCGTGGATGTCACTCAGATTGGCAAAGAGCAGTTTGGCATCTACCATGTTCTTATCTACATCATCAAAATCGGCAAGGAGGAGCTGGCCCCAACCGTAAAAGTGGTCGAGGGTCTCATCAATGCCTGTGCATGCTACGAATACCTTGTGCAGGTCGCAGATAGACTTGATAGGGTCAGCTACCTTCAGCTCGGAATGTCGGCGGAAGAGGTCGCTGATGGTGATGTATGTGGGAGTCCAGATCGGCTTGCCTGCCAATTGCGCCAGATAGGTATTGAGGAAGAGCGCTGCACGTTTGTTCGGAAAGACCACAGCGATGTCGCTCATATTGGTGCCGTATTTTGCCAGCATATCCTGGGCTACTGTTTTCAAGAATGCTTTCATTGTATATTGTTTTTTATTATCTTTGCATTTCTTCTATTCATCTATAATACTTCTTCTATTTTGTTCGGATAGACATACCAGAGGTATCCCTTGACCTGAGCGTGCCCCATGCTTTCAAGCAGCTTCATATAGCCTTTTATCTGGTCGTGGTATTCCGGCTTCGGTTTACCGAACTTGAAATCTACCACCACGGTTTCGTGCTCATCTTTCATCACTCGGTCTGGGCGGTGCTCTACCATGTTTCCGTCCTTGTCTGTGCTGATGATGGAACACTCATTGAAAACCTTCCATCGGTCAGAGAACCAGTCGCTTACCTTGTCTGATTCCAGACGTTTGCGAATCATCTTTTCAACTCTGTCTCGTGAGATGTTTTCATCGTAGAGAACTCCATCAAGTTCCAGCTGTTTCAGCGCTCCTTCAATATCATCTCTTGTGCGGATGGTAGAGAAGAGGCTGTGCAGTACCGTACCCATCTTGATGTAGAATTTCTGCTGTTCTTCCTGTTCATCTCCCTTGATGAGGTCGCGGCTCTTGTTACTCTGTCTGAACTCTGGCAGCTTAGGTGATACATTGATGTCTATCTGCATCATTTCAGCAGGCATGGTAAAGACGTTTCTGTTGATTTTCATCTCCATCTCTACTTTTTGCTTCGGTACCACCGGTTCGCCATATTTAAAGAGGATGTCGTTGGTCTTGCTGTCAGTACCGATGCCTTCCAACTCTACATTTACCGCGTCGGTAAGCATTTCGTATGCTTCTTTCTCTGCATCTTGCTTCAGCTTCTCAGCCACAGTTTCCAGTGATTTTTCGATGATTCCCGAACGGTAGGCTGTAGATGCGCGTTTGCCGAAGACATAGAGGTTATGACTGGCTCTGGTGAATGCCACATAGAGCAGGTTCAGATTATCTACGATGTTCTGCAGATGCTCGTGATGGTAGTCGTCTTCATAGATGCTTCCTTTCATCTGCTTGGCACTGAAATCTACAGGAACCAGAGGCAGTTCGTTGTAAGGAGCTTCCTGAGGGGTACACCAGATGGTGTTGGCTTTCTCCAGTTGCCAGTCGCAGTATGGCATGATGACATGGTCGAATTCCAGTCCCTTACTCTTGTGGATGGTGATGAGTCGGATACCCTCGATGCCGTCACTATGGATGCTTTTTTCGTGGAGATTGTTGTCCCATTCCTGGAGAAACGCCTCGATGTCGCTGCTGTTGTCTGTCAGGAAGGAATTCAACTTGTCGTAGAAGGCGCACACGTAGGCACTCTGCACTTTCATATCTTCTATCTCGCCAAGGTGAAGTTCCGTAAACAGTCTTTCGGTCAGGTCGAGTAGAGGCATCTCCAGCAATTCCTGACGTTTCTCTGTTATCAGTTCAATCACCTTTTCATCATCCAGATAAGTATGGGCAAACTTCAAGAGTGTGGCGCGGGCAATATCATCGGCAGGGTGCATCAGTAGCTTCAGGGCTGTGATGAGTATCTGTACTGCCTGCGAAGCGTCGAGGCGGAATGCTTCGTCTGAAACCATCTCATAGTCTGAATGCTCCATAAAGTAGGCTGCGATATCCTGGATGGTGCGGTTGTTGCGCACGAGGATAGCGATGCGGTGGGTGGGAACGCCACGTGCAGTCAACTCATCTACTGTCTGCAGACAGAGTTGCATCATGCGGTCTCCTTTATCTTCTGCATCATTTTCATCGTCCTCCTGTGTCTTGAGGAGTCGCACTTCCACATATCCCTGCACCTTTTTCTTCTCCGGAACTTCCTGTTTTACATCGGCATAGGCTGTAAGCAGTTGCTGGGCTGTTTCCGGTATCGTTTCTGCCAGTTCGTTATATTCCTGCTGGGCAGCTTCTACGAAGAAGGCATTGTTGAAGTTGATGACATTGCGGTCTGATCGATAGTTGGTGGCAAGGGTCTCTACATCCAGTTGCTTCTTCGGATTCTCAAACTGGTCTTCTATATTGTTGAGAAGGCGCCAGTCGCCCGATCGCCAGCGGTAGATGCTCTGTTTCACGTCGCCTACAATCAGATTGCCTGCATCTTCGCGGCTCATCGTTTCTTCCAGCAGCACCTTGAAGTTTTTCCACTGTATGGTGCTGGTATCCTGAAACTCGTCTATCATCACGTGGTTCAGCTGGGTACCGATTTTCTCGAAGATGAAAGGTGAGTCGCTGCCCTGGATGAGTGAGTGAAGCAATGTCTGTGTGTCGCTGAGCAGGAAGCGGTTAGCCTCCTGGTTCATTTCTCTCACCTTCTTGTCTATGCTGCCCAAGAGGCGCAGCTGGTTGAGGTGCTTGATGGTGAGGTTGGCGCTCTTGTACTTTCTTTCGAGCATATGGCGATGCTCTTCCGAGAACTGGAGAATCGGATAGAGAGTATTCACCACATGCTGATAGAGTGGAGAATTGTTCTTGACTTCCGACTTCTTGATCCAGTTTTCTGGACTTGCCTTACATTTATCTAAAGTCATGTTTTTGACGTCATCGTCTCCGTATTTTCCGTTTCTCAATTTATTGAAGTAGCTCCATATACCCCTTGTCTTGTTGTTGAGGTCATCAGCCGAATATCCTTCCTCTTCCAGCGCATCGAAAAAGGAAGCGGCTATTTCTTCGAATTTTTCCTTAGCCTGGTTTCGGGTATCCTTCATCTTGTCTTTGAATGCTTCAAAGAATCCTTCTTCTTCCATTCGTTTTGACAGCTCGTCGGCGTGTTCCTTGTAGTAATCACGGAAGATGTGTTCACCGAACGACTTGATCTGTCCAATCACATTCCAGCTCTTGTCGTCTGCGATGTTTTCCTTGATGTAATCCATGATCCAGAAAAGCAGCTTGTCGGTGCTTTCCAGACTTTCGATCAGTTCATCCACAGCTTGCTGTTCCACCTGATAATCGTTCAGTCCGATGCGCAGATTGGCTGTGAGGTCGAGCTCTCGAGCCAGATTCCGCAAGACACTCTGAAAGAATGTATCGATGGTTTCTACTCTGAAATAGTTGTAGTTATGGATGAGCAGGCGCAAAGCCTCTTCCGCATTCTTTCTGATCTGTTTTTCCGAAAGATGGGGGAGTGCGGCATGTATCTGTACCAGATATTGGTCTGATTCGGGCAGCTCGTGGGCAATGCCATAGAGCTGTCCGAGAATACGCAGTTTCATCTCTTCTGTAGCCTTGTTGGTAAAGGTTACAGCCAGGATGGTGCGATAGGCATGGGGATTGTCTATCACCAAGGTCATGTATTCGCGGGCAAGGGTAAAGGTCTTACCCGAACCCGCACTTGCCTTGTAAACGGTGAGTTGTGAATTCATATCTTGTTCTTTTTATTTCTTGATTTATAGGGGATATCCCGTAGCGGGTTCTACCAGTTTCTGAAAAGCTCGAAGCCGAAGCGGCAGCCTACGCCGTCAAACTTTCCCTGTCTGAATGCTGCGAAGAAACCGAGCGACATCAGACGCGTGCTTACACCATAGCCCCATTCTGTATAAGGGTAGAGGTGCTTTACCACCAGGGCGCTGGTATAGAGTCTTTCGGATTCTACATATCTGCCTATCAGCGGCAGCCAGGCGGCAAGAATCATTGGGGATTCATAGGTGAAGTTGGCACGCAGGTAATAGTCGCTGGCATTATACCAGTAGGACGACAGCAGTTCGAAATCGCCCGACCATTCATCGTTCCAGCCTCCCGGAATGTTGTTGTCGTGGAAGTTGGTGTAATCAACGAAGTCCCAGTGTGCTCCTCTTCGGGTATAGAAACCTGTTCCGAAACGCATCGAGTACGATTGCCTGCGGGAAGAATAGAGAATCGTCTGGGCATCAAATTCGGCTCTTCCGTAGTCGATGTTGCTACCCAGCAGGTTTTTGAAACCCTGCTCATAGTCGAGCTTCAGCACGATGCCTTTCTCTGCTTTAGGTCTCCATTCTATTCCGATGGCTGGAGCCACAGACTTGTATCTATCCGGATAGCCTATGGATTGATAGAAGTCCGGACGGATGGCGATGCGGTCGTGCGATACCATTCCCAGTTCCATCGCCCAATGTGGGGAGAGGCGCCAGTGGTTGGTGAGTCGCATGTAATTATCCTTGAATTCCGTAAAGGTGGAATTTCCCATTAGGAGTGGTGGTATCTCCGATGGCGAGAACCCTCCGATGCTGTCTTTCGGATCCATATATCCCAATGCCTGGCGTGCCAACTTGTTGGTGTTGATGCGGTTGCCGTTACCGATTTCCAGCTGCAGATAACCTTCATGACGGGTATTGTAGTTGAATCTGACAGGAATACTGTAGTAGAAACGATGCTGGCGGAAACTGTAACCGCCTTTTATTCCTGCAGAAAGCTGGATGTTGTCATTGAAGGCATACTGTCCGTTGATCTTGAACTTATACACCACACCCTTGGATTCAGAATAACCCATATATAATGGATTGAACAGTGGGTCGATGCGGAAATAGCCCTGTTGCTGTTTACCGAAGTCGCTTGCAATTCTGTTTAGCAGGTTATCGCCCACGATATCCCAGAGCACATCTTTTGCGAAATTTTTCTTTTTTTCTCCTTGTGCTGCGGCTTTCCTTTTTCGCTCTTCCTGTCTGTCGTAATAGATGCGATAGATCATTTCCTCATCGGTGTTCAGCTTGATAGGTCGCACTTTCGACATCATGGCGGTATCTGCGCTATTCTTGATGGTATCTTCCAGAACTTTTGGCAGATTATATACGGTGGTGTATTTACCGGTAATCTTATTGCCCATGAAACTGAAGTTGGCGCGCATGTCACATTTGGCAGGTCCCAGCGACTTGTAGCCTTCCTTGCCCATCGTCACGGAGATGTAGAAACGGGTCATATCGTATTCTCCCTCGAAATCGCACATCTGGATCTGTCCGTTTTGGATGCGGACGATTGCCCTGGTCTCTACCAGCTGGGTGTTTTTGAGGCGTGGGTAGGCGTAAACCTGAGCCATGCCATAGAGCAGCGGCGTGACGGAGTATTTGTAGTATCGTCTGTTGGAACGATGGAAAGGGGAGAGAATGTTCTCCTGGAAGAGGTTTTCTCCATACACATTCGGCGTCATATAGTTGAGCGCCGCGCTCATCGTACTTTTGCGGTGTGGAATGGTGCTGAGATTGATCAACCGGTGGATGATAGGCTTTCCCTTCTCATCCACTTCGATGCGGTTGTAGAATTCGCTGATAAACTTTCTACCTGCTCCGTAGGAGATGGCGTACATGGTAGGAACGAGAGCCAGGGTGGCGTTTCGCTTGTTGGTACGCATCTGGAATTTGGTGTAGGCATAGCTCGAATGGCTTCCTCTTCCCGTGGTATCTATCTTTTGGGCATAACAGAAGATACGCTGCATCACGGAGTCTGTGATGGCGTCTTTAGCCTTCGCTCTTCTGGCATCTGTTGCCAGAGGAAAGCTGATAGTCAAAAGGATGACAGCCGCTATGATGCGAATCAGTTGTATCTTCATATTTATCAATAAAAAAATCGGGTGAGGCTGAGTTGCCACACCCGATTGCAAAGTTAATGTAAATATCTTGAAAGTCCAAACTTTTAGCTTGATATTATACTTTTTTATCCTATAAAAATGATCTTGTAACTACTCTGCACCCATAGAAGTCCCCCTATGGGCTTGAGTATTCGTCTTACTATTATTGTATTATCTTTACAAGATAAACGCTTCGTAAAAATCCCTTAATGAGATATTTTCAAACCCTTAAGGAAAAATCTTTTTTTCCTTAAGAGAAAATATAAAAACCCTTAAGGGAAAAAAATGAATCTCTTCTTCTCCCATTTTACGGGTGTTTGAGAAGTTTTTTATTCGTTTGGAATAATATTTACATAGCTTTTTAGCAGGCTATGGCAGCCGTAAGGTCATGGCTCAGCAGATGTGTGGCACTGGCCAGCTTTTTCTCTGAGATATGCATATAGCGCTGCGTGGTACTGATGTTTCTATGACCCAGCAGCGTGGAGATGGTATATAGGTCGGTGCCCTGTGCCTTTCTGATCTTCTTATATATATAAGGTGTACCGTCTGTCTCTATGATGTCGTCATGGCTCAGACTCAGGATATCGCTTTTCCTGAGTCCTGTAAGACTGCTCAGCAATACTGCCTCCTTTAATTGTGGAGTCTTGCAGGGTGTCTGTTTCAGTGTGATGAGATCTTCCTTGGTCAGTGTTTCCTTTTCCTTATAGTGTGGATGGATTTTATAGCTGCCAGGCAGCCGGTCGAACGGATTCTGCTCCAGCAATCCCTGTCTCACGGCTTCCCTCAATACCGATTTCAGGATATTCACCTTCAGATGGATGGTGCTGTCGGATAGTTTTCCAGGTGCTTTCATGTTTTTGTGCAGATCGTGGGCTGATCGGAGGTAGTCGATAAACTGTTTGATGGTTTCCACATCCACCTTTTTCAGCGGAATGTCGCTTCCGCCGAAGGTTTCCAGGTGCTTCAGCATACTCCTTACGCTGCCGCATCTTCCTTCATACATTTTCTCTCCTTTCTTGTGTCTGGCTTCCGCATAGCTTCTGATAAACTCTCCTAATGTAATACCTTTTGATTTCTTACGTGCGTTTGCTGCGAATTTATTGATTCTGCTAAAGAATGAAAACTTCATCATTTCGTTTCTTGTTTAAAAATATGATTTTTGGGTTATTTTAGTTACAAAGGTATCGCTTTTTTTCTTGAATAACCAAACAAATGGAAGAAAAGGAATAGAAAAAGCGTAATTTTGTGATACAGTTGTACGTTAACTTTAGCGCTGCAAAGGCAGTATAAATTGTTCAATTCGCAATAATTTCAAACCCTCTTTTAATGTTTATTAATAAAATATAGTCAGTATTTCTTATTTTGTGGTCAAAAAGGGTATATTTCTGCAATTTTAGCTAAAACAAACAACACAGAAAAGACTTTTTTAGGATTTATTTTAGACTTATGATACAGTTAACGTACAACTGTATCGCAGTAAACGTGGCCTTTCGCTACAGTTAACGTACAACTGTATCAGATCCCAGTCTATCTTTTGATAAGAAGACAGGTAAGACTCAAAAAAAGAACGATTAGAATTATAAACTCTCATAACGATGATGATATATGATGAAAAAAATAGTAATGCTAGTGCCCACTACCCTGGTGGCAAACGCATACGCCGGAACGGTTAGCGATAGCTTGCGGACTACGCTCTATTATCGCTCAGGCTATTCATTATTAGAACTCTCCTATATGGATAATGCCGCCAAGCTCGAAACCCTCAAACAGGGTATCAGAAGCATCGGGGACAACCCCAACACAGTGCTGCAGCATATCAATATCCGTTCGGCTGCCTCGCCGGAAGGTAACTCCAAACTCAACAAACGACTGGCGAGAAGGAGAGGAGAGCGCTTGCGCGACTATCTCAAGGAGATGCTGAATCTGCCAGATAGCGTCTTCACAGTTTCCTCTGCAGGAGAAGACTGGGAAGGACTCGCACTGAAGATTCAGAAAGAAAAAGCGCCGTGGAGCCAGAAAGCCCTCTACATCATTCGGAACACCCCCGAATGGATCGTAAGAAACGGAAAGATCGTGGATGGAAGAAAGCGACAGCTCCAGAACCTCAATGGCGGAAAGGCATGGAAATACATGCTCGCCAACCACTTCGACAGTCTCCGCTCCGGAGCACTCGTGGTATGCGAAATCCGACACATTGTGCCATCTGTCAGTCCGACAGATAGCCTCTCATTGATTCAGAACCAGCAAGGCAGCGAGCAGGATTCGCTCCCTCAGAAGGATGCCCAGGAAACAGCATCCCAGCTACAGGTATATCCTGGCGAGAATGCAGCCGAAGCCGAAAATGCAGGAGATGCATCCGGATCTGCATCCGGCAGAAACTCCTACTACGCCCTGAAGACCAACCTGCTCTATGATGCCCTCTTCGTGCCGAACCTCGGCATCGAGACCAGCATAGGCAGGGGATGGACCCTCGGAGCCAGCGGTATGCTAGCCTGGTGGAGCAAGGACGCCAGCCACAAATATTGGCGAATCTACGGCGGAGAAGTGGAAATCAGAAAGTATTTCGGCAGAAAGGCAAAGGAAAAGCCGATGCAGGGACATCACGTCTCCCTCTACGGACAGTTCCTCACCTATGATATCGAAAACGGAGGCACCGGTCACCAGAGCAGGAAAACCTACGGAGCAGGAATGGAGTACGGATACTCACTGCCGATAGGAAGACGCCTGAACCTCGACTTCGGACTGGGCGTGGGCTATATCAAGTCCCACTACAAGACCTATGAGCCGAAAGACGGATGCTACGTATATGAGGCAACCCGCAACCGCACCTGGATAGGACCTACCCGTGGCGAAGTATCACTGGTATGGCTCCTCGGTAACGGAAACACCAACAGCAAGAAAGGAGGTAAGAAATGACTAGAATGACAGAGTTAAGACAATCAATGATCCTATTCTTCCGCGTAATCATCTGCGCAGCCTTCTTCCTGATGATGGTAGAACTGCTCTCATCCTGCGAGCACAAGGACCTCTGCTACGATCATCCCCACCGGCAGAACGTGGAGGTGATGTTCGACTGGAGCGCCGATCCCGAAGCCAATCCAGCCACCATGAGCCTCTATCTCTATCCCGAAGAGGGAGGAGATTCCATCAGATACTAAGAATCAGGAAGACGAAACTCACATCAAGATTGAGTTGGAGCAGCTTCCATTGCCGAAACCAGCCCCTGGCACCGATGGTGGTCTTCAGCCGAGCGTAAGCAAATGGAATGAGATATACATAGATATCAAAATGTAGAAAAGATATCGTTAATAAAGATAAGGATATCATTAATAAAGATATTATCTATCATTAATAAGATATAAAAAACATAGTATTAATTTTTTTAAAAAGTATCAATTATGAAAAAAGCGTTTTACATGATGGCAGCCGCTGCCATCGCCCTCTCTTCTTGCTCTTCAGAGGAGACCACAGATGTAGCGAAGAGTACAGCTATCAGCTTCCGTCCTACGGTAGGCTTCAACAGTCGTGGCGCAGAGTTGAATGGTACAAACTTCAACGATATGTGGGTTTATGCTTACGACTTGAAAGCTACAGAAGGAACCGGAAATGGTTTTGAGGCTGAAAAGTTTACAAAGCAGGGAGCAACCAATGACTTCCTTCCTGACACTCCTTTATTCTGGCAGGCAGGTTCTGAGCTTAGATTCTTTGCCATCAATCCTGTGAAAGAAAACTGGCATGGAACACTCACTATTGACAAAACCAGTGCAAGCTTCTCTAATGTTACAATTCCTAACAACATCGAGGATCAAAAGGACTTGGTAATTGGTTCTGTAACAGCTCAAGCAAACTCTCATATGGATGGTAGTGGAGTTGGATTGCAATTGAATCATATTCTCTCTCAGATCAACTTCAAGGCAGTGAATACTAATAAGCGTCTTACATACCATATTGCTGCTATTCGTATTGTGCATGCCAAGAATTCTGATAGTTATACATTCAATCCTGCGCAGTCTCAGACAGGTGTATGGACAGGTAATCCAACAGGCGACGTAACATACGAATTGGATTTCAAGAACAATGCTATTGAACTCAATGGTACGGATGGCAAAACAGAAGCATTCTTGACCCATGCTGGTCATGGTGCTATGCTGGTTCCTCAGTTGCTTACTCCATGGAATGGCGCAGAGGTTAACGATGCAGCTCAATTTGATGGTGGTTCTTATATCGCACTTTTGGTAAATGTACGTTTTACTAATGGTACATGGGTTTATCCTAAAAATGCAAATGGAAAAGAGGATTATGGTTGGATAGCAATTCCACTTCCTAAGAATAATGCAGCCAATGATAAGGCAGAATGGAAGATGGGTAATAAATATATCTACACACTCAATTTGTCAAAGGGTTGTGGTAAGGTTGCTCCAGAGAATCCTAACCCAGATGGTGGTAAGGTTGAACCAGATGGTGTGACTGACCCTAAGCCAGGTGCTAATATCTTCGGTAAGCCAATCAAGTTCACTGTAACTCTTTCACCATGGACTCCTAATCCAGATGCGGATGGTACAAACATTAAGATGTAATCCTACATTACAATAGTTCGTTAATAATTCAATAATGTGCTAAGCAGCTATACGCTGTAAGCACAAGAGATCTTTGAAAATCTTGCTAATTAAAGTTCGGTTCGGGGTGTACCCGCTTGC
>OIWV01000415.1_pt1 | contig 41607 bp, 36 predicted proteins | sample 1587751 | NCBI WGS metagenome assembly OIWV01 (sample SAMEA3888913, study PRJEB22519) | human gut metagenome | biome: human gut; feature: human-associated habitat; material: faeces | place: Denmark | collected 2010
CATGTATCTGTCTTAACATGCAACTAATCGCTATTTTATCCCGAATTGGGGTAGTAAATAACTTTTATCCTATAACAATTAAAACGACACGATATGGATAGACACATTAAGAACGGAATGGTATCCATGGGAGTATGGATTATCTTCCTTGTTGTTTTGTTTGGTTCTTACCTAACCATAACCGATACACCTTTCAGCTGTCTTTTGGACGAAGAAACAGGTGGCTTCATTTCTGCAACATTCTTCATTGCATGGGCACTTATTTGGTTCGGTATAGGCAGACACTATAGTCTTGATTATGAGCTTAAGGAGCAAGCCTTCATAAAAAAGTACGAAGGTATTGATGAGACAATTAGGCTTACGATGTTCAAGAAGGCTTATTTCTCTAACATAGCACATATGTTGTCTCGAGTATTCTTCATTGCAGTACCTTTTTATGTTGCAGCAAACGTGAAAGACACCGTAACTTTAAAGAACTGTATCTATATCGCAATTCTGATGATAGCCTCCATTGCATTGTATGGATACTATAAAAAGAACAACGTGAAAGACATCACACTATAGTTCTATAACAATAAAAATCGGTCAAGCAAAGGCAAACGATGATTGCCATTTGCTTGACCGAATTTTATCAATTTGGTTCTTCCGTTATATATTCTATTATTTGATTCTCAAGAAGCGGAAGATCACCGCTTTTAGATTTCGTCTATCATTTTATTTATTGTTTCTAACATTCCTGGGAGTTTGTTTTTGACAACATCGAACACAATAGATTCATCTATATCAAAATAGTGGTGAGCAATAATATCACGTATTCCCATAACTCCTTTCCAATCTACTTCCGGGTAGTTGGAAAGAAGTTGCTTTTGTGTCATTTTATCAATTCCTTTGATACTTTCCCCTATTGCAAGAAGCAACATACATGTACTTTCAAGACGTTCCATACCTGCAGGAAAAAGCAAATAATATTGTGAATCATCAATAGCTTTGGAGTTATCGATGATTCTTTCAATAGTAGAAGCTATTCGTTTGAGTGAATAGTATAAGAGTTCTTCATCATGCATATATTCCATCTCTCTTTATCTGCTTCAAAAGCATAGGATTCATATTATTGCGAAGTCGTACTATATCTACAGGCTTACCAAAGAGTTCTTGCAGTTCTTCCTTGATATGAACCATTGTAAATAAATCAGGCCTTTTCATTTCAACGCAAACATCGACATCGCTATCTTCTGTCTGTTCGTTTCTCGCTACAGACCCAAAGATTCCTATCTTTGTAATTCCATAAGCATCAGCTTTGGCGCTTAGGTATTTGCGGAGTATGGTAATATAATCGTTTGTTATTGCCATATTATTTCCATTTTGCCACGAATATACGATATTTATTTATATGCTCCAAGTTTTTGCAGAGATTTCTGTCAAATTTTCGAACGCTTATAACGTTTCTATGCTTCTCGGCTATCACACCGATGATGTCACTCGAAGCAAGTATAAGGGTACGGGGGCAGGAGACAGTCAGAAGAACAGAATGTAAAGAATAACAAAAGGCTGAGACATGGCATCCGCGTCGGTCGTTACGAGCATCCGCATCGACCGTTACGAGCATCCGCATCGGTCGTTACGAGTGTCTGCGTCGACCGATACGAGTGTCTGCGTCGACCGATACGAGTGTCTGCGTCGGTCGATGCGGATGATAAAGATTTAGTGTAAAAACTGTATTATTATATTATCTTCTGCGCAGCATCACTGGTGCATCGCTTATCTCAAACTGCTTGCCTTCGCCCTTGCCGAAGCTAACGGTAGCGGTAGAGTCGGCACTCTTCAGCTTGTGCGGTGCGCTGTAGCCACGAACACGATAGAGATTGAAGAAGACGAACTCGTTGTTGTTCACACCCTCCATCACTCCGTCGAAGCGACTGTTGTCGAGCGAGAAGCCTGAGTACTTGCTGTTGCCGTTGGCATCGAGCAGGAAGCGGTAGCCGCTTTCAGTGTACTCTACATAAACATTGCCGGTGCGATAGTCGACATACCACTTGAAAGGCAACGTCTGCTTACGACCCGTGCCGTCGTAATCGGTCTCGTAGCCCGTGCCGTTGATGGCATCGTAGCGATACTGTACGAAGGTGAAGTCGGCACTGCATTGTGTCTGCTGACGTATGCCGTTATCGTTGGTGTACTCGTTGACGATAGTTCCGGTCCATGTGCCGTTGAGTGTCTGCGCGAGAGCTATGGCGTTCTCTGTAGCATCATAGTATGGCTTGTCGTACCAATCGTAACCATCGTACCAATCATCGTCACAACTGGTGAATGTGAATGGCAATGCTGCCATAATCAGGAGTGTTAGGAAAGAGCTGAAGCGTTTCATAATATTCGATATTTTAAATGTTTCACTTTTTGTTTAGCGTAAGTCGAACGATATACGTCTTACTTACGCTTGCAAAATTATAAAAAGAAATCCCTACCTGCAAGTGAAAAACCATATTCGCAGGTAGGGATTTTCCTATTTAGTCGCGGCGGAAGATGTCGCGTGTGTACACCTTATCCATCACATCATTCAAACACTCGTCGTAGCGGTTGGCGATGATGGCGTGGCTCTGCGCCTTGAAGGCTTCGAGGTTGTTCACCACGCGGCTGCCGAAGAATGTTGTGCCGTCTTCGAGTGTAGGCTCGTAGATTATCACCTCTGCACCCTTCGCCTTGATGCGCTTCATGATGCCCTGTATAGCCGATTGGCGGAAGTTGTCGGAGTTCGACTTCATGGTGAGTCGGTACACGCCGATCACACAGGCGTTCACTTCTGCGCCGTACTGGTTGTTCTCGCTATAACCATACCATCCAGCCTTGCGCAGCACAGCGTCGGCGATGTAGTCCTTGCGTGTGCGGTTGCTCTCTACGATTGCCTCGATGAGGTTCTCTGGTACGTCGGCGTAGTTGGCAAGCAGCTGCTTCGTGTCCTTCGGCAGACAGTAGCCGCCGTAGCCGAACGATGGGTTGTTATAGTGGGTGCCGATGCGTGGGTCGAGACCTACGCCGTCGATGATTGCCTTTGTGTCGAGACCCTTCATCTCGGCGTATGTATCGAGCTCGTTGAAGTAGCTCACGCGCAGTGCCAGATAGGTGTTGGCGAAGAGCTTCACCGCCTCTGCCTCCTTCATGCCCATGAAGAGCGTGTCGATGTTCTCCTTCAGCGCGCCCTCCTGTAGCAATGCAGCGAAGGTCTTTGCAGCCTCCTTCATGCGCTCCACGTCGGTGACGGTACGGATTGCTTCGTTCTCCTCTGCGTAGCCCTCGCCCTCAATCAGCTTCGGGTAGCCCACGATGATGCGGCTCGGATAGAGATTGTCGTAGAGTGCCTTGCTCTCGCGCAGGAACTCGGGCGAGAAGAGCAGGTTGAACTGCTTTACGCCCTTCGCAGCATACTTCAAGTAAAGGTTGCGTGTGTAGCCCACGGGTATTGTACTCTTGATGACCATCACTGCGTCTGGGTTCACCTCGAGCACGAGGTCGATAACCTCCTCTACGTGCGTCGTGTCGAAGTAGTTCTTCACGGGGTCGTAGTTGGTAGGAGCGGCTATCACCACGAAGTCTGCATCCTTATACGCTGCCTTGCCGTCGAGAGTAGCCACGAGGTCGAGCGGTTTCTCTGCCAGGTACTTCTCGATGTACTCGTCCTGTATCGGCGAGATGCGCTTATTCAGTTTCTCCACCTTCTCGGGTACAACATCAACGGCTGTGACGTGATGGTGCTGTGCGAGCAGTGTTGCAATGCTTAGTCCGACATAACCTGTGCCGGCTACAGCTATCTTTATGTCCTTAAATTCTTTCATCGCTATATTATAGGGTAATATTCGTTATGATGTGGGCAAAGATACAAATTAAAATTGAGAGTTGAAAATTTTCAACTCTCAATTCGTTTATCTTGTCAATGAGAACTTCATGCTCAATCCGAAGTCCTGCGTCGTTGTCGGATACGAGCTCGACGAGAGCAGCGGTGTGTTGGTCTGTCGGTCGTAGTAGAAGCTCATGGTGAGCAGTCGCGACACGGTGTAGTCGGCAGAGAACGCGAGTTTAAACGCCGTATTGCCGCTGTTAGCCGACGAGGTCATCGTGGCGATATCGCGACTTATCGACGCCTGCTTGCGCAGACTGAGGTCGAGACGCAACCTCAAGTCGTTGTTCACACCACCGGTCGAGCGCGAACGGTTCGACGAACTGTTGTTATTATTGTTGGCGTTCTTCGACTTCACGCGGCGATGCTTGTTGCTGCCACCACCTCCGAAGAGTCGGAAGTTGTTGATGGTGTAGCCGGCACCAATCACCCAGTCGTTCGACGACGATTCGTTCACCTGTACCGATGTCATACTCAGACTCAGCACGCGTGTCTTGCGATACTCCGCCTTAATGGTCATGTTGTTGTTCAGCGTCACGTCCACGCCAAGCAGTGGCGAGAACGACTCGTTGATGCTCACTGTCGACACGTTGTACATAGAGTTAGGTGTCGGCATACCGGTGGTTGCATCGGTGATGAAGCCGAGTCCGCCCATGTACTCCATGAACGTGCTGTACGACGAGTATGAGCCTACGGCGTACACGCTCTTGTACGAGTGGTTGATGTTGACACTCTTGAACACGTCGCGGAACCACGGCAGCTTCGACAGACCGCTGTACTTTATCGACCAGTTGGGCAGCAGGTGAGCCAACGTTGGGAAGATAGACATCTGCGAGCCCATATTGGTATAGGCTGCGAGGAACGCCGGCACCATCACGTCGGAGCTGTACTTGTTCACTCCGCCGTTGGCAGCGTCGAACTTCTTGCCTGCGAGCGGCGAGCCGGCAGGATATACCGCACCGGCATACCGCGCCTCGACACGCTGACGGAAGCCTTCGAGCGAGTTGCAGAAGCGTTCAAACGATGCCGACTTGTAGCCGTTCTTTGCGCTGCCCGAGCCCTCGAACGCACTGCGCAGCGAGAGCGTTGTCATGGTGAACGTACCGCTCTCGGTGGTCGGGTTGCCGGCATACATATACTGCACCTGGCGTGCCGTTGTCTTGGCACGCGATGCCGTGAGGTCAATCTTCAAGTTGCGCACAGGCTCAAGCGTTGCTCTTAGCTGCAGGTCTTCGGTCTGATTGGTAGCAGCCGGCGTAGCAAGCGAGTCAGCCACCATCAGCCAGCCGTTCTCGCGTGCCTTGTCTATATACGAGTCGCCCACGAAGCCGAACGCAAAGTCTAAGCCTGGCGACAGCGGACCGTAGCCCGAACCCTGTCCGAACATATTACCAACCATCGGCTTGAAGCCTGGTATCGACATCGAGTACTGGTTGCGATAGCTGATGCTCACGTTGCGCACCATCATCATCAAACGTGCCACGCTCTGCGCTGCACGATACCACTTCTGGTTTTCAAGTGGTTCCTTTGCCAGAACCGACACCTTTATCTTCGTAGCCGAGTCTACCTTGTTCAATATCAAGATATTGTTGTCGTCGACACGCTTGTACTTCAGTTCGAACACTCTGCCTGCCTCCGTGCGTCCGCTTACGATGATGCGCTTCGTGCGCTTACCGTGGTTCACCTTTATAGTAGTGTCGGGCATGAGCGTTATTTCCTTCTCGAAGCCCTTCTTCTTTTTGCTCAGCAGGTCGCGTGGGTTGAGATCTTTTGCCAGTGCTGGCTTCTTCTTCGATTTTAGGTCGCCACCTTTTGCGTCTTCCTCACGCTTCTTCTTAGCCTCCTCACGTTTCTTCCTTCGCGCCTCCTCTGCCTTCTTGCGGTTGGCAGCCGAGTTGTCTTTCTTGAAGCGGTCGTTCACCTTCTTCAGGAACGGAACATGGTTGTAGAGCTTCTCCAGGTTCCACTGGCTGTTGAGGTTTATCTGTCGGTTGTTGGCGATAGTGTTACCGAGCGACGTGCCGTCCTCAAGATCCGAACCGCGCATCCAGTTGTATGTAGCGTTGTACGAGCCGTCGGCTGTGAGCCAGTCGAACACCGGAATGAGATTAATAGGCAGCTTGTACGACGCCTGGAACGACTGGTTGTACTTCAGCGGTCTGCCTAAATGCTTGATGGATGTCCACACGGAGTCCTTCCATGCCTGATAGCTGTCGGGATAGAGGTCTTTGTTCACCGGTGTGTACGGCTCCTCAATCTCTGCGTTTGTGGCACTCTGGAAGTTCATGTGTAAGTTCTTCGTGAGGTCCCAACGCAGGTTGAACTCGCGGTTCCACAAGAACTGTGACGAGAACGTGAGCGGCAGCTTCTGGTTCTCGGTCGACTCCATGTCGCGCTCCTGCAGCTCATAGTAGTTGCGTGTGATGTCTGTGTTGAACGCCACATTCTGCGGCAGCCAGTTCAGTCCGAACTTCTTCGGCAAATCGAGCCATTTTGAGCGTTTCTTTATCTTCTTGAATGGCTCCCATGCCTTGTACACAGGCGACCACGAATAGTTGAATGCACCGCGCCAGTTGTCCTCGCGCTCGTAGATAGTCGTCTCACCCGTGGTGTAGCTATGACTATGACTGTACGAGAACGAGAAGTTTGCTGGGTCGTAAGGCATCGGGTGGCGCTTGTTCTGTATGCCGACACGCACGTTCGACAGCGAGAAGTTGGTCTGCGTCACTTTCGTCACGGCGAGACTCTCAATCGAGTCGCGCTCGTGCTTAGAGCCAGCTGCTTCGAGAGCGTCGTCGAGCTCCATGTCGGTGTCAAGCGGATTATACTTTGGCGATGTCTTCTCCTTAGTCACCGAGTAGTAGAGCGGTGCCGTCACCTTCGCCTTGTCGGGGAAGAACTTGCCGAGCTCTACGTTTGCCGTAACGGTGTAGTTGGAGTAGTTGTCGGTAGAACGCTGTGCCACGCCCTCCTCCAGTCCGCCGAAGCCTGCCGAGCTATATTTGCCCTGCACGTTGACGGTGCCGAGGTCGGAGAGTTGCAGGTTGAGCGTGCCCTGTGCAGCCCAACCGCCCGAGTTGTTGAATTCCTTCAGTCGGAGTTCGTTCACCCAGACCTCACCACTCTTCACCTCGCCCGAGTTGTTGCGCACACCGATGACCATTGTCTTCACCTCGCCCAGCGTCGGATTACCCATCACCGAGATGCGGTTCTTAGGCTGGTCGGGGTCGTACGCCGAGTAGAGCCGGTTGAACGAAGCCTGTCCGTGCGCCTTCGCCTTGTTGCGTTCCTTCTTCAAGCCAGTGAGCTTAGAGAGAGCTATGTCGAGCATGTTCTCCTCGGGCCACACGGCGCGAGCGTCGGTAGCCGAGAAGCGTCCGTACTTGCCGGGCTCGGTCAGCTTCAGCGGTATCTCGTACTCGTAGAAGTTGCTCTTGTAGTCGGAACCGAGACGTATGAACACCGACAGCTGTCCGTCCTCAAGGTTAGTCTGGTTGGGCTGGAAAGCATTGGCGTGCACGAACATCTGCAGGCGTTTGTACTGTCTGAGGTCGAGCGATGTGTTCTTGTACACCGCCTTCGCCTCGCCTGTGCCGAGCGTGGTGACGCTCATCGAGAGTGCCTGCTCGTTGTTCTCAACGAGCTGTGGCTGCGTGGGGTCCTGTCCGCGCTTGATGCCCGGCGGCAGGATATAGTTGACGGGCTGTTTGTCGTTGTTCTCCTCGATGTTCACGGCACTCACCACGAGCTTGCCCGATGTTGAAGCCGAGTTGTCGAGGTTCTGCTCGTAGACGCGCCACTCGCCACGCACGAGGTCGAGTGTGCCGAAGCGCAGCACGATAGGATGCTTGAAGCCAGTGAGGAACATACGCATGAAGCGCATCGAGGTGAAGTCGTTGATAGCGCCGAACTTCTTCTCGTACTCGCGCAGTGGGATGCGGAACTGGTACCAGTTGACGGTCTCTGTCTTGTTGTTGCGCAACTGGTGGGTGTCCTCGCGCTTGTCTACGATGTAGTTCTTGCCCACCTCGAGGTCTTCGGGGCGGATAGACACGCGATACTGGAAGAACTTCTCGTACTCGTTGAGCGTGTAGTCCTGGTTGATATCCTCAACGTCGGGGGTCGACTTGTACGATGTGTCGTAGCTCTCGGTGCGCGAGTCGTTGTCGGGCGAGTTGCCCTGTGGGTTGTTTATGTACTTGTAGCGGCGCAGGATGGGTGCCTTTATCTTGTCGTAGTCGGAACCGCGGAAGTAGTGGTAGTTGTCGCCTGCCGGGTCTGCCCAGATTGAGTCCCACACGGCAGGGTTCACCTTGCCCTGCACCTCGCGCAGGAAGTCCTGATAGCTCTCCCACTTCTGCTCCTCCTCGTCGTTGAGTCCGTTGAAGCCCACGTCCTGCAGCGCACGCGAACCCTTCGATGTTGCGAAGGCGTACACAACGGTAGCCTGGTTGGGCACCTTACCCCACTGCGTAGTGGTGAAATTCTGCGAGCCGTCTACGGGCATTCCGCTCTCGTAGAACTTCTTGCCGTCGCGCAGAATGTCCTCGCTCATCTCGCCGAGGTTGATGTAGAAGTCGCCGCCGTAGTCGGCAGCCACGCCCTGCTCGCGTGTATAGATGAACGGGTCGAGCATCCAGAACTCGATGTACTCGATGTTGGCAGCCTCGAAGTCGTTGGTGTCGAGCTTGCGCATCATACCGCCCCAACGCTTCTGCGGATTGTTGAGTGTGCCGTCGGGGTTGAGGTCGGGGTCGAAGTTGTACGGACCGCGCTCGTTTGGGTAGTAAGCGAGGTTAAGGATGTTGAGCATCGACGAGTTGCCGTTGTATGCGCTCTGGTCGCGGGTGGGGAACAGCTCGCTGACGTAGAACTCGCGAACGTAATGGTTCGAAAGCTGGTCGAGGTCGCTCTTGATGTGGCTCGGTGTGAGCGACGAAGAGCGGCGTGTGAAGAGCGGGTCGATGGTGTACCACGCCAGGCGCGAGCGGTTGAAGCCCGAGCGCAGCGTAGACTTGTCGCCCGACTCGGGGAACATCGACGGCACCGACGAGATTATCCACGACGTAGGTGTAGACACGTCGATGGTGTTCTTGGTGTTCTCGAAGTCGTCGATGTACGAGGCGTTGTCCTGCGTGCCGCTGCTCTGTCCGGCTATGAGTTGCGCGAACTCGCCCGAGAACGAGATGCTCGAAGGCTGCGTAAGATGCAGGAAGGGCAGTTTGTCGAGCATATTCGTAAGCCACTGGCTCTGCTTCTTCCAGTTGATGTTCAAGCCCCAGATGGTGTTGTTGAGCGGCTCCGAGCCCATGTTCACCTTGTTGGTGAGAGCCTGTTCGGAGAGGTGTTGGAACGTACCCGAGAGCTGGAAGTCCTTCGAGAAGTCGTACTCCCAGTTCATACCGAACATCGTCTTGCGCTCCTGTCCGTAGTCGGTGTTGCTTTCGAGCGACACGTTCACGGCGGTGCCGGCATCGATGATGCTCTGGTTGAGGATGGTCACCTCGCCACCCGAGTAGTCGACGGAGTAGTCGGTGCCTTCGGCGAGCGTGACACCACCTGCCGTAACTACCACCGAGCCTTGCGGAATGTTGTATGCGCCGAGCGAGATGACGTTAGCCGATGTGCCGCGGAACTGTCCCATGAGCACATACTTGTCCTTCTCGGCTATCTGCTTAGCCACGGTTTTCGTCGAGTCGTACAGCTCGGTGAAGGCATACTTCGCAGCCTGCTCTGCCGACACGCCATTCTTCAGAAGCGTCTCGTACATATAGCTGCCGAACGGTTCGGCAACGGGGAAGAACACACGTCCGTTAGTCACGGTGTAGCCCTCCACGTAGTCGAAGTAGCCGTTGGGGTGCGCCTTGTTGTTGTTGTCGAGTCGGTCGGCTCCGAGGAACTTTATGAGGGTCTGGTTCTTCACCTGTGGCTCGGGTATGTATGTGAGGTAGACACCGGCGGTGTCGCTCTGGAACTTCACATCCAAGCGGAACTTCTCCTTCTCCACCGACGATGCGAGGTAGTACACGTTCTTCATCATCAAGCCCCAGTTGCCCTGATGTGGGTTGTTGCTGGTGTTCTTCAGTGCCTTCACGTAGAGTGCCTTGTTCGAGTCGGTGATGTCCGAGGCGAACTCGCCAACCTGGTATGTCACGCCGCCGTATGTGTACTCGTAAGCCACGGCGAGCACCTGGTCGGTCTGCAGCGATGTCTTCAGCGAGATGTAGCCTAAAGCCTTGTTCACGGTGTATTCCGACGAGTTGAGCAGGCGCGCACGCTCCAGCTTTTCGTAGTCGGATCCACCCACAAAGCCGGCTATTCCGTCGAGCACGGTAGATGTCTGGTCGATGTCGCGTGCGGCGGCGTACTGCGATGTCATGGCTGCATACTCCGAGTTGGCAGCATTGGCAGGCACGGGCTGACCCGTGATGCCCCACAGATTGTTCGACACGCGGTTGTTCTCGCCCAAGTCGGTGAGGGCGATGATGTTACGTGTGTTCGACGTTACGCCCGACTTGTTCGTCACCCACACCTCCACGCGGTTGATAGTGATGCCCGATGTGAGGTTGGGCAGCGAGCGCATCGACTCGTCGTAGCGGTCGTGGAAGTACTGCGCGAGGAAGAAGTGGCGGTTCTCTTCGTAGTTGGCTGCGTCTATCTCGAACGGTGTGAACTGCTTGCCGCCCTTCGACGACACCGACTTCGACGACGACTTCTTCTGCGAGGCTACGAGCTGCAGCTTGAGCTTGCCAAACTGCAGGTCGGTGCGCAGACCGAAGAGCGAGGAAGCTCCGCGCACGAGCGACGAGTTGGAGGGGAACGACACGTTGCCAGCCTCGATGAGTTTCACAATCTCGTCCTCCTTACCGTCGTACTTCAACTTGAGGCTCTGCGCGTCGAAGTCGAACGTAGCATCGGTGTTGTAGTTGAGGTTCATGTTCACCTTGTCGCCCACACGACCGTTCAGACTAACGTTTATCTTCTCGTCGAAGTCCATCGTGGTGGTCTTGCGGTTGCGCACGGGCAGCGACGGGTTGTCGATGCTCTTCATCGTGGCACCGAACTTCAGCTCGGCAGTACCCTGCGTCTTGATGCGCACACCGCCCGGTCCGAATATCTTCTCAGCCGGTCCGAGGTCGAAGTGCATGTCGGTGAAGTCGAACTTCTCCTTGCCCTTAGCCTGGTATATCTCGTCGTTCTTCTTACGGAAGAACTGGTTCATCATGCGTCGCTCGCTCCACTTGCGATACTCGTCCTGCGTCATCATGAACGGGGCGTTGATGTACGAGTCGGATATCTTCGAGCCGATGATGTAGCGGTCGAGCGAGTCGTTGTACACCACGTCCTGCTTCAGGTTGTCGGGACGCTTCAGGTCGGCAGCATTCTGGTCGAGGTCGTCGAGCGTTATGGGCAGCGTGCGCTGTATCTTCCAGCGCGGATGCAGCAGCGAGTCGGGTATCGAGTCCTCGTTCTCGAGCTTGGGCTGCGCCTTGATAGCGAGCGTGTCGGGACGGTCGGCATTGGCATCAGCATTAGCATCGCGCTGCGGAGCCGCGTCGCGCGTCTTGCGCACAGAGAGCTTGCGCTGCGGTCGTTGCGGTGTCTGCGTGATGGCATACGATGCCACAGCCGCCATAACCATTACGACGACAAACACGCGAGCCGTGCCGAGCGAGCGTATCGCCTGCAGCCTACACTTAAAAAATCGGTTTATAATATTTGTAAAATTCAAAATCAGCTTATTTATAGGAGGCTACGGCATTCCTGCCGTAGCCACGCAGCCACTCGTAGGAGGATATGGCATCTTGCCATATCCACGCAGCCACCAACTTATTTACTTAATTTGCTTCAACGCCAACTTCACCACCTGCTCAACGGGCAGCGTAGCATCGTCGGTGAGTATCGCCGTAACCACCTTAGCCGTTGGCGCAGGCGAAAAGCCGAGCATGGTGAGCGCAGCCACCGCCTCGTCGCGCACGTCGACGGGTATTGTGCTGTCGGCAGCCGTGCCGGCAGACACCTCCTGCGCTATACCCAACGAGAGAATCTTGTCCTTCAGGTCGACAATTATGCGCTGCGCGGTCTTCAGACCGATGCCCTTCACACTCTTCAACACGCGCTCGTTGCTCGTAGAGATGGCATTGCAGAGCTCCGACGGCGATGCCGACGAGAGAATCATACGCGCCGTGTTGGCTCCCACACCCGACACGGTGATGAGCAGACGGTAGAGGTCGCGCTCCTGCTTCGACGCAAAGCCAAAGAATGTGTAACTATCGTCGCGACCGCCAGTGACAAGTGCCTCGTGCACAAACAGTTTCACGTTCTGCTTGCCCTGTATCGCCTCGTATGTATTCAGCGAAATATTCAGCGCATAACCCACGCCGTAAGCCTCAACAATAGCTTGCGCCGGAGTGAGTTCTGCCAGTTCGCCCTTTATGTAATCAATCATTTCTCAGTACGTTTTATTCGTTGTTTTGTTGTCAGCATTAAGCCCTCAAAGTGCTTAACGTTTATTAATAACGTACCTTTCCGCAATTTATTATATACGCAGGCACAGTTTGTTGCAGATACAGGCGCAGTTTGTTGAATGTGTTAGTGCGGTTTATTGTAGATACAGGCGCAGTTTGGTCGCTCTTCACCACATGTTTTGTCATCGTTGCGCGTCCGCCACCCGATCAGATTCCGTCCGCCGCCCAATCAGATTCCGTCCGCCGCCCGTAGGAGGATATGGCATCTTGCCATATCCACGCAGCCCTCATAGGGGGTGCAGCGGTCTCCGCTGCACCAACAAAGCAGTCAACAAAGCACCAACCAAGCAATCAACCACCAACCACCAACCACCAAGCAAGCAACCAACCACCAACCAAACAAACAAACAAGCAATCAACCACCAACCAAACACCCAACCAACAAACCATTTAATTTTACCCATCAAAAGCAGCCATATATCCAACAAAAACACTAACTTTGCAAATCCATAAAAACTCCAACCCTATGCCCAACACAAGCACCATCTTCACAGAAGAACATAACATCCAAACACCCTGCAAGCTCTTCGTCGTGGGCGACCCACAGGTGCTGCTCATACAGCCATCTGCACGCCACGAGGAAAAGAACGACGGTGTGCGACGCGAGGTCAACCTTATTGCACAGGCGAGCCCCACAGGCTTCGCCATGGTCTTCTTCGACTGCGTTGAGTGGGCGCGTGCGCTCATGCCGTGGGCTGACGATGCCGTGTCGCGCGACGCAGAGGTGGGCAGACACGCTCCCGACACGCTGCGCTTCATTGAGCACACCCTACTGCCATGGCTTCGCGAGCGTTTCGGCGCACTGCCCTGTATCATCGGCGGCTACTCGCTCGGCGGACTCTTCGCCCTTTGGGCTGCACGCAACACCGATGCCTTCACCGCCGTAGCTGCAGCTTCACCTTCGCTCTGGATTAACGGTTGGGGCGAATATGCCGCTGCGCATCCCATCCTATCGCCACAAGCAACAATTCAAAACTCAAAATCGCGCTCCAGCGCAATTCACCTCTCCCTCGGCGACCGCGAAGAGCACTGTCGCAACCAGCGCATGAAGCGCATCGGCGACTGCGTGCGTGCAGAGCACGCCCTACTCTGCCAGCAACTCTCCCCCACCGCCGTCACCCTGCGCTGGCACGAAGGCGGACACTTCGGTGCCGAAGCAGAGCGCACAGCGGAAGCATTCGCATGGTGCATAGAACAATTAGTACATAATTTTCAACAGCCACAAAAATAACACCAAATGATATACTTAAATAGCTTTAATTTGCCCCCAATAGATGAGGAAGAACACTTCTTAAATTCCTTTCGCCGTACATGCTACGACTCATACTATCCATTCAACTTCTTCACATCCGACAAACAACTTGGGCGTATCGACTTTTCGGACATCACAATACTATGCGGAAGCAACGGTTCGGGGAAAAGCACATTGCTAAATATCATAGCCGAGAAACTAAAACTGGATAGAAAAACCACCTATAACAAGACCCATTTCTTCGACCCCTACCTTGAGAAATGTCGTTACGAATTAAGCGTACACGACCCATTACAACTAAAAAGCCTCAAACGCTTATCAAAGATAATAACAAGCGACGACGTGTTTAGCAACATCATCGAGGTTCGTGAAAGGAATGAAAATCTGAACTTCAAACGCGAATTGATTTTCAACGAGAAGAATAACATAAATCGGTACGGCGGACAAGGACCACGCGGATTTAACACTGAAGACCCACAAAGCATGAAAGCATACACCGACTATCATCAAAAGAGAAAACAATCGGGCTCCAGATACGTTAGAGAAAACGTCGGAGTAGACGAAAGAACCTACTCAAATGGCGAAAACGGCTTTAAATACTTCACCGACTCTATCCAACCCGGAGGCCTGTATCTATTAGACGAGCCCGAAAATTCGCTATCGGCAGAGATGCAGCTCGAACTGGTGCAATTCATCATCGGTATGGCACGGTTCTACGATTGCCAATTCGTCATGTCAACCCATAGCCCATTCCTCTTGTCTATACCTTACGCCAAGATATATGATATGGACAACTCGCCCGTCTCTGTGTGCAAATGGACCGACCTACCCAGCGTAAGAATTTATTACGAATTCTTCAAAGACCACGATTGCGAATTCAACAGAATCTAAACACAAACCCAACAACGCTTAGACACACAACAACCAGAGTCGACGAATATTGACAGCCGACGGAATATTTTTTATAAATAAGGTACATAATTCAAATAAAACCCTTATCTTTGCAAAAATATCTCTCCTAACGGAGGACAAACACAAGGTGTGAACTTCATAAAAGTTCTTGCAACTTTTGAGATATGACTTACTAATATATTTTTTGCATGCAATTAGTAATGACTATGCTTTTGCTATCGCCACCTATGGCGATGTGCAAGGACATAAAGTAGACGGCGAAGATGACGCAGGATTGCTTAGATTCACCTTCTACAGCCAGTGTAAGCCAACGCTTACCAAAGGGCATCCACATAATCGGGGCTGACAAACCATCGGCGCCGAGAGTAGAAACTATACCCATACCGAAACACAGTAGCTATTATGAAGATGTTGCTCAGCAGCCCACCTCCTGGAGCTATCTGTTCATACATCACATGGCGGTAAAGTCGTTTCAGAAGTGGCTTGAAGCATACAACGCCGACAACACCCACCCCACTAAACAACCCTTCTTCATACACCAAGCCACCAGCTACGCCTACAAAAATGCAGAGACACAACGCGGTGTCAAGAAAATCGTGAAGCCCACCATCAGCGGCCTCGTCTTTCTGCAAGGCACCGTGAAGAGCATCCAGAAGTTCCTATCACAATATTTTCCTCAGTACCACTTAGTAAACGACCGCTGCCACGGGCGTCCTGCCTCCATACGCGACACCATCATGCAGCCCTTTATGAACGTACTGAAAGCCCACCCCGAGCAAGTCACCCTCCTCAACGCCCCCATCGAGAAGTTCGCCAAAGACCACGTGAAGCTCCGCGTCCTCACCGGTCCCTTCAAAGACTACGAAGGCTACATCATCCGCATCGACCGCAACCGCCAACTCGTCTTCGACTTCGCCGGCCGCGCCGTCGCACTCAGAGGCGTGCACCAGGAAGATTTTGAGGTGGCAGAATAGATAGCACAACAATCTTTCAACGCCAATATCTATGCACTTGCAAAAAGGACCCATACAAAAGGACTATACTCTAAATTGAATACTAACTTTCAGTTCATTCAAAGAGCGATTAGTTCACTTTAACGGGACTGTAATGATAAAATTTATAGATGATTATGTTAGAAATCAAAGATATATGCTCAGCATACCTTGAAGGTTATTTTTATGCCAAGATAACAGAGCATCTTATTACAGATAAGATTCAGAATTCTAATCTTGACATTCTCAAGAAAACTGCTATTGAATGTATGAAAGATTACATCGAACACTCAGCTTTTTCTAATGAAGAGAAAGAGAAGATGCAAAATAATTATGAGCATTGGGCAGATATAACTTTGCATGGAATCAAGCAACGATTACGTGAAAGTGATAAATTGTATGAATAAAAAATGAGCGATATTGGTCAAAGATACAAATTCAAATTGTCGCACATTTGAATCTATTGCAAAAGACTATATTCATTTTATTCAAAAAGCGATTGCTCTACTTTGAGGGGAACAGTAGTCAATCATTATGATGTACGAATTACAGAAAGCATTTGACAAGGAAGTGGTAAAACTTCTTCTAAAGACTGATATACGGCAGAGGTATCCTGAACCAGAGGCAAGCAGGCTCTGCCAGCAAATTGATGACGTCGCAACACTTGCTGATCTCTTAGAATATATGGCAAAAGAAATGAGGAATCAATAAATCGGAATAACATCTGTATCCAGTTAAAATCGGAATAGTTTAATCACCCTTTAAAAAGAGACTATATAGTTATTTGATCTTGGTGATGTAAACTATGAACATTACAGTCATTTAAATGATATCGCTAAGTTATACAATTAAATCGTCGCACCTTAAAACTTCTTACAAAAGATAGTGCTTCAATTATTTCAAAGATTGATTAGTCTACTTTAGCAAGATTGTGATACACTCAATATACAGTAACCTGCAAAGATTGCCTATACAAAAGAGAATCCCCTAAATTAAATACTAACATTAATTATACATATTAATATAATAACATTATGGCAAATCCCAAATTAGATTTTTTTCGCTTCAAGTTGAAACATAAGTCAGGCACAAACAAGACTTTTAGAGAATTCATGTTAGAATCCAGGAAATGTACAGATCGAGATTCTGACTCAACAATATTCGGCAAACTATATGAATATTTTATGAATGACCTGAAAACAGATTTTGCTAAAAATGATTCAATAAAGAAAGTCATGACTTTAATTAGCAACAAAGGAAGACGCATCATCAACAAGCATTGGGAAGAACGTCCAAAGCCAATTCTTGACAAAAACATCATTGCAGGTGTTGTTAATGGAGGAACATACGGAAAAGAACGAATTGTAACAAAATTAAGCAAGAAAGAGGAAACGAATAATTTGGCAGTTGATCAGCCTGTATTACAGTATTACTATATTTTTCTATATCTTCCAATTGATCATAACGAAGGCTTTGTCATGATACATACTGATAGCGCAGAAGAATCCATTACAAATTTTGCAAGAAATTATATTGCTAAGTTGTTCAGTATAGGTAGTTATCAAAAGCCAACCATGAGAATATTTGCTCCAAAATGTTTTCAAGAAGAATATAAACAAGGAGCTGTCTTAAGGAGTATGTCTTTCCAGACAACATACGTTGACAATCAGATAGAAGATGATAATCCAATTAAAGACGTAATGGGCGACTACGATGTCAAAATAAGCATAACTCCAAAAGGTAAAGGAGATAAAGGATTAAATGTTATGGAAAGCATAAGAAATTATCTCAAACAGCGTTTCTTTGGAGCCGAAAATTATACCAAACAATTGGACGAATTTGACAAATGTACAGTCTATACGGTTAATAAAAATACAAAGTCAAGCAAGTCTTTCGATTGGAATATGAGAGATTCAGAACTCACTCCTGTTGTATATCTTGATGGTAAGGTGGCAATCAATGAAGATGGAACAGTAAACCTTGTCGCATTAGATCGATTCTGTAAAGATTTATTTAATGACCAGATATTTAGAGAATTAAGACCCGACAAATATGTTGATTGAATGGATTAAAGCAATGCAGATATTTGCAAAAAAGGATATCGTGCCATAACTATGGATGTGAATAACAAGAAGTATTCTAAACAGTCAATATTGGCATACCATATCTTCTTCTTGTTTATATCATCTTTGTGCGTAATCTTTTTACCAAAGGGAGTTAATGAAAGCTTCATTGACTATATCAAAGACATTTTTGCCATATTTGTTGGATTCTTTGTAACCGCTCTGACTTTGATTTATGACAAGTTGAATATATCAAAGATACCTTCTCAAGAAGCAATAGATAGAATGCCTGCAAAGAAAAGGCCAACATCAGAAGACATCCTTAGAATGAAACAAGAGCACAACTATGCCATTCGATTCTTCTATTCAATAGGTTTCAATATACTTTTTGCTACATTAACATTGCTTTTATTGATTCCTATCATATTTTGGAAAGAGTTTTTCTCATTGGACATATCAAAATATCAGTTTATTAATTATCTGTCAGACATAAACAAAGAATCTATATTATTAGGAGGCCATATAGTATTTCTATTCATCTACAGACTATTCATCATATTTCTGATAGTAAAAGTCTTTTTCTATACAGTTTATATGATAACGAGCCTCTTGCAAGTATTAATATCAAAGAAGAAAATATAAAATGGATTTTAAAGAAGCATATATAGATAAAATGATTTGTCATAGATTTAGTTTGGACAAGCAAAGATGTGTGATAAATCATAATGCTATGGATATGGGGAAGTTGGATCAAGCTTTTTTAAAAGACTTTTTCATAAAGCCTTTTAATCGTGAAAAAGACCAATATTCATTTACCCATCCTATAGATTTAAAGTATAACATAATATATAACACGGTTATAGACATTTTTGATGGAGATAATTTCATAGAAAACTCCATATCTATCTATAAATATTTAGACAGCGTTTCTACAATACCATCAATAAAAGACGGTGACATTTTTATTGCAAAAATAGAGGATGTGTTAGATAATGATGCATATTGTGAGGCTGTAGGAATTTTTAAGATTGAAACAAAAAACGAATTTATAGAAACAAGCGTTGACACACATGGCAACATGGACATTTCTATTAAGACAGGCTATTCTTCACAGAAAATAGACAAAGCCTGTTTAATAGTCTTTACAGAAGACATGCCTATTGGTTTCATAATAGACAAAGCTAAGGATTCTAAATTTTGGCGACAAGATTTTCTTGGTATGGAAACGAAGCCTACTCCTTATAGACAGTCAAAGGCTATTATAGGCTTGATGGAGGGTTTTGTAAAGGACAGGTTAGCCAAAGAATCCACCATTTCAAGATCTGAACAGATTGAAATTGTAAACAATTATACTGACTTGATTTCAAAATCAGATAGTTTAAACATAGAAGAATTGCAAACAAAAATATTTTCGGATAAGAAAATTCTAAAGATGTTTGAAGATTATCGTAAGATATATGAAGAACGTGAGAACATCAATATTGAAGCATGTACAGATGTTGACAAAACAGCCTTGAAGGTACCAAGAAAGTTGCGTAAGATAAAACTGGATGATACGGTAGAGCTGTGCTTAATGAAAACCGGCAATTTTATTGAGCGTGGTTTTGATGAGAATAAAGGTCGAAATTATTACAAGATATATTTTTCAAAAGAAAAATAAAATTTAGTTGGAAATAAAATATGGAGAAATTAGAAGATACTCGATTAAACAAAATTGAAGAACAAATCGAGAATGAACAGCGAAGTGTTAAATATGACATTCGTGAGTTTACCATAGAATACTATGTGGATAAATATAGTAAAGGTGTAGATAAGGATAAAAATGAATTATACGTTCCAGAATACCAGAGAGAATTCATTTGGACAGACCCTCGTCAGTCACGATTTATAGAAAGTCTATTCCTTGGGCTTCCTGTTCCGCTGGTTTTCGTAGCAGAAAACCAAGATGATGGGCGTTTAGAGATTGTGGATGGCTCGCAGAGAATCCGAACCTTGAATGCTTATGTTAATGACGAATTAGAGTTGAGTGGTTTAAAGAAACTCACTGAATTGAATAATACAAAGTTTTCGCAATTAGGTGCTGCTCGTCAACGTAAGTTTAAAAACATTTCCATGAGAATGATTGTATTGAATGATCAAACAACGCCGGAAATCAGAAACGAGATGTTTGATAGAATCAATACAAGTGGTGTTACTCTAATGGCAATGGAAACAAGACGTGGTATCTACAAAGGACCTTTTACAGACTTTGTAATGCGCCTTGCCAAGAATGAACAATTCAGAAAATTATGTCCTGTTGCAGGATATGCTCAAAACAGAAGAGAAGAGGAGGAAATGGTCTTGAGGTTTTGTGCTTTTTCTGAAACATATCCTAAATTCGAACTTACCAACAAAGTGAGTTTAAAAAATAATGGAGTGGCAGATTTCCTCAATAATTATATTGAGCTGAAGAATGAAGCTAATGATGAAGAGGATATAAATAAAAAAGAACAAGATTTCTTGAAGGTTATATCTTTTGTGGAAAGAACCTTCCCTGAGCAAGGTTTTGCAAAAGCAAAAGGAGTTGTTGGGGTTTCAAAACCATACTTTGAAGCCATTGCATTGGGAGCACTCTTTGCACTTCGTGAAAATAACAATTTAGAACCACAGGATATCGCTTGGTCAGTTCTTGATAAAAGAGACCCAAATCATTTCTTTACTATGTTATCAAGCAGATACAGGACTCATACACCTCAGAAGTTGAAGGAGCGTATAGATTATGCAAAAAAGAATTTTCTTGAAAAATGAAAACGTTTACAGTAGAGTTTCAGGAACGTTGTAAAGATGTCTTGGAATATTTGAATCTTTTGAAGTTTATGGATTCTGTTGCAACCAATAAGCGTAAACCAATAGAAAGCGAATCCTATCAAGGAACTATGATTTCATATCTTCCCAACCGAGATTGTCAGAAAATTCTTAGAGCTAATTTTTACCTCATTCTGTATAATTTAGTTGAATCAACTTTGAATTCTGTAATTTCTGTTGTGAAAGATACTATTAATGATGAAAGAGTGCCTTTGAATAAATTGGTTACACGCTTGATTCACCTCCATATAAGTGGGTTATATAAGGATGTAACGTCCCAGAATCGCATTTTAGTAATAAGTAAAGACTTATATCAGAAAACAGCCAACAAAGAAAATGTCCTTTTAGAAAAATTAGATTTTAATACTTCAGGCAATGTCGATTATAATTATTTTCAGAAAGTCGTTGGTTCCATTGGTTGTAGAGGAAGGTTAGCTATTGAAGAAAACAGAGTGAAAAACGCAATGGAAAGAACTAAAGATTATAGAAACAAATTAGCCCATGGAAACTGGTCTTTTTCTAATGCTGGTTCCATGTTGACATTGTCTCAAATAGAGGAAGATTATCAGTGCATACATACCTATCTTGATCAGTCACTCCTTAACCTGGAGATTTTTTTAGATGGTAAAAAATATTTAAAGCAATAAAACCTCATGTCAACTCAAACATCAGATAATAACAAGCGAATAGCGAAGAATACCTTGCTTCTTTACTTCCGAATGCTACTTATGATGGCGGTGTCTCTGTTTACGAGTCGTGTAGTCTTAAATACATTGGGTGTTGAGGATTTTGGTATATATAGCGTTGTGGGGGGAGTCGTAGGTATGTTTGTTTTTATAAATAATTCCATGTCTTCGGCAACACAACGGTATATTACTTTTGCCCTTGGTAAAGGGGATAAGAACAGATTGCAAACAATATTTAGTACCACTCTTCAGATTCATTCATTGATAGCTGTCATAATAGTATTATTGGGAGAAACTGTAGGTTTGTGGTTCTTGTACAATAAAATGCAAATACCAGCAGAACGTATGGATGCTGCCTTATGGGTTATGCAATGTTCCATAGTTTCTATGGTTGTTATGATAGTTAGCGTACCATACAATGCAGATGTCATTGCACATGAGAAAATGTCAGCCTTTGCTTACATATCTATCCTGGAAGTTGTGCTGAAATTGGCCATTGTTTATTTGTTGCTAGTATTTTCTTATGATAAGTTGATTCTATATGCTATACTTATTTTGATGATTCAGATTTTGATACGATTCTGTTATAGCATTTATTGCAATAAGCATTTTGAGGAAACAAAATACAAGCATGTATGGGATAAGAAACTTTTCAAGGAAATGACAGGTTTCGCAGGCTGGAGTTTGTTCGGAAATATGGCAGGAGTATTATTTGGACAAGGTTTGAATATGTTACTCAATGTCTTTTTTGGTCCAGTTGTGAATGCTGCACGTGCAGTGGCAGTACAAGTACAAGGTGCAATTCAGCAGTTTGTGGGAAATTTCCAGACTGCACTCAATCCGCAGATAACCAAGACGTATGCTGCAGGAGAATTGAATGAAATGCATAGGCTCATGTTTCGAAGTGCCCGTTTTTCTTTTTACCTGCTTTTCTTTCTTTCATTACCAGTATTGTATGAGACAGATTTTATTCTGACTATTTGGCTAAAAATTGTTCCGGAAAATGCTGTTGCTTTTTTAAGAATCATGATATGTACTTCGTTGATTTATACAATAGCTAATCCGCTGATTATCGCTAATCAGGCAACGGGTAGGGTCATGAAATATCAAGCGGTTTGTGGTACAATTTTGTTGCTAATATTACCGATATCGTATTTGTGCTTGAAAATGGGATGCCCGGCGTATTCTGTATTCATTGTCCATTTTCTAATTGAATCCGTTACTCAAGTGGCGCGTATGATTCTTCTTCGCCCTTTGATAGGCTTACGAATCAGAGACTATTTCATATATATCTATAAGCCTGTACTTATAGTTGTGGGGGTGTCTGTCATTCTTCCATCGATATTTTATTATAGTATGAATTCCGGCCTGTTGAGAGTTTTTACAGTATTATTAATGTGTGTTATGTCTATTGCTGTGACTACTTATTTGTTGGGACTATCTGCTAATGAAAGAAGTTTCGTAAAGTCTAAGGTTATGGCTGTTTTTCATAAAATAAAGAATAAATGATAAATATAAAAGATAAATCCAATTGTTGCGGTTGTAACGCCTGTGTTCAGAAATGTCCAAAGCAATGTATATCTATGCGAGAGGATGATGAAGGTTTTCTCTATCCTTATGTAGATAAAATCTTGTGCATTGATTGTGGATTATGTGAGAAAACGTGTCCTGTTATAAATAGCAAAGAAGAACGGAAGCCTTTGAATGTATTTGCTGCAAAAAACCAAAATGATGAAGTGCGTATGCAGAGTTCGTCTGGCGGAATATTTACTTTGTTAGCAGAAAATGTAATTGATGAAGGAGGTGTTGTTTTTGGTGCTGGTTTTAATGAGCGTTGGGAGGTTGTTCATAGCTTTGCAGAAAAAAAGAGGATTTGGCAAAATTTCGCGGTTCTAAGTATGTGCAAAGTAAGGTAGGTAATTCCTATAAGCAGGCTGAAGCTTTCTTAAAGCAAGGAAGAAAGGTGTTATATTCTGGTACTCCATGCCAAATTGCTGGTTTAAAGCAATATTTACGCAAAGATTATGTAAATTTATTAGCTGTTGATTTTATTTGTCATGGAGTGCCTAGCCCAGGGGTTTTTCGTACATACTTGAGAGATGAAATTAATAATTGTTCCGCCCGTCAGGGCGGTAGAAAAAATACGGTTTTGCTCCCTTGTATTCCTCTCGTCTCGGAAAAAGATGAGCTGGATATGAAAGGAATGAAAATTCGGTTTTGCTCTTGTATTCTCCGAGACAAAAGAAACGGGTGGAAAAAATTCGGTTTTGCTCTTGTATTCTCCGAGGCGTCAGCCGAAAGGGAAAATTCGGTTTTGCTCTCATATAAGCCGTTAAATGAGAACCTGTTTTTACGCGGTTTTCTTAAAGATTTGTATTTACGACCTTCATGTTGTTCGTGCAAAATAAAAGGGCTTAGTAGTGGTAGTGATATAACTATTGCTGATTATTGGAACATTCATACTCTTATTTCAAACATCGATGATGACAAAGGTGTTTCTGCTATTGTCGTAGCAACAGATAAAGGTTCTATTGCAGTTCAAGAGATGAATGCAATGTTGTTTGATGCATCTTGGGAAGATTTAGTGCAAAAGAATCCTGCTCTTGTAAGATCAGCTTTAATCAATAAAGATAGAACGCAATTCTTTCAAGCCGACAACAGAACTTTTGAAGAAAAAATTCAAATATTGTGCAGGAATAAAGTAGGAGTAAAAAAGTTATTGCGTAAAATTTTACACAAAATTATTGTTAAAAAATGAAGATAGGAATATTGACATATCATTTTGCCATTAATTATGGCGCAGTCCTTCAATGTTATGCTTTACAACAGTATCTGAAGAGTCTAGGGCATGAAGTGGAAGTCATAAATTTCATTCCACAGAACTATAGTAGAAAACGCTTTTGGCATAATAATAATCTTCGCCATGATTTCGTTAATGGTATAAGAAAAATGTTTTTAAAGCTAAAATATTCTTCAGGGATGAGGAAAAGTTTTTCCGGTTTTGTCAGCAGTAGACTTAATCTTTCAGAATCAGTTGATTATACTAATTTTTCTGATGCTTTAAATAAATATGATGCAGTAATAACTGGTAGTGATCAGGTGTGGGGGCCTTCTCGCTGGAATGATTTATGCTATTTTTTCGATAATATGCATGATTATCGTGGCAGAAAGATTAGTTATGCTCCTTGCTGTGCGATAAATAGAGCTAAAAATATTCTTAAACGAGATGAAATAGCTGTGCTCTTATCTGAGTTCTACTCCCTTAGCGTCAGAAACAAGGAAACACAAAATTTTGTATTTGACCTTACAAAACAGAAAGTCCCAATTGTTTCAGACCCGACATTGTTGTATGATTTTAGTGATTTGACAAATGGTATCAAATCTATCGTAGAAGGCAACTATATTCTTGCCTATATATTGGGGGCAGATATAAATGGAGGTAATTCTGATGCGATTGAACTTATAAAGCGACATACGGGGATTGACAACGTTATCGCTGTTGTACTGACAGAAAATGCACCTAAAATTTTCAAATGGGCGACAAGAACTTTCTACAATGCCTCTCCAATAGATTGGTTGGTGTTGTTTAAATATGCTTCTTTTGTTTATACAGACTCTTTTCATGGAGTAATGTTCTCTTTGAAGAATCGCAAGCCTTTTGTTACCTATTATAAAGAAAAGAACAGAGCATCACGTTTCTTGGATTTGAAACAGCGTTTTGGTTTTAATAATATTGTTACTGACATGGTAGAATTGAAAGAAAGTCTTTCTAATAGCTATGATGCTATTAACTATATAGACAGAATACAAGAAAACATAGAGCAGTCAAAGCTTTTCCTAAAAAAATCATTGGATTGATATGCAACGTCAAAGCAATATAGAGATACTACGTATTATTGCCACAATGATGGTAATAATGGTTCATACGGCATTCTTGTCTCTGGGTGTGCCGCAGAAATTTGATAGCTCGGGATTGGCCATAAGTGCCATACAGATTTTTTCGGTTCCGGCAGTAGATATTTTCATTTTGATATCTGGATATTTCCACATCAAACCAAAAGTAAAGGGACTTGGCAATTACCTTTTTCAGGTTCTTTTTTACTCTATCTTTATTTATGTTTTATGGTTGGTTTTAGGACGTTGCCGATTAAATGTACAAGACATAAAAGAATGCTTTTTCTTGACAGAGGCAAATTGGTTCATAAAATCATACCTTCTGCTATTCATCGTATCGCCTATAATCAATACTTTTGTGGATAATTGCAGTAGAAGGACTCATTGCATAATCATATTGTCAATGCTCGCATATCAAACTGTATTTGATTTTGCGACAATGGCAGACCTATCCATTAGAAGTGGGTATAGCACAATGTCTTTTGTCTTACTCTATTTAATAGGTAGCTACATAAAAAAATATCCAAATACTACTTGCATATGCATCGGGGGGAATAAGATGAAAATAGCCATCACAGGATTAATTTTTTACGGGTTATTATTATTGCCAGTGATTGCTTCTTATTTTGATGTGTTAAACTCAAAATTCGTTTGTAAGTATTTGCAACATGGATTGGCATATAGCAATCCTTTGATAATCGGTGTGGCAGTTTGCTATTTACGGCTCTTTTTGAAGGTATGCATGACAAGCAGGGTGGTGAATTGGATTGCCATATCCTCTTTTTCTGCATTTCTTATACATGCCAATCCGAATGTAATACGGTTGTTTATTAGGTATGTAAGCAATATGTACGCATCAAATTCTTTGGCTTGTTACATCGCTTTTGTAATCGTATTTGTGGTGTGCGTGTTTATGGCATCTGTCTTTATTGATAAGATCCGCATGTTCTTGTGGAATTTGTTATGGAATAACATAGAAAAACGTTATGTCAGAAAATAAACTTAACTACAACATTCAGTACCTTCGAGGAATATGTGCCATAGTTGTATTCTTTTCGCATTCATTGAACATATACAAGATTGGTTGGGTACAGTCGTTGATGCCAACACATTTCCATTTCTTTTTCGATGGACAATGGGCTGTGATTTTCTTCTTCACATTGAGCGGCTTTTACTACTACAGAGAGACCCAATTTAGTGTACGAGGCTACATTCGTGGGTTAGTAAAAAAATCATTAAGAATTTACCCTCCCCATTTACTATCATTAATCATAGGTTGGATTATGCTTACAGTCTACATAAAGTATGGAATATATGTCGACAGCAATGAAATGACGGCATGGGCATCAAAATTTTGGCAAGACAATGTCAGCTTAAAAGAACTTTTGTGTAACGCAATGGTGCTTGCTCCCCATAATCCAGATGCCATAAATCCTCCATCATGGTATTTGAGTCCTGAGGTAAAAATGTTTATACTTATGCCTATTGTAGTTGCAATCAGCAATCGAGGGAAATTAATTCCGAGTATACTATTGTTTGCAATAAGTTGGTTTACCCTATTGCCATTGATTTCATGCATAGGTCCTTTCGTTGCAGGATATTTATTGCATATCTTTTTGTGCAAAAAACATAGTGTGAAAATAGGTAAATCCCTAACTCTTACCTTGATTCTGGTTGGCTGCCTTTTGCTGAATAGCAGAAATATAGCAAAACAATTCTCTTTTGATTCTACCCAGACATATTTTATGATGATACAGAGTATGGGCGCATTATGTTTGATATTCTTGGCTAATGTATGGACATTTAGTCGTCAGTCAAAAGTGTTGCTTTTCTTGGGAAATATATCATATGAGTTTTATATTCTCCATTTCATAGTGTTGATGTCGCTTGCACCATGGATCCCTAATTCGTATGTGTTTATAGTATTGAGCTTGTTTGTAACTCTATTCGGGGCTCATTGGATGAATAAGTTTAATAAAAGATTATTATTGTTATTATGAAAATATTACATATACAAACTGGTATGACACCTGCGGGAAATGCAGCCTTTCGCCTTCATACAGCAATGCGGAAGGTTGGTATCGATTCGTCTGTCGTCACTTTGCAGCCTACCATAAAACGTAACAAAGTGTATAATTTGCAGAAAAAAACTTCATTGTTAGCTTGCATTGCACTAAATTCTTTATATCAGAAGTGGGTGTTAAAAAAGAAGAAGGTTGGCACTTATTTCTACAGCCCTCTTCCATTGGTTACTTCCAACGATGAATTGCATAAGTATGTAGCCGATGCAGATGTTATATATCTGCATTGGATTGCAGGAGGCTTTTTAAGCAGTTCTGATATCGAAAGGATAGCCAAGACAAAGAAGCCTGTTGTGTTTTTCATGCATGATATGTGGACAATGACAGGTGGATGTCATCATGCCTTTGACTGTAAGGAATACTATTCGGGTTGCAACAATTGCCGAATGTTTGAATCGCGATGCCACATTGCTCACAAACAAAGCGAAATTAAAAGAATATTGTTCCAGAAATACGACAACCTCATATTTGTTTCGCCAAGCAAATGGATGGCAGAATGTGCAAGGAACTCATATATATTGAAAGGCAAGTATATACATGTTATACCCAATGTTGTAGACGAGCATATTTTCAAACCTATTGATAAAAATATAGCTAAGTCAATTCTAAATTTACCACAAGATAAATTTATCATCACTTTTGGTTGCCAAGCTGGAACCGGAAATAGGTTTAAAGGATTTGACTATTTGCGTGATGCCATAAACAAGACTGACTTGCAAAATGTACAATTAGTGGTTTATGGTAGTGATTACAATCAGAAAACAGTGGATGAATTGAAATACCCTGTGACATTTCTCGGTCCAATTAATGACGAATATGCCCTTTCGTTAATTTGTAATGCCACAGACTTGTTCGTATCTCCATCATTGGCAGAAAGTTTTGGACTGACATTCTTGGAGAATATCCTGTGCAACACTCCTGTTATAGGATTTGACTGTACGGCAATACCTGAAATCGTGCAGACGGATATTACAGGCTATCTTGCAAAATATAAAGATGCGGATAATTTGGCGAAAGGAATAATCACTATATATAATCAGCATTTTAAACCACAATGGCGTAAGAATTATAACTCTCAATACATTGTTGGACTGCATTTGAATTTTGTAAATAATAAAATATCAACGATATGAACATTAAGAATATAATATTAAATAACATTCCTCTCCCCATCATAAGATTTCTAAGAGATTATAAGTTCCAAGGTGCCAGTGAAAAGGAAATGTTTAGAAACATTGGCATTGGTGTGGATTATTCTTGCCAACCCAAAGTGCTGCTTTGCTATGTCACAAATACATTTCATATTCAGGATTGGGCAAAACAAAAAGGTACACGGGGTGTGGAGTGTGCTGCACTTATAGAATCACTTGTAAACAACAATTGTCGCATAGACGTATGTGCGTACAACTACGATGGTACGATTAGCAACGACTATGATTATGTGATAGGGTTCGGCCCAGCATACAGAAAAGCATTGGAGAGAAATCCGCAGGCAAAAAGCATCTTGTATCTGACTGAAAAGCCTCCATTCTACTCTTTGCAAAAAGAAAAGGAACGGATTGCTTACCTCTACGAACGTCACCACATCAAGGCACCTGTCAATCGTTCTGGTTTATTCTTTAATGATGAAGACATAGACAATGCTGACTATATAGTAATGATTGGAAAGAACGGAGACGAAAAACTTTTGACAAGCAAGAAGGTATTCTTAATTAGTCCTACTGGTTTGAAAAGCGATGGTTATGACTTAAAGAATAAAGATTTCAACAAGGCGAAAAAGCATTTCCTTTGGATGGGGTCTCGTGGTGCAGTTTTGAAAGGACTTGATATTTTATATGATGCGTTTTCGGAGATGCCAGATCTTGTTCTTCATGTAGCAGGATTGGATTCTGTGGATAGAAGAATGCTATCGAAAATAAAACCATCAAATGTAATAGACCATGGCTATTTGCAGATTGGCTCTGAATCTGCCAACAAAGTATTCAACGAATGTGCATTTTTCTTGTTTCCTTCTTGTACAGAAGGCGTTTCTACATCTACACTGACAGCTATGAATTTTGGACTTATACCATTGATTACTCGTGAAACGTCTGTTGATACAAATGGTATAGACTATTTGAAATCATTTCATGTAAATGATATTGTGGAAGACGTTGAAAAATGGAATGAGACAGATTCTTCCACATTAAGTAAACAAGCTGAACTTGTCAGAGGGTTTGCTAAAGATAGTTATTCCTTGAATCGGTATAGCCAAACAATGTCCCACATACTTCAAATAATCTTCAATTATGAACAGTAATATTGACAGCGTGAAAATACAAAAGTGGCCCCGTTGGTGTATTGGCTCTTTGCTACTGTATGCACTTTGGGTATCCCCATCACTTATTATTAGGTATAATGCCATAGCAAAATACTTTGGTGCATTGCTTTTAGCTTTGTCCATGTTTTCTCTTATCATGTATTTTTACAAGAATCGTCATTTACAAATATGTTCAAAGTTTCCACGAACAATCTATACCATCCTGCTCACATATGTGTCCTGTAGCATTTTCTATGGCGCGTTTATAGACAATGCTTATGTACCCCTCACCTTTTGGGGCAATATAGATTATGCCCCAGCATTTTTGTTGCCATTATTCGTGAAGATTGGTATGCGTAAAGAAAATGTGCTTTGGCTGTTGAAAGTGTTGGCATATTTCTCTTTGTTGACGTTGCCCATGTTTCTTATCGGCTTTTCATACACGCTGTACATAGGTTGGACTCTATTTTTCCCACTTGCATTTGCAAAGTTCTTGCCGAAGAAACTTGCCATTGCTTTGATTGTGTCTGGTATCTGCTACGCATCACTATGTTGGTTTGATGGTGCACGTACTCCTGTCATAAGAACTATCATCTCAATGTTGATTGCAGCCTATACTTATTTAAAACCAATAATAAGCAGACGTTTGGCAAACTGGGCTGCTATAGCTACCATTATCATTCCATTTTATTATTTCTTTCTTTATGTAACAACTGGCTTTTCTGTCTTTGATAGCGAACTCTCGTCACGTTCGTCTTCTCTTGGCGAGAATTCGGATGATACAAGGACATTCCTTTATGAGGAGATACTTGACGATTTGCAGGATACAAAGACGATATGGTTTGGTAAAGGAATAAACGGAATGTATTCTAGTCCATTCTTCTCCCATAACTCAGGAGACAATGAAGAACGACAAAATCCTGAGGTCGGATTCCTTTCTTATCTACTTAAGGGAGGAATAGTATATACAGTAATTGTCTTCTTGTTGCTGCTCTTGGCTGTTATCAGAATGTTGTCTGTAAAAGATAACATCATTGCGCAGATTTTTGGATTGTTGATAGTCCAACACATATTCTTATTGTTCATTGAGAACATTCCACAATACACTTTGTATAATGCTGTGATTTGGAGTATCGTCGGATTTGCGTTTTCTCCCAATTTATACGATGTCAATGAAAATACAATTGGCAAAATATTTAATGTGAGAAGAAGTTTTGTACTTTCTAAGCAGCAAAAAACAGTGATAAACAAATAACATTCTTACTTATGGAAGAAAATACTTTGGTTATAGCCGACATCAAGAGTCCCAATTTCAAGGGACGCTCTACGGGCCATTATTTTGCCGTAGCGCAAAACTACTATGAATTGTTCCACAGCCATGTGCCGACGCTTGTAGCTGGCGGACCCATTTATGCGCTGCGCTTCAAGCTGGAACAGATGCTTCGCTTGCCGAATGATGTGTTGCTCATGGCTGAGCCTTCGTGGAAGAGCAAGTGGAAGTATCTGATGAATGCTCGTGCACTGTTTAAACAAGCCAAGGGCGACACCATCGTGGTGCAGCAAGGTGGTGTGCTCAGCTCGTTCATTGCCATAGCTTTGTTCTATCATCGTCAGAGCCGCCTTTTCCTTATACAATATAGCAAGGAAGGTGTGGATAGTCGTACTAAACGATTGCTCTATCGATTGGTGAAGCACAAGATTGACGGCATTGTCTGCCCAAATGAGATGGTAGGTGAGGCTTATGGGATCCCATACTGTGTCGTGCCAGACTATATTTACTTGGGCGAAAACGCCATTCCAGACATACCATACAAGGACAAGAAGTATGACGTGTGCTTTGTTGGACGCATAGAGGAAGAGAAGGGGGTACTCGATGTGGCACGCAAGTTGGCAGGCAATCGACGTCGTATGGTCATTGCAGGAAAGGTTCGCGATGAAGGTTTGGCAGAACAGTTGAGGCAAGTGGCATCTTCTTGTCAGAATATAGAATTGCACATTGGCTACGTATCTGATGACGAATACTATGACTATATCCGCCAGAGCCGCTTCTGCATTCTTAACTATCAAGGCGAGTACTCGCGTCGCAGTAGCGGTGTTGTGCTCGACACGGTATTTAACAATGTCCCCGTCATCGGAAAACAATGCAAAGCTCTCGACTTCATCAGCCAATTCGGTTGCGGCTATGTTTATGAAGACCTTGAAAGTCTTGACCTCGACAGTGTGATGACAGAACAAAACTATGACATCTACATTCAGAACATAGCTAAATATAAGCAGAAGCACGTGGAATATGGAGAGAAGCTTAAGCGATTCTTGACAGATACAAGGACTTGTAAGTAAATATTGAAAACATGAAAAAATTCCTATTACTTCTTTACTATGCCCTATTGCAGCGCATACCGATGCAACCGATGCCGGGCTACAAGTTGGTAAGCACTCAAATTAGGGCTTAAATTAGAAAGAAGTATCTTTGCTGCCGAACTAAAAACATTTGATTTATGTACAGCAGCGAAGATTTGGAAAGATTTTATTTCCAGTACCAGACGGAGGCAATGCCTAAAGGCATCTCCATTGAGCAGTTCTGCTCACGCAACAAAGTTATTGACATTTTAAAAAAAGGAAGTGTTATGAAGAATTTTATTGAAATGTTTTTCTTGATGCTAAATCAAGAAAAAATAAAGTATGCAGTGTTAAGAAATTATGATTTATTGCCAAATTCGCTGGATGGAAGTGATATTGATATGTGGGTAGAACAAGAAGATTGTGAACGCTTCTTTAATCTCACAATGGCAAAAGCAGAAGAATATGGTGGTCATCTTGTATCATATATTTGGAAGAGACATGAGCCTAAAATTTGTTTGATGGGAGCAGATTGGGGGGTGCAAATTGATGTATATACAGGATTAGTTCCTATAGGAAATTATGAGTTCTATACAGGAGAAATTATAGCAAGACATATTGTAGAACATAATGGTATTAAGGTGATTTCTAAAAAATGGTGTGCAATCGAGTCTTTGTTGAAAGAGGTGTTGAATACAGGAAACTGTGATCGTAAAGATAAATTTTATAATGAGGCTCATGATGCTATTGCTGAAATAGATGAAGAAGAATTAAAAGAAGGTCTTCCAATGTTTTCTGATAATTATATAAAATTACTCAAAAAAGTTGGAAAAGAAGCTAAGAGTAAATGTCTTATAGACCGAATCTATGAAGAAGGAAGAAAAGAATTGACAAAGAAAGTCAAGGGAGCAACTTTTGATAAAGTTGCCAAATTTAAACGTTTATTGAAGCGACCAGGATACATGATTGCAATTCTTGGAACTGATGGGGCAGGAAAAAGTGCTATATACGAATCGATGCTTCCTCATTTGAAAGATGCTTTTCATAATGGTATGCATTATCGCCATCTTCGCCCTCATATGCTTCCAGATATAGGAGTTTTAATAGGTAAAAGAGAAAGGGCGGAAAATGTTAAAGTATGTGCAAATCCTCATGCAAAAAAAAGTTCGGGTTTCATTGGTTCTTTGATTCGTTTAGCATATTATTTGCAGGATTATATTTGGGGATATTGGCTTAAGATATGGCCAAAGATAGCAATACATGCTGATGTTTATGTAATGGACAGATACTATTATGATTATTACATAGATCAAACACGTTCACTTACTAATCTTCCTAATTGGATAATTAAGTTCTTTGATATTTTTGTTCCTAGTCCTGATGTTATCATTTGTTTAGGAGGTAATCCTGAAAAAATTTTTGAGAGAAAACCTGAGACAAGTTTAGAAGATGTAAAGAATCAAACTGCTGCCCTGCATGATTTCTGTAATAGTCATAAAAAAGCCTTTTGGGTTGATACAACAGAATATGATTTGGAAACCTCTACGAAGATTGCTTTAAAAGGATTGGCAGAGAGGATGGGGAAACGTTTTAAAGATATTAAGAAGTTATGATATATTATAGATTTAAAACACGTTCGTCATATTATTTTCCGAGAATAAATAGTAAGGGAAAATTTATCTATTCCTTATATGGTAATTATGGAAGTAAGGCAACTAAATTATATTGGTGGCTTTTCAGAAATCTTTCACTATTTAGATGGCTTCATATAACGAATAGTAGTAATGTAGAAAATTTTGATATTATTCAATCTCTTATTGGAGATGAATGTGTTTTCGGTATAAATATGGGAACACCTGGTCCTGAGCAAAAAAAATCAATTTTGGGATACAATGTTATTACGGGTGAGATTTTTTTTGCAAAATTTGCTACTAAAGAAAAGGCAAAAAAACTTAGCGCAAATGAAATAAAGGTTTATCAAACTTTAGCTGATAGTGGGCTCGTTCCTGTTTTATATGATTATAGTATAACTCCAGACTATGTTTTTCTGAAGTGTGAATGTTATAAAGGAAAACATATAGATCATTTCTTAACGGACGAACAGGTATTGACAATATTAAATGTATTACAGAATTATCATTTTGAAGAAAATATTGAACAAATTGATAGGCTAAAGACCTGTTTTGCTCATAATGATTTCTGTTTATGGAATATGCTTTCTGTTAACGGACATGTTTGTCTTGTCGATTGGGAAATGGCAGGAGAGTTTCCTATAGGTCATGACCTTTTTACTTATATATTTCAAACTACTTTTTTTATACAGAATGCCGTTCCGACTAGCATTGTATTAAAAAATAACTTGCAGTTGATAAAAAAGTATTTTGGTGATATAGACTATATTCCATATCTTAAGCATTTTGTGGATTATAAAATAAACTTTTTTTCTTCTGGACAGAACCCTTATGGATTAAAGAGATACATGGAACTTAAAGCAATTGTTGAGGATCTATGAATAAAATAAATAAAGGGAAAAATAAAGTGTTGTTCATTATGCATATGCCGCCTCCTGTACATGGAGCGGCGATGATGGGGCAATATATACATGATTCTAAACTTATTAATGAGTCTTTTGAATGCAGATATATCAATCCGTCCGCTTCCGCATCTGTAGATGAGGTCGGTAAAATGGGAGTGAAGAAAATGTTGCGCACTATTAAAGTTGTTTGGAAGATATTCAAAACCTGTATAGTGTGGAGACCAGATTTAGTATATCTTACTCCCACGAATTATGGACGTTGGTATTCTGGTTCGCTATATCTAAATATAGCATATGTCTTAGCACTTAAATTGACAGCAAGGAAAATAGTTTACCATATGCACAATAAGGGAGTAGAGTCTTCCTTAAAAGTTCAACCTTCGTTGAAAGTTTATTATAAATGGATGTATAAAAATGTGAAAGTAATATTACTTGCAAAAGCACTTTATCATGAGTTAAGAGACTTTGTTAGTGAAAAAGACTTATATATATGTCCTAATGGAATCCCTTCAAATATATCAGTTTCTTCGTCCCAAAAATGTAAGCTGCAGAAAAAGGTACCATGTTTGCTATTCCTATCTAATCTTATTGAAAGCAAAGGGGTTCTGGTTTTGCTTGATGCTTTAAAGAAACTGAAAGATTGTGGAGAAAACTTTGTATGTAATTTCGTTGGTGGAGAATCTGTAGATATAGACACCGCTAGATTTGAAAATGAAGTAGCACAACGAAATTTATCAGACAAGGTCTTTTATCTTGGGCGTAAATATAATCAGGATAAAGAAGCGGTTTATGAAGAAGCAGATATTTTTGTTTTTCCTACTTTTTACCCTGGTGAATGTTTTCCGTTAGTCCTTCTTGAAGCTATGCAGCATAGATTGCCATGCGTCAGTACGACAGAGGGAGGCATAAGCGAAATTATTGATGAGGGTAAAACCGGTTTTGTTGTAGAACGCGAGAATGTAGATGCTTTGGTGGATAAACTAAGAGTCCTGATTCATAATCCTGAACTTAGGTTAAAAATGGGTAATGCAGGATTTGAAAAGTTCCAGAAAAATTTGACTTTGAGTTGTTTTGAAATAAATTTAACGAAAATATTATCAAAAATATGTCAACAAGAAAAATATTAATATGTGGAGCTACTTCTTTTGTGGCTAAAGGTTTTAAGGAACTGCTGATTCAACAAGGATTTGATGTTGATACCTTTGGAAGAAAGGATGGTAGTTATTTGGAGCTAGATAAGAACCCGATGCTTGCTGATAGTTATGAAGCTGTTGTCAATTTTGCTGTTCTAAAAGATCAAAATATTGAAAATAATGTATCATATATGAAATTACTTGTTGAAATGTGTAGGCAAAAACATGTGAAGAAGTTGATACATTTCTCAAGCATTATGGTATATAGTTATCATCTTGGAAAACTTGATGAGAACTCTCCTATAGATACGGTTGCTAATACGATGATGGAAGGATACGGCAAAATAAAGATTGCTTGTGATGAGTTTCTTAATTCAATAAAGCAATCCCTTCCTTTCGAGGTCGTAATGGTTCGTCCTGGTTATGTTCTTGCCGATAACCGTCCTGCTCCTTTTATAAAAAGATTGCCTTGTGGAGCAAGTGTTATTTTGGGTAATAAAAAGAGTCGGCAGCCAATAGTTAAAAGAGAAGATATTCATCTCGCTTTGCTTAAGATTATTGAAACAGATAAGAATCTTCCTGTATATCATCTTTTCCAGAATAATGATATTACTAAATATAATTTTGCCAAGCAGACTGTTGGCGGTCTGATCCTTGTTCTTCCAAAGTTCATATTTGAAGGTTTGCCAAGGCTTATGATGAAGATGGGAATGATGAAGAAGGCTTTATATAGTCGTTTTGATGGAATGTATAATTATAATGTTGCGTCATCTACAATGACGGAATCAAAACTTAATATAAAATTCAAATGAAAATTGCAGTTTTAGGTGCTGGTACATACGGCAGTTATGTTATAAATTCTCTTATTGAGAAATATCCAGATACAGAGATTACACTCTTTGATGTTGGTGATAAGAATGTGAAGAGTGAGGATCAGATAGGCTTTTACTCTAAATTGAAGAAGGCTATGTACAAGGGATTGACTGATGGACGATTCTTTGGATATGGTGGCGCTTCAGACAAATGGGGCGGTCAGCTCTTGACATACACCGATAACGATTATCATCATCCGGATGCATTTATGCAGGGAGTCATCAATATAGATAAGGCTCGAAAAGATGAGATGCTTGCAAAGTTTAAGATTGAAAACAAGTTTCCGGAAAATCATGTTAGTAATGAACTGTTTACGAAAACAGGTGTTTGGTTGAGTGCTTTACATCGAAATTTCTTCCATTGGTTTAAGATTGATAAACGCCAACAGGTTAAGATAATGAATCATTGTCGTGTTGTACGACTTGAATCAAAAAATGGAAAAGATATTGATGCCGTTGTTTATACTGATGGCAAATCTGAGAGTAAAGCATCATTTGATTACTATTTCTTGACTTCTGGGGCATTTGAGAGTTCTCGTATATTGATGAGTTCGGGATTGATGCCGGAAAAAGTTCATTTCAGTGATCACTTGTCTATGAAGGTTTTCAAAATCAAGGGCTCTACAGTCATTGGCAATGAAGACTTTGTATTTAGAATGAGAGGTACTTCTCTTATCACGAAACGAATGATTGGTGAAGTGACGGATGTTGATGCAGATGGTAAGGTTGCACAGAAAGATTGTTCTTTCTATGTTCATCCTGTTTTCAATTTGAAGTTCCCATTTTTTGTTGTCATGAAGGAGGTCCTCTTCAAGCATCATTTTGAGTTGAAGTATATCTGGACAGCCCTTAAAGATATTCCACATTGCATAGCTTTTGCCTGGGCGGTATTGGCAAAGAGAAGAATGTATGTGATGGATAATGAATGGTTCCTGTATATAGATATCGAGAATCCTTCACTTGAAAGTTATATATCGCTCTCTAAAGAAAAGGATGTGTTTGGCGTTCAGGGACTGGATGTGTATTATGATGCTGGTAATGAGGCCGAATTTGTATTTAATGAAGCAAAGGAGGATGCAATAAAGCACTTGACTACTTGCAATGTGAAGTATGATGTGCTTGCAGAAAAAATCAATGTCCAGACTTGTGAAGACATTTATCATCCTTATGGCATGTTTGATTTCAAAGATATGAATGATTATTTCACACGTTGGAATAACATGCTTGTTGTAACCACTGGCTGTTTGAGCCGTTCGGGTGGCATCAATCCAACAGCAGCCATGTTGCCTGTTGTAGATGAGTTCATCGAAAAACATTTGCCAAATGCTTAAGATTTTAACAAATGCCTATGCTTGCTCTCCTAATATGTGGAGTGAGACATGAATGGTATGGAACTGGGTGAGCAATCTTGCTAAGTTCTGTGAGTTGTTTATTATTACCGAAGGGGAGTTTGGGAACAAGATAGAGGAGGTGGATTCGGAAGGGTGAAAACGTAACGTGTAAGAAGCCTGCTGTCCATAACTTCGTCTTCGTGCATGACAGCTTCAAAGGCATCATGAAGGTGAAGAAGGGGCTGGACATCCTGCAGTTTATTCTAAATTCCTTGTTTCCGATTGGTGTGTCACAGAGGCAGATGGATGACTTCATCCGTTTTTACGAGTTGGGTGGTTATGATGAGCCCGAGTTTTCACTCCTCAGACAATGGGGTAGCTTCGGCAGAATGCGAGGGTGGTCATCGGCGATGGTCCACTTGCCGGCATTGAGGGTTATTACCTGAGAGTGAAGGGTGCAAAGGACAAGCGCTTCATAATGTTGACAGAAGGTTGGTCGCAATGGCATGCTGCGCGGAGTGTAAGATTGTGAAAGTAAAGTAGGTCTGAAGATTAACTTACTGTTAAAAGATACAAACAAAATTTGCAATATCCGTATATTATTCCTATTTTTGCACTATAAACCTCGCTCTTTAGTTAGAGATTAGGATAATAATACGAAATGTTGTAATGTAAATTCTCTAAGTACTTGAATCACAGGAATAAAACTGAGATTTTATGAATCTAAGGAATGCATACGCAGTAATAATTATACTATGACTCAACAATTATCTTTATTTGAAAAGCTTGAATTTTCAACAACAAGAATCATGGCTTTTGATGATGTTGGTTGTAAACAATATGGTACTGGATTCTTTTATGGCATTTTAGTCGATAAGGGAACAATACCAGTTGTCTTAACAAATAAGCATGTGTTGCATGGTATGTCTTATGCTCAGATTAATTTTTCACGAGCAGATGAAGATGGTAATCCAATTTATGGTGAGCCATATAAGTTTAGATTTGACATAAATTCGGGTTTGGTTTTTTATCATCCAGATTCTTCTGTTGATTTGTGTGCTATAGCTTTTCAACCTTTATTAAGTCAAATGGAAGGGGCTGATTCAAAATTGTTTCATCAGCATTTTGACAAGAGTTTAATTCCGACAGTTGATCAGTTGAAAGAATTAGATTCCGTGGAGGATATTATCATGATAGGATATCCTAATGCTCTTTGGGATGAAGTGAATAATATTCCTTTGGTAAGAAAAGGAATTACAGCGACACCTGCGTGGCTTGATTTCAATGGCAAGAAAGAGTTTGTCATAGATGCTGCGTGTTTCCCTGGCTCAAGTGGCTCACCTGTACTTTTATGTAACATAGGGAATGTCAAAGGCAAATTTGGTGGAATCCAATTTGGTGTTAATCGTGTATATCTTTTAGGATTGCTTTATGGGGGACCACAACAGACTATAGAAGGAGAAATATGTGTTAGAACAATACCCGATGCAACTCGGACACCTTATGCTCTATCTTCTATACCAAACAATTTAGGATATGTCATTAAATCTGAACGTATTTTAGAATTGAGTGAATATATTCTAACTAAAATTAAGTAATATGAATGCTTTATCTATCACAAGAGATCAAGTTCGCAGTGACTTGTTGAAGAAAATCATTATACGAATAGACTATACTGGTATTCCATCCATTACAGAATGGATAGGACAATTCATGAAAGATGGGAACTTGTATGGAAAATTTGGAGATTATGACAAGGGGGAATCCATGAATAAGGCTACATTTCGTTTCTCTAATTTAAAGGATGTGGCGGATACTTTGGCTATTCCTTTGGATGAATTGAAAAAGGAAACAATCCATAGTTTTTCTTCTCCACAGTTTGCAGGGCATGAAGATGATGTAGTAATGGATATTACGTCATATTTCACAACGTTCACAATCAGCTGTAAGAATTATTCTATGATAGATGATTACTTGCAATATTTATGCATGTATATGTTGAAACAGAAATCTTACTGTACATATTTGAAAGTTGCAAGGATTGGAATTCGGAAAATTGGTGGTTGTGTCTTTAGGGATGTTGATGACATTGGTAAGATATTTAACAAAAACTTGTTTTTTGGAAATATCATTGACGAGCCTGCTTCTACAGCACATGAGATAAACTATTCTGATTCGTTTATTGATAGAGATTTTAAAATAAAAGTGAATTATGGGCGCATGTGTCGTGAAGTTGTTGATACCAATCAAAATTCTTTGTATCAAGTTTTGATGGATATTGATGGTTATGTTGATAATGAAATCATTATGCAAGAAAAACTGCAACTTCCTGAAAGTATTAAAGAAGTGATGGAGAGCATAAATAATTGCTTGTTCAAGCTGTTTAAATATTCTGTAAATGAAGATTTTTTGACTAAAAATTTGAGAAATGGACAAGAATGATATTTTTGATTTAATCTTTGATGATAAAAGCATGAATTCTAAAGGTAATAGAAAAGTTAAGGATTGTCTTTATTCTGTAGTAGAAAAACCTATAGAGCCAATTCGGTTGTCCCATGTCCGTTATTCTACTTCAACAGCGATAAAAAAGAAAGTTTCCTCTTTTCAAGATTTGACAATTCGTACATGTGGTGATGATGCGAAAGTTCAATATTGAAGATTATAAGAATTTTCGTCTGCGAATATTCGTCATTGGTTATTCTGATCAAGGCGAAAGTATTGTGACATTGTTTATGGATGAGCATGAGCATGTTTTCTACACAATGGTTGTAGATTGTTATGCGAAAGGTGACATGAACAAGACAAAGGAACTGCTTGATAGGTTCCATGTAGAGCATATAGACTTGTTGTGTTGGAGCCATCCCGACAAAGACCATTCGGTAGGTGTTGATACCTTAATAGAAAATTTTTGTAATGATAAAAGCTATATCTTGGTTCCTTATGGTATTGAGGGGAGAGATGGAGATTGCGTGAAGTATAATGAGGGTGATAAGCAAGTAATACAATCCATATTTGCCCATAATTCTCGATTACATAAGGCCTTTAAACCTATAAGTTGTAATGAGGAGGGGCTTTCGCAAGTTACAAGTTTTGATCTTTGTCCTTTGTTGGATGATGAACTTCATATACGGCTTTACGCATTGTCTCCTCATGCAGAATACATTGCTGAAGCAAGGTACAATTACAAGGAAAAACAACAATACATTCATAAAAATGATTTCTCTATATCATTATGCTTAGATATAGGCAATAGCTATTTCTTTCATTATTGCAGTGATATAGAAAAAAGGACGATTAACCATATTTATCCTGATTTTTTTTGAAAAAGCGACTTTTGTAAAAATACCTCATCATTCATCTAAAGGCTCTGCTAATCTTTTGGATTTATTGCCCAAGGACAAATTGATAAGTTGCACCACAACTTATAAGTCGCAGGGGCTGCCCCATGAAGATATTTTGAAACAATATAAGGTTAGAAGTTCATATTTGCATACCACAGGTACCTCTGATGATGTAAATAGTTATGGAATCATAGAATATGATTTTGACCTATTTGGACAACATACTGTTGATGTGAGGCTTTATGGAAATGCAGAGGTGGTGTAAATAGAAAGATTATGAAAGAGAATAGTTGCTCTTGCAGAATGATGACAAGGCTTTTGATAATGTTGAGAAACTGGACAAATTGTATGGAGTCAAGGTCTTGAAATATGTATGGAACATTGCCCTTATTGTAGTGTTACCATATTTAATCAACAATGCTGATGACATCATAAAATGGATTGGAACACAAATTCCTATTATATGGAATACAGTATTGATAAAATGATATTTTTTCCTAACTGAAAAAACATACAAAGTTCTTAATAAAAGCATGATTGTGTTATGGATATGATATTAACTCAAGTTTCGGATTTAGACTTTGAGGTTGAATTTATTGCATAAAAAAGGCTTT
>OIWV01000419.1_pt1 | contig 41540 bp, 26 predicted proteins | sample 1587751 | NCBI WGS metagenome assembly OIWV01 (sample SAMEA3888913, study PRJEB22519) | human gut metagenome | biome: human gut; feature: human-associated habitat; material: faeces | place: Denmark | collected 2010
ATGTGTTAAGCACGCCGCCAGCGTTCATCCTGAGCCAGGATCAAACTCTCATGTTAAAAAGTTGATCTCAGTCAAGTTAAACTTGGCTAATTCGTTCATTCAGATAGAATCTGAATTTACTGTTTTAAAGGTCTTCAATTTTCATTGAAGCGTTCTGATTGATTCTCAAAATCTTTCAAGGTTTCTCACTGTTCAGTTATCAATGTTCTTTGTTTTGCTCTCTTGCGACAGCTTGATTATTTTATCAAATCGCTGTTCGTTTGTCAAGCACTTTTTTATTTTTTTGAACTCTGTTTTAAGTTCTCTGTCTTGCGACAGCTTGTTTATTCTATCAAAATGTTTTTCATTTGTCAAGAACTTTTTTCATAACTTATTTAATCAGCTTCTTTCAAAGCAATATTATAAAGTCATGTCTGTAAATTGTAACTCACAAGCTCTACAACTCAATGTGTCCCGCGAGTCAGCTTTGATATAATATCATCCCGGCACACATATGTCAACGGATTTTCTGCAATTAATTAAAGTAGTAAAACTGCCTTAAAAAACACAAATTTTCTAAATTGTCTGTTTATTATATACAATTCTCACAATTACTATCTGACAGCCTCTATCGCTTCCTTGATATTTGCCACACCGACAATCTCAATTCCACTAATATGCGACACTCCTGCAAGACACACTTTGGGAACAATACACTTTTTAAAGCCAAGCTTCTTTGCCTCAGCCACACGCTGCTCGGACATGGTAACTCCGCGTACCTCTCCGCTTAAGCCCACCTCTCCAAAGCATATGGTATCCTCACGCACTATAATATCCATTTTGCTTGATGCGATTGCAAGCACTATCCCAAGGTCTATCGCCGGCTCGTTCATCCTTATACCGCCTGCTATATTCACATAAGCGTCACAGTCTGACAGTGACAGGTTGGCTCTTTTTTCAAGGACCGCCATGAGTAGATTTACTTTATTATAATCTGTACCATTTGCTGTACGCCTTGGATTATTAAAAAAACTGTGACATACAAGAGCCTGTATCTCGAGAAGTATCGGGCGGCTTCCCTCTATGGAACATGTGACAATTGATCCTGATGCTCCCTCGGGCTTACCGCTAAGCATATACTCCGACGGATTTTCCACCTCAACAAGTCCCTCCGCCTTCATTTCAAATACGCCTATCTCATTGGTCGAACCAAATCTGTTCTTAACACCTCTAAGTATCCTGTACGACTCATACCTGTCACCCTCAAAATAAAGCACAGTATCAACCATATGCTCTAACGTCCTCGGCCCCGCAACCGCACCATCCTTTGTCACATGTCCTACTATAAAAACAGAAATACCCAGAGTCTTTGCAAGCTGCATAAGCACTCCGGTTGTCTCCCTGACCTGTGAGACACTGCCCGGTGCCGACGCTATCTCCTCATTGTACATAGTCTGGATGGAATCTATTACAACAACCTCCGGTTTTTTTCGTTGAATCACGTCCTTTGCTATATCAAGACTTGTCTCACATAAAAGCTCCAGTGAATCCGTAAAATCACCAAGTCTGTCGGCACGCATCTTTATCTGATGCAGGGATTCCTCACCTGACACATAAAGTAATGGCACCTTTTTTTGTGAAAGTTCCCTGCATACCTGAAGTAGAAGCGTGGATTTTCCTATACCCGGATCCCCTCCCACAAGCACAAGTGACCCCCTCACAATTCCTCCACCAAGTACTCTGTCAAACTCGGCTATACCTGTCACTATACGCTCCTCTTTCTCGCTTTTTACTGCCGAAAGAGGCAGAACCTGTGACGCCTTTGATTCTTTTTTTACTTTTCCCGACGAGCTTATCGACTTTTTATCTACGGTCTCCTCTACAAATGTATTCCATTCCTTACAGGCCGGGCACTGTCCCATCCATTTTGCCGATTCATAACCACATTCCTGGCAGAAAAATACAGAGGTCTTTCCTTTTGCCATATTGTTCTCCTTTATAAAAATACAAAAAGCCCGGCTTTCACCGGGCTAAAAATATGCTCTATTTTCTTGATACTTTGATATCGACTGAATCAACACCCTCAAGCTCTACGCTTAAGCTGAGCTTGCCGCCGAGATTTGTCTTCATAGTACCTGCAACAGCTCCAGCTATATCAATTTCGTACTCCGTCTCCTCTTCAAGGCCAAGAGTAATCTGAGCATCCTCAGGTCCCTCCACAGTAAATGTCACTGTATCAGCAGTCTCCTCGAAATCCATAACCGCTGTTCCCGGAACAGACTCGTATACAAAGAGTCCGTTTCTTTCGAGCTTTGTAATCTCCTTAAAGGTCTTTACCTTGTAGATATCTCCATCCTTCTCAAAATTGTCAAGCTTTGCCTTTGCAGCCAATGTATAATCTCCGAAGCTGAGCTTTCCGTTTTCCTCAGTACGGATTAATTCACTTATTACAGCCATTTTTATCCTCCCGTAGCTATATTGATATATTAATTATAAATCCAATTCTACTCAACAGTCAATGAAATTTGTTTGTTTTTCGTAGAAATTATTACCTTATCGCCGCGCTTAATTTTGCCGGTAATAATATCCTCTGACATACGGTCTTCAATCTCCTCCTGAAGTTTTCGTTTAAGAGGTCTTGCGCCATATTTTCTGTCATAGGCTTTGTCCACGATAAAGGATTTTGCACTGTCGCGCACTGTGAGCTCTATATCAAGCTGTTCTTTACAGCGTTTCTTAAGCTCCTTTACAAGAAGTGTCACTATATGCTTCATGTCATCCTTGTTGAGAGCTCTAAATACAATAGTCTCGTCGATTCGGTTCAAAAACTCAGGTTTAAATATACGGCGGACCTCCTCCATGACACTGTTCTTCATACGCTCGTGATCCTGCTTTTCATCCTCACCAGCGCCAAAGCCAAGGCGCTTTGGTTCTATAATAGAAGAAGCTCCTGCATTTGATGTCATGATGATTATTGTATTCTTGAAATCAACCGTGCGCCCCTGTGAATCAGTGATTCTACCATCATCAAGCACCTGTAAAAGTATATTGAACACATCAGGATGTGCTTTTTCTATCTCATCAAACAGTATAACAGAAAAAGGATTGCGTCTGACCTTCTCTGAGAGCTGTCCACCCTCCTCATGGCCCACATATCCCGGTGGTGAACCAATCATCTTTGAAACACTATGCTTTTCCATGTACTCTGACATGTCAACACGTATCATGGCATCTTCTTTGCCAAAGACAGCCTCAGCAAGCGCCTTTGACACCTCCGTCTTACCTACTCCTGTCGGTCCCAAAAACAGGAATGAGCCAATCGGCTTCTTAGGATCCTTTAAACCAACACGGCCTCGCCTGACTGCCTTTGCAACAGCAGAAACAGCCTCCTCCTGTCCTATTACACGCTTGTGAAGTATCTGTTCAAGCTTTGCAAGTCGTCCTGCCTCTGACTCTGTAAGCTTATTTACAGGTATTTTGGTCCATCCCGATACTACATCCGCTATCTCATTTTCGCCGACTACAGGCTGATTTTTGGCTCCTGTGCGACAGTTCTTTCTCATAAGCTTCTGCTGTTTATTTTCAAGTACTTCCTTTTCTGACATAAGCGCGCCGGCAGCTGCGAGATCTCCATTCGATAAAGCATTTTCCACCTGGTTCTGCTTATCTGTTATCTCTTTTTTCAGAGCAAGCAACTCGTCAGATGATGTCAGATTCTTAAGCCTTATCCTGGCTGCCGCTTCATCCATCAGGTCTATCGCCTTATCAGGTAAAAATCTGTCATTTATATATCGTGCAGAAAGGTTTACTGCTGCTTTCACACCCTCATCTGTTATGATGACACCATGATGCTTTTCATAGATTCCCTTTAATCCTGTGAGTATCTCTATTGTCTCATCCACACCCGGCTCCTCAACCATCACCGGCTGGAAACGGCGCTCAAGCGCAGCATCCTTTTCCACGTATTTGCGGTACTCTTCTATGGTAGTGGCGCCGATTACCTGTACCTCGCCTCTGGCAAGTGCCGGCTTTAATATGTTAGATGCATCTAACGAGCCTTCTGCTCCTCCTGCACCTATTATAGTGTGAAGCTCATCAATGAAAAGCAGTACATTTTTGGCATTTGAAACCTCGCTTATCACCTTCTTGATACGCTCCTCAAACTCACCACGATACTTTGATTTGGCTACAAGCCCGGACATATCAAGGGAAACCAGTCTCTTTCCCAAAAGAATATCCGGAACATTGCCACTGACTATATCCTGCGCAAGTCCTTCTACTATAGCGGTCTTGCCCACTCCCGGCTCTCCAATCAGACATGGATTGTTTTTGCCACGGCGGCAAAGTATCTGGATAACGCGCTCCATCTCCTTTTTTCTGCCTATAACAGGGTCAAGAAGCCCTGCCTCTGCCATATCTGTCAAATCTCTGGAATACTGATCTAATACAGGAGTCTCAGAATTGTATGATGTATTGTAGCTTTTCATCAGATCCTTGTATACAGACGGATCCTCACCCATCGCACCAAGAATATCTATAAACATCTTCTGACTGTTAACACCCATGGTGTTTAAAAGTCTTGCAGCTGCACAGTCTCCCTGCAGTACTATAGCCATCAGCAAGTGTTCTGTACCTATCTCATTGCACCCAAATCTATCGGCTTCCTCCGATGCACGCTCCAATACTCTCTGTGTCCTTGGTGAATAGCCATCCCTGTCCATCACTTCGATGTTATCCCCCGGTGAAATCAGGTCTTCAATCATCGAAATAAGCTTATCATATTCCACATTGCAGGCTGTTAGAATCTCTGCTGCCACACCGGTGCCCTCTTTTATAAGGCCAGCCAGTATGTGCTCTGTTCCAACATAGCTGTAATTCATTTTCTTTGATATACGTGCAGCCAAATCTATTGCTTTTTTAGCCTTACTTGTATATGGTTTCAAGTCATATCCTCCAGTCATATTCACTAATTTAAGTCGATGAACTGCAAATCATCATCTTCGCTGTCATCTTCATTGTCATCCTTTGCACTGCTGTCTATAGTCTCAGACGGCTTATTTCCATCATTGACAAAGCCATCAAGTGCCATTTGAACCTGATTCTTCAATGTATCATCATCTGCAGCATTCTCCTGATTTAAAGCCTCTTTTGAATCAAAATCAGATTTTTCATTCTCAGCAGTTTTCTTTAAATCGGATGTAATTTCTACGGTTCTTCCGACATAGGATGCATCAGATGCTTCTGTACTTTCCGTATTTTCGTCTGATTCTAAAATCTCAGCTATCTGTGACTCTTCGCCAGATTCCTCAGCCGGTTCCCGGATTTCATCTACCTGCGATTCTTCAGCCGGTTCCTGAATCTCATCTATCTGCGATTCTTCAGCCGGTTCCTGAATCTCATCTATCTGCGATTCTTCAGCAGATTCCTGAGTATCATCATCATTAGCTTCTATATCATTTTCCTCTATATCGAACTCTTTTGTATCGTCTTCTTCATCATTTTCTTCATTAGCTGTGCGCTTCTTATTTTTCACAATAACCACCAGAAGAAGTAATGCCAGAATAATGATAATAAGAACCAGTATTGCAGCTAAAACAAGATATTTATTAGCAATTCCCGGGACAAGCTCACTCTTTGTTGTATCATTTTCCTCCTGTGCCACTGTAGGTGTACTGAGCTCAGTTCTCATATATGTGCCATCTACGCTATCATATGTGTACCAGCCACTCTCACCATTGTCATTCATAGCGTATACGAGGTAAAAATCCTTTGTCTGATCATCAGTTTTTTCGCCTTTGGTCTGGTAGGCTGTTGCCACACCCTTGCCCTCTATGGAGAGCGATATCTCATTATATCCCTCAGGCACATCATCCACCTTAGGCAGTAAAACCACTATAAAATGTGACTCTGAATTGATACGGACAAACTCATATGCTGTATTCTGTGCTGCATCATATACAAAAAGCCCATTGCCGCTTTCCGACTGTAAATACACAAGCGTGATATCACCAAATGTGCCATGAAGGGTATTGTATTCAAGTCCGTCAATCACTGTCTTTGAGTGCTCAAAGCCTTCAGGAACAACATCCTCCGGAATGTCATTTACCATAGTCCACTCTGTGCCATTTATATCGAACTTCTTCCAGTTATCCTGCTTATCTGCATTCTCCGGATCATCCTCGGCTCTTCTGGTAACAACTATATTGTATGTACTTGTGCTGCCGTCCTCTGCTGTCACAACAACGCTGACCGTATTCTCTCCAACCTCAAGTGAATCATTGCCTGTGACGGATGTCACACTCGCCTTGGAATCAGCCGGATTTGCTGTAACCGCAAGGCTTGAACAGCTGTAATCTACTGTAGCTGTGTAATCCTTTGTCGCAGCAGAAAACTCAGGGGAAAGCGTGCCTGCTGAGATAACAAGCGAACCAAGAGATGCGTTTGAGGATTTCTTTTCCTCTTTGTTTTCATTATCTTTATTTGCATTGCTGTCATTGCCGATATTGCTGCCGGAATTGTCCTTGTTATCCTTGTTGCTGTTTGAATCATTGTTTGATGAAGCTGATGTAGCTGTAATAGTAACACTGCCAGATGACATAGATGTCTCTTTCAATTGGTCATCAAACGCATTAATCACCCGAACTGAAAAGGTACAACTACCTTCCGAAACAGCTTTAACTTTTATAGAATTATTTGGAGTTCCTCCATCAGAGTATATATTATCTCCTTCTACAAACTCAAAAGCTCCCGAACTCTTTGTTAATGTTGCATTTACTCCATACTCTCCTGGTGAAATAGATGTACTTATAGTCACAACATCTCCAACTTTCACTGTTGTTTTACTTGCTGAAACAGAAATACTTCCTGCTGCCAACACAATATTCTTATTTGAAAACACAACTATAGTCATTATCAAAACTGATAAAATATAACTTGTAATCTTTTTCATTTTCTTACCTCTATTGCTCTATATTTTTTCTGCCGAGAATATGGTTACGTATAATCATAGAATCTTTTACATTTATGGTACCATCTTTGCTAGTGTCAGCTGCTTCCATATATGCACCACTCAATGTACTTCTTCCAATAATATGTCGTCTTATTATCATAGAGTCCTTTACATTGACCACTCCATCTCCTGACACATCGCCATATATTACAATATCATATGTTTTTTTCAAATTACCAGAAAGATCATATACAGCAACCTTATTTCCTGTTGCAACTGTTCCTGTATTTTCTTTTCCTGATTCCGTTAAAAGTTTGATTGAACCAGATGCAGAAACCGAAATATTTTTTATGAATGATGACGCCATTGTTTCTGGTGCAACTCCAGTAATATATGTTCCTATTTTATATGTATCAGATGAAATATTTACATCTGTACCAGACGCAGTATTATTTGTATTATTAGCTGATGTTTGTCTGTTTATAGTGATTGTGTATGTTCTTGTTTCACCACTTTGTGACTTACAATTTATTTTTATTGTATTATTTCCAACAGCAAGTGAATAATTACCTGTACCCGAAACATAACTATTACCTGATACAGCATTTGCTGAGACAGTCACTGAACTTATAGCATTTGAAACAACCGCTGAATAACTTGTTGTTACTCCATTAAATACAGGTGTGAGTGACACTCCACTTATTGACAGTGCTTGCAGATAGTTGTTAGTATCACCAGCTTTATTAAAACCAACTGCAGACGATGGCATATTGTTGTATACAGGAATTTTGAATACAAATGCCTGGTTCTTATCAGAATATCCTTTTGACAGATTTTGTCCTTCTGTAATTGCAGCTGTCACATTTGCCATATACTGATGGCTATAAAGTGATTTACTATCAACCACATTAAATTTTTCAAAATAAATTGTATTTTGACCTCTATTGACATAATCTTTTGCAATCTTTTCCGCCCCTCCGGATATGGATTTTGTCCTACTTGACCATCCATTCTTCTTAGCATACGCTAAACCATTTTGGTATATTTTTTCCTTTGTACTTCCAGTCGCACTAAAATTAAAGAAATTATAATACCCCTCATAACCCGAATATACCCCAGAAATAAGAGGACTCGTTCCTTTTCCCTGTTCCTGTTTAACTCGCGCAGATAAGTGATATGCACTAACTCCTGTGGCTTTTGCAACATCTAAAAATGTCCTAGCATAATCTATTTTCTCACCATTGTTAGAATAGTTCTTAGTTCCTTCCATAAAGGTTCCCTTAACGATTGATTGAACACCTGATAAGTTTTCGCTAGAACTATATACAAGACTTTGAAACTGATAAATATTTGTTTCATCAAGAAAATTTCTTGGATCCATAATATATGCAATGTAATCCTTGCTTGCAGCTACCCATCCTGGCTCATATTCAAACCACTTATTTGTTTCCCAGTTATATGCACCATTTTCCGTTGATTTTTTTGCATTATCTGCATTTTTAGATACTAAGTTTATTCCATGTACGCTCTCATTTTCAATCACCGTATCCCAATTCAAACCTGTATTTACAGCCTCAAATGTCCAGCTTGGATACTTATTGTGAAGTGCTGTAAGGTTTGGAATATAGCTGTCAGGAAAGCCTGCATTCTTCATAGCCGTGACAAAATCGGTATTGTCTCCGCTATTATTGTATGTCACCTTTATGTATGTACTGATAGTCCAGCCCGTAAATGCCTTGCCGTTTAAAGTACCCTTGACATTATACCAGACCACACCGTTTACCCTGGTCTCTCCAATTATGTCAACCTGATGGTTCCAGTTGAGTGAGACAACCTTGGTAGTGCCGGATGTGCCTGCTGCATTGCGGACATACACATTGCCACCTGTAATCGTACCTGTAGCATATGCTCCCGATGCGGTTGCAATGGCAAGCTGCTCCTCATTATTCTGCTGTATGGCATCCGCATTGCCGGTGTCTGCCGAAACATCCCCTGTCTGCGCATTGTCTGATGCAGCTGTGCCGGTACCTGCTGATACAAAATCAGACCTTATATAGCTGACACACTCCTCATTATTTGCTGCCAGATTGTACTTTGCCTTGTACCACACCTTGCCGTCTGCACCTGTGGTCTGCTCAAGAATAGTAATATCCTTGCCGTTTGAAAGCTTGTGCTCCAGCTCATACTCTGTTCCCGGTCCGCTTCTCGCCGCTACCCAGTATCTCTCATCACACACAACCTTAGCCGCCTGATCCGCATAGACTGCTATGCTGCTGTATGGTGCCAGGTCACATGCAGCTAATGACAATGTTACGACAGAGGCTGCCAGAAATTTATTTATCTTTATCATCAAATCCCCTCTTTCTTATGTGCATTGTTTACATTAATCCATTATCCATTTAATTATAATAGAATATGACCTTTGTATCAATGTATTCGGCAGAAATTTATTATTTTTTTTAAGGTATACATCGAATTGCATGCAAGCATGCATCGATGATACCTTTTGACCCTTTAATCATAATATAAAAAACTCCCTTCAACGTGCAGCTCATGCTTACGTTTCAGGGAGTTGTCTGATTCATATTCTGCTTTTTCTTACTGTCTCCTGTAGCTTTTCTAGCTGAACAGGGATTTTATCTTATCCCATAAATCCATGAAAAAGTTACCAATCTTTTCCCAGAAGCCCGGGTCATTTATCTTATCGCCAAGCTTTGATGCCCAGTCATGTGCCTGGTTGATGACTGAATCCCAGTCGATATTGGCATCCTTAAGCTTCTTAAGAAGCGATGTCAGCTTTGCAATATCATCATCAGAAAGCTTCAGGTCGTAATCCTTTGCAGCCTCCTTTATCGCATCCTTTATCTGGCTCTCATCCTTGAGCCTTCCATCGGCAAGCTGCTTCTTTAGGTCTGCAATCATTGCCTCGATATCCTGCGAATCGCCGTCAATGCTCTTGTTTAGCTCTCCTGTTGTGACAAGCTCATCCATCGCTGCGTCTGTCACCTTGTCGTCTAGCTTCTTGCCTGTCATCTCCTCGTATGCCTTTAGTGTGCCTACAAGTGCTGCCGTTCCGGAAATAGGGAAAGGTCCTGCGACTATGATTTTAGCATCAGCTATGCCTGCTGTGGCAAGCGCATTCTTGTACATTCCTACCGTACAGTAATTGATATTGTGTGTGGAAACACTAAGACCCGCACCCTTTTTATCCTCTGTAATGAGTACCGAGGAAAGTGACCTTGTGCCAATCTCGCTCTTGCTGATGTATGAATCGAGGTACTTGTGCTCCTCATCATTATTTACATAGACCACATCGTATTTGTCCAGATCAGTGAGCTCGATTCCCATAAATCCAAGCACTGTCGCTCTCTGATCCGGTGTGAGGTCTGCTCCAAGACTTAAGTATGGCTTATCATTTTTGCTGATGGTCACCTTGTCGTTTGCCTCACTGCCGGCTGTCGTTGTACTGTCTGCAGTACTGTCTGTGTTACTCTTATCAGCTGCGTCACTGCCTGATACATCAACACTTGAAACTGTATCCGTCTGCGTAGCTGTCTCTGTTGCAAATACTGCCGGATTCATCGTAAACAGTGTCACCGCAGCAAGCACGCTACATACAATACTCTTTGCTTTTTTCTTTATTGATCTAATCATTTTTCCTCCAATCTACTGCTCTATATCATACGAAATTGTAAAGCTGCTTCCGTCGAAGCTGACATCTGCCATGCTTCCGCATACCACAGGCATCATTGGCGACATATGACCTATATCCAGATCCATGATGATTGGCACATTAAAATCTCTAAGCAGTGATGAAAGCGCCTGTCTGTGGTCTATTCCAAACATTTCCTCTCCGAAGTGCGCCGGGCGTCCGATAAGAAAGCCCTTTACATTTGAAAACCATCCTGCATTTTTCATCTGCCACATAGCCCTTCTCATGCCCATAACATTAAGGTCACAAGCCTCAAGGAACCATATGATACCATCATCACTGTAGCGCTCATTAAATTCCCTTACATGGTCAAACGATGTACCAAGCAGATTGATAAGACAATCCATGCAGCCACCAAGCAGCCTGCCTCTCATGGTAAGCCTGCTTTCCTTTGCCACCGCAGGAATAGAGCTGATGCACGACTTTTCAGTCAGGTTGTAGCCCACAAACGGAGCATTCTCATCCTTTATCGATTCCTTCTCCCACATAGGGTAATTGGTAAATGAAAGCTGCCTGCCACAAAGCAGATTAAATGCATCGGTAAGTGACTCATGCCACACCTCCATGCCAAAGCTGCCCGCACAAGGCCCGTAAATACCTGCTGTATCTGCAATAGTAGCCTCCAAAAATGTGAAATTAGTGTTGTCGGAATAGCCCATGTACCATTTCGGCTTTGACTGCTTCACGCGCTCAAAATCAATATAAGGCACTACCTCGCACATCAGCTCGCCACCACCACAGGATATAAGCACATCACTGTCAACAGAAGCATAGCTCTCGTTCAGCTCTTCTGCGCACTTCTTAGGTGTATTGCTGATACCTATGCCACTGTCGCATCTGCAGTTAGGTCCCTCTATCGTCTTATAACCCATGCTGTGAAACCTTTTAATGGCATTGTCAAAGGCACTCCTGTACGGCTCTGTTGTACAGCCCATCGAAGGCGCCACAAAGCCTATTGTTCCTCTATCCTTTAGAAATTCAGGGTATCTCATGTTTCTATCATCCTATCACTATTATTTACATATCTAAGCTTCTGTCTGAAGTAAAATATGTAGGATTTTATCATTTCTGTCCAGGTCATTTTACTGTCATAATTAAATGTCGTCGTGTACTGCACATGCTGTCTATTGCACCAGTTGTATATATCATGCAGACTTATCGAATCAACATTCTTCATATTGTTCATAAACACCTTAACCTTTGAAAGCTCATCCTCACTGTCAATGTATAGATGAAAGATAGTATTCGGACATTCAATTATTATCTGCTGTTCTCCTATATTTTTCATCAATGTATCCTCTATTGAATAATGTATCCTGTGTGATTAAAAACATTATCGTCTGTCACACCGGAATGTGAGTAATAACAAAATATCGTAACTGTTCAGTACCTTCACAGTTAAAAAATATCACATAACCATAGTACTACACCGGCATCACAAAATCCAGTCATTTTTGCCTGCCAATTCTTACTATTTTATTAAGAAAAACGGTAAATATCATACCCCCTCACAGTCAAATGCCGGAATGAAGCTGTCCTTTGCCACGTCACCCTCCTGTATAAATGCATTCGTGATTCCTATTTCGAGGGCATAGTTAACAAGTCTTTCATACTCTCTCTTTGTCACTGTGCGGTTTATCTCAGGATAATCCTTTAGTGCAATCGGCGTAAACTGGCTCATCATGCTTATATATACGTGATCATGATATGTATCATACAGGTACTTAAGTACAGCCTTTGCATCATTCACATGTCCCGGCAGTAGAAGCTGTCGCACAATAACTCCCTTTTGTATGAGTCCTGTCGCATCGTCAATCACAACATCCGGCTGCTGCCTGACCATCTCTGAAAGCGCCTGCTTTGCGACAGACGGATAATCTTTTGCCCTTGAATACATTGCCGAAAGCGTACTGTCCATATATTTAAAATCCGGAAGATACACATCCACTATACCCTCAAGCAGTTTTAGCTCTGTCACATTTTCATATCCGCTCGTATTGTATATAATAGGAAGCTTCATGCCACGGCTTTTTGCATCGTTTACCGCCCACACTATATCAGGGATATACTGCCCCGGTGTGACCAGATTGATATTATTTGCGCCTTTGCCCGCCAGTTCTATAAAGATATCACTAAGCCGCTCTTTACTGATTACCTTTCCCTCTTTTCCGTCAGAAATCTCCCTGTTCTGGCAGAACACGCAGTGCAGGCTGCAGCCTGAGAAAAAAACTGCCCCGCTTCCTCTTTTTCCTGATATGCATGGCTCCTCCCAGTAATGAAGTGCTGCTCGCGCCACCTTTATTTCAGATGAAACGCCACATACGCCTGTTTGTCCGGTTCTTCTGTTTATGCCACATTTTCTGGGACACAATAAGCAATTTTCGTATTTATTCATATTTTTCATTTTAACCCTTGCTAAAAATAATGTTTGATACTACAATCTATATGATTATGCGGTGCATATGCCATGCGCCTTCAGTAGTCATTTTCAAATTATACCATAACTATTCTTACAGAAGAGAATAGTTAAAATACACAATAAGGAGATTACAATGAATCAGTCAAACTGTATCGTCGCCCAGTCAGGCGGCCCAACTGTTGCAATCAACGCAAGCCTTGCAGGAGTCATCGCAGGAGTAAAAAGCTCCGAGAAATACGATATCTGCTATGGCGCCGTAAACGGAATACTCGGCATATTAAATGAGAATTATCTCAATCTGTCAGATATTTTTGCAGATGATGCTAATCTTGAAAAGCTCAAGACCACACCTGCCATGTATCTTGGCTCATGCCGCCACAAGCTCCCTGATTACAAGGATGATGATTCACCATATGTATACATCTTCCACCAGTTTGATAAGCTCTCCGTAAAGGCTTTCTTTTACATCGGTGGAAATGATTCGATGGATACCGTATTAAAGTTATCCGATTATGCAAAAAAAATCAACAGTGATGTGAAAATTATAGGGATTCCAAAAACCATCGACAATGATCTGTGCATGACAGACCACACTCCGGGCTTTGGCTCTGCCGCCAAATATATCGCATCAAGCATGCTTGAGATAGCCCATGACACCTTTATCTATGCTGTTAAAAGTGTGACAATCGTTGAAATCATGGGACGTGACGCAGGATGGCTCACTGCCGCTTCCGCGCTCGCACGTAATGAGTACAATACAGCGCCTCAGTTCATATATCTGCCTGAGGTGGATTTCGACAAGGACAAATTTGTTGCCGATATAAAAGAAGCCCTTACGCACACTAACAATGTAATAGTTGCCGTATCTGAAGGAATACATGACGCAGACGGCTCATACATTACATCATCAAATGCCTCATGCGACCAGTTCGGACACCAGCAGCTAAGCGGTGCCGGAAAGGCTCTTGAGTTCATTGTGAAAGAAAACATCGGTGTCAAGGTTCGCTCAGTAGAGGTAAACGTGCTCCAGCGCTGTGCCTCACATCTTGCATCATTAACCGATATCGAGGAATCTTTTGCTCAGGGTAAAAAGGGTGTCACTATTGCAGCAGAGGGTGTGACCGCATCAATGGTATGCTTGAAGCGCATCTCAAATGATCCTTATCAGGTAGAATACACATATTCTGCTATCAAGGATATCGCAAACGAGGCCAAGTCTGTGCCAAGAGAGTGGATCAATGATGCTGGCAATGATGTGAAGCCTGAGCTTATCGAATACTTAAAGCCACTTATTCAGGGAGAAACCGCTGTAGCCTACAAGAATGGTCTGCCTGACTATATGGATGTGTCACATCTTCACAAATGTAACTGATTTTAGCTGCCGCCTACACCCCGGTGTGGGCAGCAACAGCATATCTCCAAGGAGGTCGATTTACATGAAGAAAAAATTGCTTATAACCTGTGCCGTTGTGCTGGGTGTTCTTTTGGCTGTTTATCTTGGCTTTGCCTTTTATTTTAGCAGCCACTATCTGTTCAACACAAAGATTAACTCTGTAAAATACGCAGGGAAAACTGCAAAAGAGGCATTAGAAAAAAATACAGCCCTAAGCCGCGACTATCTGCTTACAATCACTGATAGAAAAGGCAACAGCTTTTCACTTAAGGGACCTGATTTTTCCTACGAATATGTCTCAAACGGTGACGAGGAACAAATCTTAAAAAGCCAGAATGCTTTTACATGGCCTGTCAGTCTTTTCAAATCTCAAAACTATACTCTAAAGGGTTCGTCCAAATATGACGATGCCGCTTTGGCGGAAAAGCTCAAGGCTCTTGATATTTTCAGTGATGACTACATTGAAAATCCGGAGGATGCCCACATCGAGATAAAAGACGGCAAATACGATGTGATTGAAGAGAAAAATGGCTGCAAGCCGATATATGACAGCATCCTTGCCGAAGTAAAGAATGCCCTGGACAATGAGCTTCCAAAGCTTGCCTTAAACGATGACTGTTATGAATCTCCTAAAATCACAAAAAACAGTGATACTATCAAAAATGAAAAAGAAGCCCTCGACAAATACACTGCTTCAACCGTCACTTACAAAATTGAAGGTGCCGACGAGAAGCTTGACTCAGCCAAAATCCTTGATATGCTAAGCATCTCAGATGACGGCAGCGTGAGCATAGATGATGCCAAGATCACTAAATATGTCCAGCAGCTTGCTTCCAAGTACAATACCTTCGGCCGCAAACGCTCATTCAAGACATCGTCCGGTGACACTATTGAAATAGGTGGTGGAGACTACGGATGGGTAGTCAGCAAGAAAAATGAGAAAGCCCAGCTCCTTTCAGATTTAGAGGGAGGCAAGCCCGTGGAAAGAGAACCTGTTTACGAGCAGACAGCACTCTACCGAGGCGCTGACGACATAGGTAATACATACATAGAGATTGACTACACAAAGCAGCACATGTGGTATTACAAGGATGGTGCTCTCCAGATGGAGTCTGATTTCGTATCAGGTAATCTCGCCCGTCAGAATGGTTCCGTAGATGGTGTATACAAGATTGTTTACAAGCAGAGAAATGCTACTCTTGTCGGCGAGGGATACTCTTCTCCTGTCAGCTATTTCATGCCGTTTGCCTACAATATAGGTATCCATGATGCCAGCTGGCGTGATACCTTCGGAGGAACAATTTACAAAACCTCCGGCTCACACGGATGTATCAATGTGCCGCCTGCTTTTGCAGAGCAGCTGTTCAACGCTGTGGATAAGGGCACTCCTGTTGTTGCCTACTACAGAGAGGCGGTCACTCTGACAAACAATGCTGCAAAGATGTCCAATGCATACTCGTATGTGGCTCCTGATGCAGCGCAGTAAGTGTGGATTGCATTGTATCTTTTAATAATATGGGAAGGCGACCGGCGCACGGGGAATTTGCCCCCGGCAGAGGTGCTCCCGACGAGCTAACGCTACGCAGCTAAGATACTGTACAAATTATGCTTTTTAGGATTTCTATGCTTGACGAAACCGTCGAAACGCGCCGTCCATGGCGCGTTTTCTCCTTGCCCCGGCGTCCATGCCGGGGCATTTCTGCGTTTCATGGGCATAATTCTACAGTATCTAAGCCGCTGCGCTAGTCGCTCTTTCGGGAGCACCTCTGCCGGGGGCAAATTCCCCGTGCACCGGTCGCCTTCCCTTAAAATACTAAGTATATTACAATAAATTTCCAATTATACTTTCCCTTATATTGTATCTTCCCACAACATACCAGACACCAGCCCCACATACCGCTGGAGTGCATACATCCTCCCCCATTTTAGCCACAGCGTAAGCCGCCGGAGTGATTGCCCTGCAGCAGAGGCGCTCTTTCGTAAGCGCATAGCGTAGCTGCCTAGATACTGTAGAATTATGCACACGATACATAAAAATGAGCTCCCACGGATGGGAGCTCAAGGAGAACCGCGCCATGGACGGCGCGTTTCGACGGTTTTGTCGGGCATAGAAGCCCTAAAAGCATAATTCGTACAGTATCTTGGCAGAGTAGCGTAGCGAACGAGAGAGTGCCTATGCTGTATGGCAGTCACTCCGGCGGCTTACGCCCCGTATTTCTATAGCCCTATGCTATGCAAACTGGCTATTGTAGAGATTTGCATAAAATCCGTCCGCTGCAAGCAGGCTCTCATGATTGCCCTGCTCTATAATCTTTCCGTCTTTCATAACAAGGATAATATCCGCTTCCCTTATGGTAGACAGACGATGAGCCACTATAAAGCTTGTCCTGCCCTTCATCATGGTAAGGAACGCTTTCTGAATCTTAATCTCTGTACGTGTATCAATCGAAGATGTAGCCTCATCCAATATCAGCATAGGCGGTAAGCAGAGCATGACTCTTGTGATGCATAATAGCTGCTTCTGTCCCTGTGACAGGCTGCCGCCGTCCTCACCGATTTCAGTATCATAGCCCTTCGGCAGACGTCTGATAAAACTGTGGGCATGGGATGCCTTTGCGGCTGCAATGATTTCCTCATCTGTGGCATCAGGCTTTCCCATTATGATATTGTCACGGATCGTGCCCTTCTTGAGCCAGGTCTCCTGAAGCACCATGCCATAGTTGTCACGAAGACTCTCGCGCGTGATTTTTCTGATATCATGTCCACTCACCTTAATTGTTCCACTGTTTACATCATAAAATCTCATAAGCAGATTGATAATAGTCGTCTTTCCACAGCCTGTCGGACCTACGATAGCCACGCGCTGTCCAGGCTTTACATGGAGATTGAAATCCTCGATAAGCTTTTTATCCGGCACATATGAGAAATAAACATCCTTTATGTCCACACGTCCGTCTGCCTCATCGAGTGTTACCGCATCCGAAGCATCCGGTATCTCCTTTTTCTCCTCAATCAGCTCGAAGATGCGAGCAGCACAGGCAAGTGCGTTCTGAAGCTCTGTGATGACACCCGATATCTCGTTGAACGGCTTGGTGTACTGGTTTGCATATGATAAAAAGCACGAAAGCTGTCCTACTGTAATTCCGCCGGTGAGTGCACTCATGGCGCCAAAAATTCCGACTCCGGCATACACAAGACTGTTGACAAAACGTGTACACGGATTTGTAAGACTTGAGAAAAATGTTGCCCTCAGTGAGCATTTCTGTAATCTGTCATTTATCTCGTCAAACTGCTCAAGCGCCTCATCCTCATGGTTGAAGGCCTGTACGACCTTTTCATTTCCTACTATCTCGTCGATGAGTGATGTCTGCTCTCCCCTTGTTCTTGTCTGCAGCTGGAACATGGAATAAGTCTTTTTAGTGATAAAGCTTGCCACAAAAAGTGACAGAGGTGTGATGAGCACTACAATGCATGATATCTTCACATCTATTGTAAGCATGAAAATAAGCGTACCTGCTATTGTTGCAATTCCTGTAAAGAGCTGTGTGAAGCCCATCAAAAGTCCCTCTGAAAATGTATCTACATCGGCGATGATACGGCTGACCATATCACCGTGTGAGTGGCTGTCAATATAGGAAAGTGGCATTTTTTCAATGTTTAAAAATGCATCACGTCTTATATCCCTCACTATGTTGTAGGTCATCCTGTTGTTGCAGATATTTGTAAGCCACTGGGCTGCTGCCGCTATGACTACTATTATTGCTGCTCTTGTGAGGATGGCTGTCATAGCTGTAAAATCAACCTTTCCTTTTCCTACAATCAAATCAATTGCGCGTCCTGTGAGGATTGGAAAATAGAGTGTAAGCGCCACTGTAACAACAGACAGGGCAAGTGAAATTACAAGCAAAGGAATATATCTCTTCATGTAGCTTAATACCTTGCGCATTGTGCCTGCTTTATTCATCTTCGCATTATCCATAGCCATACTCTACACCTCCTTTTGTCTGGTCATATCCGACTCTTTTTTAAACTGTGAATCATATATCTCTTTGTATGTCTCGCATGTCTCAAGCAGCTTCTCATGAGGTCCGAAGCCAACCATCTGTCCGTCATCGAGCACTATGATATTGTCCGCAAACTGGATAGATGAGGTACGCTGTGACACGATAAATATTGTCTTGTCACCATGCATGCCCTTTAATGCCGCGCGAAGGCTCGCATCTGTAGCAAAATCAAGTGCCGATGCACTGTCGTCAAGTATCAGTATGTCAGGATCCTTTACAACCGCTCTGGCAATTGTAAGACGCTGCTTCTGACCGCCTGATAAGTTCTTGCCACCCTGCTCTATCATGTAGTCAAGGCCTCCCTCCTTGCCCTTTACAACCTCTGTCGCCTGTGCTATATCGAGTGCCTTCCACATTTCCTCCTCTGTGGCATCATTTTTGCCCCAGCGAAGGTTGTCGGCTATCGTTCCTGCAAAAAGCACTGCCTTTTGCATTACAACACCGATTTTGTCTCGAAGCTGCACTGCATCGTAGTCATTTATATCATTTCCCTGAATCCTTATAGTACCCTTTGTGGCATCATAAAACCTCGGGATAAGGTTTACAAGGCTTGATTTTCCTGAACCTGTACCACCGATGATTCCGATTGTCTGCCCCTTTTGCACTGTAAAGCTTATATCTGTGAGTGTCTCATCGGCCGCTCCCTCATAGGTCATGCAGACATGGTCAAACTCAACCTCAGGTGCGCCATCCTTTGCACCAATGAGCTTAGGATTTTTCTCAGGAAGCTTTGATGGAATAGAAAGCACATCCGCTATACGATTACCGCACGCCACTGCCTTGGTCACCTGTACGATGAGGTTTGCAAGCTTTATCAACTCGACAAGTATCTGTGACATGTAGTTTACAAGTGCCACAACCTCACCCTGTGTGAGGATTCCTGCGTATACCTGCTTGCCGCCTGATACGATAACAGCGATTGTTGCGATATTTATAATGATAAATGTCAGAGGATTGGTGAGTGCTGAGATTCGTCCTACAACCTGCTGCATATTGGTTAAAAGCTCGTTGTCCCTTTTGAAGCTGTCAATCTCATCATTTTGCTTATTGAAAGCTCTTATAACCCTGGTTCCCTCTAAATTCTCCCTGGTATGTGAAAGCACTGTGTCAAGAGAGCTCTGCACCTTTTTGTAAAGCGGAAGGCTTGCAGCCATAACTGAGAATACCACTATTGAAAGCAGAGGTATGGTAACTACAAAAACCATTGCCGCTCTTACATTTACTGTAAAAGCCATCGCCATAGCTCCGAATACAATAAATGGCGAGCGAAGGAAGAGTCGAAGCACCAGATTGACTCCTGACTGCACCTGGTTTATATCGCTTGTCATCCTCGTGATAAGTGTCGATGTGCCCACTGTATCCATCTTTGAGAATGACAGTGACTCTATCTTTTCAAACAATATATGGCGAAGCTTTGTGGAAAAACCGACTGCCGCCTTTGCCGCAAAATACTGTGCTGTGACCGAACTTACCAGACCAACTGCCGCAAGCAGCACCAGCACACCTCCCATCTTCCATATATATGGCTTGTCCGAAGCCGTAATTCCGTTATCAATGATTGCCGCCATGACAAGCGGTACTATAAGCTCAAATGATGCTTCCAGCAGCTTAAATAACGGAGCACAGATGCATTCCTTTTTGTACTCCTTCAAATATTTTAATATCTGTTTCATCTTTTCCCCTTTCAGATTTTATGTCGCCGATTACAGCTTCACTATTATAGATGATTTTTCTCATATATACAAGAAAAACGATACACTAAAAAACCAGTACCATGCGGTACTGGTTTCATATATCAGCTCTTATGTATATGCTTCTTGATTGCTTCAAAGCTCTCAGGACTGATGACATGCTCTATACGGCATGCGTCCTCTGCTGCAATCTCCTTATCTACGCCAAGCTTCTCAAGACACTCTGACAAAAGCTCATGTCTTTCGTATATCATCTCTGCTATCTGTCTTCCTGAATCTGTGAGTGTGATAAATCCTGCATCACTAACTGTGATATTGTTCTTCTCTCTAAGGTTTTTCATGGCTATACTCACGCTGGATTTCTTAAATCCAAGCTCATTTGCTATATCAACTGAGCGTACCACAGGAAGCTTCTTGCTGAGAATAAGTATGGTCTCTAAATAGTTTTCTGATGATTCATTGTTTCGCATTTCGAATACCCCCGTGAGTTTATTTTCGTTCGTTTTAATTCAGTTATATTATTATAACATACATTTTATTGTTTGCAAAACTTTTCTTTTGATTTGTACGTGATTTATAAAAATCCAAAAAAATATCAAAATCCCATATTTGTTATTGACTTCTAATTTATGTTAGTGTATACTAACTATCGAATCAGAAAACAAACGTATGCATGATATATTTCTAAATCTTGTATGCCATAAATGTTTAATTATACCAGATAAGACCGGCCGATCACCGGTCTTATTTATTCTATAAAAAAGGTAACTATTTAGCTTATGCGAGGGCTCTCTTTAGCCTGTCAAGCCCTTCCATAAGCACAGAACCGGGGCATGCGATATTCAATCGCACAAAGTAACGGCCATTGCCTCCAAACTCAGCTCCCTCCGACAGATAAAGGCCTGTCTTTTCGCGAATCATCTGCGTAAATGCCACAGAATCATCTGTGAGTGCACTGCAGTCAAGCCACATGAGGTATGTCGCATCGGCATCCACTACATGTATCTGCGGCAGATTTTCTGCCATGAAGTCACAGACTGTTTTTCGGTTTTCCCAAAGATATGTTCTGAGCTCCTCAAGCCACGGCTCCCCCTTTGTGAATGCCGCAACTGCTGCCGTGATGGCAAATGCGTTTGGCTCCGCCACCTCGTCTGTATTTAATGCGCGCCATACCTTGTGGCGCAAAAATTTATTTGGCACCATCACTGCCGCAGTCTGTAAGCCTGCCATATTAAAGCACTTGGTCGGAGCAATACAGGTGATGCTTATATCGGCGCAGTCCTCTGATGCTGCCGCAAACGGCACGTATGATTTTCCCGGTGCTGTGATGTCGCAGTGTATCTCGTCTGATATGACCGTCACATTGTACTTCCTGCAGAGTGCACCTATTTTCGCAAGCTCATCCTTTGTCCAGATGATACCGCACGGATTGTGAGGGTTGCAAAATATCATAAGCGAGGTCTGTGGATTGGAAAGGTCATGCTCCAACCTGTCATAGTCCACAAAATATCTGCCGTTTTCGTATCCAAGCGGGCTTTCCTGCACATTTACGCCGTTATTAAATATGGAATTAAAAAATATATTGTATACCGGTGTCATGATAAGCACATTTTCACCGGGTGTTGTGAGCTTTCGCACTGTAGATGATATGGCCGGTACGACCCCTGTGCAAAAAATCAGGTTGTCTCTTTCGATTTTAAGCCCATGGCGCCTGTCCCACCACGAAATATACGCATCATTCCACTCATCCGGAATGATGGAATAGCCAAACACTCCGTGAGAAACACGCTCTGATATTGCATCTATTATCTGGGGTGCTGTCTTAAAATCCATATCTGCTACCCACATCGGGAGCTCATTTTCTGCCACATCCCACTTTAGTGAGCCTGTATTTCTTCTGTCTACAACGGTGTCAAAATCATACATAGATTATTTTCCCTCACATATTATCTTAGTCTTTGATGGGTCAACTCTGTCCTTTTCGATAGTCAGTGTGCCAATCTCCTTTGCCCTTATCACTCCGCTTGTCGGATTTAAAACACTGTCCACCTTACTGCAAATCTCTGCATCTACCGAAGAATACTCAAATGCCAATGTAGTGTTTATGAGCTTACAGTTTTTCATAACAAGGTTGTCGATGTAGCAAAGCCCCTGCAAGCTCTCGATTGTGCAGTTTATAAGTGTCAGATTCTTTGCGTTCCAGCCAAGGTATTCACCTGTAATAAATGAATCATAGACCGTGACATTTTCCGTATTCCAGAAGGCATCCTTTGAGATAAGCTTTGAATCGTGCACCTCTACATTTCTTGAGCCGTCAAACGAATAGTTGCCGACCAGCTGGAAATTCTTCATGGTAAGATTATTTGTATTCATGCCAAAATAATCTCCCTTTGCCGAGACATTCTCTATATCGACATGGTCACAGCTCCAGAGTGTCTCCTGGGCATTTGGAAACGTCACATTTTTAAGCTTTAAGTAATTGCAGCGCCTGAAGTTCTTAGGTGCCTCAACTATTGAATCAGTGACAGAGATATTGTCTGTATACCAGACACCCGCACGCGCCATGTCAAACCATGTACAGTCCTTTACAGCTATGTCACTACAGTACCATAGCGGATATTTCCATCTAAAAAAACAGCCTGTCAGGCTAATGCCATGGCTCTCCTTAAGAGGTGACTCTCCGTCATCAAAAATTGTATCATAAATATCCAGGTCGTTGCTTGCAAACAGGGCTCTTTCGCCTGTCAGAAACTCCTGATGGATTTGTTTTCTTTCGCTCATTATATATACTCCTTTTTCCCGGTAATTCTAAATAGTTATCTGCCATAAAATCAAATAACCGCCGAACACATAATATATGCAGCCCGACAGTTATCATTATACCCCAAACCCTACTGAATTTATAGTATTTTATATAAGTTTAATATTACAAAATTAATATTAAGAGCCTGATATTTACAGCTCAAGCCCGTCAAGTATGCTCTTAAGTGCATCAGCAGACTCCTTGAGCTTTAAAGCTTCCTCACCGTTTAACTCGATTGGGATATCACTCTCCACTCCGTTTGCTCCAACGATTGCAGGCATTGAGAGAACCACACCGTCGATGCCGTACTGTCCGTGCATCATGTGTGAAACAGGAAGAATAGACTTCTCATCACGCATGATTACCTCGCAGATACGTCTGACTGACATAGCGATACCATAATATGTCGCATGCTTTCGATTGATTATCTCGTAAGCACTGTTCTTTACGTTTGCAGCGATTTCCTCTGTATTCTCCTTGTGCTTGTAGTGACCTCTCATCTCGCACATCTTGTGAAGCTCTACTCCGGAAACATTGGCTGATGACCATGCAACCACCTCACTGTCTCCATGCTCACCTACTATAAATGCATGTACGCTTCGGCTGTCCACCTCAAGGTGCTCTCCAAGCGCGTATTTAAGTCTTGCACTGTCAAGCACGGTACCTGAACCGATGACACGCTCCTCAGGAAGTCCTGAAAGCTTCTGTGCCACCTGTGTTAAAATATCTACAGGATTTGCAACGATAAGTAAGATTCCACCGAAATTTCTCTTTGCAATCTCCGGAATGATGCTCTTGAAGATTGCAACATTTTTATTTACCAGATCAAGTCTTGTCTCGCCCGGCTTTTGGCCTGCACCTGCAGAAACAACAATGATAGCAGCATCTGCCACATCATCATAACCACCTGCATATATCTTCATAGGTCTGGCAAAAGGAATACCGTGGCTTATATCCATCGCCTCTCCCTCAGCCTTGTCCTTATCAGCGTCAATGAGAACTATCTCAGAAAAAAGACCGCTCTGCATAAGTGCAAAAACTGATGCCGAACCAACGAATCCACATCCAATCATTACAGCCTTTCTTGGGTTTGTCTTAACAACTGCGCTAGTTTTATTGCTCATGTACGTTCCTCTCTTTCTTAAACTATAATTCAAATAGTTGCTTTTTATTATAACTATTCATCCCAAACACAAATTCTCAATATCTGCTTTGTTATCAGTAGTTCTGAATAATTATCTTTTATTTATATTATACCCGCATTGTACATATAATCCGTTGTAAAAACAACAAATTACTTGATAAAATACAATCAATAGCCCATTGTTCCCATTTTTATACAATTTTAATGCAGATTTTTACATAAAAAGTGCAGTAATAAAAAGTAAACCGGACCAATACAGCTGAATGAATTGTCATTTAGCATATTGATCCGGTTATATTAAAATGCTGTATCCGCTTATTTTGTGCTTGAATTTCTGTACTCAAGCGGTGTCATTCCATACAGCTTCTTGAACTGTCTGTTAAAATGCTCCACGTTCTGATATCCTGCCTCGATTGCGATATTCTCAACAGTTGTGATGCTGTTTCTCAGCAGTGTACGTGCCTTCTTCATCTTGGCATTGGTGACCAGCTCTCCGAAAGTCTTGCCTGACTTCTCCTTTATGTACTTGGAGATATACGGCTCTGTCAGGTTGAACTGTGCAGCCATGTCTGCAAGCGATACCGTCTTGTAGTTGGCCTGGATGAAGTTGAGCATGGCAATATAGCGCTCATCCTTCACGTGACTGTCAGCCTTGGTGGCAAGATAATGGTTTACCGCAACAACAAGCGCTCCGATTGATGCCTTGATGATATCCTCATCCACACCTGCGCCCCAGAACATACTGCCGTCAACTGTGATACCCACATATGCCATAGCCTTTGATGAAGATCCGTGTGAAAGCGCATGCTCCTCGTATACAGTGAGCTCAAAGCTGATGTCAAAATACTGCTTAATTATATTGCTGACTGCATCAAGACGGCCGTTTCCATTGGCATCTACCTTTCTGGTGCTGTCATTGTGTAAAATAACCGCCTCTGCGAAAATGCCGTTTACCTGCTTAAAGTGGCACTCCGGTATAGTGAAATATGGATGAAAATCCACATAATTGTCTGTAAAGATACTGTGTACCCACTCAGGTGAAAGCTCCTTGTGCTCCTCGTCTGATACCTGCTTGACCATGTATCCGACCTGCTCTCTCATCTGCTGTGGCACATTAATACCGAAGCTCTGCTTAAGGATATATGCCACTCCGCCCTTTCCTGACTGGCTGTTGATACGGATAACATCAGCCTCGTATGTCCTGCCGACATCCTTTGGATCTATAGGCAGATATGGAACCGTCCACTTATCAAGCTTCTTTTCCTCTCTCCATGCCATGCCCTTTGAGATCGCATCCTGATGTGAGCCTGAAAAAGCAGAAAAAACAAGATCTCCCGCATATGGCTGTCTCTCGCCTACCTTCATTCTGGTAAATGTCTCATACTTCTCCCTGATCTCAGGCAGATTTGAAAAATCAAGCTGTGGATCCACTCCGTGTGAGTAAAGATTCATGGCAAGTGTCACGATATCTACATTTCCTGTTCTCTCACCGTTTCCAAACAGCGTACCCTCTATCTCCTCAGCTCCTGCAAGCACACCAAGCTCTGATGTGGCAACACCGCAGCCTCTATCATTATGAGGATGTAAGCAAAGCACTACTCCGTCTCTGTACTTGAGGTGCTTGTTGATATACTCTATCTGTGTGGCAAAAACATGTGGCATAGCATTCTCTACTGTGGTAGGGATATTGATGATGGCCTTATTATCAGCCTTTGGCTGCCATACATCAAGCACAGCGTTGCACACATCAACCGCATAATCCACCTCAGTACCCGAAAAGCTCTCCGGTGAATACTGGAAACGGAAATTACCGTCAGTCTCTGCTGCAAGGTCTCTCAGTAAAACAGCTCCGTCAACTGCAAGCTGCTTTATCTCTTCCTTTGACTTCTTAAACACCTGCTCACGCTGTGCAACAGATGTGGAATTGTACAGATGTACAACTGCTCTCGGTGCTCCCTCAAGTGCCTTGAAGGTCTTCTTGATGATATGCTCTCTGGCCTGTGTCAGCACATGTATAGTGACATCATCAGGAATCATATCCCTCTCAATAAGAGCTCTCGTGAAATTGAACTCTGTCTCAGAGGCTGCCGGGAAACCTACCTCGATTTCCTTAAAGCCTATATCTACAAGCATCTTAAAGAAGTCAAGCTTCTCCTCAAGACTCATCGGCTCGATTAGAGCCTGGTTGCCATCACGTAAATCAACCGAACACCACAGTGGTGCTTTATCTATATAATCCTTCTTAACCCAGTCATAAGTGCATTCAGGAGGCAGAAAATAACTGCGCTCGTATTTTTCATATCCTTTCATCTTAAAACCTCTTTTCGTTTGAACTGATATAATTGTAACACATAAGCGCAGTTATTGGAATGATTATATTTAATCACTTTGATTGATGTAATTTAATTTTTTATAAAAAAATAATCAACTTTATTGATTTTGATTATTCTAATCAGATATTTAGGCTAAAATATCCGGCTAATCCTCTCTCTTATTACCCCAGAAAAACAATGCAACTGTTCCCGGACCGGTGTGGCTTCCTATAGTCGTACCGATATCATTTATCTCTACTTTGCCCTTCATCTTAGGGAAGGCAGCCTCAATCAGATCAGCTACGGCTTTAGCATCCTCATAGCATGCAGAATTCGATATATAGACCTTATCCGAATAATCGGCACCATCCTTGCAGAGTTCCTGCATCTTCACAAGCATCTCCTTTATTGCCTTCTTTTTGGTGCGGATTTTCTCACGCACAATAAGCTTTCCCTCATTGCTCACATTCATGAAAGGACAGATATTCAGCACATTTCCAACGAATCCCGCGGTCTTTGAGATACGGCCGCCCCTGATAAAAAATGTAAGGTCTGATGAGAAGAACCAGTGATTCACCTCAAGTCTGTGCTCCATGGTCCAATCAGCCAGTGTATCAATATCCATGCCGCTATCCCTAAGGTCAGCGAGCTTATCCATCAAAAGACCAAAGCCTGACGATGCTGCCAGCGAATCAATCACATATATCTTTCTGTCAGGGTATTCCTCCTCGAGAGCCTCCTTTGCAAGCCTTGCCGAGTTGACTGTACCTGATATACCGGAGCTTAGTGTACAGTGAAGCACATCATATCCCTCATCCAGAAACTGTCTGAAGTACTCCATGTACTCCTCCTGATTGATCTGCGAGGTCTTTGTCATGGCACCTGCCTCCATTGCCTTGTAGAAATCCGGCAGTGGCATGGACTGTCCTAAATCATCCATATACTCTTTACCGTCAAGCTCATAGTGAAAACATGCGTACTTAATATTTCTCTCGAGCATATGCTCCCTGGTAAGATCTGCTGTTGAACAGCAGCTAATCACATAATTTGACATATTATTTTCCTTTACCTTTTGACCTTTTATCATTATATGTAGTCAGATACATATGGTATCTCATGATATAAAATATCGTCAAGCTTGGCAACAGCATCATATGTAGTCTGTATTTTGCCCATCTGCAAAAGCTTCTCAGCACTCTTGTAGCCTAAAAGCAGTGTGGTAAACGTGCCAATAGACATGCTTAGGTGATACTGTGGATTTTTGTCGGTGAGAGCACAGTGCCCTTTCTCAAAATCAATGACGAATGTGCCATTGTTCCATGGCAGAAGCTCATCCTCTATCTCGAAGCTAAAGCAGCCGCTTGGACCATCCGGGTCACAGTTGTACTGTGAAATAAACTGCGCCACGTCGATGATTCTGCCCATGGCGTATGGTCTGATCGTCTCCTTTATATCACTATCGTCGAGCTCAAAGGCGATAGGCTCGCTGTAATAGTTGTTGCCTCTGACCTCATCTATCATGGAATCGTGGGCATGAATGTACTCCCACAGGCCAAGCTGTGCCTCACGGTTTAAGTAGATGAGCTCCTTGATGTGCATGACATCGGAGCTGATAAGATACACCATATAGCCACACGGTTCATCATCCTCGTTGTAGTAGATGGCGACCATCGTATCATCCTCATCCCAGCGGAAGTACTCCTCCCAAGCCAGATTATTTCTGTACAGACAACCGTGCGTCTTTGCGGCAAAGTGAGTATGAAGCTTCTTAAACTGCTCGTCATCCCACTGCACACGGCGCACATAGCCCGGCTCCTTAAGCTTTGTGGGAATCTGTCTGTCCTTTATCACATATGTCATCTTGTTTGAGATAATCTCCCAGCCAAGTCCTCTGTAAAGAGGTATGGAGTATGGGTACAAAAGAGCAAACGACTTGTTGCTGTCGCGCATTCTCGTAAGACTCTTTCTCATGAGCTTTTTCATGAGGCCATGACCGGTGTACTCAGGATACGTGCAAACACTTGTGACAAAGCCCACCTCGTAGCGCTCGCCGTATATATTCATATCGAGCGGATATACCGCAAACTGCGCCACAAGCTCTTCTCTTTTGTCAATGATATTGAAGCAGCCGAGCACATCAGCTCTCTCAAGCACAGGAAACTTCGACTGCTTGATTTCGTCATCCCTCCAGCCTGTCTCGGCAAGGTCTGCCTCTGTCACCTGAAAAGCATAACGAAGCAGTGCATTGTACTCCTCCGCATCATCCTTTGTCAGTACTCTTATCTTAAATTCATCTGATTTAAAAGAATGCATAGTGTCCTTTCTCGCCTGTCTTTACTGTATACATCAAATCGTCCGCCTTCTTAATGAGCTCGGTAATCTGACTCTCACTGGTAACATTTCTCTCATATGAAATACCGATGGAACAGGTGATATTCTTCTCCTCATTAAACTCAACGTCATGGTTGAGATATTTCTTTATCTGGCTGCTAAAGCCGTCTGCCTCTGCAATCCTTGCATAAATATCCTTTGCGATATTCTCAAGCTCGTATCTGGCGCATGACTCAATAACTATGATAAACTCATCACCGCCATATCTGCTCACAAAGCCTCTGTCCTTAGCCACTTCCCTGAACACAAAGGCCATCTCCTTAAGTATCAGATCTCCCACATCATGACCATATGTATCATTATAATGCTTGAAGTTGTCCAGGTCAATAAACATAAGACCCACATCCATGCCACCTGATGTCACACTTATGCGCTTTTCAAGCTTTTCAATCTCCTGATACATACCTGCTCTGTTATAGATACCGGTAAGCATGTCAGTGATAGCTGCCTGCTTCAGCTTCTTGTTCATCTCATTAGCCTTTTCATTGGCCTCAATACGGGCAATGGAATACTCAAGCTCTCTGAACAACAGCTTGAAAATGCTCAAATCATCCTCGTTGAGCATGTATCGCTCGATTGAGCCATGCCAGTTGTCCTTCATACGCACATATGCTATGAGCACACTTGAAAGTGCATCATTCTTGATAAAAGGCACTGCGACAAATGAGCATACATCATCCACGCCGAAATACGAGATGACATTTTCATACTCGTAGAAGCCCTCTGCAATCTTTGATGTGGCAATGCCCTCCGGATAGTCTATCATGATATCACATATACCCTTTATAACCTCATCTGTCATATCACAGCCCGTATCATTATAAAGCACCTGCGGCTCCTTCGCGTGCAGATCTATAATCAGCGCACAGTCAAGACTGAAATGATTTACGAAATTGCTCATGGCATTTTCAATCATGGTGTCCTTCTTCTGGTCATTGACATCGATAATGGTCTGCCATATGGAAATAAACTCCATCTGACGCTTTGAGCCCTGATAATCCTTTTCGAGCCCATGCTGCTTTACAAGCATATTAATCTGCCGCTCATTGATATGGCCATCACTCAGTGACTCTAGGTTGATATTTTTTAACATGTCAAGCGGAGCTGCCTCTGCTATTTCATGCATCCTTTTATTGTGTGCCTCTAAAAGTATTCTCTCATGCTCTATAAGCTCATTTTTGCCGAGCAGCTCAAACAGCTTCATCCTGCTTTCCCTGTATATCGAATATGCAAAAAATTCGTTTCCCTCCGCATTAACGAGATATCTCTCCGCATCCTCAAAACGTAAAAAGGCTTCTTCCTTTTCACCATCGTGCCACAAGAGCATGGCTGATGCAAAGGAGTAAAGGAACATCTCATCATCGCATCTGGAATAGTCATGGACTGCCTCAGTTCTTGTGGTGTCAATTACTCTGTAGATGACATAATTAAGAAACTGCTTGCAGCTGAGCAGATAGCGCTCACAGCTGAATCTGTCACCCGAAAATATAGATGCAAGCGCAAGAAGCGCATATACCTTACTCGTGTTGCACACTCTTAAGCTGTTTAGATGAAGCTTTATAATAGTCTTCATGGCAACTAAAAGTGCATGGACAGCCTCCTTATAATTGCCCTGCATGATATAGTTAAGAGACTTGTTATAATACACCTCAGCTATATCCTCCGGCATCTTCAGGTAATATAACATATTGATTGCAGCATTGTAATAATTGTCAACCAGCTCATTTTTACCCATGGCACTTAAATTGTAGCCTATAGACGTAAGCACTCTCGCAACATATATATTGCCGTGCCCCTTCATGAACTCGTATGTACGGATAACATATAAAAAGGCTATCTCATTGAGACCGCTTGTGCTGGCAAGCATAATAGTCTTCTGATATGCATCATACACAAGCTGCTCATTTCCTATCTCCTTCGCAAGCTCAAGCCCCTTCGTAAAATGCTTTAGTAATGATTCATCATAAAAGGACTGCTTCACCACATCCCGGCTATTGTCGTATGCGTAAATATATATATGTGCCAAATGATTCCTGTAGCCGTGCTTTATGAGCTTTTCTATAATTTCATCACTGACAGGTATATCCTGTACACAGAAGAATATATTGTACCAGCCTGACATCTTTATCATGACTGACAAAAGCTCTGCCTTAAATATCAGTGTGTCATCCTCTGCCAAAACTGCATAGTCATAGGCACTCTTTGCACTGTTTCCGGCCTTCTCAAGCTTGCCCTGATACATATAGCAGGTGCCCTTCATGAAATAATACAGCGAAAGATAATGCTCACTGTCATTTTCCGGTATCAGCGCCTTGTATTCATTCGTGAGCTCAATCGCTTTGGACATCTCTCCAAGTAAAACAGACGTCCTTGCATAGACCATATAAAAGCGGCGCAGGCTTTTCTCATCAATCCATGCATCCTCAAACTTAAGCTTATGCTCTATAATGCGGCAGCCTCTCCTTGCCTGCTCAAAATCCAGAAACTCCATGATATTTGATGCTTCCTGGATGCTCTGCTCAAAGTTCATAGTGATATACAGCTCATCATCATTTGTAGTTTTTACGTTATTTTTAAGCGGTCCGGCACTGCCTATATAGTATATGGCGCTCCTGTCCTCAAGCGACTCAACTATACGATCCCACACCTCAACAGTACTGTCAGTACCCTTGACTATGGCATTGACACCTAACACGATACCGATATTGGCGCATGGATTGTCAATCAGATACTTGATGGTCTCAATTGAACTCTTAGACGCCATCTGGAATCTGTTTATCACAATCATCAAAGGCTTCACCTCAGAAAGCTTCTTGAGCATGTCAGCTATGGCCATCGTCATGCGTCTCTGCTCATATGCCACCTCATTTAACAGCACTGTCTCCTCTCTGAAGCACTCACCTGTCTCATAATAGCTGTTTAACACCTGTCTGTGCAGATAGTACACACCGCACTCCTTCTGGAAATCATCAAAGCTTCCGCCTATAAAGCGCCTGTGCATATTGCATATGATGTCCAAAAATGGCTCATAAGCTCCGACCAGCGTATTGTAAGAGAACTCACTGTATGCAAAAAAGACGTTATCCTCATTGCTTTGATAACGTCTTATAACCTCAAGATTTTCAATCGAAAAATCATTGCTATAATTCGCCATTACGATATTTCGAGTCTCTTTTCCTATGCGATTGTAAATCTGCTCGATTACCCCGCTATAATACTTCTCTATCATCTAATTACCCCATCATGTTCCAAAGCCGACACAGTGTATATCAATCCTCCTGTAATCAGGCTTTTCCGAAATAATCCTAAAACCATAGTAGACCAAAACTCCTAAAAAGTCAATCTTTTGACTCAATAATGATAAATTTTCCTCTATGGATATCAATCAGTGCATGATCATCGACTATTTCATTGGATATGCCAAGCGATGTAAACCTGTCAAAGGAATAATCAGTAACAGGATACTTAAAGCCCTTAAGGCTTACCTCATTGTCGTCTGTCACTGCTATAAGCGAGACAAACCTGCCATATTGGGCTGATTTTTCAATGGTTACGGGCTTATCCGCCATCCTTATACGGTTGTTTGTGTCGATAATGCTGATATCAGTTTTACTTTCCAATCCTATTCCCAAGAGTGAAATATTGCCGAGCACATGGTCTATTCTGCTGCCTGTTGCTCCAAGCACCACTATGCTTCGTGCACCCTCTCTTATGGCAAGTCTTATGGCATACTCTGTATCAGTATCATCCTTTATGGGATTGAGCCTGTGTATCTCGGTCTGTCCCTTTCTCTCAAAAAACTCTAAGGCCTTTGTTGTGGCTGAATCGAAATCACCTACAATTATATCAGGCGTGACACCGTTTTCGTACAAGAAATCCATTCCGCTGTCAGCCGCAATTATGGCATCTATTCCGTCAGTCTTTATCTCATTTAAGCCGAATTCCTTATCTATTTTTCCACCACATACAACCAAATACCTCATTTTATCCACCTTCTTATAAATAACATATCCACATTTGCTACAGGCCCGGAAGCATTTTTGTTTCAACCTGCATCTGTTACATCATGATATTCAGAAAACCCTTTATATTTTCTTCTATATCTCCGCTAAACACCGCACTTCCCGCAACAATGATATTGGCTCCTGCTGCAAGCAGTGTCTCCACGTTCTCTAGATTAACACCACCGTCCACCTCGATATCAGCCTTATTTGCGGTTTTCTCAAGAAGTGCCTTTAAGTCGCGCACCTTGTCTACAGTGTACGGAATAAGCTTTTGTCCTCCAAAGCCCGGATTTACAGTCATGATAAGCACCATGTCCACCTTTGGAAGCACATACTCTATGGCTGAGAGCGGAGTAGCCGGATTTAATGCTACACCTGCCAGTATGCCCTTTTCCTTTATTGCCTCGATTGTTCTGTCAAGATGCTTGCATGCCTCCGCATGGACTGTGATGATGTCAGCGCCTGCCGCCGCAAAATCATCTATGTATCTGACCGGCTCATCTATCATCAGATGCACATCAAACATGCGCTCTGTGCACTTTCTGATTGTCTTTATGACCGGCAGTCCTATTGATATGCTTGGAACGAAGCTGCCGTCCATAACATCTATATGTACATATTGTGCTCCGGCCTCATCAAGCTGCTTAAGCTGCTCTCCGAGTATTGAATAATCCGCTGATAAAATTGATGGTGATAAACAGTTCATGTTTTCCTCCGTTTGATTATGCTTTAAATTAATACTTTTGTCTGTTTTTCAGCTCCTCATACAGAAGCTTATAGTTATCATACCGCACCTGCGATATTTTCCCTTCTGAAAGAGCCTCCTTGACACCGCAGTCCGGCTCATTTATATGACTGCAGCCCTGAAACCTGCAATACGGCTCATATTCTACAAACTCCGGATAACAGGTCCACAGATCCTCCTTTTCAAAGCCCGGCACATCCATCGAGCTAAAGCCCGGTGTATCCATGATATACGTGCCATCCTTTATCGGAATAATCTCAGAATGTCTGGTCGTGTGCTTTCCGCGCTCTATTTTCTCACTTATGTGCCCTGTCTCCATCTGCACATCATCCTGCAGACAGTTGATGATAGATGACTTGCCAACACCTGAGGGGCCTGCAACCGTGGTTGTCCTTCCCTCTAAAACGTGCTTTATCTCATCTATACCCTCGCCGGTTTTCGTGCTGGTAAACATCACTCTGTAGCCTGCCGGCTCGTATATGCTTTTAAGCTCCTGCTGCTTTTGGGGCGTGATTAGATCCTTTTTGTTGAAGCATATGGTGACCGGCACATGCTGGTACTCCATCATACACAAAAACCTATCAAGCAGGTTGAAATTGGGATCCGGCTTTGCGGATGCAAAAATAACCAGGGCCATGTCTATATTGGACACAGCCGGCCTGATAAGTTCGTTTTTCCGTGGCAGTATACGCTCGACATTGCCTATGTGCTTTTCCTCGTCGAGGACTGCTATATCGACTGTATCGCCTACCAGTGGCTTTATCTTTTGTTTTCTGAAGGTGCCTTTTGCTTTGCACTCGTAGAGAGTGCCGCCTGTGGCAGTTTCTTTTGCTTCTTTGGTTTCTTCTACGTAGACGTAGTAGAAGCCGGCAATTCCTTTAATAATTTTTCCTGTCATGGTTTTCCTTGTGTGCTTTTGTATTTGCAGGAGTCACGCTTTCGGCGGGGTGCATGCCGCGCTTTGAGGTTGTGCGGGTGGCGGAGGCAGGCATATATTCCTCTTAAAAAATATGAAGCCAGCCCCGGGCTCTCCTACGGACAGGCTATGGCTTGCTCTGCCCTGTTCTTTCCTCGGTAGGTTTATGGCACCCCGGGGCATTTCATATTTTTCCCTCGGAACACATGCCTGCCCCGCTTCCTTAGTTTCTCTCCGCGAGTTCAGGTTTTCGTCCGCGGGTTGGTGTGGTTGGGGTTCGGATAGCACGCCACTTCGTGGGTGCTATCCGGTGGCTACAATAAGGACATATATTGGGTTGCTGCTTTATGCGCTATATGTGTATTGTGTGTATTTACAAATATGATGGCGATACGGAAAACTTGACGTAGCTGCGCTACGGCTCGTTTTCCTTGTGCTGCCCCAAGCTATGGCAATATCTACCTCTTTTTAGCTATTCCGGTTTATAATAATTATTTAGCGTCTCTTATGCTTATGGCACGCTATACGTTACTGGATCAAGTGTGACAGTTGCAGGATTTCCTGCTTCATCTGTTTCCCCTGTCTGAACTGTCCAAGTAACCACAATACTTCCTGTAGCTTCTTTCATTGTTCCGGAAACTGTAAATGATGACGTATTTTCATATGAACCCTTATCGTATACAGTTCCACTTTTACCTACAAGCTTATACTCTGCTTTTACTACAGTTCCCTCTCCACTATAACTAATTCCTTTACTTACGTTAGTCGATATCTCCTGCTTACCCTTACTGAGTGTAAGTGTGATTGTGGTGCCTGCGGCTACGGTTTCACCGGATTTGGTCTGGCTGATTACGTTGCCGGCGGGTACTGTGTCGCTGTACTGGGAGTCGGCATAGGTGTACTTGAGCCCTGCTCCTGCGAGGGCGCTTTCTGCATGTGACTGTGAGGCGCCTACTACGTTTGGCACGGTGATTGGCTTCTGGCCCGGTGAGAGGGTGACTGTTACTGTGCTGCCCTTTGCAGCCTTGTTCTTTGCTGATGGTGACTGTGCTGTTACTACATCTGCTGCTACACTGTCATTGTAATCTCCATACTCGAAGGTGACACTAAAGCCTGCTGATTCGAGTGTACTCTTTGCTGAGCTCTTGGTCTTTCCGATTACACTTGGTACCTTGACCATCTCAGATGTGCTATCACCTTTTCCTGCGATAACTACATTAATCTGTGAACCACGCTTTACTGTATCTCCGGCCTTGACATCCTGCTCAAGGATTGTGCCATCCTTTTCATCTGACTGCTTTGTCTCAAATGCAAATACTGTGAGGTCAAGCTTTAAGCGGTCTACTGCCTTCTGAGCATCCTCCACTGACATGCCTCTGATGTCAATCATCTGGCCCTCTGTCTCAGTCTGTGTCTCTGACTCTGATTCAGACTCGGTCTGTGTCTGTGACTCTGTCTGCTGTGACTCTGAGTTCTTTTTGCCGCCAAACTTAAACACTCCTGCCACTGAAAGTGCAAGATATATGATAACTATTACAATGATTACGGCTGTTACTATACCCATGATTGTGATTGCTTTATCCATCTTTGGATTTAAAAGCTTGCCGTCATCATCATCGTCTTCGTCTTCTTCGTCATCATCGTCGTCTAAGAGTGACTCATCATATTCATCATCATCGTCTTCATCGTCAGCATACTCATCACCATTATCTGCATCGGTATCATCATCGTTTAAGTCCTCTGCAACACCTCTGCCTTCTTTTATCTTGTCAAGCTCCTCCGGGCTTATAACCTTGGTCTTGCCACCGTCAACGAGTGGTGCTATTGTAACGAAATCCTCATCAGGATGCGCAAGAGAGCGCCTTATGTCTGTGAGAAGCTCCTCAATAGTCTGGTATCTGCGGTCCGGTGTCTTTTGTGTACACTTTAAGATGATTTTCTCAAAGCTGATTGGCAGATCCGGTGCGTAGATGCTTGGCCTTGCAATCTCCTCCTGTAGGTGCTGCAGTGCAACTGCCACTGTGGTATCACCGTCAAACGGCACACGGCCTGTAACCATCTCAAACATTACGATTCCCAGTGAGTAAATATCACTTCTGCCATCGACGAAGCCGTTTCTTGCCTGCTCCGGAGATGCATAGTGTACTGAGCCCATCACATCTGAGCTTATTGTATTTGAAGATGTAGCCTTTGCAATTCCAAAGTCTGTCACCTTTACCTTGCCATCTGTAGAAATAATGATATTCTGCGGCTTGATATCACGGTGAATGATATTTTTATTGTGAGCGGCCTCTATGCCCCTTGCCACCTGGATTGCAATACTTGCAGACTCCTTGAATGACAGCTGGCCCTTTTTCTCGATATAAGTCTTAAGTGTGATACCCTCGACATACTCCATGACAATGTAGTACAGACCATTCTCGCTGCCTACATCATAGATATTTACGATATTTGGATGCTCAAGTCCTGCTGCTGACTGTGCCTCAGCACGGAACTTGGTCACAAATGAACTATCCTCCGAAAACTCCTGCTTTAAAACCTTTATAGCTACAAAACGGCTCAGTATATGGTCTTTTGCCTTGTATACATCAGACATGCCGCCTGCGCCAACCTTGCTTAGGATCTCATATCGATCCGATAAAAAACTTCCTATCTCTAACATCTGTTATTACCTCGTCTTAAAATGGTTTAATAATCATTACAGTGATATTATCGCGGCCACCGTTTGCATTGGCCATGGCGACAAGCTGTGACGCTGCTGTCTCGATATTATCATTTTGCCTAATAGTATCGCATATTTCTTTATCTCTCACCATATTGGTAAGTCCGTCTGTACACAGAAGAATCCTGTCGTCCTCACATAGCTCGACCTCAAAAAAATCTGCCTCCACATGATCTGCTGCCCCGACAGCTCTCGTGATGATATTCTTGTCCGGATGAACTCTCGCCTCGTCGGCATTTATCTCACCCATCCTGACCATCTCATCAACCAGTGAATGATCCCTGGTAATTTGTCTGATCTGCTCTGTGCCACCTACAATATAAAGCCTGCTGTCACCTATATTGGCCACAAAAAGCTTGTTTCCTATAATAGTTCCTACGACTAAGGTGGTACCCATTCCACGCTTAGCTTCATCCTCACGAGACTCAGCCACCAAAAGCTCATTTGCCTTGTTGATAGCCTCTTTGATGATGGATACCGGTTCATCCCCGGCATTTCTCGATACCGATGCAACCACACGCTCTATAGTGTATCTGGAAGCATAGTCACCGGCTTTGTGTCCTCCCATTCCATCTGCTACGATGAAAAGATTCGGAAGATTTCCTACTGCAGTGTCAGACGAGAAATAAAAATCCTGATTCATCTCACGAATAGCACCTGCATCCGTAATGGAAAACGTCTTCATCTAGTTTATTCCTCTCTCTTTATCTATATGCTTCTTGCGAAGCTGTCCACAGGCACCGTCTATATCTCTGCCCATTTCCCTTCTAATAGTAACATTAATTCCGTTTTTTTCAAGCCTATTTTTAAAAGCCTCTATAACACCCTTGTTGGACTGCACGTAATCGCGCTCCTTTATCGGATTTACCGGAATCAGATTTATATGGCAGTTCATGCCATGTACGAGTGCCGAAAGCTCTGCTGCATCCTCGGCTGTATCGTTCACTCCGCCTACCAGGCTATACTCAAAGGTGACTCTGCGGCCGGTCTGTGCAAAATAATATTTGCATGCATCGACCACATCATGTATATCATAGCTGTTTGCAACCGGCATGAGGGCTTTTCTCTTTTCCTGGTTGGAGGCATGCAGTGAAAGCGCCAGCGTGATAGAAAGCTTTTCATCTGCAAGCTGTCTCATGCGCGGTACGAGACCACATGTGGAAACTGTCAGATTGCGCTGGCTGATATTGATTCCGTTTTCATCAGTGAGAAGCTCTATAAAGCGCAGCAGATTGTCGTAATTGTCAAGCGGCTCACCTGTGCCCATGACAACCACATTTGAGATGCGCTCTCCGATGTCCTTGCCTATCTGATAAATCTGGTCAATCATCTCAGACGGCCTAAGCCCCCTGACGAGACCGTCAAGAGTGGATGCACAGAATCTGCACCCCATCCTGCAGCCAACCTGCGAAGATATGCATACAGAGTTTCCATGCTTGTACTTCATAAGCACACTCTCTATGACATTGCCATCGTCGAGTGCAAAGAGATATTTTCTCGTGCCATCGAGCTTTGACACCTGCACCTCCTCTTTTTTTAGCGAGATGAGTATTGCATTGTCCTTTAATACCTGTATGAACTTTTTTGAAATATTGGTCATCTCATCAAAGCTGTCCACATGCTTCACATGAATCCACTCATATATCTGCTTCGCACGGAATTTCTTCTCTCCGAGCGATATGATAAACTCTGTGAGCTCGTCCATATTCATTGATTTGATGTCAGTTAGTTGTTCTTTTATCTGTTCCATATCATTTTTATTAAGTCTGCATTTAACTATTGTTTTATAAATGTTTTTTCTTATTTGTTTTGCTTATTGTTTATTACTTCACTAATTATATCCTGAAATCTGGTTTCGTAATTAAAATTCATCATTTAAATCTGCATAAACAAATTCTTCTAATTCGAACCAATTTATATTTATTAATTCATGATTTATTTTAATATCATAATTTGCTTTTTATGAATCTTGCAATAAAGAATCCGTCACTTCCATGCTCACCGGGCAGTATCTGTTTCATTCCGGTGCCCTCAGCAAAGCTCTTATCCAGCTCAAACTCCGGATGCTTTTCAATAAACCACCTCACATTGTCCTCATTCTCAGCCTCATCTATCGTACATGTACTGTACACGAGCACTCCGTTTGGCTTCACGTATGTATGCACGGTATCAAGTATCTGTCTTTGAAGAACGACAAGCTCATCTACAGACTCAGGTGTCATCTTGTAGCGGATGTCCTTCTTTCTGCCGAGCACTCCAAGCCCTGAGCACGGCAGATCACAGATCAGTATATCTGCCTTTCCCGCCGAATCAGCATCAAATACTGTGGCATCCCACACCTCTGCCGACATATTGTTAAGACCATGCCTGTCTATATTTTCCTCAATCATATCGACCTTGTTATCGGTCAGGTCACGCGCGAACACATGGCCGCTTCCCCGCAAAAGCTCAGCTATATGGGTGCTCTTGCCGCCCGGTGCTGCGCATACATCTATCACATAGTCGCCCTTCTTTGGAGCAGCCGTCTGTGCGACAAGCATTGAGCTTATATCCTGCACATAGAAAAGTCCGTCTCTGAAGCTCTGCAAGCCATTCAAATAATCAAATCCAGATATAACAAATGCATAATTAAGTTCATCAACCGCTGTGACCGTCACACCCTCTGCCTCAAGCGTCGCGCGAAGCTCATCCGGAGTACACCTGGTCAGGTTTGTCCTGATGCTAATTGTGCTCTTATTGTGAAAGGCCTTGAAAATCTCCTCTGCCTTCTTCTCTCCGTATGCCGCAACAAATCTGTCCACTATCCACTGTGGCATAGAGTATCGGATGCTTAAGGTATCAAACTGTACTGAATCTATATTTCTTGCAATATTTCTGAGTACACCGTTTACAAAGCCCGAAAGCTGTGCAAACTTATGCCTCTTTGCAAGCTTCACCGCCTCATTGCATACGGCCGAATCCGGCACCGCGTCCATGTACTTTATCTGGTAAACGCTCATGCGAAGAAGGTTTCTGATGAAGGGCTTCATCTTCCTTACCTTTGTCTTTGAAAAAGAGTCTATGATGTAGTCAAGCTGCAGCATATACTCGATAGTGCCGTCAACAAGCCTCGTCATAAAGGCTCTGTCCTGCTTTGACAGATACTGATACTTGTCAAGCACACTACGAAGCACGATATGTGAAAATGCTCCACGCTCATTAATCTCAATAAGCATCTCAAGGGCAAGCTCACGCGTATCTACAGAGTGCTCATTATGCGCTGTCACGTTTGATTTTGCCGGTCTGCCCGGTATATTATTTTTGTTTATTTGGCTATTTTTATTATTATGATTATTTTTACTATGATTATTTATCATGATGATGTTTCCGAATAGTTACATATACATTTAATTTTCTAACTAATATATCCAATTTGAACTGCCACCCTGTAAAATCACAGGCAAACAGCAGCTAAAACAATATCAGTCGTCCCGTCTGCGTCCGTTTGTGATAAGTATTATACGAAGGAGCTGTAAAATAGCAGCCGCCGCACTGGCTACATAGGTAAGTGCCGCTGACTTGAGCACCCTTCTTGTGTACCTAAGCTCGTCATCTGCAAGTATGCCCTGTGTACGAAGCATGACAAGCGCACGTCTTGAAGCATCAAACTCTACCGGCAATGTCACGAGCTGGAAAAGCACTGCTGCCGAAAACAGCAATATGCCTATATCAATAATAAGCCCTGACGAGCGTGTGTTAAATAATAAGCCGATAAGTATGACCGGCCATGCAAGCATTGAGCCAAAATTAGCTATAGGCACAAGTGCACTCCTGATTGAAAGAGGTGCATAGCTTTTTGCATGCTGTATAGCGTGTCCACACTCATGGGCTGCTACGCCAAGTGCTGCGACCGATGTGGCATTGTACACAGGATCAGATAAATTCACTGTTTTGGTGCGCGGATCGTAGTGGTCCGTCAGACTACCTGACACATGACGCACCTGCACATCATATATGCCTGCCGCCTGAAGCACTCTCTGAGCCACCTGCGCACCATTCATGCCTGACATGCTTCTTAGCTGTGAGTATTTATTAAATGTACCTTTAACTCTTGCCGATGCAATCATACATATCACTGCACCTATCACAACGAGTATATATGTCGGATCCCAGTAATAATATCCCATGTATCATCTCTGCTACTAAAAACATATACAAATGTGTATATGCTAGATGATTCGCTACAATCTCACGATTTGTAGTTACTGCTTCAATGTGTATGCTTTGGCGATTATAAACAATACGCTACTCACAAGT
>OIWV01000431.1_pt1 | contig 41239 bp, 42 predicted proteins | sample 1587751 | NCBI WGS metagenome assembly OIWV01 (sample SAMEA3888913, study PRJEB22519) | human gut metagenome | biome: human gut; feature: human-associated habitat; material: faeces | place: Denmark | collected 2010
ACTTTAATTATGAAAAATATCAAACAGGCAAAAACCTTTATAATATCAATAATTATGGTTGTTATAGCTTATGGAATTATGCAATATATGGGAATAACCTGCCCTATAAAATATATAACAGGAATATCCTGTGCTGGCTGCGGTATGACACGGGCGTGGATTGCTTTACTTCATTTTGATATTAATACCGCATTTATGTACCATCCACTTTTTTTCCTTCCACCAGTTGCACTCATAATATTCCTGCTAAGAAAAAAGCTTAACAAAAAACTGTATTATACGCTTTTTGCAATCATTCTTACCGCATTTATAATTGTATACATATATAGACTATTTAACTGCCACGATGGTATTGTTGTATTCGAGCCACAGAATAACATAATACACCGCATATTTGACATATTTGATGAGATAGCAATTTAAAAGCAGCACGCATTTTTTGACTAATTGATATGTACCCAAAATCCTGGACACATATTTATAAGTTAGGCGGACATCATGGATGCTTCTCTGTCGGCCACCTTGCCCACTTCGCCTTTATAAGAATGATATTTTTCTTTTGGACGTTTCCCTAATAATCCAACATCATGCATAAGACGTTGAACTCTCTTGTGATTCACGTCGTAGCCACGATTCTTTAATTCCATATAAACTCTACGCACGCCATATCTGCCTTTGTTTACTAAAAATATTTCTTTAATAATTATAAGTAATTCTTCGTTTCGTATAGCAACTAAATCCGTTTTATTAATTTCAAAATAGTATGTAGATTTAGCCATATTCATAGCTTTTAATAGATGTTTTAGTTAATATCCTTTTTCTCTGAGTTCTTTGATAAGCGCTGATTTTTCGCCTTGAGTAGCGCAGCTTCATAGTTCGACTGCCTTTCGTTTGAATTCGTAACTGTAACGCATAAAAATACCCCTTTCACTGGATGTCCAGTAAAAGGGGTACATATCAAAACAATGTCTATATAATATGTAGTCAAATGTTGCTACCATATGCTGCTTATTATATAGAGTCTGTTTAAGGCGGCGGTTTTTTTATTCTGATATACTCACATTTTCAAACTAAGCTCTGCGCTTCTTTCCTGCTGCAAATATAACTAATCCGCTGGCCAATAATAATCCTGCCATTATAGCTGCAACTCGCATCATAGTATCACCTGTCTGAGGTGTGCTTACATTACTATTGCTATCGCTGTTAGTATTAGTATTTTCTGCTGCATCTGTTGCTGTTGTTGTATCCTCAGTGCTGTTGTTAGCTGAAGCCTTTACCATAACCTTAACTACTGTCTTGTTACCTGCTTCATCCTCTGCAACAACAACCTGCTGTCCATCACTTACTGTAAGAGTATACTTTCCATCTTCTGCTGTTAATGCCTCTCCGTTCACAGTTACGCTCTTAAGATTAGCATCTTCAACTGTAAATGTTACTGAGTCTGTGTACTCAGCACCATCTTCAATACCACTGATAACTGGCGCTTCCTTGTCTGCATTAAGTGAAATAGCGTCTAATGGAATTCTTGTATATTCTACATATTCCTTACTTGTTGCATATGAAATATAAAGATAATCGCCTATAACAACTGACTTAGGGTAATGGAAACCTAATCTCTTGGCTTTACCTGTATACTTTAACTCTTGGAACTCATCATGAGTACGGAGTACATATGCTGTATCAAATGTCTTGCCATCTGAGCTTAATGTGATTGTCAAAGGCCATCTGCCTTTATTATTAACTGAACATCCAACAAGGTAAGCTGTTCCATCTGGAAGATTACCTGCACTCTGCTTTGCACGGCAGTCCGGCATATTAGTACTTACTGTTTTGCTCCATGTTTCACCCTGGTCCGTACTTATTGCTGCAAGTCTTACAAAAGAGCTTTTCTGGTCTCTGAAAGTCATAACAATAGTTCCATCTTCATTGACAAATAAGCTTGGTTCCATCTCTCTTGAAGTTGTTGCACCTTCGCCCTGTTCCATGCAGGTATACTGTGCCTTAACCCAGCCTTTAGTACCTGATGGGTCATCTGTATATATTGGATATGCAAAAAGTCCTGGCTGGAAATGAGCTGCATTAACTATTCTTCCACTTGCAAGTACATGTGGGTCCTGTTCTATAATACCTTCCATAGGTGTTCCATCTTTCATTAATACCGGCTTCATCTCTGACCAGTGTTCACCATCTGTTGACTCTACATAATATGCAAAACCACCTCTTGGTGTGGTATCTGAATACCATACATTAATATATGATACAAGTGTATCACCACTTACAAACCATCCACCTGATGAACAATATCCATTATCTATTGTAGGAACAAGCACTTTAGGTTCGCTCCATGTAGCTCCATTATCATCACTTACGCTATATGCAACCCACGTATCTTTTGCATCTTCATCCTTTGCTGAACTCTGCCACTGTGTATACAGCTTTCCCTTGAATTCAGTCATAACAACACCATTGCAGTAATGGTCTGTATCATCTGTTGCTGTAAATACTGTAACAGTTTCTGCTCCTTCAATCTTAGAAAGTCCTAAATCTGACTCTGTCTTAGTCTGGTCAAACAAACCATCTGTAACAACAAATGGCTGTTCAGCAGTACCTGGGACTGTACTCTGCTCACCCGCAAATACAGAACCAATGCCTGTATTCATCGAAACAATAAGTGATAACGCACTTATTGCAGCTACTATTGACTTCTTTTTCATAATATTTCTCCTGTAGTTCATTAATTAAACTAATCTTAAAGTTATAACTGTTAACTGGTTATTTATAAAAACTGTGCACACGTTCTTATCTGTATTGTACTTATTTCAACACATTCAGTTATTAGATATTAACTCTTTAGAGGCATAATGTCAACCATATTGCAATAAGTTTACTAAAAATATTTTATAAAAGTCCCATAGTTAACTAATGCGCCGGCTGCTTTTTATTACGTTTTTATATGTTGCAGATTAATCTACAAAATCTGTTTGTCTTGTTATATATTTAAGAAGTCTTACCTGTCCCCATGATGAATATATACCACAGGTAATCAGGCTTAGAAGTACTATAATAATATACTCTCCAAGAAAGCCTAATCCAGTACCACTAAACACAAGTCTTCTGTTATTAATATTCTGATGCTTAACGTCCCATCTCTGTATCATACATACTGCCCAAGGTGTTGCTATGCCACATGTTACACAGGTAAGGATTCCTCCAAGAACAGCATAACCAAGATACTCAAAACTGTTACCATCAAAGTATGAACTGCTTTCATTAGGAACCACTGCCTCACCATCAATATATGTATGCTTCATCTCCCACTTTCTAAGAGCTACATACATAAAGAAGCTATATATACCACAAGTTACTAATGTCAAAAGCTCCCACACTATCCAATGTCCAAGAAGTGAAGCTCCAGTTCCATCGAAGGTTAATCTTCTGCCATTAATAACTGTATGACTAAGTTTCCAGCTATATATCTTACATATAATCCATGGTGCTGCTATACCACATGTCACTACACAGATTATAGTTCCTAATATAGTATATCCAAATAACTCTGCTCCATTTCCATCAAAGTATGACATCTCAGGATTAATAACCTCTGTCTTTTCCAAGTCCTTTGTTGTTGGATTCTTAGCCTTATAATCCTCATAATATTTCTTATATACATCAAATGCTCCACCCAGATTAAATGGTGTATCCATTGGATTAGCTGCAATGGTAATTCTTGCAAGAAGCTCTACTCCGGCAACTACTGAAATAATCCCAAACAGCCAGCCAAGTACACCTACATGAAATGCTATTCCGATACATGAAATAGCTGAGCATATAACTGCTGCTGGTGCTATCCATGTATTCACCCTACTCGTGTCTTTTGTCTTAAGTGCAACATAAACAAGACCTGCTGCTGCACCGATAGAGCCAGCACAAAAAATAATTCTTAGTAATCCTACCAGGATGTTGCGTATAATACATCCTACCGCAAACCATCCAAAAAACATTGATAATACAACGCCTACAATGCTTGTTACAATAGACATTCCTATTGGAAAGAATGCTGCAACAGGCGCATATCTCTCAATATTGTCTAATGTCAGATACTTTTTCCAGTCAAATTTTTCATTCATCTCTTTCTCTCCCGTTTAATTACTTTGTAAAACAATATGTATCATATCTGATATTATACACTTTATCTTTAGTATACTTTAATATTATTATCCTTGGTATCCTTGCCTTTAGTATATTAGCTTCAGCTATATTTTCTTTAGTGTATTAAATTTAAGTTTCTTTAGCTTTAGTGTATTTTTGTTTTACATTCTAATAATATCAATATATTGAAGATAATGCAATGCTAAATATAAATTTTTTCTTAATTTTATAAACTTTTTTGTTCTTAAAATGCTATTTATACTTTTGACTCCGACATCATTTGTGTGGATTTGTGTATAGTGTAAGAGGAAAAAGAGTAGTAAGAGGGAATGCAAATGAAAAATAAAAAAGAGTATAGGATCATTTTATGGACGATAGCTGCACTTGCAGTCGATCTGCTTGGAAGGGTTATGGCGGACAGGCTGGCGTTACCAATCTGGTGCGATTCAATAGGTACCTTTTTGATCGCATATATGGCGGGACCGGTGTGTGGAGGAATTGTAGGATTTACGAATAACATTGTTTACGGCATTTTTGTAGATCAACAATCTGTGTATTGCATTGTCGGAGCACTCCTTGGTATTGTGGTCGGCTATTTTGCCAAAAAGAAGGTTTTTGAGAGCCAGTTCAGGACAATGACACTGGGTATGGGTCTGGCGCTGTTTTCGACAGGTGTTGCGGTAGTGCTCAACACAGTATTGTATGATGGACAGAGTGGAAATATCTGGGGGAATCAGGTGATAGAGCTCTGTATTGACAAAGGATTTCCGACTTATCTTGCCAATCTGCTCGGGCAGTTCTGCGTGGAGTTTCTGGATAAACTGCTTTGCGTGGAGATCGTGTATCTGTGTATCAGACTGTTCAGAAGCGGGCGGGCGAGAAAACAGGCAGGGACGCTGCTTGTGCTGCTTGTCATGGCAGGTGTTCTGCTGCAGAAAGAAAATGTGCAGGCAAGGGAAGCGGCTGATTATGATTCCTATGTTCAAATGCAATATGGGAAAGAGGAAGGTCTGCTGTCCGGAGAAGCCAATGATATCGCACAGACGAAGGACGGTAAGCTCTGGATCGGTACGTATGCGGGACTGTTCAGTTATGACGGTACCAGATTTAAACTGCTCCAGAATATAGATTCCGTTAAAAATGTGAACTGTTTGTATGTGGATGAAGAAGGCAGGCTGTGGGTCGGAACGAATGATGATGGTGTGACGATACTGATCAATGAGCACGTGATGAACGTGCTGGATGAGGAAAATGGACTGCTGTCCAATTCTGTAAAAAGCATTGTCTGCGATTCTGACGGCAATTATTATATCGGAACGACGGAGGGACTTTCGCAGGTATCTTTAAGCAGTGGTGTAAAGGTAACAAAATCATACAAACAGACCCAAAATGTTATGGATATGTCAGCGGACGGGAACGGGCATGTTGTGATCGTGACGGAAAGAGGGAAGACCTACTGGCTGAAGGACGGCGAAATTGTACAGTCGCCACAGGGCTTTATGCAGGATAAACCGCTGAGAGCAGTCTGCTTTGCTGATGATCTGCTGTTGACTGCAACAGAAGATGATCAGATCCGGATTTATCAGATGGAAAACGATCAGATGAAGCTGGTTCAGACGATTGTGATGGATGGGATCGAAGAGATCAATTCTTTTTACATGACAGAGAAAAATGAATTTTTTGTCTGCTCTGATACAGGCGTTGCGATCCTGCAGCCGGATGGTACTTATGAAACGCTGAATACAGGCAATTTTACAAGCTCTATCGATAATATGCTGATAGATTACCAGGGAAATCTCTGGCTCAGTTCTTCAAGGCTTGGTCTTATGGAACTGTGTCAGTCGTCTTTTACGGAACTGTTTCGGGAGATCGGGGAAACGGCTGTTGTCAATACAACACAGAAGTGGCAGGGGCTGCTTTTCTGCGGAACGGATCAGGGACTGGTGATTCTGGATCAGAATGAAAAAAGCAAAGTAGAAAATGAGATCAGTGACCTGCTGCAGAATATAAGAGTGCGCTGCCTGATGGTAGACAGTCAGGATGCATTATGGATCGCAACGACCGGAATGGGAATCTATCAGGTTTCCGCGGCAAACGGTACATACCGGATCTGTAATTTTACGGAAGAAGATGGTATGCCTGGTACGCGTTTCCGAAATATCTGTGAGCTTTCGGATGGCAGGATCGTGGCTGCGGGAGACTATGGTGTGGCAATTCTTTCCGGCAATACAGTTGAGCGGGTCTTCTCGGCAGAAAATGGACTTATGAATGAAAAGTCACTCTGTCTGCTGGCAGACGGAGACAGCTTTTATATCGGTTCTGACGGTGGCGGAATCACACAGATCCAAGATGATAAGATCGCAGCACATATCGGAAAAGAGGATGGACTGTCTTCGGACGTGATTCTGCGTATGGTTGTTGATCCGGTATCCGGCGGTATCTATATTGTGACAAGTAACGGCCTGTGTTACAGAACCCCGGACGGAACAATAAAATATCTGAAGAATTTTCCATACAGTAATAATTATGACATGATCTGCGATACAGACGGAACGTGCTGGGTGCTTGGCAGTGCAGGCATTTATATTGCGGATACAACGGATCTGGTAGCGGATGAGAAAACAGATTACCTGCTGATCAATGCCAAACGGGGCTTCCGTTCTTCGCTGGTTGCCAACGCATGGATGTACCGGGAAGGGGAAGAATTGTATCTGTGCTGTGACAGCGGTGTAGTAAAGGTCAGCATGGCGCAGTATGATATGACAGCAAAGTCCTATCGTATGATTCTGGATTATATTTATGTGGACGGCGAAAAATATGATATTGACCGTGTGGATACGTTCCGGCTTGCTTCTGATGCGGATAAGATCGTGCTGGAACCGGAAGTATTAAATTATTCCATGAACGATCCGTATGTCAGTGTTTTTCTGGAAGGATATGATGAAAAAGCAACAGTGTGTCTGCTGAGCGAGATGGATAAGCTGACTTATCAGAAGCTGAAGCCGGGTATTTATACATTCCGGATTGCGATCCTGGACGGTGCGGATGGCGCGGTCGTGGAATCGGCAAACTATAAGATAGAAAAAGAAACCGAGATGTACCAGAACTGGTGGTTTAAGTTATATGTTATTTTTATCGCGGGGCTTGTGCTGATCTGGGTCACATGGTTCATTACAAGGACGCAGGCACAGAGAACGCTGCTGAAGCAGAAGTATGAGCTGGAATATGCAAAGAAACAGATCCAGATGGGAAATGAGACCATTCTTTCCATTGCCCGTACGGTGGATGCGAAGGATTCCAATACGAGCGAGCATTCTTTCCGTGTATCGGAGTATTCCGTGGCAATTGCAAAGAGACTGCAGTATTCAAAAGAAAAGTGCGAGAATCTCCGCCAGATGGCGCTGCTGCATGATATCGGTAAGATCGGTATTCCGGATGCGATCTTAAATAAACCGGGCAGACTGACGGATGAAGAATACGCAGTCATGAAAACGCATGTAACACGCGGCGGTGAGATATTAAAGGATTTTACCATGATCGACAATGTGAGCGTAGGTGCGCTGTATCACCATGAGCGGTATGACGGAAGCGGATATTGCGTTGGCCTGAAGGGCGAGGAAATTCCGTTGGATGCAAGAATCATAGGAATTGCGGATGCGTTTGATGCCATGACGGCAAACCGTGTCTATCGAAAACAACTGGATATTGATTTTGTGATCGGCGAACTGAAACGCTGCAGCGGAACGCAGTTTGATCCGAAGCTGGTGGATATTTTACTGTCCCTGATCGAAGACGGAACGATTGATGTGGAAAAACTGTATGCAAAGTCTAAGGAGGATAAGTAGGATGAAACGGACGTACACTTTATGTATTATTACTTCCCTGATCATGTGTATTCTGGCAGTTGGTGTGCATCGTGTCACGCGGACGGAAGAGAAACATCTGAAAGTCGGATTTATTTTTGTTGGTGATGAGATCACGCCGTATACGGAAAATTTTATCAAAGCCAGAAACCATGTCATGGAAGTATACGGGGATCAGATCGAATGTGTGACGAAATATAATGTAACGGAAGACCGGATCGAGGAGCCGTTGCAGGAACTTGTTGCAGAAAAATGTGACTATATCATCGCAGCCAGTTACGGTTATGGTCCGGTTGTGAAAGAAGTGGCGCAGGAGCATCCTGAGATCCAGTTTTGTGTTCCGACGGGGGACAATGCCAATCAGGAACCGGTTCTGTCCAATTACCACAACTGCTATGGCACGATTTATCAGGGACGCTATGTCTGCGGTGTTGTAGCGGGTGTGAAATTAAAAGAAATGATAGAAAACGGTATTATTACGCCAGAGCAGGCAAAGATCGGTTATGTTGCGGCGTTCCCGTATGCAGAGGTCATATCCGGCTATACGGCGTTCTATCTGGGTGTCAGATCGGTTGTACCGGAGGCGACAATGCTTGTGAAATATACGGATACCTGGTCGAATTATTCCATAGAAAAACAGGTGGCAACAGAACTGATCGCGCAGGATTGTGTGCTTATTTCCCAGCATTCCGATACGATCGGACCTGCAACTGCCTGCGAAAGCACCGGAGGCAGTATTCCGGTGTATCATGTTGGCTATAATCAGAGTATGACAGATGTGGCACCGACCAGATCACTGGTAAGCTGCAGTGCAGAGTATTCTTATTATTTTGAGCAGTCGGTCTACGCGCTTTTACATGACAAAAAGATTGAAGACTGTATAGATGGTAAGACATATGGACAGGATGCCATGGCGGGTCTGGATAAGAACTGGGTGCGTATCCTGGATATCAATGAGGCGATCGTGCCAAAGAAAACGGATCAGATCGTCGAGGATACGATCAATGAACTGATCAGTGGAAAAAAACAAGTGTTTTCAGGAAATCTGACAGGTGTTGATCCATATGATAGTACAAAACGGATCGATCTGAATACACCGTATATAGAAAATGAAACATCCTCGTCACCGACGTTTTCTTATGTCTTAGATGATGTGATCACGATTGTGGAATGATGATCTGAGGATAAAAATAAGAGTGGAATGTGGAGGCGCTTATGCAAAAGGAGTCAATGTCACGGATTCGCCAGAAAACAAAAAAGGTAAAGCAAAGTGGCGGCAGAGTACTGTTCCGGCTGATTTTTGGGCGGACCATGATCACTGTTCTGCTTTTGCTGTTGCAGATACTGTGTCTTATCGGGATTTTCCGGATGGTGGGTCTGTCCGAGAATCTGCTCACGATCAGTAATCTGCTTGGCATGGCTGCAATTATTTATATTATCAACAGTGAGGAAAATCCGGCATTTAAGCTGGCATGGGTGCTTCCGATCTGTCTTGTGCCGGTGTTCGGGATCGGATTTTATCTCTTTATCATACTGAATCCCGGAAACAGAGGGCTGCAGAAGCTGCTAAACCGCAGGAAGGATGAGACAAAACCATATCTGCGGACGGAATATCGTGTGGTGGAAAAACTGAAAAAAGAAAGCTCGGGGATCCGTAATCTGGGGCATTATATCCAGAATCAGAACGGATTTCCGACCTGCGATCATACGAATGTAACTTTTTTTGCCACAGGAGAAGAAAAATATGCGGATCTTTTAAAGGAACTGGAACGGGCAGAGCAGTTTATCTTTCTGGAATACTTTATTATCAATCAGGGAGAGGTCTGGGATCATGTGCTGGAAATACTGGAGCGGAAAGCAAAAGCAGGTGTGGAAGTGCGGGTAATGTATGACGGTATGTGTGCACTTGTATCGCTTCCGTACCGTTATCCGCAGCAGCTTCGGGAAAGAGGAATCAAAGCAAAGATGTTTTCGCCGATCAAGCCGCTTTTGTCCACGCACCAGAATAACCGCGATCACCGTAAGATTGCAGTGATCGATGGCAGAGTGGCGTATAACGGCGGAATCAATCTGGCGGATGAATATATGAATATAAAGAAACGTTTCGGACACTGGAAGGATACGGCGGTCAAGCTGGAGGGAGAGGCTGTCAGAAGTTTTACGATCATGTTTTTACAGATGTGGTATATGACCGAGGCAGGAGAAGGCGAGTATGAAAAGTATCTTCCACATTTTGAAGCTCTGTCGGCGCCCGGCTACGTGATTCCCTATAATGATGACCCGATCAACCGTCTTGATATAGCAGAGAGTGTTTATCTGGATATGCTGTACAAGGCAAAGAAGTACGTGCACATCATGACACCGTATCTGATCATTGACAATGAGCTGATCACAGCACTGACCTATGCAGCGAGAAGAGGTGTGGATGTCAAGCTGATCCTGCCTCATATACCGGACAAAAAGATTATCTTTGCGATTGCAAGGACGTATTATCCGCAGCTGTTGGAGGCGGGCGTAAAGATCTACGAGTATACACCGGGCTTTGTGCATGCCAAGGAATTTGTTTCGGACGATAAGAAAGCGGTGGTTGGCAGCATCAATCTGGATTTCAGGAGCCTGTATGAGCATTTTGAATGTGCGACCTTCATTTATAAGAATCCGGTCATTTTGGATATAGAAAAGGACTATCAGGAAACCTTGAAGAAATGTCAGAAGATAGATATGCAGTTCTGCGTGGATCTGCCACTCTGGTATCGGATCGGCGGTCATATTTTCCGCTTGTTCGGTCCTCTTGTCTAATGAATTAGTGAATGCTATGAAATGATAAAAGTGTCAAAAGACGTCATACGGATTGGTACAGGATGAGTAACGATTAAATAAGGGCTTCGGCATTTGCCGAAGCCCTTATTGTATATAATGGATTAGCCCATAACAACTTCTACTGTATGAGTCTTTCCGTCGCCGAATGCAGGAATTACATTGCCTTCGATTGCGTTACCGTCAACTGTTACGCTCTTGATACCCTTATTGACATGAGAAGGATTGGAAACCTTGATATCATAAGTAGCACCACGGAACTGACGTGTTGCAGTAAGACCATCCCATGCAGCAGGAATAGAAGGATCAATCTTCAGACCGTCGAAGTCTGCTGAGATACCAAGGATGTACTGGGAAATAGCAACCATGTTCCATGCAGCAGTACCTGTCAGCCAAGAGTTCTTGCCCTGACCGAAGTTCTTACCGGTCTGTCCGATATCAGAACCTGCATCCTTACCACCGATCATCTGACCGTATACATATGGCTCGGTCTTGTGCAGATCTGAAGTTTCTTCCGTAAAGGCAGGAGCGATCTCTGAATAATACTTAAATGCCTGATCACCCTGGCCTGCGTAAGCAGCAGCACAGATGATCCATGCATTGTTGTGTGTGAAGATGCCGGCATTTTCTTTATATCCACCCGGATATGTGGAGATTTCACCGTACTGTACATAGTATTTTGTATAAGCAGGGTTGTTCAGAACAAGACCGTACTTTGTATTTAATCTCTCGTCGATCGCTTTCAGTGTCTTCAGATCAGCACCCTGATCCTTGCCGATCTCTGACATGATAGCGAAGCCCTGTGGCTCGATGAAGATCTGACCTTCTTCACATTCCTTGGAGCCCATCTTTTTGCCGTTTGCATCGTATGCACGCAGGAACCAGTCGCCGTCCCATGCAGATTCCATAACGTTTGCTTTCATCTTATCGATCTCAGCCTGTGCTTTTGCAGCTTCATCGTCCTTGCCGAGGTGCTTTAAGATCGCAACGTAGTTTGGACCTGTATATGTGAATAATGTAGCAACCATAACAGACTCAGCAACCTTTGAGTAACCGCCTTCAGCAGCGAACTTCGGATTGGTGTAAGTCTGGAAGCTTTCACCCGGTGTATCGGAGAAGCAGGAAAGGTTGATGCAGTCGTTCCAGTCAGCACGCATTGCAAGCGGAAGACCATGCGGGCCTAAGTTGTCTACAATGTGGTAGAAGGATACTTTTAAGTGCTCCAGCATTGTCTGTGCGATAGACATATCATTATCATATGGAACCATTTCGTCAAGGATTGTCCAGTCGCCTGTTTCTTTAATATATGCGGAAACGGAAAGGATCAGCCATAACGGATCATCTGAGAAGTCACCACCGATGTCTGCGTTACCTTTCTTTGTCAGTGGCTGATACTGATGGTAGCATCCGCCATCCGGGAACTGTGTAGAAGCAATATCGATGATTCTTTCTCTTGCGCGATCCGGGATCTGATGAACAAATCCGAGAACGTCCTGATTGGAATCACGGAAGCCCATACCACGTCCGATACCTGACTCGAAGTAAGAAGCGGAACGGGAAAGGTTGAAGGTTACCATACACTGGTACTGGTTCCAGATGTTGACCATACGGTTTACCTTTTCATCCGGTGTGCTGACATTTAAGATGCCAAGCAGGCGATCCCAGTAAGCTTTCAGCTCTGCCATTCCTGCAGCAACCTTTTCAGGCGTGTTGTACTGATCGATCATGGCAAGTGCTTTTACCTTGTTGATTGTCTTGCCGTCTGCTTCGAATTTCTGATCTTCAGGCATTTCTACATAACCGAGTACGAATACGAGTGTTTTGCTCTCGCCCGGTGCAAGTGTGATCTTCTTGCAGTGGGAAGCGATCGGAGACCAGCCGTCTGCGATAGAATCAGTCGGCGCATTGTTTGTAACAACCTGTGGATCGCCGAAGCCGTTGTACATACCGATGAAAGCATCTCTGTCTGTATCAAAGCCGTCGATCTCATCATTTACAGTATAGAAAGCAAAGTGATTACGTCTGTCTCTGTATTCTGTCTTGTGATATACAGTAGAGCCGACTACCTCAACACGTCCTGTAGAGAAGTTTCTCTGGAAGTTTGTGCAGTCATCCTGCGCATCCCATAAACACCACTCTGCAAAAGAATACAGTGTGAATTCTTTTTTCTGGGAGCCTTCGTTTGTCAGAACAACCTGCTGTACTTCACCGTCGTAATTCTGTGGTACAAAGAATGTAACCTCTGCTTTCAGATCGTTCTTCTTACCTGTGATAACGGTGTATCCCATACCATGACGACATTCATAAGAGTCAAGTTCTGTCTTGACCGGAGACCAGCCCGGATTCCAGATCGTACCGTTTTCATTAATATAGAAGTAACGACCTCCCATATCGATCGGTACATTATTATAACGATAACGTGTGATACGGCGAAGACGTGCATCTTTATAGAAGCTGTAGCCGCCTGCTGTATTGGAGATCAGAGAGAAGAACCCCTGTGTTCCTAAATAATTGATCCATGGATATGGAGTTCTTGGAGATGTGATGACATATTCTCTTCTGTCATCATCGAAATAACCAAATTTCATAATTCTATGTCCTTTCGTAATTTAAATTTGCGAAAACTTAGAAAACGATTAAGTAAGACAAGATTTTGAAATCTTTACAGACAAAATTATACTCAAAGCCCGGAATAAAAGCAAGCAAAAGCTGGTAAAAACAAGCCTGGTTTTAATGGTTGTAATAATAGAAGAAAGAGGAATAGAATAAATATGAACAAAATGTAAACGAACTGTGTATGAACTGTTCAAAAACAGAATGCTAAAATTGTGAAATACTACCAAAAATATAGAAACTGTACAAAAAAAGTGAAAAAACCATTGCCAAATTATCCAAATTGTAATATATTAAAAAGGCGAAAACGATTAAGTAATTTTCATGTTTTCCTTGAGAGGAGAAGACATGGTATCCATGAAAGATATAGCTGCTGCTTGCCACGTTTCCGTTGCCACAGTCAGTAAAGCACTGAATGGACACAGAGACATCAGCGAGGAGACAAAGCTACATATTAAGAAGGTAGCGAAGGATATGGGGTATTTCCCCAATTCAGTTGCCAGAGCATTAAAAACAAATAAGACATTTAACATCGGTGTCCTGTTTGTGGAAGAAGCACACAGTGGTCTGACACATAACTACTTTTCACATCTGCTTGACAGCTTCAAGGTCACGGCAGAGGCACAGGGATACGATATCACATTCCTTAATTGCAATAAGCAGCGAAAAGACAGAATGTCTTATTTGGAACACAGCCGGTACAGAGGGTTTGACGGAGTTGTCATTGCATGTGTCAACTTTGAAGATCCCGAAGTGATCGAACTGATCGAAAGTAATCTCCCGGTCGTAACGATCGACAGGATATTTCCGAACCGTATCAGTATTGTTTCCGATAATGAAAAAGGAATCACGGATCTGGTTTCCTACATTATTGAAAAGAAACACACAAAGATCGCATATATACACGGTCGTGATTCTGCAGTCACAAGGCAGCGTCTGGCAGGCTTCCGGGAAGTGATGAAACAGCATGACATTGTTGTTCCAAACGCATATATCCGGGAAACTGATTATCGGGATATCCAGAGAACGGCGATCGCAACGGCAGAGCTTTTGAAGCTACCGGATCCGCCAACCTGCATTTTGTTCCCGGACGACTATGCTGCATATGGTGGCATCAATGTAATAAAAGCCGCGGGGCTCCGTATTCCGGAAGATATTTCGGTGGCAGGATACGATGGCATTTCACTGGCGACAAAGATAGAGCCGAAGATGACAACGATCAAGCAGGACACCAAGACGATGGGAATGCTGGCAGCGGAAAAGCTGATCGCACTGATCGAGAAACCGAGTACGACGGAGATTGTATCCATTACCGTACCTGGAATCCTTTTACCGGGAGCGACAGTTGCAAGCCAATAATGGCATTTATATCACACAAGTGATAATTTAATAAATGCAAGGTACTATTAACCAACACTTTATTTCAAACATTTTTTAGAGGAGGACAAAAAAAGAATGAAAAAGAAATTATTAAGTGTAGTTCTTTCAACAGCTATGGTAGCATCCCTTTTAGTAGGATGCGGCAACAAAACAGAAGAAGCACCTGCAGCAGATGAAGCTACAGATGCAGCAACAGACGAAGCTACAGATGCAGCAACAGACGAAGCTACAGATGCAGCAACAGATGAAGCTACAGATGCAGCAACAGATGAAGAAGCAGATGTAGAGCTTCCAGAAGATACAGGTAAAGTTCTTAACATTTACTGCTGGAACGACGAGTTCGCTAACCGTCTGAAAGATCACTATCCGGGATACGAAGCAAACGATCCTGATGATGCTTTAGCAGGTGGTAAGATCGGTGATGTTGAAGTTAAGTTCACATCTACACCATCTACAGACAACGCTTACCAGAACAACCTGGATGCTACTCTTCCTGGAAACGCAGATGCAGCAGCAGATGACAAGGTTGATATGTTCTTAGTAGAAGCTGACTACGCATTAAAGTATGTTAACACAGATCTTTGTATGTCAGTAGCTGATCTTGGAATCAAAGATTCTGAATTAGCTAACCAGTATCAGTATACAAAAGATATCATGACAGATGCTGACGGAAACTTAAAGGGTCTTTCATGGCAGGGATGTCCTGGTGTTCTGATCTACAACCGTGAAGCAGCTAAAGAAGTTTTCGGTGCTGATGATCCGGATACAGTACAGGCTAAGGTTTCTGACTGGGCTACATTCAATGCTACAGCAGCAGAAATGAAAGAAGCTGGCTACAAGATGACAGCTACAACAAACGATACATTCCGTACATATTCTAACAACGTAACAACTCCTTGGGTTGTTGATGGCAAGATTCAGATCGATGACAACCTCAAAGCATGGGTTGACGCTTCTAAGGAAATGGCTGACAACGGATACTGTGGAACACAGGGTCTTTGGTCAGATGACTGGAGCAAAGGCTTCTATCCAGAAGGAAAAGTATTCTGCTACTTTGGACCAGCTTGGCTGATCAACTTCTCTATGGCAGCTGATACAGAAGGTTCTATCGCTAACGCAGGTGGCTGGGGTGCTTGTGAAGGTCCTCAGGGCTTCTACTGGGGTGGTACATGGATCACAGCAGCTACAGGTACAGACAATGCTAACCTTGTTGCAGATATCATGAGAAAACTTACAACAGATGAATCAATCATGACAGAGATCGTTAAAGCAGATAGTGACTTCGTAAACAACAAGCCAGCTATGGAAGCAGCAGCTCAGGATGATTCTTATGCATTCCCTGTATTAGGCGGACAGAATCCACTGGCTATGTTCTGTGCAGGTGCTGATAAGATTTCTCTTTCTAACATCACAGAGTACGATCAGGGATGTAACGAAGAGTTCCAGAATGCTATGACAGGCTACTTCGATGGCAACTATGCTACATATGATGAAGCACTTGAAGCATTCTACACAGCTGTTACTGAAAAATATCCTGAACTTACATACTAAGATATAGGAATCGCATAGTAAGATAGCGAAATAGCTAGTGCGCCTGTTTGGCGGTCAGCCGGACAGGCGCACTTTTTTAACGAACAGGTTTGAAAAAATAACATGCGGAGGTGTGATACAGTATGGCTAAAAAGAAAAGCGGAGCTGTTCTTCGTTATAATCGGTGGGGCTACATTTTCTTAATTCCCTTTGTTGTAGTATTTATTATCTTTCAGTTGATTCCTCTGATTAGCACGATTTATAATAGTTTCTTTGAACATTATTTTAAAAACGGTCTGACAGAAGTAGGACCTACATTTATTGGTATTCAGAATTATGCGACATTGTTCTCATCAGGTGATCTGCCTAAATATTTAGGTAATACAATGATCATGTGGATCATCGGATTTATTCCGCAGATCCTCCTTTCATTACTTCTTGGTGCTTGGTTCTCAGATCCGAGCCTGAGATTAAAACATCAGCAGTTCTTTAAAACTGTTATTTACTTACCGAACTTAATCATGGCATCTGCTTTTGCCATGTTATTCTTTACATTGTTCTCAGATGGTGGCCCGATCAACTCGCTGTTGATGCAGATGGGTATTCTGAGTGAGCCTTACAAATTCCTGTCACATGCGGGAAGTGCAAGATCCCTGGTTGGATTCATGAACTTCTTAATGTGGTTTGGTAATACGACGATCTTATTACTGGCAGGTATGTTAGGTATTGATACATCCTTATATGAAGCAGCTGAAGTAGATGGTGCTACTTCTACACAGGTATTCTTCAGGATTACATTACCACTTTTAAGACCTATTCTGGTATACGTAATGGTTACATCTCTGATCGGTGGTCTGCAGATGTACGATGTACCACAGATCTTAACAAATGGTCAGGGTAATCCGGCTCGTACAACAATGACACTGATCATGTACCTGAATAAGCACTTGTATTCTAAGAACTACGGTCTTGGTGGTGCACTTTCAGTTATCCTGTTTATTGTAACCGGTATTTTGAGTGTCATCGTATTTAAGATGAATCAGGCATCAGAGAAATAGGAGGCGAAAATATGAGTGCATCATCTAAAGGTTTAAATGTAAAGACTAGAAGAGTCATTTCATATGTAGTTCTCGTTATTGTAACTATTATGTGTCTGTTCTGGTTCTATGTATTATTTGTAAACTCAACACGTTCACATGCAGACCTGACAAAAGGTTTCAGCGCTCTGCCAAGCACAAGCGCTCTGAAGAACGTAAACAGCTTATTACACAGCAGTAACATTCCGATTCTTTCCGGTCTGCTTAACAGTGTTATTGTAGCTGCTTTCACAGCATTGCTGAGTACATACTTCTCAACAATGACTGCATATGCGATCCATGCATATGAATTCAAATTAAAGAAATTTATGTTCACATTTATTCTCGGTATCATGATGATCCCTACACAGGTAACTGCACTTGGTTTCATCCAGTTAATGAGAAAAATGCACTTAATGAACTCTTTCGTTCCGTTGATCATTCCTGCAATTGCAGCTCCTGCTGTATTCTTCTACATGAAGCAGTACATGGAAAGTACACTTCCGCTGGAACTGTTAGAAGCAGCCCGTATTGATGGCGCCGGTGAGTTCAGAACATTTAATCAGATTGCACTTCCGCTTATGAAACCTGCTATCGCGGTTCAGGCAATCTTCTCATTCGTAGGAAGCTGGAACAACTACTTCACACCTGCTTTGATTTTGACAGATGACAAGAAGAAAACACTTCCTATTTTGATCGCAACACTTCGTTCTGCTGACTATTTGAAGTTTGATATGGGTCAGGTTTACATGATGATCACATTCTCTATTTTACCTGTTATCATCGTATACCTCATCCTTTCTAAGAACATCGTATCAGGTCTTGCAGTTGGTGCTGTTAAAGGTTGATATTTACAATCCAAAAGCACATACCTTCGGGTATGTGCTTTTTTTATGCTTATTTAATAGTCTTTTGTGGGGAAAGATGGTAGAATAAAAACTGGATCGTGCAAATGATCCGGAAAGGGATATAAAAATGAGCGATATTTTGCAGAATGATAAAATGCAGGAAACAGAAGAAAGACGTACGGTCTCGGAAATTGCTGCGCAGATGGAAATGGAAGAAGAGCTGACCGGCGAAAATAATCCAATGAATCGGATGGAAAAGGGAACGGATACCAGAAATCCGATCATCAAGGCATTGGAACGGTTTGGCGATCTTTTTGCGCTGAATCTGACTTTTATATTGTCCTGTATTCCTGTTATTACAATAGGAGCTTCTGTAACAGCCTTGTTTACCATGACTAACAAAATGGTCAGGAACGAGGATGGTACAATGTGGAAGGGATTCTGGAAGGCGTTTGGACAGAATTTTAAGGTTGGAACAAAAGTGTGGGCGGTGATCCTTGCATATCTTGGCGTTGTGTATGCGGAATATGCATATATGATACGGTCTGCAGGACAGACAACAAATTTTATGGTTGTATTGATTGGCTTTGAAATGGTATTTTTGTCGTTTTTACTTCCGTTTCTGTTTCCAATCATTGCGAGATATGAAAATACTATTATTAACTATATAAAAAACACAGTGATCATTTCTGTGGCAAACTTTAAAACATGGCTGGTAGTATTTATTATCTGGTTTGTACCGGCGCTTGCACTGGCTGCAAGTACGCTGCTTTGGGCATATACATGGTATTTGTGGCTTCTGGTCATGTTTGCTGTGCAGGCATATGCAACATCCATGATCCTGCAGAAGGTGTTTGATAAGCTGGAGGAAGCACAGACAGAACAGGAAAGGAGTGGAGTGTAATAGATGAATAAGGAAACGTATATTGATGCGTTGGAGCGGAAATTATGGGATAGGCTGGATCCGGATCAGTTGAGAGATATTATATCTTATTATAGAGATTATTTTGCAATGGAAGCTGCAAAGGGGATTTCGGAAGAAGAAACGATACAGAAGCTGGGAGATCCTGCGCTGCTTGCGAAGAGCATTCTTGCGGCAGAAGGCAGTAAAGGGGAATCGACAGAATCGGAGATAGAACAGGGGATGCAAAAGCAGAGTCGTGAATTCCGCGGAGGTAAGCTGCTTGTCCTTCTTGTGATCGTAGCAGTTCTGATTGTGCTTTGTGCTATCATTGGGCTGATCTTTTCGGTCGTCAGTGCACTTCTGCCGTTCTTATTTGTTCTGGCATTTGTTTTTCTGATTTTTTCCTTTTTTAAAAACAAACGATAACGTGTGCGTTTTATACAAAGTTAAACAGCCTATCAGGGGTGATAGGCTGTTTAGGGGAGTATAAATAAAAATACTATTTTTACAACAGAGCAATTGGGGATTGCTGTTGTATGATTAGATTATAGGATATTTTAGAAAATTTATCAAGAATTTTTTTGCCCGGGCGACCAATTATGAAAAAAACGAGACCGAATATGCATAAAAATTGATTTCCTCCGAATACTAGTAGTGCAATACAAAATGAAGGAGGAAACAGTTATGGCAAAGAATGAAACAAACGCAAAGAACAGTGCGCAGAATAGCCAGGATGAGCAGTCTAAGAACGGTGCAAAGCAGGCATATAAAAATGCAAATGACACAAAATCCTGCACTTCTGACTACAAGGATAAACAGTCTAATAAAAAAGAGCAGTAATCAAAAGCAGGACTTGTCCTGCTTTACATAATGTCATGCATCATTTATATTGACAGCCTGAAAAAATCATTTTAAGATAAACATATGAAAACATTTGAGTGTATTGCGCCATGCCATTTTGGGCTGGAGGCAGTGTTAAAAAGAGAAATTATAGAATTAGGGTATGAAATAACATCGGTCGAAGATGGTCGTGTCACATTTATCGGTGATGCAGAGGCAGTCTGTCGTGCCAATGTTTTTTTACGTACGGCTGAAAGAATACTGATCAAGGTTGGGCAGTTTCATGCAGAAACCTTTGATGAGCTGTTTGAAGGAACAAAAGCACTTCCGTGGGAAGAGTATCTCCCGCAGAACGCAAAGTTCTGGGTGGCAAAGGCGGCAAGCGTCAAAAGTAAGCTGTTCAGTCCGTCGGATATCCAGTCAATCATGAAGAAAGCCATGGTAGAAAGGATGCGTAAGGTTTACCGGGTCAACTGGTTCCCGGAGGACGGAGATGCTTTTCCGATACGTGTTTTTTTACATAAGGATGAAGTGACAGTTTCTCTGGATACAACCGGGGAATCGCTGCATAAACGAGGCTACAGAAAACTGACGGCAAAAGCACCGATCGCAGAGAATCTTGCAGCAGCACTGATTATGCTGACACCTTGGAATAAGACAAGAATCCTGGTAGATCCCTTTTGCGGAAGCGGTACGATCCCAATTGAGGCGGCTATGATGGCTGCGAATATGGCACCGGGTATGAATCGAAGTTTTCTGGCAGAAAGCTGGACGCATATTATTCCAAAGAAAGAATGGTATGCATGCATGGATGAGGCGGCAGAACTGGTTGATTTCAGTCAGATGCCTGATATTCAGGGCTATGATATTGATGATGAGATGGTGAGAATTGCAAGAGAAAATGCAAAACTTGCCGGGGTGGAGCAGTATATCCATTTCCAGCGCAGAGGGATAGAAGCTCTCAGCCATCCGAAAAAGTATGGATTTATTATTACGAATCCGCCCTATGGAGAACGGCTGGAAGATAAAAATACGATTGCATCCATTTACCGGACACTGGGCGAGCGCTACAGACAGCTGGATTCCTGGTCGCTTTATATGATCACTTCTTATGAGGATGCGCAGCAGATGATCGGCAGAAAGGCGGATAAAAATCGTAAGATCTATAATGGAATGTTAAAAACCTATTATTATCAGTTTATGGGGCCGAAGCCGGGGAGCAGATCATGACGGGAAAAGCAGCAAAAGCCTATGTGACAGCCTGTCTTCTGGTGTTTGCGGTAAGCCTTTGCCTGCTCGTATATCAAGGCAGAAAGGGCGTGCAGGCGGAAGAGGCATCAGATCTGTCTGCTGAAACTGCAGCAGGACAGGGAAATTACCTGCAATATGATGCGTCATTGGAGGAAAATACGTTGCTGATGCAACTGCCTGAGGGTGTAACGCAGCAGGACATAGAGCTGCAGAGTGACTGCATGGCAGAAAAGGTGACGATCCGTTTGCGGAAAGAAGTCGGTGGAAAACAGCTTGACAGGCGGTATTTTCAGGAACATCCGATCCGGCAGAATATATCTTTGGCAGAAAGTGAAGTAAAAGAAGAGCAGGATGCGGTTCTTTTTACAGTTGTCTTAAATCAGCCGCAGGAGGCTTCTGTGCACCTGCAGCGGGAAACTGCGGGAACGGAGGCTGAGATCACATTGCAGTCGCCGGCCTCACTTTATGACAAAATTGTCGTTCTGGATGCCGGGCATGGTGGAAATGATGTAGGGGAGACGGCAGTGGAGCAGGATGTGAGCCTGCAGGAAAAGGATATTACGTTGGCGGCTGTACAAAAGGCGGGAGAACTGCTTTTGGCACAGGGAATCCGGGTTTATTATACGAGAGAAGATGATAGCAGCCGCAGTCCGGAAGAACGGGTTGGCTTCGCCAATGCGCTGCAGGCGGATATGTTGATCAGTGTACATGTGACATCAGCAGAAGATACAACGGTCTACGGAATCCGGACAGAATATAACGCGCAGTATTTTATTCCGGATTTTTCCAGTGCGGATCTGGCATATCTGCTGCTTACCGAAGTTGCAGAATCGACAAATGAAAAAGCACTGGATATTGTACCGGGGCAGGATGACAATGTGGTGATCGGAGAGGCAGTGATTCCGGTCGCACAGCTTGACATGGGTTTTTTGAGCAACCGGCAGGAGAGAAAGCTTCTGCAAAGGAATGTTTATATAGAAAAAGTAGCACAGGGTATCTGTAATGCCGTGCTTTTGGCATATAAGGAGATGGAAAAGTGAAACAGATCGTATTGGCAAGTACAAATCAGGGAAAAGTCAGAGAAGTTGCCATGATGGTGCAGGATATGGGAATTGAGATCGTTCCTTTGTCGGAAACGGCTTTTCAAGGAGAAATAGAAGAAACCGGAACGACATTTGAAGAAAATGCTATCATAAAGGCAATGCAGGTGGCAAAAACACTGGGCATACCGGCGCTTGCGGATGACTCCGGACTGGAGATCGATTATCTGAATAAGGAACCGGGTATTTATTCCGCACGCTATATGGGACATGATACTCCGTATGTGATCAAAAATCAGAAAATTCTGGATAAATTGAGAGATGTACCGGAAGAAAAGCGTACAGCGCGGTTTGTATGTGCCATGGCTCTTGCCTTGCCGGATGGAACGACACGGACGGCGCAGGCAACAATGGAAGGGCGTATCGGTTATGAGATCAAGGGTGAAAACGGATTTGGATATGATCCGATATTTTACCTGCCGGAGTTTGGAAAAAGCTCTGCGGAAATCTCTCCGGAGCAGAAAAACAGGATCAGCCATCGCGGGAAAGCACTGCGGATGATGAAAGATAAAATAAAAGAATTGTGTAAGGATGAAGCATGAAGATACTGATTGTAAGTGATACACATCGCCGCAATGAAAATTATTTTCAGGTGATCGAACAACTGGGAAAGCTGGATCTTGTGATACATTGCGGAGATACAGAGGGAAGTGAATATGCGATCAGCGAAGGAGCGGGTTGCGAGACGCTTATTGTCATGGGAAATAATGACTTCTTTTCCAAGCTGCCGCGGGAGATTGAGACGACAATCGGAAAATACAAAGTCTGGATCACACACGGTCATAATTATTACGTATCCATGAACAATGAGATCATTAAGGAAGAGGCTGTCCGCAGGGGTGTGGATATTGTATTCTATGGGCATTCGCACAGGCCGACTGTAGAAATTGAAAAAGATATTATTGCGGTAAATCCGGGTAGTCTGTCTTATCCGAGGCAGGAGGGAAAAAGACCGTCTTATGTAGTGATGGATATTGACAGAAACGGAGAAGCGCATTTTACGATCTGTTATCTGTAAAAACGGTTGAAAAAAACTTTGTAAAAAAACTTGTAAATTTCAAGGGTAAATTGCAGTAATCTTTTAACTTTGTTAAATTTTACCAATGCCGGCAATCAGATCCGCTGCTATATTTTGTTCATGTTGCACAAGCATTTCTTGACTGGATAGACCTTTAAACATTTTTCTTGGGTACTGGTTTATCCAGTCGTTTATTTTTCTGATATCCTGCTTTGTAAATTTTCCTATATCTTCTCCCTTTTTTATCCATCGGCGAATCATTTTATTTTGGTTTTCGTTACTGCCACGCTCCCCGGAGCAGTAGGGGTGGCAGTAGTATATTTTTGTACGATTATATTTGATAAGGTTTTCATAATCAGCAAATTCTACACCATTATCTACAGTGATCGTCTTAAAAATCTCTTTAAATTTTCTTTTACCATATGCCCTTTCAAGCCGATCTAATGCTTTTACAACTGATACGGCTTTCCGATCAGGCATCTTTATCACTATTTCCTGTCTGTATTTTCTCTCTGTCAGTACCAGAAGGCTTGCTTTACTTCTGTTTTTCCCGGAATAAACAGTATCCATTTCCCAGTTTCCGAACTCTTCACGTTTCTTTATGCTTTTATCCCTATCCTCAATAGATGGCTTTTGCACGTTCCGGGCACATACCTTTTGCACCTTGTGGTATTTCTTTTTCTTTTTGCGGTATGGCATATTCTTCTGCGTAATATTAGAAAACAGCCCAATATTGATATATTTATACAGAGTGGTAAGGCAGATATCAGTTTTAAAGTTTTCCTTTTTGGCAAGCTGCAGGGCGGCATATGGGGAACACTTTTCATTTACAATTTTATCCTGAATAAAATATAAAAAATCATAATCATTAGATATCTTAAGATCATAACCTTTTGCAGTGGCATTATATTCCGTTTTCTGCTGGGCAACATCTGCACAGTATTCTATACGTATGGTAAGGTCAGAGTTTAATAACTCTGTTTTTCCTCTTTTTAATTCATAGTATATCGTTCTTTCACATTTTCCTGTTAGAGCTGCTATCTCTTTTACAGTTTTCCCTGACTTTTTATATGCTTCTATCTGATATCTCTGTTTTTCTGTTATCTGCTTTTTGCCTTTTGTCATATGTCTGTACCCCTTTTTCTTTTCTAAAGCTTATAAAAAAGGGTACAACCGAAAAAAGAAAATTATAAAGGACTGCGCAAGTTCCGTTGGAATCCTTTACAATTTTCTTTCCCGGTTGTACCCATAAAGCAAGTGGGGCATACTCTTTTTCTATATGTTCTCTTTCTCAAACTTGTACTTTAATAGTTAAAATGTGGAAATCGTGGAAAAGTACCAAATAAATATGGAAAACCCCATTCATAAATTATTCATAACTAAAAAGCAGTTATAAACAATTTATAAACAGGGTTTACCACATTTATTTAAAATGGTACTTTACCACCATTACACACATTTTCTATTATTACTGAAAGCTGCTGTTTTAATCAAATAATAAATCCATCTGCTTATATTCTGGATCATCTACAGATACCCAACGATTATTAAAATAATCTTGTGTATCATACGTTTCTATTTGATCCATATCTTTATAAATTTGTACCTTGTGGATACGTCGGCAAAAAGCCTGCCACGCATCTTTGTTATCTTTCTGCTGATTTACATACTGAGAAGTTAGCGGTAAGTTACTGTTTATAAAGACCTTTGTATAACAGGCTTGTTTGTTATTATATCGGCAAGGCAATTTCAGAGGATATATATCTAACAGGTTGAGCATATCAGACAGCCGCCAGTTAGAAGAGTAGAATTCTTCAAAGACAATCACGTCTTGTCCTTCGTAGCTGTCAAAAGGGTGCTTATTGTCTGTTACTCTGTATACATTCTTAAATCCATATTTATCTATGATAGATCTTGATTTACCTGTGCCAGTTTTTCCGTAACGATATGTAACCTCTATTTCTAATCTGCATCGTTCCTCAAATTCTTTATACCGTATGATCTGACGTGTACGATCTATCAGATCTATCCTTTTCATGTATGCCGGGTCTGTTTCGAGGATCTCATATGTAGACATACCGTCTTTTATCATTCCATAGAGTTGCTGCAAATCTGTACGGCTTCCCTGTCTTTCCTCCGGAGCTTCTCCGCTTTCCTCAAATGTATCTTTTATATTGGTTTCTGCCTTGACGGAATCAGCCCACTTACCTTCCTTGCGAATGTAATCACGGTTTTCTTGGATAGTACCTTTTGCCGCATCTATATGTGCCACTGGAAAAAGCTTTTTAATCATGTCAAAACGCATTTGATTGACACGATATACGAATACATGCGTATGATATGTACCATTTTCGCCTACTTCGTCACACATACACCAGTAATTCAATTTTGTAATATTAGAAAGCTTATCAATTATATCCTTGTGAGAAAATCCATGATCTAAAGGATTGTTAATAGTAAGCTGCCATTTTCTCGATTTATCCATATAACACCCCACAATGTTATAAATGTCTCAAAAGTATGTCTCAAAAATGTCTCAAACAAAAAATACAGTATTTACAAGGGATTAAAGCATAATGTCTCATGTCTCAGAAGTTCCTAGGGGTAATACTAACCCTAGGAACTTCCGGCGGGCTTGCCATCATGCACCGGGTGCCTGTGCGCCATGCGCCGTGGGCGGCGGCAACAGCCGCACGCCACAGGGCAGGCTAACACGGCACCACCTAACGGCAAGCCTAAACGCTGCGCCGGAGCTACTCAGATTCGTCAACATCATCAGGATCCGAACATAAAGGACAGGCATAAGACCTATCAAGTCCTGACATAGTACATTCATAATCAGGATCATAACAATCACAAGTTAAACAAATTCTATCTATCATTTCCAACACCTCTATTTTTTCTTCAAAGCTTTTTTCCTGCTGCGTGCGTGATTCTTTACAGCCAGTTCATTTACCTGACTATCCAGTCCTTTTCTGACGATAGCTTCTTCATTTGATATAAAATCATGTGCAGAGGTCTTGCTAATCATTTCACTGGTATCATAGCCATTATAATCCGAGTTTTTAACAAACCACCAATTATGGTAATAGCGTTTGATTAGCTGGGTATTCATGGCATTTTCATAATCCCACGCGTCATAATAAGATGCATGAGCGAAACGCCAATATTTATTACAATCGATCACATTCGTAGTGATAGACCGCCAAATTTTATCAACCATAAAAAACCGCTGCGCAGTACACATGATATAAACATGCTTTTTCCTCTGCTGACAGAGTAAGCCTATCAGCTCCAGCGGAAAAGATGCATAATTCCGATGGGAGAGCACAGAAGAAATCTCATCAATCAGAACAACATAACCTTGTACACCTTCCGGCATTTCATTACCAAGATCCACTAACTGATTGAAGTTGATAAGCGGTATATAGGGGATATCTTCCAGCTTGAAGTTGCTGTAAAATACCAGAGTATCGCCATATTTCTTGTACAATGATCTTGCACGGTGTACCATAGACAGGGTTTTACCTTTACCAAACATTCCAACAAACATATCAATTCCGAACGCCTGAAAGTATTTCCATTTCTTTTTACGTATGTATTCGATCAGGTCCCGAACGGAATAGATCGCTACGTTATGCAAATTAAAAATGATACAGCGTGTCAGCTTCACGCAAAGCAGGATCACGCATAGCAATATTACAAAAACAGTCATTTTCCAAACACCTCTTTACAAACCTTTTCAAGTTCGATTTTACATTCTTCTAAAGAATAACCTCTTTTTAATAACTCCACTGCATACGCCATAAGCAAAGCACCACAAACAGAATCCATTTTTTATTCCCTACCTTGTCCAAACATAAGCTTAACAACATCCTGTGTCAGATCATCATATGCCTGTGCAGTTTCTTCTGACTTCTTCCCGGACGATATAATTTTATCTTCCAGTATAGAATGCTGTTCATTATTCAGATCTTCCAAAGCTGCAAGATCATCCTGAATATCCTGCAGCTTGCTTAACAGTCGGTATCCGAAAGAAATACAAACACAAGCAAAAAATATAATGCCAAACAGGCACAGCAAAATAATAATACGCATTTCATCAACTCCTTATCTGCCAAGATTCGCAAAATGACCAATAGCAACGGAAACGGCTTCAAAAACCACACAGAAAGCAAGCAGATTACAAATAAAGCCTGCATCAAGCTGCATAGTGCCTGAACTCTGTAATAACTGACTGATTGCATCCATCTTTACACCTCCTACAGTTTCCCTAACTTACTGAAACGACGGCAACAACGCTGTACAGTCTGAATTGCAAACTTTGCAACGCAGAAATAGAAATACAGCAAAAAAAGATTGTAACATTTAAGTGCAAAATCACAGACCATATCCCAAGTAAAATCAGCGGCAGGAATAGACTGTGTAAAAAATCCAAAACTGTTTAAATCGAAACCATTCATTTTATTTACCTCCAACAAATTCCAATAAAAATTAAAAATCCAAACATACCAAGTATAATAATCCAAAACCAAAAAACAAAAGGCATATCATTATTAAACTCTAATAAAAAATCTCTCAATTTTTCCATATACACACCTACCAATCACGAGTAATAATCATCATCAAAACTATATAATTTCCCACGATCAGAAATTCAAATATAGCCTGATGAAAAGAAATTAAATCAACGCTAAACAAAAAAAGACAATCAACAAAACACAGAACAATCAACAACAAAGTAAAAATAACCGGATGTTCTCTACATAAATCTTGTAATGAAAACATATATACATCTTCCAACCTTTCCGATCAGGATCACTATGCCAGCAAGCAATAACGAAATCACAGCTGATAGCATAGCAACAACCAAGTGAAACAAAATAATATATAAATCCCATTTATCAGGGAGCAGTAGAGACCACAGAGACATATAAACACCTCTTTATTTTTTCAATCCTTTCCTGTATAATTGAATCAATTCACAGGAAAGGGGATATAACTATGAAAATTTTAAAAGCATTTTTAGAACTATTTGGGAAAATGGTATTATCATTAGCGGTTATTATATCCATAGCTTTCGTCATTATAGCAATTATAGGAATGTTAAAACTGGGAAGCGAATATAAAAAAAACAATCCGGATGATAACCACAATCAAAAAATAACAATAGAATTTTCTAACTATTAAAAATTCTGAATACAACCCAAATAAGTAAAAAGGAAACCATATCAAATAACAAAAATGCCATAAGTGAGACTTTAAACCCCAAAAACGTAAAAGGAATATTCAAGAGATCATTACAAGCAAAAAGAATATCTTTCATAAAAACTACCTCACAATACCCATTTGATAATACCCACAACAACTATCAATCCAATTGCTGTCCCAATTAAAGTAATAATTTGATACGGTAACCATGCATAAACCTTTGCAAGTAAAGCAGGTACATTACTTACAGAAGAAACGATAGTATCCAGAGTTTTTATAAGCGAACTAGTAGCGGATGCATCAATCTGTGAAGAACTAGGCGCATTCGATATATCTGTATAATTATCATTACTTACATTGCTACCCGGTGCAGTAGATGATCCGTTGCTATTGGTTGAATTATCTTCCGAGGATGTATCCCGACCATCTGTATACTTAAATTGACCATTTTCCCACTTACCATAGGAAATTTTTATATTTCCATTTTTATCCACATAATCACTTTCTCTAATTTCAACACGTTTTATTACTAAAAAGTGTATATAGTTATCAGAAACAGCTTTGCCAGTTTTATCCGTTATCTGAATAAAAACATCAAAACGATTTTCCAAACTGGATGTACTTAAAAATGAAAATAAATCTTTTACATTTTCCCATGTAAAAACAAGCTTATCCTCTGTAAATTTACAAGGGCTATATTTTGTCGCTTCTAATTCTTTTGCTTCAAGCGGTTTACGCTCTTTTCCAATAAATACTTTAAAACCATATTCAGATTCATTACCTTCAACAAAAGAACCTTTTGTTATCCATGTCAAAGTATACTCAGTATACTTATTTAAACCATTATCATTGTGCGTTTTTAAATAAAACTTTGGCGGAATAAGATTTATATTAGGATCAAACTTTTCAGGATCAATTAGATACGGTTTTAACAATTCAAGACCTGTACAGATCCAATCTTTATAATCCATATTTCTTTGTACATCACAATCAAAATCGACATATTGTGCCCATTCCGAACTATACGCAGTACTGGCTCCAGCAAACTGATAATTATCTAACTGGGCAATTTCATTATCAGTCCAGCCATAATCTGATTTTAATATTTTCTTTTTTTCTGCAGAAATACTGAAAGGATTATAATCTTTCAGAATTGATATTGTAGGGGTATACCCGCTTTTTGAAAATTTTAAATCCCCACTATTTTTTTTAGCAGCAACCAAAAAATCTCCACGATAAGATCCTGAAGAATACTTATACATAAATGCAGACCTTACAAACATATTTGTATCTAAAGATCCCTCTTCTTTCTTCGGGTAATTAAATTTACCAAGTGATCCTTCAGCAGCAAATACAGATAATGAAAAACCAAACATACTAATCAATAAAAATAAAATTGATGTAAGAACAATCTTAATCTTTTTCATAAAACACCACCTTTACATAAAAACAGCCGAGCAACCTATTAGTTGCCCGGCTGCCTTTGTTTAATCATTTTGCTGCACGTTTTGCCTGTGCTACGATCTTGAAACCGATACCCATCAGACCGCCGCAGAATGTTACAAAAAGTACAGTATTCCCGGTAATAATACCAAGTGCCTTACTTGCAAGGTCTCCGATAGTAGTTAACGCTTCTGCCATGTCACTACCTCCTTATTTTGCTGCACGTTTCGCCTGCTTAACAATCTTAAATCCGATGCCCATCAGACCACCGCAGAAGATCACAAACAAAACAGAATTATCAGTGATAATACTTACAGCCTTGGTTACGATAGTACCAATATCTGTCAATGCACTTGCAATAGTAGTTGCGCCAGCATCTGCTGCTAAAACTCCACCCATGATAAAACCTCCTGTTATTCTTTCACTGTTTACGGGTTACATATATAGAAATTGCAATTACTACCTGAATCACATCCACACCTAAAGGGGAGTACCCTCTCCCTTGGTGGGGGATGGGAGAGGGCTTACAAAAATGAGACTACAAAAGTATGAAATAACCTTATTTTGCCTGAGAAACAACAGTTACATTGTTGAGAACTGCGGCACCCTGAAAACCTTTTGCATAAGACAGGGTAACGACATCACCCGGTTTTAGAGAGGACAAGTCTACTCGGTTCGTCCATTCCTGCACAACCTTTGTACCTACAGACTTATCCATTTCCCAATCTTCAAAAGGTGTTTCACCGTAAAGATTAAAGGATACTTTATTATCCTTTTCTGTTTTCTTGATACCTAAAATTCTTACTTCTCCTACTTTCATTTTTCTTACCTCTCTTTTCTCTTTTTTAACAGGATTCCTACCTGCAATTAAAGAATAAAATATTCGCTTTGTAAAAAAACTGCAAAAAAATGTTGACAATATAAAAACCATATAATATAATATGTCTTGCGTCACGGATAAGAAGTGATATAAAACGGGGTGTGGCTCAGCTTGGCTAGAGCGCCTGGTTTGGGACCAGGAGGTCGCAGGTTCGAGTCCCGTCTCGCGCTCTTTTTTATTTTTAGGCAGTAAAAAAGCGGTGTTGGATATCAAATCCAGCACCGCTTTTTTATAATGAATCAAATCAAAAGTTTTGTTCTTTCATAAGTGAAAGTCTGTACACACGTCTGCTAGTTCCTTCATAATGTTGGTCCAAAAGAGCACAGGCGGTCTGGAGATCATTATTCCGGATGGCTTCCAACAGACATTGGTGTGTCCATACTGCAGCGCTTCCGTTATAAGAGGTATTTTGATCCGGTGTGTTTGGTTCTAAGCATTTGGCATCCTGAAGCGTTTCAGCATCTCCGCTTAACTGTCTAAAGCGATTAGCATTTTGAACCGAGAGGAACATGGCACCATTCAGTGGGCTTAGAAGCTCCCACATTTTTGTCAGTCGATTAAGCTGGGCAGAGCGGATGATCTGCTGGTGAAATGTCTCATCGGCATGAACGGCCTTCATGGTATTACCTGCAAGAATAGCCTTTCGGAATTCTTCGATGCTGGCTTCCATTATCATGAGATCATAATCACTGAGACGGCAATTGCTTTTCTGAATCGCCAGCTTTTCAAGGCTGCCGCGTAAAAAAAAGACTTCATAGGCATCTTGTGGAGAAAGCAGTGCGACTGTGCAGCCCTTGTTCGGGCAATAGTCAACAAGCCCTTCGACGGCAAGCTGCCGGAGCGCTTCGCGCACAGGACCTCGGCTAAGTCCGAATTTCTGAGCAATTTCAGCCTCTATCAGTTTTTCTTGAGGCTGAAGGGTTCCATTGATAATCTGCTCTCGCAGAGATTCAAGAACAATTTCGGATGTAGTAGTATTGGATGCTTTTCGTTGTCCCTGCATATTTACCTCATAAAATTTTCAGAATAATCCCTTAAGACCTGCGCAACGTACTGCATATCAGAAGGTGAGAAGCGCTGATCGCAGGGAAGAGATACTATGTGGTCATAAATGTATTGTACCGATGATTCTGGCTGAGGATGAACCAGCGGTCCAACCGGCCAGTAGACAGTCGAGCGAATCTGATGATCTGCCAGGTATTGCTGCAGTTCATCGCGCTTTTCGGCATACAGGCAGAAATGACTTGGAACGGAAGCCTCTGGAAGTTCAGGAAATACAGGCTGTATGCCGTGAAGAGGTGCTGTAAGCGCGTTTAAAAGCGCAGCATAGTTTTCACGTCTTGCATGACAGATTGAATCAAAATCTGCATGGCGCAGGATATACTCCGAATTCTCATCGCCTGCATAGCTGTCAAATATCTGGCGAAGGCGCAGCTCACCCTCCCAGAAAATGTCGCCGTTACCCGTCTCAATCGACTCTTTGCGCTGCTTAAGGTGTGTTGCTTCTACCGGCAGAAGAGGTGTTTCAAAAGTTCCGTTTCTTTTGACAGCGAATCCACCACAGGCAACGCCCATCCATTTACGGAAGCTACCGGCAAAATAATCACAAAGTGGATCGATACCGTCAGCAGAAAGCATGGAGTGAGTTACATCCTCGAAAATCACAACTCCTTTATCTTTGCATGCTTTAACAAAATCATGGTCATAGTTACAGAATCCATAGTATCCGCAAAGAGATAAAACACTGATCTCATCGATGACTGCAGGGTCAAAAACGCTGTGCAAATCTTGGTCCAAGTCATAGAATTTCAGCTGATACCCGGCTTTCTCAAAAGGAGCAAGGACCGTCTCGCAGGTATACATAGGTACATATGCGACTTTACGTGTATCGTGCCGTGCAATATCCTGCAGGCAATAATAGATACCGCATCGTCCGGACATGGCAAATGCCAGATCATCCTTAGGTGAGCAGATACGTGAAAAGTATCCGTTTTCGATAGGTTTACTTGGTTCGTAGTGGAACATACCGCCAATTTTTCGCATGTTTCATCTCCTCCTTACTAGTAGAAATGGGTTACACGGATGTTTTTTGTCCGTTAGCTGTAAGCTCATTATAGTGGATTGTTAACAAAATCGAAAGCATTATTTTCTGTGTGAAATGTCTGAAAAGTCACACGATAATATTTTTGATGATTTTCTTTCTTGACATCAATGTAAAAATGTATAATAGCAAATTTTACGATTGCAGAAAATTATAAAATTAGTGTCAAGCGAAAAAATATAGTGAAAATAAACAAAATTACAGACAATTTTTTGCTGTTAACAGCATGTGAGAATTGTTGACAATCTTATTGAAGCTAGATTATACTTGTTTTGTTGAGAATGGCTCGAAGATTCTGCATTGTCAGAAAAGTCAATCATAAAGAGGAACAGGAGGTAAAACTATATGCACAAATACGTCCTCAAGCGCTTGCTTATGCTGATTCCGGTTATCCTTGGTGTCACATTTGTCGTGTTCTTTATTCTGAACTTGGCTCCAGGTGACCCGGCAGCTATTATCTTGGGGGATCAGGCAACCGCTGAAGCATTGGCGATGAAACGTGAGGAATTGGGATTGAATGACCCGATTTTTATACGGTATTTCCACTACATGCGCGATTTGCTTCACGGTAGTCTGGGTGTTTCCTACAAGAACAGTATCCCTGTTTGGGACCAGGTAATCATGCGTCTGCCGAACACGGCAATCCTTGCAACTGCAGGTATTCTGGTTGCACTTTTGATCGGTATTCCGATCGGTATTATCTCAGCAAAGAAACAGTACTCTCTGCTGGATAATGTTTCCATGGTATTCGCCCTTATTGGTGTGTCTATGCCGAACTTCTGGTCAGGTTTATTGCTGGTTATGCTTTTTTCTCTGACACTTGGCTGGCTCCCATCTCAGGGTATGGCATCCGGCTTCGGGCCGATGCTGAAGAGCTTGATTCTGCCGGCGTTGACGCTGGGATTCAACTCAGCGGCGATGGTAGCACGAATGACAAGATCGTCTATGCTGGAGGTTATCCGTCAGGATTATATTTCAACCGCTCGTGCCAAAGGTGATGATGAGAGAACCATTACATTCCAGCACATGCTGAAAAATGCTTTGATTCCGATTATCACGGCAGTTGGTCTTCAGTTCGGAAACCTGCTCGGCGGTGCGATGCTTGCAGAAACAATTTTCTCATGGCCGGGTCTTGGACGACTGATGGTTGAATCAATTAAATCAAAGGATATTCCGATGGTTCTTGGATGTGTTATTTTCCTGGCAACGATGTTTACCTTAGTGAATTTGATGGTTGATATTATTTATGCCTTTGTTGATCCGCGAATCAAATCACTCTACAAGAAAGGACGGTGAGCCATATGCAGGAACAGAAGAAACCGGTTAATAATCCGGCAGTCGAGGAAAAAAAGCAGCGCTCGCTGTGGCAGGAAGCATGGAGACGCTTCCGTAAGAACCGCATGGCAATGATCGGTCTTGCGTTTATTCTCTTACTTGTAATTATATCCATTTCAACCCTTGTTATTGATGCGGCAACTCACAATTCTATTTACAACGAGTTCGTTGTAAAGCAGGATTTAGTGAATCGTTTGAAAGGTCCCAGTGCTAAGCACATTTTTGGTCAGGATGAATTTGGCCGTGATATGCTGCTGCGTATGCTGTGGGGAGCACGTTATTCTCTCTTCACCGGTGGTATCGCGATTATTCTGGCACTGTGCGCAGGCGGCATGCTGGGAGCGTTTTCAGGTTATTACGGAGGAAAAACAGACACAATCATCATGCGAGTGATGGATATTCTGCTGGCAATTCCTTCGATGCTTCTTGCAACCGCAATTGTGGCTGCACTTGGCACAAGCATTTGGAATGTTATGATTGCAATTGCAATTGCATACATTCCGACATTTGCCCGTACCGTCCGAGCAGCAGTTCTGACAGTTAAAGATCAGGATTTCATTGAGGCAGCTCGTTCCATTGGCTGCGGCAATGGTATGATTATTTTCCAGTATATTATTCCTAACGCACTTGCACCGATTATCGTGCAGGCAACCCTTGGTCTTGCCGGCGCAATCTTATCGATAGCCGGTCTGTCGTTCCTTGGTTTAGGTATTCAGCCGCCAACACCGGAATGGGGAGCTATGCTGTCCAATGCACGTGTTTATATTCGCGATGCATGGCATGTGACTGTGATTCCGGGACTTGGAATCATGCTGACGATTCTTTCGTTAAACCTGATGGGTGACGGCCTTCGCGATGCGATGGATCCGAAACTTAAGAACTAATGAACGCAGTGCCATAAAGGAGGGATATATATGTCCGATATTTTGTTGGATGTTAAGAATTTAAATATCGTCTATTCCACATCAGATGGTGTGGTTTACGCACTGAACGATGCAAACCTGCAGATTAAGCGAGGTGAAACCCTTGGTCTGGTTGGTGAGACGGGTGCAGGAAAAACAACCCTTGCGCGTGGCATTATGCGCTTGATTCCACACCCGCCGGGAGAGATTCGTTCCGGTGAAATTATGTATGAAGATCAGGATATTCTGAAATTAACGGAAAAAGAGATGCGTCAGATGCGCGGTCGTCAGATTTCCATGATTTTCCAGGATCCTATGACATCTTTAAATCCGGTTATGCCTGTAGGCGATCAGATTCTGGAAGTTATTCGTAACCATCATCCGGAGCTTTCCAAGCAGGATGCTAAAAAGCAGGCAGGCGATATGCTGGAGATGGTTGGAATTCCTGCAGGACGCTATAATGATTTTCCGCATCAGTTTTCAGGTGGTATGAAGCAGCGAGTAATCATTGCAATTGCTCTGGCCTGCAATCCGCAGCTTTTGATTGCGGATGAGCCGACAACAGCTCTGGATGTTACTATCCAGGCCCAGGTTCTGGAAATGATTCGAAACCTGAAGCAGAAGAACAATACATCCATGCTGCTGATTACCCATGACCTGGGTGTTGTTGCACAGAACTGTGACAGTGTTGCAATTATATATGCAGGAGAAATCGTAGAATATGGAACGCTGTCTCAGGTATATGAAAATACTCTGCATCCATATACGGAAGGCCTGTTTGGTTCCATTCCGAATCTGGAGACAAACAGCCGCCGGCTGGCAGCCATTGATGGTATGATGCCGGATCCAACGATGCTTCCGAAGGGCTGCAAATTTGCTGACCGCTGCAAGTATGCGGAAGAACGGTGCCATGTAGAGAACCCGCAGCTTATGGAACTGGAAGACGGCCATAAGGTTCGTTGCTTCCGCTGCATGAAATAAAGGAGGTGAGAGATATGGCAGAACAGAATCATGAAATTCTGAGGGTTGAACACCTGAAAAAGTTTTTCCCTGTACCGAACGGTATGCTTCATGCCGTTGATGATATTAGCTTTACCATTGATGCCGGAAAAACACTGGGCGTTGTTGGTGAGTCTGGCTGTGGAAAGTCAACAATGGGACGTGCCATATTGCGTCTCCACGAGCCGACGGATGGCAAAGTATATTTTGACCAGAAGGATATTCGGGCTCTGAATGATAAACAGATGAAGGATATGCGTCGCGATATGCAGATTATATTTCAGGATCCCTTTGCATCGCTGAATCCTCGTATGACAGTCAGTGAAGCAATTGCCGCACCGCTGCTTGTACAGAAGCTCTTTGATCGGAAAGATAAAGAAGGAATTCAGAAACGCGTACGCGAGATTATGGATATGGTAGGTCTGGCAGGTCGACTCATCAATACTTATCCTCATGAGCTTGACGGCGGCCGCCGTCAGCGTATCGGTATTGCCCGTGCATTAGCATTGGAACCGAAGTTTATTGTCTGTGACGAGCCAGTTTCGGCGCTGGATGTGTCCATTCAGGCACAGATTCTGAACCTGATGCAGGATCTGCAGGACAACTTAGGTCTGACATACCTGTTTATTACACATGACCTTTCGGTTGTTAAGTATATTTCTGATGATATTCTGGTTATGTATCTGGGACAGATGGTTGAAAAAGCACCGTCTGATAAATTATTTAAACATCCGATGCATCCATATACACAGGCACTTTTATCAGCCATTCCGATTCCGGATCCGAAGGTTCCGATGAACCGTATTACAATGAAGGGTGAGATTACATCACCGATTAACCCGGAAAAAGGATGTCGTTTTGCAAAACGTTGTCCATATGCTACGGATGCATGCCGTCAGCAGGATATGGTTCTGACCGAACAGGAACCGGGACACTTTGTTACCTGCCTGCGTGTGCAGAGAGGTGAGATTTAACCTAAGTTTGTACATTGTCGCTACGGTATTGGTATGTACCGCAGTGAATGTGAAATACGTTTTATAAAAACGAGGAAGACAGGAGGAAAATGTATGAAAAAAAACTTTAATCGTGCTATGTCGTTAGTGCTGGCAGCAGCTATGGCGCTGTCACTGGCAGCTTGCGGCGGCAATCAGGAGAACAATGGATCTGGCGGTGGAACTGCCGGCGGCTATAAGAACACTCTGACCTGGGCTCAGGGTGCAGACGTTACTTCCCTTGACCCGCATCAGGGTAAGGAAACACCGGCTGTCCAGGTAAATACTCAGATCTTTGATACGCTGGTTACGGTTGATCCGGAGACCAATGAAGTTGTTCCTCAGATTGCTGAAAGTTGGGAACAGACGGATGATCAGACTTATGTATTTAAGATTCGTGAGGGCATTAAGTTCCATGATGGAAGCGATCTGACAGCAGAAGATGTTAAATTCTCCCTTGATCGTGCACGTAATTCTGCAGCTGTTTCTTACATTGTTAACTTTATCGAAGAAGTTACAGTGGATGATGATCATACCGTAACGGTTAAGACAACTGCACCGTACGCACCAACACTGCGTAACCTTGCAATTCCATTTGCAGCAATTGTTCCGAAGGCAGTTGTGGAAGCAGACGAGAATGCATTTATTCAGAATCCGGTTGGTTCCGGTCCATATAAATTCGTTGAATGGAATCATGGTGATCATGTGACACTGAAAGCATTTGATGATTATTATGCAGGAAAACCGGAAACAGAAAATCTGATTATGAAGGTTATCCCGGAAACTTCCCAGCGTACCATTGCTCTGGAAACCGGTGAAGTAGATCTGGCATATGATTTAGCTGTAAATGATATTCCGAAGGTTAACAGCGATGATAAACTTACAGTTTATGAGATTCCGTCTCTTACCTGCTGGTATGTATCCATGAACATGAACAAAAAGCCGTTTGATAATCCGAAGGTTCGCGAGGCTATGTCTATGGCTATCGATCGTCAGACCATCATTGATACAATCAACGCAGGCAGCGGACAGACAGCAGATGCGATTATTGCTCCGGCAGTATTTGGCTATTATTCAACAGGTGTTAAAGAATACAATCCGACAAAAGCAAAAGAATTACTTGCTGAGGCTGGATATCCGAATGGTTTCTCTACAACTCTGTGGGTTAACGATAACCAGTCCCGTATCGAGATGTGCCAGGCTATGCAGGCAATGCTCCTTGAAGTCGGTGTACAGTGCAACTTAGAAGTTCTCGAGTTTGGAAGCTTTATTTCCAGAACTACCGCCGGCGATCACGACTTAGCATATTTTGGTTGGACAACCTCCAGTGGAGATGCTGATTACTCATACTATTCTCTTGAACACTCAACTCAGCAGGGTGCTGCAGGTAACCGAAGCTTCCTTGCAGATCCGGATGTTGATAAGCTGATCGAAGAGGCTCGTTCCAACACAAATGAAGAGGAACGTAAAGAACTTTATAAGGAACTTGCAATTAAATTAGATGAGATTAACAACAATATCCCAGTATACTACAGCTCCATCAACGTAGGTGCCAACAAGAAGGTTGAAGGCTTTGTTATGGATGCCAATGGTTATCACAGTCTGGAGAAGGTTAAAGTAGCACAGTAATGAACGGATGTCGGACTGTCCGGTTTCCGGATAGTCCGATTTTTCTGCAGAGAATAATTATCATATGAAAGGAAAGAAAATTATGAGATTAGCAAATCTGACCTGGCCGAAGGCTCAGGAATATTTTGAAAAAAATGATATGGTACTTGTTTCTATCGGTAGTATTGAGTGTCACGGCCGTCATATGCCGCTTGGAACCGATACACTGATTCCGGAGCATCTGTTAGAGAAAATTGAGAAAAAGAGTGATGTTTTGATTGCTCCGACCATTCCATATGGTGCTTGCCAGAGTTTAGCTCCGTATCCGGGGACTATTGATATTGATAATGAAGTACTCTATCAGTTCTGCCGTCAGGTTTTCCTGAGCCTGTATCGTCATGGCGCAAGAAAATTCGTTTTCCTGAATGGACATGGCGGAAACATTAAGATGATTGAGCGTCTTGGCATGGAATTCGAAGACAAGGGTTGTCTGGTTGCTATGCTTAACTGGTGGCTGATGGCATGGGATATGAACCCGGCATGGAAAGGTGGCCACGGCGGCGGTGAAGAAACAGCTGCGATTCTTGGAATCGATCCGTCTTTAGTTGATAAGAGTGAGATAGGTGGTGAACTTCAGTTTAAGCACCTGTCTGATAATCTGAAGACAACCGGTTTCCGTTCTGTTGAGTATAAGGGAGTTACCGTTGAGATTCCCCGCAAAACTCCGCATGTTACAGACAACGGATGGATTGGACCGGATCATCCGAGTACCGCTACAGAGGAGTGGGGCAAGGAGATGCTTGAGACCACAGCAAACTACATTGTTGATTTCATGGAAGAATTCAAGAAAGTAAAACTTTCATAAAGAGGTGTCAGAATGGATAAAAAAACAACGCTGGAAATGATTGCAGCAATTTCAAATGCAAACGGTACATCCGGTTTCGAAGATGAAGTGGTTGCAGCGATTCGTCCTTATGCAGAGGGACTCGGAGAAATTACAGAAGATCGCATGCGCAACCTGTATATCCGCCGTAAAGAAAATAACGGCAAGCGTCCGGTTGTTCAGCTTGACGCACATAGTGATGAGGTTGGTTTTATGGTGCAGGCCATCTGCCCGAACGGAACGCTCCGCATCATTCAGGTCGGAGGTTGGGTTAACCACAATATTCCGGCACATAAAGTCTGGGTTCGCAACCGATTCGGAGAATATATTCCGGGCCTTACTGCCAGCAAGCCTCCGCATTTCATGACAGAGCAGGAGCGTAAAGCACCTCTGGATATGAAAGATATCACGGTAGATGTTGGTGCTGTTTCGAAAGAAGAAGCAGTTGAAAAGTTCGGTATCCGTATCGGTGAACCGGTAGTGCCGGATGTGACATTTACATATTCAGAAACCACAGATCTGATGGTGGGCAAGAGCTTTGACTGCCGTCTGGGATGTGCGGCAATTCTTAAGACTATGCATACCCTGGCTGGTCAGGAGCTGAATGTGGATATTGTTGGCGCTTGTGCAGCACAGGAAGAAGTTGGTGTACGTGGTGCCACTGTGACGGCACAGGTAATTAAGCCAGATATCGCAATTGTTTTTGAGGGATGCCCGGCAGATGATACCTGCGTTGAGTCGTATATGGTTCAGACAGCTATCAAACGTGGACCGATGCTGCGTCACATAGATGCCCGTATGATTACCAATCCGCGTTATCAAAGATATGCGCTGGATCTGGCAGAAAAACTTGGTATCCCGGTTCAGGATGCAGTTCGCAGTGCTGGTTCAACCAATGGTGCGGCTATACATCTGACTGAAAAAGCGGTTCCGGTTATCGTTATCGGAGTTCCGGTTCGCTATGCACATACACATTACGGAATTTCAGCCTATGCTGATTTTGATAACGCTGTTAAACTGGCATGCGAAATTCTCAAAAGACTTGACGAAGAGCAGATTATGAGTTTTTAAAAGAATATCAGATGTGAGATGACTTCTGCTTTAGGTGGTAGGTGTCAAATCGGTATTAACAGGTAAAAGAAATTTTGGATTTTATGCAGAAACTGAGAGGATCAGAAACTGCATAAAATCCATTTTTTATTGAAAAAAATAGTTAGAATATTCATAAAAGTCACAAAAAAATATGCTGAATAACAAATTTAGAAAAATGCTTGACTTTATGGGATTGCTCTGGTATTATAACACATGTCCTTGAGACAAGGGCAATCAATTCGAAAGACGGACATGAATGTAAAAATGTCTATATATCTTCTGGGTTGGAAAAAAATAAAAAAGTTGTTGACAAACACAATTGCTTATGATAATCTATATAGGCTGTCGTTGAGACAACAACAAAGAACCTTGAAAACTGAACAGTATGTAAAACCCTGAAAATT
>OIWV01000434.1_pt1 | contig 41055 bp, 32 predicted proteins | sample 1587751 | NCBI WGS metagenome assembly OIWV01 (sample SAMEA3888913, study PRJEB22519) | human gut metagenome | biome: human gut; feature: human-associated habitat; material: faeces | place: Denmark | collected 2010
GCTCCACATTTTTATTTATCATTGTACCCCCCGCACTATAATTTTGCAAGAAATTACACCATGCAGAAAGTTCATCATGGAACGCGCCCCTTCAGATGGCATATTATCGAAAATAATAAAAGATAACCGTAATGACGGTACATAACATCAAAAAAAGCCCGGCAATATTTTCGCAGTATCTGACCGGCTTCCCCTGCCACATTCTCAAGCCCAGATTATTGGACAAAAGCACCGCAGACATACAGGATAAACCAAACGCATAAAGCACCTTCTCCGGAGACTGCAAAATAACAGCCAATAACACTCCGCTGATCACCGCCAGTTCATGTATCACAAAATCACCGATCTTATAAAACTCTCTTACTCCACACCACAACAGCTCCGTTACAAGCCACACCCCAAATACACTCCAGACACTCCATTTCTGCCACATACACGGTATCCACAGAAGCAATGCCAAAACCACAATGGCACGGATCATGAATTGATTCCATCTGCCCAAAACAACCTTGTCTCTTTGCAACTGCTGCTTTATTTTCTTTTCTGCCTCATACTCTGCCTCCATTGCATGCAGCGCTTCCTCATCCTCCGGGGAAAATGCTTCTTCCAATTCAAAACCACAGATTCCCAAAAGCTGATTCATTATCTTCATAACAAAACTCCCTTTCTGCCTTTCAATCTTCCTGCTCGCGATACAGTATGACAAGAATACAAAACTCCTATGACATATAATGTCATAGGAGTCAATAAATTTAACGATTTTGATCCATGCCTCTGTACTGTGTCTGATATCCATGATTGTCCTGTGGACGCATATCATTAGGATACATCGTATCCGCATAAATATCTGTCTGAAGCTTCTTTAACATAGAAAAGACCTTCTGATACTCCGGTATATCATAAATCTTAAAACCTTCGTGATCATGATTGGAATGACCATTCCGGGTATCCGTGTTGTAGGTTGTATGTCCACATACCATGATCACATCCCCCACACCGAGCATCTGATCAAAAATCCCCCTGTGGATATTGATATGGGAAAGATCCGTAAACGGTTTCATTTCATAATTATATGTAAACATCCCTCCGGATATATATACACCCTTATCTGTGATAATAAACTCCGTATGCTTATATTTCAATATAGAAAACAGCACACCGCCCACATAAAGCCATACCGGCATCAGATGCAGCAAAAAGAATCCCAGAAATGCCAGTCCGAAGCCTCCTGACATCGCCCCGGCCGATGCCATGCGGATCGTACCGATCATAGAACTATCCACAAGTGCCCATATCACTGCAACCGGAAGCATGGAATTAAATATGCTTTCCAAAAGAAAACATTTAAAATCCGGTCTTCCCCTCCATAAAATCTGTTCCTGATCTCCAACCATTAATTCTAAATCTGATTTGTTCATTTTCATCCTCTTTCATAAGTGCTTTGTTGTTTATGCGCCTGACATCGTAAAGGCGTTCCCTTTCTTTTGATTGTAACGGCACCCTTTTCAAATGTCAACGGAGGAAGCAAGATAAGCCTCCACATCCTCTCTGTTTTCCGCGATACCGTCCATATCAACACCTGCCGCCAGCACATATCCGGCCACCTGCCGCACCTGGCTGGACTGCGCCTTTCCTGTTTTACACCAGATTGCAAAATGCTCACAGTTATTATGGATCAAACTGTATTTTTCCTCGCCTAACCGGCTGTTTGCCCGCTGCACCGTCTCCTCCGGAGAAAAAACATCCCACTCCTGCTGCTGGAAACTTTCATTATAATAATCCATCACCCCATGAAAAAGAAACGATGTCTCCGAACGAAGCTTCACCGGAAAGCCCGGCGCAAAACAAACCACAAAATAATCTTCCCCATCCTTTAAAAAATCATCGATCCGGGTCTCATGAATGGAAATCCTGCCTCCAAAATCTCCGCCTTCTCCGGCATAGTGGATCACCCTGCCCGCCCCGACATAAATCCCGTAATGCTCATACAGCTTTCTGGACACACCGATCACATCTCCCGGCCAAACAAATTCATCCGCCATGAGCCGGTTCATCTTCTCTCTCATAGCCGCAATGCTTCCATTACCCTTCTGTCTGCCATCTTCTCCCACAATACGTGCTTTCCGGGATAATGTTCTCTGTTGCAATGCCCATCCATCCCTGCTCTCAATAGTCCTCCAAAGGGGACTTTCCCCATGGGTCTTACGTTCCATATTGGGACAATCTCCCATCCGGTCTACCAGATCCTGCTCCAGATCCAGAAACGCCGTTATATTATTTGTAAGGTCATTCGAAATATCATAAAAATCGCCGGGCATCATAATCTCCTTTTTTCAACCATTGATCTGAGGGCTTTTTTCCACATACGAAAATTCCCGGAAAACAAAAATCCCATTTTCGTGTATGTATTATAACAGTATATACACGAAAATGGGAAATGTGCCTGTCTTTTATTGCTCAAAATATATAAGCTCTATCTGTGATGAATCATTTTAGGGCGCAGGCCTTTGGAAAATGTCCAAAGGCGAGACTGCGCTACTGATCACTCACCACCTTCTGTGTGGCAGTCAGCCCTTTCTTTTGCAGCCATTTTTCATATGCTTTGCGCTTTTTGTCCGGAACCGTTACCACAGCTTTTTCATTGATACCGGCAAATGCTTTGTTTCCTACCTTTGCCCCTGTAAGACGTGTGCTTTCCATACGGATATTACGGAGATTGCGGCAGTTATAAAATGCCTTCTTCCCAATCTCCTCCACATTTTTTCCGATCGTGATCCTGGTAAGCTTTTTGTTATTGGAAAATGCCTTTGGCGCAATAGAGGTCACTTTGTATTTCACTCCTCCGATGGTGACTGTATCAGGCACTTTAATGTTCTTTTTGCTTTTTTCGGAGTTTTTCTGATATGCCACTGCAGGATTCTTTCCGCCTGCCTTTGTCACCTGATAGGAAACACCTTTTTTCTCTAAAAGCTTTGGTGTAGAACTCGTGACAGGGGCTGGCGTTATGGCTGCGTCCGGCTCCTTTGTTGGCTCCGTCGTTTCACTTGGATTTGGTGCCGGTGTTACTGTCTCCTCCGGTTTCTTTGTTGGTTCCGTCGTTTCACCCGGACTTGGAGCCGGGGTTACTGTCTCCTCCGGTTTCTTTGTTGGCTCCGGCTTTTCGCTTTGACCCGGTACCGGTGTTACACTCTCCTCAGGCTCTTTCGTTGTCCCGGGCTCCCTGCTTGTTTCCGGCTTTTCACTCTGACCCGGTACCGGTGTTACGCTCTCCCCCGGCTTACTCGTTGTCCCTGGCTCTCTGCTTGGCTCCGGTTTTTCACTCTGACCCGGTGCCGGTGTTACGCTCTCCTCAGGCTTACTCGTTGTCTCTGGCTCTCTGCTGGTTTCCGGTTTTTCACTCTGTACCGGTGCCGGTGTTACACTCTCCTCAGGCTTTTTCGTTGTCCCGGGCTCCCTGCTGGTTTCCGGCTTTTCACTCTGACCCGGTACCGGTGTTACACTCTCCTCAGGCTTACTCGTTGTCCCCGGCTCCCTGCTTGCTTCCGGTTTTCCACTTTGATCCGGCGACAGCGTTATTGCCGGAGATACCGTTGGTATCTGGCTTGGAGCATCTGTCGGTACCGGAGACGGCGTGACTGTTTTTTTAATAATATACTCCGTTTTTGCAGTCACTCCTCCTGCCGTGATCGACGCCGTGATCGTCCCCGGAGATGTGAGATCCGTCGTTTCCTGTCCCTGTCTTGTATAGACAATTTCATAACTTTCCTTCTCTCCGATCCATCCGTCACTGTACTCACAGGATACAGTGGCAGCGTGAGATTTTCCATCATATTCTATGGATATTGCTCCCGCCGTTACCACTGCGGTGACTGCATGCTCTGTATTCTCCCGGCATACCGCCGTAAGTACATTGCCCTCCGCCGAATACACCAGATCGTGCACCGGCACATTTGGCTCATGATTCGTATATTTCCGGGTACATCCATCATATCTCACCCGGACTGTATCATGATCCGGTGCCATCACCGGAAACAGATCCTTTACATAATCCTCCGATGAATCACCATCAATATTCTGATACCATCTCTGTGTGCCGTCTGTGACACCGCCATTCAGCTCCCAGCAGATTTCGCCGGAAGCAAACTGCTCCGCGGTTCTTCCTCCGTCCTCTGTCTCTTCCTTTGACAAGTAGTAGGAATCCTCGATGGTTCCCTCGATATTTCTTGCCAGCTCATATCCCTTACCGTCACCGGTTATGGAGCTGCCCGACGTATAGCAATGGCGGATCTGCCCCATATTCCATCCGGCGATGATGCCCTTATCCACCAGAACCGTCTGGCTGTCATCCTCTGACGTCACATCCTCCGGCATTTCCATTGTAATAATAGATACGTTTTCAAAGCTGCAATTTTCAATCGTACCGTAGTTTCTGCCACAGATCACTCCGGTACCGTCAGCATCATTATAGTTCCTCTGGAAGGTAATATTTTGAAACTGCAGATTTTTCACGGTTCCATGCAATTCTCTTGTAATACTGTAGGAACCATAGGAAATATCTTTGGTCAGATTTTTGATCATGTGGCCGTTTCCATCGAGAATCCCTTTGTAGTATCTTCCCGTGATCAGCGACCAGTTGTTCTTATCCTGCATATCCAGATCCGTCTCCAATCGGATATTCAGATCACGGCAATTGGTGATAAATGTATTTACTCTGGAGACATCTTCCTCCGTTTCGATCAAAATCCACCATTGACCGTTTTCCTTTACTGCCGGAATCCTCATAATCTTCATATCATATGTGACTTCATCTCCCGGATAATATAATTTCCCCGGATAGTCCGGATCACAATAAAGATAGCCTTCCTCCAGTTTTGTGCCGTAAGGAACGTATTCTCTCTCCCCATTATTGATCGTCAAGGCATATTTTTTCGGTTGTCTGGTCAGATAAATGTCCATATCCCCGGTAATCTCTGTGTCGTCCTCTATCACTTCGCCGTCCTTTGTCCGGTACGTGTATTCATACTGCGGATCGTTCCGGAACAGCTTTGTGATAACTGTCCCCTGTGCCACCCGGATTTCTTTCGTCTCTACCTCTTCTTCCCCTTCTTTGATATGCAAAGACACCTGACAACTCTGCTCCTCTGACCTTACCATCTTTGTTCCGTCATATTGATAGACATATGTCTCATCATCCACCCGGATCGCATTTTTGCCCTCGGGCAGCATCATCCGGACACTCCCTGTCCCGGTCGGAGTATCTGTCACCGTCCTGCCGTTCACGGCCGTGATCTGTGCATTGGCCGGCAGGTCCTCCAGTGTCCGGAGAAAAAGCTTATTGCCGCATGCATCATAAGAATAAGTAAAACGTCCGCTCCACCCATCCGGCAAGCCGGAAATATCAAATGTTCCACCCATGATTTTGGGCGAAGCTCCCTGAAAAATGTTTGCCTCTTCGAAAGAGATAACGTCATCGCCATATTTTACACCGTCATATTTTATAACACCACCTGTGATCGTAGTAGATTTATTTCCATCAAACACAGTCAGGTTCGATGCATCCGATTTTCCCTGAATCCTGCCTCCGGAAATCCTGATCCGGTCGGCACACATAGCTATATTGCTGTCGATTGCCAGAGTTCCTCCCGTCACCGCAATCTCGCCCAGATCATCCCCATACCGGCCTATGCCGCCGTCCAGACTTAAACTGCCGCCTTCCATATAAAACTTTCCCGTCCTCGAAGTATTTGTACCGATGGCACTAAGAAAAGAAACGATTTCTAATGTGCCCTGCTTCTCACTCTCCTCCAACTGTCTCATCCGCATAAGACCCGATACCGACACGGTCGCCGTATAATTGCGTTCATGTTCTGCCTCCAGCCTGGAGTCCTCTCTGGTATATATATTGGCAGTTCCGTTGATCTCCAATAGCGGAAACAATTTTGAATAAATGGGACCGGTACAATAATTAATGTCACTGCAGTAGGCATCGTCATTCTTAATCCGGGCTCCATCAAAAATAATATCCGCTTCCACTCCCTCTGCAACGGCGATATGGGTGTCAACATACGCACCATTGACTTCATTGGAGCCTTTGATAATATAGGTCCCGTTTTTTGTAATATTGATATCAATAATATGAAATTCCTGTTTCTTGCCTCTGTAATCCACGAGCTTTTTGGTGGTGATCAGCCCCGTATCGGAAAGATCATAAGTCACCGCACCTTCCATTGAAAGCTCTGACATACTTACAACACCGCTTTGTGTCCCGGTATATGCAGATGCATTTTGTGTCCACGGCACACTGCCCAGCACGGTTGCAGACAATGTTGTAATACAGACCAGTCTGGCTACGTTTTTCCGCATTTTACGACTCCTGTTTCTTCTAATCTCTTCCTTATTGTAGTGATAAAATTTTTTTCTCATCTTCTTCCTCCATATTTTTTTGATAATGCCGATAATATTCTCCCAACACCCTCTCAGACTCCCACGGCTTTATACTGCCCACATAATGAATGATCCGGGGCTCTGTCCTCCCCAGATCCCGAAACATCTGCCGGCTGTTTTCATTGCCGCTGCGCAGATGTTCTTCGATAAATGTCATGTAATTCCATGTGACATCCAACGGCAGAACCCGGCCATCAAAAAGCATATTCAGCACATCCTGATCACAGTAGGTATACTCATGCTCATTTAACAGCCTCAGGATCTCTTCCATAGAAAGCCTTGCTCTTGCCTTCTCCAGATCAAAGAGCAAAACTCCGGAGTTAAAATAATCTTCCGGCACTTTCATGCCCAGCGCATCCGTCCTGTAATTGTCTACATTGTACGGGTAGCCGTCAAAAAACACGGCTCGCTTTGTCTGTGAAAATACCCGGAACTCCTCTGCCCTGACCGCTGCAATCTCTGCTTCTCCCATCTCCGTGTCATACAGCCGGCTTACGTCTCCGTTCACAATAAGATCGCAGTCCAGATATAATATACGCTGATACCTCGAAAAGGTGTCTCCCAGCAAAAGCAGGCGGTACACTGCTTCCACCGTGTAATAATATCCTACCTCCTCCGGCAGCCGGTCACTCCACGCCGCAACAGACAGCAGGCGTATCGTCACGCCCTCTGCCTCCGCTGCCAGCGCCAGCAGCTTCTGCTGATGCTCCTCTGATATATCCTTATGTAATATAAGAATATCGTAGTACCTCTCCCTTTTCCTGTTACAGAGCATGGAATAAACCGCCACCCGCAGATACGGCGCATATCCGTCATCACTTGCAAAACAAACCACCACCGGCTCATAGGCAGGCTTTACCTTAAAATCTTTCATGCCTTCTCCTTACCAAATTGTACTTTTCTCCCACCATCATGATACCCTATATCTCGCATAATTTCAATTGTATTTTCCATATTATTGACTTATTGCCCGCAAAACCCTATAATTTATACAATTGCACATATTATTAAGGAGGAATTTTAAATTATGAGAAAGACATTCAGGAAACTTTTATCACTGACACTTGCGGCTACGATGGTCGTTGGTCTTGCAGGCTGCGGCAATACAGCTTCCAATGGCGGCAGCTCTGATTCTGCCGACAAGGGCGGCTCCGGCAAGACATACACCGTTGGTATCTGCCAGCTTGTACAGCACGAGGCACTCGACGCTGCCACAAAGGGCTTCAAGACGGCTTTGAAGGATAAGCTGGGAGACAATGTAAAGTTTGATGAGCAGAATGCGGCCGGTGATGCACCAACCTGTTCTACCATCTGTACTTCCTTTGTTACCAACAATTATGACCTGATCCTCGGTAATGCAACCGCAGCATTCCAGGCTGCCGTTTCCGCTACCGACAAGATCCCGGTACTTGGTACATCTATCACTGATTATGGCACTGCTCTTGATATTTCCGACTGGAAGGGCGTAACCGGCAAGAACGCTTCCGGTACGACAGACCTTGCTCCTCTGGATCAGCAGGCAGGCTGTATCGCAGAGCTGTTCCCGGATGCTAAGAACATCGGTATCCTTTACTGCTCATCAGAGCCAAACAGTATCTATCAGTCAAAAACCATCACAAAGTATCTGGAAGATAAGGGATACAAAGTAAAGGATTATACTTTCTCTGATTCCAATGATGTTGCTTCTGTTACAAAGAATGCATGTGATGCTTCTGATGTGATCTATATTCCTACTGACAATACGGCTGCTTCCTGCACCGAGGCGATCAATAATGTAACAGCTCCTGCTAAAATCCCTGTATTCACCGGCGAGGAAGGTATTGCAAAGGGCTGTGGCGTCGCTACCCTGTCTATCAGCTACTATGATCTTGGATATGAGACCGGTGAGATGGCTTATGACATTCTTGTAAACGGCGAGGACGTTTCCAAGATGGAAGTAAAGTCTGCTCCAAAATTCACAAAAGAATATATCGAAGATCGTGCAAAGGATCTGAATGTAACAATTCCTGACGACTACGAAAAAATTTCTGCTGAATAATCACATTGGAAACAGCGGGCAATTAACTGCCCAGAAACGAGGAAATTATGTTTATATTAAATTATTTCGCTTCATTGAATCCGGTGGCATTTACGAATGCCCTGCCGGGCAATGTGGCACAGGGTCTGATCTGGGGTATTATGGCACTGGGTGTTTATATCACCTTCCGTCTTCTGGATTTCGCAGACCTGACTGTAGATGGCTCCTTCGCGACCGGCGGAGCAGTCACCGTAATGATGACTATAAACGGGCACAACATCTGGATTTCCCTGCTGTGCGCATGTATTGCCGGACTTCTTGCAGGGCTGTGCACCGGTCTGTTACATACAAAGCTCGGTATCCCGCCGATCCTTGCCGGTATCCTGACACAGATTGCGCTTTATTCCATCAATCTGAATATCATGGACCGCCACGCAAATCAGGCACTGAGTATCGACAAGTATGATCTGATCATCTCATCCCGCCAGCTCAATCATGCAATCATCGTAGGTATCGTGTTTGCCATCGTATTGATTGCCCTTCTCTACTGGTATTTTGGTACCGAGCAGGGTTCTGCCATCCGTGCAACCGGATGTAATCCTGCCATGAGTAAAGCACAGGGGATCAACATTGATACAATGAAGCTGATCGGTCTTGCCCTTTCCAATGGAATTGTAGCATTGTCCGGCGGACTTCTGTCCCAGTATTCCGGTTTCTCTGATGTAAATATGGGACGAGGCGGCATCGTAATCGGTCTTGCCGCAGTCATTATCGGAGAGGTACTCGGAGATGCCATTCTCGGCAAGCACATGGATTTCAAGGGACGTCTTACTTTTGTAGTTCTTGGCGGTATTATTTATTATGTGGTAATCGGTATCGTCCTGTGGCTGAAGATGCCTAGTGATGACCTGAAGCTTTTCACCGCCATCATCGTAGCGATCTTCCTTGCAGTTCCTTATCTGAAGGGAAAAAGTAAAAGCTCCTTCAAAAAAGCAGGCAGGCGTTCCGCTGCGGCTTTAAACAGCGCATCTGCAAAGGAGGGCAAATAAATGTTAGAGATACGTAATGTACATAAAACCTTTAACCTGGGAACCATCAACGAAAAACATGCCCTGAACGGCGTTGATCTCACCTTAAATGAGGGCGATTTCGTTACTGTCATTGGCGGTAACGGTGCCGGAAAGTCCACCATGCTCAATGCCATCGCCGGTACCTGGCCGGTGGATGAGGGCTCTATCCTGATCGACGGCGTGGATGTGACGGGACTTCCGGAGTTCAAACGTGCCTCCTTCCTTGGACGTGTATTTCAGGATCCTATGACCGGCACAACCGCAACCATGCAGATTGATGAAAACCTTGCCCTGGCCGCACGCCGTGGACAGCATCGTGGTCTGAAATGGGGTATCACCAAAAAGGAAAAAGCAAAATTTCATGAGCTTTTGAAGACATTGGAGCTTGGTCTGGAGGACCGCATGACCTCAAAGGTTGGTCTTTTGTCCGGTGGTCAGCGTCAGGCAGTTACGCTGTTGATGGCCTCCCTCCGGAAACCAAAGCTTCTGCTTCTGGATGAGCATACGGCGGCTTTGGATCCAAAGACCGCTGCGAAGGTATTGGAACTCACCGACAAGATCATCGAGGAAAACCACCTGACTGCAATGATGGTTACACATAATATGCGTGACGCCATCGCTCACGGCAACCGTCTGATCATGATGAACAACGGCCGTGTCATTCTGAACATTTCCGGTGAGGAGAAAAAGAAACTGACCGTGGAAGATCTTCTGGTAAAATTTGAAGAGGTCTCCGGCGAGGAGTTTGATTCCGATAAGGCGTTGCTGGGATAATCATCAACGTAAATAATCCGGTTTTCTAACAACTGTGTTAGAAATTTGCCGTTCAAAAGGCTGTATATCTGCTGATTCTTTATTGTCAGATATACAGCCTTTTGCTGCTCCGCATAATTTATCCTTACATCAGCCACCTGCTGTCACTCCTTACGGGAGGCTCTCTCCAGACCCTTTCCGTACAATGCCGCCAGCATCTGCTGAAATAATGTGGCGATCAGAACCGGAAAGATAGCTTCTCCCGGAAAAGAGGTGGTTGCGATCACAGCTCCGGCACTGATATTGCGCATTCCGGCTCCGTACATCATAGAAACCTGTGTCTGCCGGTCCTGATGGAACAAACGGGCGATCACAAGACCGGCTCCATAGCCCCCTGCTGCCAGAAGAAACATAAAAACAGCCACCAGGATCCGCTGCCCATTCATGTGGCGAACATACGGCGCAACCCCGGAGGAGTTTGAAGCAACGACAAACATCAACGCAATTTTAGAAAACGGTGCCAGTCTGGACGGCCATGTCTCCCTGACACGGTCTCCGCTGACCTGATTTAATGTCATTGCGACAATCGCCGGAAGTGCAACCATAAAAATAAGCTGGCTGATCATGTGGGTCATATCAATATGAACCTTCGATCCCACAAAAATGCTAAGCGTGATCGGAATGATCAACGGTGCCAGAACCGTATCTACCACCACAAGTGCCAGCGAAACCGCCAGGTTTCCATCATAGATCATCACCCACATTAAAGCACTGACTGCCGTAGGAACCGCAAATTCCAGCACCATTCCCGTGACCAGATCGGGATTCCCCGGAAATGCAAGGGTTCCCACACCGCAGACAATCCCCGGAATCACCAGATGAAGCAGCGCCATCACGATCAACAGCGGCGCCGGATTCCGGAATACATTTGCCACATCACGGAATCTGGATTTGAGGGCTCCGGTAAACGTCATAAATGCAAATACATAGGGAACAAAGGGCACACCATGCTTTGCAATCTGTGAAAACAATACCCCAAACGCAAGACACGCCGGCGTAACCAGTGCCATCCATTTTTCTATAAAGCTGTTAAATCGATATAATGTTTTCATTTGCTGTCATCCTCCTTCGTGTTGTAAACGCACATTTCCCGATATAACTTCTTTGCGACAAAATCAATATCTTTAACTCCATAAATATATTTGTCTGCATTCTTCTTAAAAATGTTTAACACATCGTCATTTTCCATAACCGGCTGCAATACTTTCATATACTTCCGCTCTTTTATCATTTTATTATTTCCGGCGGCTTCATAGCTCTGAATGGCATTTTCCTGATGCAGTATTCTGACTGCCTTCCGGCTTACCGGCACACCCTTTTCCGTCCCCTGCAGCCGCACCATCTCTTTGCTGTTTAAAAGATAATTCAACAGTCTCGCCGCTTCCTCCGGATGATTTGTAAGGGAACTGACCGCATACATGGTTGCCGGCTTCACATACCATCCGGTCAGCTTCTGCCCCGGCACATCAGGATATTCTCCGATCACCGGCTCACCCCCGGCTGCTTTCAGTCCACCACAGCAATTTCCCGCATCACTGACCCAGAACATTCCCCCTGCAATCTTTCCCGATACAAACATCGTATCGGAAAACTGATCCACCGAAGGCATCACCTTTTCATCAATGAGCCTTTTATAGAAGCTGAGAATTGTTTTAACATCCTTTTCTCCGGGAAGAAACCGGCCATCCTCACCAAACATCTTCTTGCCTGTGGTCTGCTCATAATATGCGATCAAAAACAAAAACATCTGTTTTTTCGCCATGCCAATCGGATAAATTCCATCCTTTTTCATCATCTTCGCCGCTTTAAAATAATCATCCCAGCTTTCAGGAAGAGAAAGGCCATAGGCATCATATATCTTTTTGTTGTAGTAAACGGTTGATGTGTTAAATGCAATCGGTATTGCATTTAATTTGCCGTTTTTTTCTCCAAATGCCAGATCCTCTTTTGTAAAATTATCCAGGTCAATATAATCCTTTAACTGATACAGGTCATAATATCCGGAACCGTCCCTGGAATACGTGTCGAGCCACGCATAATTGATCTGCATTACATCTGTCTCCGTATGGGATTTCATCCACACCTGCATACGCTTCTCATATCCGTTCCAGTCCCCATAATGATATTCCACATCAATATCCGGATTCTGCTTCTGAAATTCATCGACTCCGTCCATGGTATAAGCATGTCTGGCATCATTTCCCCACCACGAAAAGGAAATTTTGCTGCTGTCACTGCCGGTAATCACATCCACACTGCCACTCTTTTTACATCCGGTAAGCAATCCGCCGGACAAAAGAGTCATTACCAATAACATTGTCATTCCGGCAAATATTTTCTTTGCCATATTTTTACTATGCATTGTCTTCCATCCCTTCCTTGTATACCGTGTATTGATTTTTTCCATGTCTCTTAGAAATATAAAGCGCACTGTCCGCTTTCCGGGATAGTTCTTCAAATGTAAAATCTCCACTGATCAGACAAACTCCCGCACTCAACGATACATCACAGGCCTTATGCTCCATGGTAAATTCTTCTGCAAATACTTTCAGCAGACTGTCCATATCAGCATTCATACGCGTCTTCGCATATTCCATGTCCTCTTTTCGGAAAGAACGATAATAGGAAAACTCATCGCCTCCTACACGACCGATCGTTCCCGCCGCATCCAGCTTCTTGCGAAGCAAACGTCCCATCCGGGCAATGGCGAGATCCCCCTGGGCATGCCCCAGCTTGTCATTTACCTGCTTAAAATTATCAATGTCAAACATAATAAATAACTTTATGTTTTCTGGTGCCATACGTCCCAGTTCTTCTGTCACCTGCCTATGAAAAGCACGCTTATTGCATACGCCGGAAAGCGCATCGATCGCCGCCTCGTTTTCCAGCTTGGAAACAAGTCCATCCACCGGCTGTGTTGCTCTCTTCAAAATGATCATTCCTATAGAAACAAAAACAAGAACACAGATTGATGTGATCAGATATACTGATCTTTTTAATTGATCATTCTCTTTCATAATCTTGTTCATCGAAACCGAACAGACAACTCTCCAGCCATTGGAACACTGATTTGACGTTACAAGATATTTTTTATTCATTGCCGAAAAATCACTCTCATCCACAAGCAGGGAAGCTGTCACCTCAGGAAGCTTTTTTCCTATTTCCTGCTTCCCGGAGGAATACAGGATCTGCTTTTCGTCGTTGATCAGCCGGATCGTAATGCCCTTTAGTTCCTCCGGATATTTGAATACGCTGTCTAATTCCTTACTGTAAAAGGATGCCACAAGGATGGCATGAGGATTTAATCTTTTCACATAATATAACCGGTCCGTATTGCCACCCACGCCAAATGCCCAGCCGGAATCCACTTTTTGATTCGTAATACAGCCGGCAAAGGTATCATAAAGCCCGCCCTTCGGAAATGCTCCGGAGGTAGTCTTCGACAACCACCCCACTGAATGATCATTAGAATAAATAATTGAAAAATCAGAAAAATTCTCCATCAATCCAATATCAACGATCCGATCCGTTATCTTCTCTTCCGATATCACCCGGTGATATTCATCCATGCTCTCGTCCGTTGCGTCATACGCATAGTATTTTTCATCGGCAAACATCAGACTGGCTGTGGATTCCACCTTTTTGAGATATGAATTAATGTTCATCTGTAACTGGTGGCTGTCCGCCGCCACAAGGCTTGCCACTTTTTGACACATCACCGTGCCTGATCTCTCCAGAATGACACTCGCAAGAACGGCTGAAACAACAATAATGATCAGACCAAAGGAATACATGATCCGGAACTGCATCTTTCGATAATTTTCGTTTTTATCTTTTTTTGTTTTCTTTCTAAAAAATCCCATACGAACTCCATGATACTTCTGATAAACTTACTTATATTTTTACTGCATATTTTATTATATACATTTCTTTGTACATACTCAATATATTTATAATGCTTTATTCCCCTTATTTCCTAAAAAATCCAAGAAAATCACACTGGAGTTTGAGACAAACTTCTGGTCACAGGACAAGATTATATTTGTAGCCAAAAAATAATTGTGAACGATGGCCGGTGGCAAAGCTCTTGGATAATTCCGAGAGCTTTTGCTTTACAGTTACCGCAATTTCTTTTTAATGACATTATATCCAAATAGCCCGAAAAGAACATATCCATTCTAAAATTAACAATGTACAATACTAACTCCCTATATACAATGAAGGGCAGTTAGAAAACTAACTGCCCTTAGTAGTATTATTTGTTTCCCTGTAACTCTGATTTTATCAGTAATCAGTCCCCCTTCTATTCCACCCCTTTGATCCGTTCCACCACGGTTCCCTGTCGTTCCAGCACCTTCCATGTTACCACCGGAATTGCAATGCAGACCACAAAGCTGATGGCAGCTGCCAACAGAAGCGGTACAACCGGCACCAAAAACGAAACACCCCGGTAATTCATTGTCTGATAGATCAGATAGACGATTCCCAGTCCTGCTGTCAGCGTAAGCCCCCATGCTCCCCCTGCATAAAGAGCTCCTTCCCGGACAAGCATTCCCAGGAGCTGACGGTCAGTCATGCCGACACTTTCCATTACCGACAGCTCCGTCATCCGGCTCTGCACGTTTACCACAAACGTATTCATATAGTTCATGATCCCAATAAACGCAAGAATCAATACAATACCCATTCCGATCTGAGGCATGTTGCCCTGTGCCTTTCGCATTTCGTCTGCCTCCTCGATCTTGGATTCCCAGGAAAAATCCTTTCCATTGGCATCCTTCTTCAAAAGTGACAAAACCGCCTTCTCCGTCCCACGGTCATACTCCTTCTTATAACAAATCCCCGCTTTTAGAATAAATGCTTCCTCGTCAAACGACTTCACAACCTGATCGCTGACAATGAGTGTTGGCGGATATCCAAGAAGTGCCGTGTAATAGGAGTCATCCGTTACACCTGCCACCGTGAAGCTTTTACCCTTTTTGCTGTTCCGATAGAGCGTACATGTCACTTTTTTGCCCACGAGATCCTTATCGGCAAGCTCCAATCCATTCCGGTAAACAATACACGCTTTTCCTGCGATGAAATCCTTTTTGGATATAGGCGTTTCAAACGTCTGATTCAAACGATCAAATTCCTGTTCGTCTATGCCGAGCAGACTGGTTCCAAAGTTTTCAGGATGCTCCCGGTACTCCTTTCGCTCCTTTTCATAAGGTATGCTCATCCATTTTTCATAAAATTCCTTCATCCACGTTTCCATGAAATCCGGTTCCCATGGAATGGTAATCTCCGAAAATAACACTGCATGCATCTCGGTAACGTCTTTCCGGCTTTGGATCGACTTCACCAGGGCACTGCTAAAAATATCTTTCCGATCCTTTGCCTTTTCCTTGGTGCCTGTATCGTTTTGGATAACGAGATCTGTGTCCATGTTATTGGACACGATCGCGCGCGCAGCCTGGCCACCCAGCATTGTGACAACACAAAGATACACAGACAGACTCATCGCCAGAGACAAAAGAACCATCGCGGTCCGTTTCTTATCCTTCACAAACTGCTCCATGGAAATCCGTGTGATGACATTTCCCCGCGTTGCTTTTCTGTCTCTCCTCGCTCCCGATGACGGACGGTATCCCAGTGCTTCCAGCGGAGAAATCTTTGCCGCCTTTCGCACCGGCTTCCAGCCCGCCAGACCGATCGTAAGCCCCGCCAGCAATATGGTCACCGCCAAAACCGCCGGGTGAAACTGTACACCGATCGCACCCACATACCCCTTCCGTATTCCGAGACTTTTTACGATAACCGGAATCAGAAAAAACGAAATAAACGCTCCTGCCACACAGCCGCTTCCGATGCCTGCAGATCCTACCAGAAGAAGCTGTTCTTTCAACATACCCCTGATCTGCCGCTCCGTCATGCCGATGGTCTGAAGCAGTCCATAATGCCGTACCCTGCCTGCCACAGAAAGATACATAATATTGTAGATCAGCAAATAAGCACACAGACAGGTAATGATACTCAGCCCGATAAGTCCTTCAAGAATCTTAACGGATTCCCCCAGATCTGAGACAAAGAAAAGAGTCTGCTGTTTTCCCAATTTCATACTTTTTATAAATGTATTCTGCGTTTTCTTTGTCATCAGTCTCTGACGAAAGCTTAAAAAATATCTTCCGGATGCAGCATCGGAGCGCTTCCATCCCGACTGCTCATAAAACGCTTTAGACATATAGAATATCTTCTTCGTCCCATAGCCATCCCATATCCCGCTGATCCGAAAGGTTCCCTTCTGTAAACCAATATACTCCCCATAAGTCACGGTAATGGAATCACCGACCTTAAGCTCTCCGTATCCGCATTCCTCTAATGCCTCTTTCGTCACCATGATCTCATCTTCCGCAACCGGATATTTTCCCTCTAACTTCTCCCTTGCCGGTTTCATCATTTTTGACCAGTAATTTTCATCTGCCCAGCTAAGTCCGACGTTCGGCGTATTATCGCGGTCCGTTTTCTCGACCCAGCCACAATGACCAAGAAAGCCGGTCAGCGTAATATCCGGATTCTTCTCACACTTCTGCGCCTGTTCCCCTGTTACACCATACATGATCGCATCAAACTCCGCCCCGGACAGCCGGATGTTTTGAATCTTCTGCAGCTTAAAATAAGTGACGCCTACCGTAAAGATTGTAAATATCATAAAGGCGGAAAGAAAAATGGCCAGAAATAACGTCACAGTCCTCCTTTTGCCTGTCTTCAATGAATGATGTGCCATTCTCTTAACAACTGCATTGTTGGGATTTTTAAGCATCGACATCACTTCCCTTCCGTGTGTCCCCTACGATCCTGCCGTCCTCAATATGAACAATACGGTCGGCGAGCTGGGCAATATCCCGGTCGTGTGTGATCAGGATCAATGTCTGACAAAACTGCTTTGCCGCCATCTTTAAAAGCCCCAGCACATCATGGCTGGTGGCACTGTCCAGATTTCCGGTAGGCTCATCTGCCAGAATAATTGCAGGCTTCGCCGCAAGTGCTCTGGCAATTGCGGCTCTCTGCTGCTGCCCTCCCGACAGATTTCCCGGCAGAGTGTCCTTTTTTTCGGACAAACCTAATAACTCCAGTATTTCTTTGACATACTCCTGATCCACATGTCTGCCGTCCAGCTCCACCGGCAGGATTACATTTTCATACACGCTTAGATCCGGCACCAGATTATAATTCTGAAAAATAAAACCAATATTTCTTCGCCGGAAAATAGCAAGCTGCTCTTTCTTTAATCCCAAAAGCGCCTTGCCATCTACCACAACTTCTCCCGAAGTGGGGATATCAAGACCACCCAGCATATGAAGCAGTGTACTTTTTCCTGATCCGCTCTTTCCGATAATGGCCACAAATTCATGCTCCTTCACACAAAAATCAACGCCATCCAAAGCTTTTACCGTATTGTTTCCCATTTCATAATATTTCTTGAGATTTTTCGTCTCTACGATATACTTTCCCATGGTTTTTCCTCCTCTTTCAACAGATATAATGCCATGGATCACTCCGGTGCCATACAATTTCCGGAATATTGCAAGCATCCCCAATCCCTGACTCTTACATCATATCATCGAAAAATCACAAACCGGTCTCAATGAAAGATCATCACAAAATTGTGACTTTTTATACAGGAAGATACAACCGGAAGCAGGCTCCCTTCCCTGTCTCTGACCGCACCTCAATGTAGCCCTTCTGTAATTCAATAATCCTTCTGGCAAGATATAGTCCGATTCCCACACCGGGTTTATCGTGAACCTCCGGTTCCCGGTAAAATCTCGTAAAAATCTGTGCCTGCCGTTCCACGGCAATTCCTTTTCCCGTATCCGCAATGGCAATCTGCCAGAATATCTCCTGTCTTTCCACGGAAAGATGAATCTGCCCACCGGATTCCGTATACTTCACTGCATTGTCCAATATATTGGACACCGCCTCCTGCGTCCATTTTCCGTCATGAGGCACCATCATTCCATCCGGACAATCCACAAACAGATCAATCTCCTTGGCCGCTGCCGCCGGAACCACATCCGCAACAGCCCGGCGGATCGTCTCTGACAGATCCTGCTTTTCCTGCCGGATCTGCAAAATCCCTGTCTCCAGCCGGGACATTTTTACCATACTCTGCATCAGAAAATCCATTTTTTCCGTCTGTTCGCACAGCTTTGCCAGAAATCCGGTCCCCTCCCCGGAAAGTGTTTCCTCCTCCAACAACTCCACATACAGCTTCATATTTGCAAGAGGCGTCCGCGTCTGATGGGAAATGTCCGAGATCAGTCCCTTGACCGTCTCCTTCTCCCGAAGACTTTCTTCCTGCTTTCTTTGAAAGACATGTTCTGCCTTTGCAAGCCGTGTCTCTGTGCGATCCCAGAGGCTATCCGTCAGCTCTCCCTGCCGCTTCCATTCCTTTCCGGTTACAATGGCGTCCAGTGCCTGCTCCACCTTCCCGGCAAACTGCGCCGCCTCTTTACGCAAACAATAGTTTCTCCACAAAAGCACCACTACCGCAATTCCCAAAGCCATCATTCCGATTCCAATTATCCAATCCATTGATATCCCACTCCATATACATTAGAAATATATTTATGCTCCGCATCCTCCAGCTTCTGCCGCAATCGGTTTACATTTACTGCCAGAGCGTGTTTATCCACAAACTGACCGCCACTGTCCCATAAACGGTCCAGCATCACCTCGTAAGTCAAAAGCTGCCCCCGGTTTGAAAGAAACAGACGCAGCATCCGGACCTCTGTCGGCGTCACGCTGCACTCTCTGCCATCCACATACAGTCTCGCCTGCTCCAGATCCATCCTCAGATGATCATCCTGAAACACCTGACTGCCTGCCGGTGTCAGCCTCTTTAAAACCACATCCAGCTTCTTCAACAAAATCTTCATGGAAAAGGGTTTCGTCACATAATCCTCTGCTCCCGACTCATATCCCTCCAGCGCATCCTCCTCCAGATCCCTTGCCGTCAGATAGATCACCGGCACCTCTCTCTGCGCCTTTGCCCAACGGCAAAACGTGTAGCCCTCTCCATCCGGCAGATTCACATCCAGCAGCACCAGACAAATCTTTTCCCGGACAAATATTGTCTCCGCTTTCCGGATGCTGTCCGCACGAAACACGCCATATCCCGCTTTTTCCAGAGCATAACCGATTGTCTGATTTAAGTCCGGATCATCCTCTATGATCAAAATATTCTGCATAACTTTCCTCCTTTTTGCACATTGTACCACGGAACGGATATAAAAAGAGAAAAAAAGCAAACAATCTCAATATTGTGAGAATGTTTGCTTTTTATGCTTCCTTTCGATTTGTTATTTCTTCTTGATGTTCTGTCTACATTCTGCCAAAACCATCTTTGCTTCCTCAATCCAGCCGTACTCCCGGTCTCCGTCCTTTTCACATTCCGCGATCAAAAAAGCTGCCTTGTCAAATTCGTTCTCGCCGATATAAGCAAATACCAAATTGCCGGAAGTTAGATCCCAGTTATTGTTTTCGTCATTTTTATGTTGTCTTATTGTCTCCCCCAACTCAATCGCAAGAAACGTCTGTCCCATCATTAATTCAATATACATCAGTTTTTCCATAATATTGAGATTTTCCTCCTGATGTAATGCGGTCTTATATTCCTCTTCCGCTTCATTGTACCAGCCAATCTCAGAATACAGATCCCCTCTCAGTTCCCGTGTTTCCATACAGTCATCCTTTTCCACCGCCAGATTCGCATAAGCAAATGATTTGAGCAGATCACCGGTTCCATCAGAAAATTCTTTAACGCATTGGTCCATCAGCTCCTCCGCCGTTTCTCCATGATCCGGTGCACATTCCGACAAAGTTTCTATCGTATCATAAATGGAGATACACTTCTCTTTCATGGACTCCAGATAAGCAATTACTTTGGGAATAATTTCTTCCTGCGCATATTCTGAGTCTGCATACCATACCTGTGACTGCCCCATCCCTTTTCCTTTCCCGGCAAGCGGTGCACGGGGAACTACAAAGCTCCGATCCTTCTCGTCAATCAGATAGCAGTCCTTTTCCTCTGCCACAAAATTGTAACTGTTTCTCCAGTCACCACAATACAGGGAATCATAAAACTGCTGCCAGAAACGATACATGGTCGCATGCTCATACCAGCCAACAATCTTGCTGCTTTTTCCATCCGAGGCAACCCATACCACTGTCATATCCCGTACTTCATCAAAATCCCGTAAGATCTTATCATAACGCTCAATATGAAGTTCCTCTCCCCGATGCATAACATATCCATAACACTGATGATTGTACGGGGCAAAATTATAAATTTCTCCTCCTTCCCTGTTCTCTTTAACATATTTTCCACCGTTGACCGGCTGGTCATCCTCTGACACACCGGAATAATATTTCATCCATGCAATCTCGCAAAATACAACTTTTTTCATTTTCCTTCTCCTTATCAATAATCAAATTTTCCATCAAAATCTCTCAGAATATAATCAAGAAAATGCTCTTGTATCTGAAAATCCTTATACAACCGTTCCTTGTCCCGAAACTCCTTCGGATGTCCTGTAAATTCCTGATGCAGGCATTCATGGTAGATTACAAATTTTACAACCTCCTTATCAACACTCTCTGAATTTAAAAGAGAATTAATATATATCAGATTGTAGTCATGGTAAAACACGCCCCAATATGACGCCATTGCACGATCTGTCCATTGAATTTCCGGCCGTACAAAATCCTTCTGCAAATGCTCTCTGTTTTCCTCAATGACCTCCGTCAGCAAATCCTCGATACTCTCCTTCATTGGTTCCGGAGACAAATGAAAAACCTCTTTGTCTACTTCCTCCACACGGGTACCGATAGGCACAATCCCATTTGGAAACATCAGACAATTCATCACTCTTTTTTTGTAATATTCAAAGTTTCCATAAAGACTTTCCGCAATTTCCCTGTTCTGTTCATATGCCTCCCGGATACTGTTCATAGTGTCGGTATATGTCATATCTCCCTGCTTGATCCTCTCAGACAAAGCAAACGGTTCCATTTGATCACGTACTTCAAAACGCTTTAACTCCGGAAATGTTTTTTCCTGTCTGATATAACAAAGCAGATCCTCTAACTCCTTTTCTCCGGGCAGCATACCAAAATTTCTAAAATATCGGGAAATCAACTGCCGCCCGGTTGTATTCTCATCTTCGAAATAATTCTGTGAATCCTCTTTGAATGCCTGATATCCCCCCAACTGATTTTCAAACACTAATACCCTGGCATCATTTCCATATTCATCAATGACATCATACCATCCCACCGGCAATGTCCCCTGACGAACTTCGGCAAATTCTCCTTTGTAGCTGATTCCCCGCACAATATCGCGAATTGCGTCCATTGGTATCATATCATAAATATAACGCTTTCTTTTCAACGTCTTCTCCTCCGGATCCTCCATCCCCAAAAGGAACTGCGGGTTCAGCCAGCTTGTAATGCTAGTCCACTTATCACAAAAATCCACAATATTAACGGTATCTGTACCACCGCATCCTGCTCCCCGCATTCCCCTGCCGACCATTTGCATCAACAGTACGTCACTGGTCGTTGGTCTGGTAAGAAAAACGGTCTGAATATCCGGAATATCGCTTCCCTCTGTCAATATATTGATGTTGATCAAAACATCAATCCCATCCTCTGCCTCATTATGCCGGAAACGGTCAATGGTTCTCTGGTTTTCTGCATTGCCGATCATTGTGTAAACGTAGTCACTTCGGATTCCCTTCTTCCGAAACGCCTCATTTAACGAATCACAATGAATCGCATTTAATGCAAAAATAATTGTCTTTCCGTATTTTTCCTTATTGCGCACATATTCGTCCACAATAATATCATTTCTCTCATTTATTTTTGCAACCTTCATCACCAGAGATTCCGGCAGTTCTCCCCATTTGGCAATATATTTCCGCTCATCAATATCGATCAGTGTTTCAATATCAATATTGGTATCCACAGGAATATATTGCGGCGTTGCCAGAGTCTTGTCAGCGATCAGATCACTCATTGTCACGGAAAATACAATTTTATTATCAAAAATTTTCATCAACTGCCCTGTCGCCTTCTCCGTCAGGCGTACCGGCGTCGCCGTAAGCCCCAGAAGCTTGGCACCCGGTCTTTTCTCACGGATCGTCCGGATAATCCTCCGATAAGACGGTGCCAATGTATGATGTGCCTCATCTACAACGATCATTACCTTCTCTGCCAGAATATTTGGCAGATATACGGTATTGTTACACAGACTCTGCACACTGGAAATAATCAGATTATCATCCGGTTCCATCGCCCGCACACTTGCATGCTTCCCGGAAATACAAACCATTTTAAACTGCTCCATGGATTGATTTTGTTCCCTGATCAAAGGGGAAAATTTGTAAAACTGCTCCGCCGCCTGCTCGATCAGCATAGAACGATGACACAGCCAGATCACCTGATACCCCTGACTGATCATATCGTGAAGCAGATAGTACACACTGGTTCTGGTTTTTCCACTTCCTGTCGGCATAGACAAAATAGCAGAACTACGATCTTCGTTCAAAAAGTACTGATGCATCGCCTCCACCGCTTTTTCCTGATAAGGATACAATGTAATTGTATCCGGTTGTGCAACGGTCAGATCCAACGTCTTAGGAAGCTGGAAAACACTCTCCTCATCATTGTACACAGCCTTTCCCGTCATACGCAGCTCACTTAAATAAACATCACATAAGGTCTGTGTCATTCGTTTCTGACGCAATGCAAAAAGCATTTCATCGTTTTCTCCCAGATGGATACCACCATAGTTCAATCGCTCCAACCGGCGCACCACCTGAATTAAATGGTTTGATCCGTTGAGAAAATAATCTTCAATGGATTTTCGATATTTTCTTACAAAATAATCATCCGGATAACCACAAATATAACTGATATGAGGGATCAGAAATTCTACATCCTTCTCCTCATACACGTTTCCCGGTCGTAACCTTGCCGGTGTCTCCTTTCCATAAGCGATTGCTTTCAAAAAATCATACGGGAAATTTTCCCAGGTAAATCTTTTCTTTGACATATGCGTCAACTCCTTTCTTTATGTTGATGCCATCTTACCAAACCATAAAGCCCCACATTGGGATTTTTTATCCCAACTTTTAAATTTTATATTCAATATCCAGATTTACCTGATTGCATGTATCAAAGAACTCATCAAGATCATAATGATTTTGCAGACAATGTACGATCACGGCATCTAATAGAATTTTATCCGGCTGCAGAGCGTGATCTCTTAATTCGAATAATTCGTCGGCTTCCTCCAGGGAAAGACCACAGGCGATCACAAACTTTGCAAGCATTTCCTTGGGCAGGGTTTTCCCACTGCGCACACGTATGTATTTTCTGACCGTTTCATATTTCAGATTGCATTTCTGGCTAAACTGCTCTTTCGTATCAAACAGCTCCCGGATCATATCATTAATACGGATATTCAGTTCATCAAACCGGTCCATATCCCCCCGCGGCAGCCTGCTTAATTGCTGCGGGGAAAACATCGCACTCGTTTTCTCTTTCGCCACAGTCTGCTCCTCCAGACCGGTCAATTCAAATGTATGATTTCGTAAATAATCCATTGTAATATTCTTCATATTGTGCCCTCTATTCTTTTCTTTGACTAAATATGTCAATAGTACCTTCTTCTTAATTACACTAATTTTTTCTCTCCATTTTCCCTACCGGAAATCCCGGATTCTGCGCAGCGCCGACAAAGAATTTCCATCATAATCAAACAATGCCTGATTGGCCCATTCATTTCCTCCCGGTCCCTCCTCGCCGGTATAACGAAGTGCAGCCTCCGTGGCCCATCCGCAGCCCGGCACCGGAATCCATGCCGGCTCCCAGTAGTAAAAGCCCAGACCGCCGGGAACAGACTTGATCCTGTGCATAATATCCTCCATAAAATCTGCCTGCCCCTTAGGAGTCATAGGATATTCCAGATTTTCCACAAGCTCCGGTTTCGTTGCCATACCCTTTAACCTTTTATCCGGATCACCCTCCCGGTCACGGTAATCCTCCATGGTAAATCCCATAGACACCTCCGCTACCACCAGCTCTTTCTGATAGCGTTTCGCCAAATCCCGCATATTGTATTCCAGCTGATCCAGCGTTCCATTCCAGAACGGATAATAGGAAAGACCGATCACATCAAAATCCTCCCCACGCTCCATAAAATGATCAAACCATTCTACATACATTTCATTAAAGCCGCCATTATCCAGATGGATCATAATTTTCACCTGATCATCCACCTCTCTGACACCACGGATTCCTGCATTAATATATTTTGCAAGCTGATCGAAATTAGGTTTCTGACCGGTCGGCCACAAAAGTCCGTTGGTAAGCTCGTTTCCCACCTGTACCATAGTTGGGGCAACACCGGCCTCCCGCAATGCCGTCATTGTACTGACCGTATATTCGTACACTGCCTCCTCCAGCTGCTCCGGTCCGTATCCCTGCCATGCCTTCGGCACAATCTGCTTACCCGGATCTGCCCAGAAATCACTGTAGTGATAATCCAGCAAAAATCCCATTCCTGACGCTTTTGCCCGTTTTGCCATACAGATCGTCTTGTCCAGATCATTGGTTCCCGCACCATACGGATTCCCCTGTTCATCATAAGGATCATTCCAGAGACGCAGGCGGACAGAGTTTACTCCGTACCGCTTCAATATATCCAGAAGATCAGCTTCCTCCCCAAAATCATAATATTTTGCCCCACACGCTTCTTCCTCCAAAAGCGTAGAAATATCCATTCCCTTGATCATTTTCATGGTCTTTCCTTCTCCTTTCCATATCACAAATTTGCAACACAGGGGAGCTTGTTCCCCCGCATAAAATTCCAGATAATAAATCACAAAACGGCAGCCCTGTGTCCAAATACAGAGCTGCCGTCTGAGACGATACATTTATATTTAATACATTAGGTATTAAATACTTTCCTTATTGGGAAATCAAATTTCCCCTTTATATTATCCCTGTTTTACTTTTACCACCATCACACCATACGGTTCCAGCTTTACGGTACCATCACAAAGCTTCTGTGTCAGCAGATCTGTTCCATTGATTTCGTCTATCTGCTTTTCCTTTTCTTCCAGATTTAGCAGGAATATATATCGCTCGCCCCCGGCTTCTCTTACATGATATTCTACTCCTTCCGGAAGTTTTGGCAAGTCCAAACCACTCCGGGACACAAGCAACTCCAGAATACGCCGGTTTGCCTGTGATTCCATACGCGCTGCCACATAATATACCGTTCCCGCTCCATAAGAATGCTCTGTCACCGCCGGCATTCCCTGATAAAAGTCCGCATCATACTGTCCCAATATTCGGACATCTTCCTGCACACGAAGAAGCTCTGCATAATCCCGCACCTGAGCTTTGCTTCCATCCCACAATGTTACCTGATTGCGATCCGTCGGATAAAAGGTATCAATTTCTTCACTGATAACACCAAATACATCCTTTAAGCCATCTCCCGGAAATCCTCCGAGATAACAAAGCTGATTCTGATCAACATACCCTGTCACATAGGTTGCCAGAAGCTGTCCGCCTTTTTGGACATATTCTTTCAACCGTACAGTTGTCTCCGGCTTCAGCATATACATCATCGGGGCTACCACAAGCTTATATTCACTAAGCTCCTCTGTCTGCGGAATTATATTCACATTTAATAAACAGCGAATCAAGGGAGAACGGGGGGATTATATCATCAAGTAATTTAAACAATCCTTTTCGCAATTTGATCAATTAACGTCACATCCGCCGGCAGCCATTTCACCGAGTTCAGCTCTTCCCGTTTCAACCACTTTGCGGCTTCGTGTTCCTTCAGAACCAAATCTCCCGAAATAACCTCTGACCAGAAGCAATCCATGGAAAGGCGAAATGCTGGATAATCATGTTCTATCGTGTCGATCAATTCACCTACTTTAATCTCTGTATCAAGCTCCTCCATAATCTCACGTTTCAGCGCCTCCTGCGGAATTTCTCCCTCTTCAATTTTACCGCCAGAAATCCTTTATTTACAGGCTTTCTCCAACTTTCGCACTCAAGTCGACGGTATCCCTTCTCTTAATTAAAATCTATAGCGTGTGATATTCATATTTAGCTATTCTTCAAATAATTTTCAAAACTAAGCTGATGAGGCTCCTTTATCGGATTTTCCGAATCATCACCTTCCATTAATGAAAACAACTTAATCAAATCTTCGGTATCACTCACCTTTATAGCCTTTTTAGTTTTTACCATAAACTCATTACCCGCATATCCACCCATTTCCATACTTGGTGGATAATAGCAACTTAGTCTTCGTTTATATTCGGATGCTGCATCAACTGTATGCATAGTCCCGCTTTTTACATCACATTCTACAACAAATGTTACATCTGATAGGGCCGCTACTATTGCATCTCTCTCAACAAAATATGACCTATTTGCTTTTCCTTCATCTACCGTTGCTTCATGTGCGATCTTATCACATCCTAATGCAAGTCCACTTACAACTACTCTATCTGAAAGTTCTAATATCTTTTTGACTAATCGTTCTTCTACCTTTTGACTCCATTCAGATGGATGCCTTGTTCCAACTACAGCAATATTAGGATTTGTTAGTGCTTTTGCATTTCCTTTAATATACAGGACAATCCTGCTTTTTTCAGCCATTTTCGATAGCTTTTCATTTTTCCGGCCGGCACATAAACCGATGCTTTTCTCGGAATTCCACGAAAAGCATTCTTCCCAATATTCTTTTTCTTGAGATACATACTCTGAATCTTTACCGTTTTTACTTTACGGCAGCCGGCAAACGCGTTCTTGCCGATTCCCGTGACACGATAATGGATTCCTTTGTATTTTACATAATTTGGCACTGTTATTTTTTTGATCTTCTTTGAGTTGCTGCCCATGCAGATGACATCAAAGATGCCCTTTTTCGCATTGACGGCATTGACCCGGTAACAAAGTCCTTTTGCCTTAAATAAAGAACCTTTTAACAGATACGAATACGTTATCTTTGTACCATATTCTGTGTCCTCATTCTCATTGGAACCTTCATAATAAAGATTCTCCTGTTCCGAATTACCGGCACTGCTGCTATTGTCATTGGAACTATTCTTTTCATCTTCCAGCGAATATTTTACGATGCGGGAACGTTCTCCACACCGACGGCAGTGAATGGACTTTTCGCCCTGCGTCGCCTCAGTCGCAGGGGTATCGATTCTGAAATCGGATTCCCAATCATGTCCCAATGACTGCAAATAAGTTTCTGTGAGCAAAATACATTCTTTGCCATCCTCATCTGCATACACCTTGTCACAGTCCCGGCAAATATAATATTCGATATTTCCCGGCTGAGTACATGTCGGTGCCTTTGCTTCAAATTTCTGCATATCGTGTTCATGTTCTGCATCCGTTTCCGGACGAACTGTCGCTCCGGATATTTTTTCAATGTTGTAATAATCCCTCGCATTTTTCGGAGTTAGTATCGTGAAATCTTCGGTTCCAGCTCCTTTCCAAGCGTCCTCTGCTGCCTCTGGTGCTATCTTTGCCTTAAATTTCATTCCTTCCAGGGCGGTACAGCCGGCAAATGCTTTGTTTCCAATATTGGTAATTGTTTTTGGCAATGTCACATAGGTAAGTTCTGTCTGATCAGCAAATGCATTGGCGTCAATAACCGTAACTGTATAAGCCATATCTCCCATCGCAACCTCTGCCGGAATGTTCACTTTACCGGAAATCTTCTCCCCCGGTTTCGCACAAACATGTATCGTCACATTGCCGGAAAGGTCTTCTTCCTTTGTATAACGCACTCCATCTATTTCGATATAAAGAATGTCTCCGCACCTTTCGCACGTTCCTCCGGCATACTGATGTCCCATCGCCGGAATGACTGTCTGTTTCTCCAGCACCTCACCACACTTCGAGCAATGACTTCCCTCTGTCACACCGTCTCTGGTACAAGTAGCTGCAACTGCTTCATCAATGACCACCTCGTGAATATGCGATACTTCTCCTGTTTTCTGAATCGTAAAATCTTTTCGAATCGTACCATGGAAAAGCCCCTTACCGGAAATTACCGCTGTCGCCGTTCCGGCATTGACATTCTTTTCATAGGAAATCGTATAATCAATACCCTGCTCCAGCACCGTGTCTTTTCGGTAAGATACTGTCACTTCCGGCTTACAGGCATTTCCATCATAGATAAAGGCGTCTTTTGACAAGCTGACATCCATATCCGAAATGTCCTGACTTCCTTCGTCACCGACACGCAGCATAAAGGTCTGCTTAATGCGTGGATTGTACTTCGGATATACACTCAATTTCGTGATTCCTTCCGCCAAAATCTCAAAATGGTCATATGGTGTATTATTGCTCGCCTTTTCCGGTGCTGCTGCCACTTCTTCATTTGTGGATTCCATTACCATATCCTGATAATCCGGGTCTCCATCACTCACCTGAATCCAACAGTATAACAGGGATCCTACCGGGTTGCTCGTCGTAAAAACCGTCGAATAACTGGAGATAGAACTTGTGCTGTTTCGCCAATACAATTTCATATTTGTCGGCGGAGTAATACGTATCGTATCGCCGCACACGGAACATTTTCCGGTGCTTTTTCCCTCGAAATCTGCCTCTCCATAAACATAATCATGTGCTTTTTTCGCCACGACTTCTTCTATCGTATTCTGGCAAGTGGCACAATAATATTGTTTTTTTCCTTCTTTCGTACATGTAGATTCCGTATACAATGTCATTTTTCTCGGATGATTACATTTTACTGTGATTTCTTTTTGCGCTACGATCGTGTCCCCGGATTTTGCCGTAATGGTAACCGTTCCATTGGTAATTCCTGTCACCCGACCATCCTGTGTCACCGTCGCCACCGCCGGGTCCGATGAAGTATAGGTAACATCTTCCATTGACCACACATTACGAATTGCATTGTTTCTTCGAAGTTTCACACGCGGCGTCACCGTCGTCGTTCCATTTGTAAAAATCCGGTCATCCCCGTCCAGATACGTTTCCTGTATATAGTCATTTGATACTTCGATCTTCTGCATCACATCTTCCGGTGCTTCCATCATTGTCTCATCCAAATCCGATTTTTCGGAAAACTCTCCTGCCATTGTTGCCGGATACGGAGCAGCCTCTGAATAAAAACCGCCAAAACCAACATAGGTATACTTCGGGTTGATCATACTTGTATAATGACCGGTTTCCTCACTGAAATCCTGTTTTACCCAATATTGTTTTTCACTATACCAAAGCAGAATTCCTTCAATCATATCCTGGATATGATAGTAAGCAAGATCTTCGGAAGAAGAACTTATCCCATTACTGCCAATGGAAAAAGTACCCTTTTCATTCAAACGATCATGTCCGGAATCCATAAACCGGAATGCAATTCCCGCTTCTGCCGCACGGATACGTGCAATATACTCCAGATCACTCGACCATTTCAAGGGAACATAATCCGATGGCTGAAGATATCTGCCGGAATTTCTCGGATCTCGTATATTTCCTGCTTCACATGCTTCTTTTCGAATTTCATTGATCTTAGCAAGTGCTTCCTTCGCCTGTGCAAAATAGGATCCATATACACCAACCAGTGTACATCCTTCCGATGCCTCTGTCACATTTGTTTCCAATACTGTCTGTGTTTTCGCTCCTGCCACATTCGCCGGTACAATAAGCGAAAATGCCAGCAATCCGGCAAGAATCCTCTTCTTAATTGTTTTCTTTTTCATTTTCATCACTCCATTCATAGGTACTAGTTCTGTTCCTTGTCTCCCAGCACCTGCATGATGTCTTCTAAAAACTCTGTCTGGTCACGCCATCTTTGAATGTCTCTGGCAACTACAAAGGCAATTCCAAAAACTATTGCGAGAATGGCAAATAGAATTACTCCCACTGCACATACCACACAAAAAATCAAAACCTTGAAAAGTGCGGCGCGGTAAATGCCAATCAAAAAACCGGCAACGCCCCCCACGGCACATCATACATATTTTAAATTTTTATACGATTTAATCTTATTTAAAGTATCTTGATTCATAGGCACTTCCTTTATTCCCACGTCTTCCACACATCCGGCTGATATCCCAGTGTCGCCTGTCGGCCATTGCGAACGATCGGAATTTTTAAAATCTGCGGATTTTCAAGTATCTTATCCAATTGATCCTCTTCCGCAATATACGTCACCAATGCAAGCGCATCCCGGTCGTTACATTCTTTGTTTATCATACCTTCCAATCCGCCATTGACGGCTGCCACCGATCGGAATTCGCCTTTGCTTAGTGTCTTTTCCCGCAGATCAATGTGTTGAAACCGGATTCCCCGTTCCTTGAAAAAACGCTGTGCTTTTTTTGTGTCGTTGTCTTTTTTACTGCCAAAGATTTGGATGTTCATACCTGCCTCCTATATCGGATTATGTCACGATAACAATAACTGTCTTCGTTATTCCATAACACTTTACTTTTATTTTTGTCTGCCCCTTCTTCATGCCTTTTAGCATTCCCTTTTTGGTAACTGCTGCAATCTTTTTATTCGCGGAAGCAAACACAACTTTCGTTGATGGGCAGACTTTAACAATAATACGAGCCTTTTTTCCTTTTTTGACCTTTATCATCTTTTTCGCCACTTGAAATGTTGGTTTCTTTACAACAATCCTGCACGTGCTCTGATAACCATCTGCACTCGCAGTAATCAAAGCAGTTCCTGCTTTTTTTGCTGTTACCCGGCCATTTTCATCTACAGCTGCCACTTTTTCATTGTCAGATGTATATTTCACTACACTTTCTGTATCAGCACTAAGCTGTATGATTTTTTTCCCTTTTGTATACAATGTGACAGATGTCTTGTTCAATGTAAATGCCCGCGGTTCACTAGTTGGCGGCAATGGTGTTTCCGTTGGTAGCGTTGGAAGTATTACAGGTGTGGCATCGGGTGTTGAGCTTGGTACTTCTGTCGCAGCCGGAGTTGGAACCGTCGGCGTCGGCACCTGCGTTGGTGTTGTTGTCGGCGCTACGGTTGGCGTTGGCGTCGGCACCTGCGTCGGCGCTGTTGTTGGCGCTACGGTTGGCGTTGGCACCTGCGTTGGCGCTGTCGTTGGCGCTACGGTTGGCGTTGGCACCTGCGTTGGCGCTGTTGTTGGCGCTACGGTTGGCGTTGGCGTCATGGTTGGGGTTACTGTCGGAATCGGCTGTTCTTCACCCACCAAAAGCACTCGCGATATACTCTTGCCGGTTTTCGAATGGGTCAGCGTCAATGTCAGTTCACCCTTACAGTTCTCCCAGTCGTATATACATACCATCACCTGATTATATTGGCTTTGCCCCTCGTTAATACACTCCTCATCCCAACTGCAGAAAGCCGCTTCCTCTAAATCAACCGCTTCCCCGTTTTCCTTCGTCAATGCCAAATCGTAATCATAAAAAAGTTCCTCAAACGTTGGCTTATAAACCGTACCATCTGCCTTTTTAAATTCAACCGGATAATAATATTCTTTTCCCTGCTGACTGATCACAGATTTTTTATCTGCATCTCCAATCCAATAAAAGTCATCTGCGTCCTCATTTTCCAGTTTTCCAACAATCCAGGAATATATTTCTTCGGTTTTCTTTTTATTTAATTGAAAATTTGTATACTGCGTGCCCTCAATTGTAAAATTCCCACTCGAAGAGGCCTTTGCCTGTATGTAACAATGATTCTCCACAAATCTCGCCATATATTCTGAGCCATTTACGTTTAATTTTGTTAGACCATAGACTTCTCCTTTTATCTCAAGTGTAGTATCATTTCCAACCAAAACGGAGCCACATGTTTGATCCTCGCCGGCTACCGTTACACCGGTAAAATTGTTTGCAACACTCGGATTCGTTGACATTTGTCTGAGATCAAGCACCGCATTTTTCTCGCAAAAGACGTTATTTACGTTAAAATCCGCCTCCTTAGGAAGCGTGATCCGCGACTTTTCTGCCATCGTGAGATTATTGATACCGGAAAATGACAGGGTATCAATATGAGCCCCCGCTTTCACATTAACATTCAACTCACCTATCAGATCCGTCTTGTCAAAATCCGTTACATTACTATCCTTTCCCAGTGTAACATTTACATTTCCTGTCAATGTATGACCATCGGCACCCGCTGCATGAATCTCCGTGTCTACCAATTTGGAATCCAGTTCTATATCCACTTTGTCTTGTTCGGAATCGCGATAATAATCTCCTGCATAAATTGCAGCTATCTTAGTCTGGGATATGGGATTGACCACTTTAATCGTTGTGTGGCTTCCCATCTTTCCTTCCTCTCCCTGGTACGCGCCACCGCTGATCAATGGCCTCACATCGTCCTGCAATGTACTGGTTCCTACTCTCGTATCTACCGCATCCAACACCAGCGTATGTCCCGCCGCATAAATTGTTGTCCCACGTGCATTTCCTGCCTGCGGCACCATATGCAGCCACATATCACGAAACGTAACGTCCGCTCCCAGCTGAATCATACTGCGTATTTTCAAACCTGCTGACGTATCTGAACCAACAATCGTGATATCTTTATCAATAAATAATGGTTTCGGAGATTCGTCTTCGTACGTCTCGTATTTGGTGTAGGAGACTTCACCCATAAGTACAAGTGTCTGTCCCGTCTGAATCTGCTTCAAGGCCGTACGTATATTTTGATACGGTCTTTGGGCGGTTCCGTCACCTTCCGTAAGACTGCCTTCTCCATTTTCCACATAAACCTTAACTTCATCTGCTGCATCCGCCGCCTTAATGCCCATTGGAGCAGCTTGGTTCATAATTAACATTAAAATCAAAAATAATACACTTAATTTTTTTCTCATATCACATTTCCTTTTCTAGAGTTATAAATTTACTTTGCTTCAATGTATCAATCAACAGCACATCCGCAGGCAGCCAATCAACAGAATCCAATTCTTCTCTTGTCAGCCATCTTGCCGCCTCATGCTCTTTCAACACCAAGTTCCCTGACTCAATTTCTGCCAAAAAACAATCCATCGACAAATGGAACGTAGGATAATCATATTCTATCGTATCAATAAGACTTCCCACCTTGATTTTGGTATCAAGTTCTTCCTGTATTTCTCGTTTGAGTGCCTCTTGCGGCGTTTCTCCCGGCTCAATTTTTCCACCGGGGAATTCCCAGCCTCCTTTAAATTCTCCATATCCTCTCTGAGTCGCAAAAATGATTGGTTGTCCCTGTTTATTTTCAGCCTTGATAACGGCCGCTACTACTCTTATTATTTTCATCTAATTCACCTTACCTTTCCGAAAAATGAGTTAGTATTGAACTACTACCATTAACTTCTACTCATTTATAATATATTCATATAAATCTTCACGAACCGGAACATCGAGAAGCCACTCAATCTCTACTGCCGTTTTACTTGTATTTGGCATAACAAATTCCTTGACATTCCCGCTGGCATGCATATAGCCCAGATAATAAAATTCCTTGGAAATCTTATCATCCTTATTTTTACGAACAAACAAATGAACCTGTATCCCTCTTTCCTCAGCATGAAGAAAATTCTGAACATCTTCCGACTGAATACTTCTACCTGATTTTGATATTGCAATCAAACGATTGCTGCTGATAAAATGATCCTCGTATTTTGTAGTATCGCTGATATCCTCCGATTTATCGTAATTGATAAATACCGGAAATGTGTTTGTCTTTTTGTCAAACTTATATCCACCAATATTTAACGGAACTTCATTCGTTTCCCAGTTCAGCAATCGACATACATCCTCATATGTATATTTCTGATATAGGACAAAATCTGTTTCTCGATATGTATGGGAAAAGTCACGTTCATATCGGCTAATCCCAAAATCAATCAGCTCCTTCAAAATACCATAAAACTCTTTGTTCGCAAGCATTACTTCAAAAGACTTCGACACATGATAATCTGTCCCTTTTTGATCGTCCTTTTCAAGCAAAATACAATCAGAGTATGTCTTTTTACTTGCACCGGCAGGAAATTGATTTGTCATAATATTTACAATATTATCTTTCTGTTCCTGGCTTATCTGCAAGCCATAATTCTTATGCAATTCTTTCTGTAGTCCAGAAAACAGCGAAAATTCATGTGCATATCCAAGCATTCGATCCAAAAGTTTTAATTCCTGAATTCTCTTTCCATTGGCAAGTTTTTTTGATACAAATTCAATAACCTTTTCCTCTTCCGGCGATAATCTCTCAGTATAGTCCTTCTCATATTTTTCCAAAAATTTATAGTAGCTTCCCAGGCTATTATTATCAAAAATCCGAAGAACATCCATTTCCCCATAATCGTCAAAATCCTTTAATTTCGGAATTCTTCCCAGCTTATTTTTAAGATTTGTGTAATTCTCCTTAATCAATTTTATATCACTAAAGTTCGCTCCATCCACTGCTGCAAAAATACGCTTTCTGCTAATCTCATCAAAATGAATCGTACTTGCTCCCGGAATCACTCTTCCGCCTTCCAATAAGTATCTGCGAATATTGTCTTTGTTGTAGCTACGATCACCGGATAATGCGATTGGAATCATAAAGTTATTCTTATAATTTCCAATGAAATCGAGAATCACAACATATTCCTTCTGTGGTGCCTTTCTAAGGCCACGCCCTAATTGTTGAATAAAAACAATTGGAGACTGTGTCGGCCGAAGCATAATCACCTGATTCACCTCTACAATATCCGTGCCTTCAGAGAAGATATCAACTGTTATGATATAGTCCAAATAATCCTCATTTCCCGATTGTACATCCATTGTTAAGCGATCAATCGCTTCCAACCTTGTTTTCTCTGGATCATCGCCACTTAATGCAATCGTTTTCCATCCGTGCTCATTAAATTTTGCAGATAATTCTCTTGCCTCTTCTATTCTGCTGCAAAAAATCAACCCCTTCACACGATCCCCGGAATATCCATAATATTCAGACTGTTTCATTACATACTTCACACGCTCATCACTTGTTAAATATCGAAAATGCTCCAGCTGTTCTTCCTTTGATTTTCCCTGATCGGAAACCATTGCCAAATCCGTAATACCAAAATAATGAAAGGGGCACAACAAATCTTCATCCATCGCCTGTTGCAACCGGATCTCATATGCAATATTATAATCGAATACTTCGTATATATTTCGTCCTTCTATATTGTCATCCCTTTTATCAGGAGTTGCTGTCATTCCAAGAGTAAATTTCGGCGTAAAATAATCCATGACTTTTTTATAACTGCCAGCACTTGTATGGTGTGCTTCGTCATAAATACATGCATCAAAATAATTCCTCGAAAATTTATCTAAATGCTCCTGCCTGCTCAATGTCTGTACCGTTGCAAACACAAAATCAGCATTATAATCGTGCTCTGTTCCCGACACCAATCCCATTCGAATATTATTTCCAAACACCGTTTCAAAAGAGGTCTTTGCCTGCTTTGCAATCTGATTCCTATGTACCAAAAACAGGACACGTTGGAATCCCAATTCACGCATAGCAAAAGCAGAGGCATATGTCTTTCCAGTACCTGTTGCTGAGATTAACAATGCCTTGTCCACACTTTTATTTCTAAGCTCCAGTAAATTATAAATAAATGCTCTTTGCATCGAATTCGGTTGTAAGGTATATGACTCAATAGAAGGAATTTTCTGATTTTTTGCAATTTTCTTTTGCTCTGCAACCATTTTATCAAACAGTTGCTTTTCTTTATATTTTCTTCGATAATCCTGAATAAATTCATCATAAGTTTTCGTCAATTCCACTGAATTCCACAACTTATCAAACTCATCCAAAATAGAAACCAGCATTTCACCTTTGTCCGTAGACACAAGCTTTGTATTCCACTCCATATTGCGCGTCAACGCATCCTGCGTCAGATTAGAGCTACCAATAATAAAACGATATTCTTCCTTATTCTGAAAAATATATCCCTTCGTATGAAATCCATTTCCTGCCCGTTCCGTCTGATACATGCGCAATTCCACGTTGGAAAGCCCTGCCAATGTATCCAACGCCACCGGATCACTAAACGTAAGATAATCCGTTGTCAAAATTCGCCCCGGAATTCCTCTCCTCTCCAGCTCCTTCAAAGTCTGCAACAAAGGCGTAATGCCTCCTCTGGTAATAAAAGCAACACTGATCGTAAAACTATCGCATTTGCACAGCTCGTCCTCAATGGCAGAAAATACCTTCTGCCCATCCTTATTATTGTTGTATATAAATTGTGGCCGATAGGCCAGATTGGAATTTGTGTTGCTGTTAATGAATGCTGTGTTAAAACCGGATTGGAATTGCAGTATTTTATCGTTGGTCATAGTGGTTCCTTTCGTGAGGGGGATTTGGAAAGTTTTTGTTTTTATTATAAATCAAGAGATATCCGTTTACAAGATCAAGGCTGTCGCTTTGTCTATCCCGCTCATCATAATTTTTTTGACACCGTCTCTTCCATCCCCTCCTTCACCAGCCGATAAATCTCCACCCCATCCTTCCTTCCAAACCGATGCAATGCTCCCGTATATATTTCTCTCCTGCTCCTTTCCCCCTTATCTATAATAAATTTTATAATCTCCTCCGTCTTTTCTTCGTGTTGTGTTCCCATCAAAACACCTTGAATGTTTTTCCTGACCTGCTCCTGCTCTGCAATCTTTGCGCTTTCCTCCGCAAGATCCAGCGAAGTCATTCTTTTTGTCAGGAGCCTTCGCCGCGTACTATCCTCCGGGTTTGAAAAAAGCGTAAGAGCAGTCTCAATATTTGATGCTTTTACAATCTGTGGCTTTTGCGCCTCACTGTCTCTTCCAAAGAAATCTATAACCGCCTGAAATCCTTTATCATTACTGATAATTGCAATCTGTTTTTCGCCTCTTTCGCTGATGACTCCGCACTCGGCCGCAATTTTCTTATATTCCATTTATCTTGTCCAATAATGGTTACTCTACTATTTTATATGTATTTAGTCCTCTATTGTTGGCAATATCTACTTAAAGTATTTTTTCAATTTGTCACCCACCATCTTCAGCAATTGATAGACATTTTTTTCATCTTTATTTTTTAAAATGTTTCTTTCATAAAATTCATTTGCAGCATTTATCAACTCATTATCCAACCATTCCTTAACATAATCGGCCTTCCAAACAGACCTTTCCTTTAAGCTATTAAACAACTCCAACATTAGAAATCCTGATTTTTTAAAATTATAATCTAACTCCCAATACAGGTTTAGTTTTCGATTAAAGTTGTCTATTGGTTCAACTGTTAATATTGCTGCAATTTTACGATCTGCCTTTCCTTCTACTTTAGGCATAATATACAGTCTATTTTCAGTCACCACGTTAAAAATATTCCACTTATCGTCCATTTCGTTTATCCATTTATGTTTTCGGGCAAAATAAAGTATCTTTTTCCAACAATCTTGATCTATTACCTTTAACAAATATTTATCTCCCATCCTTTCAAGACCAGCGGTTCCAAGGATCTCATTCAATTCATTCATTCTAATCAGATACTCTTTTTTCAATTCAAAAAACAACCGATAAACATGATATGCTGTGTATCTATTCAAAATTATATATTCATTTTTAAATTTCATCGTAAGCGCCTCTTCTTCATTATCTGTCCAAATAAAGTGCTCCTTTTCAAAATCATCTCTTTCCAAAAAATAGCTCTTTAACAATGTGGCCTCATCAAATGTTATACAAAAACCAGATATATTATGATTCCGAAATTCCAACTCCGCGGACAATAAATCCCCATAGCCCCTTGGAACAAATGCTGACAACAAAACATCACCATACCCCTTTATCCAATTACTTACATAATTTTTAGAGCAATCTAAATTGAAGTAATTTGTTTTTTGAACAATACTTGAATAATTCAAACGCCCGGAGTCATATAACATACTTATGTCTTCATAAATCTTAACAACAATATTTTTATCTGTTCGGCTTTTCTTTTCTATCTCTTTTATTAATTTCGAAAAGTCTATCATATTATTTTTATAAGAAAAAATTTTCCCATTATGTAAATTCATATCTTCATTTTGAAATAATTTTTCATCGACTCTCCTTAAAAATAATATATTTAGTTTATTAATCTTTTCAGATATTTCTGTATGGCGCTCAAAAACCTCTATAGTATGTTTAATTTTTTCCTTCGTACATTGTGTCGTTACCTGGTATGCAATTTTATTATCATAATCAATTAAATCTACCGCTGGGACAGTTCCACTTATTTCTATTGAAGTAGCTGTAAGATTTAATTCATACAATCTATTTAATATATGTCCAAATACTTCTTCACATATTATATTTATATCCGTTAAATTGTGTCTGTTATTTTCCGTAATTTTCTGGGCTATTTCCGTCAGGCATTTTTCTAATTGCCGCAAATCGATGTCTGAATCATCCATGCTTTTATACATAATTTATTTTTAATTGATCCTTTCTCTTTATTCTCAAACATTTCTATTTTGTTTTTTATCAAGAATATAAAATTTCATATATCTTTCAGGAGCGGCCACCCACTTTTCTTCTACATCATCATTTCTGTGAACAACAGCAATGATCCGGCCCGTAAACCGATCAACAGGCTTATCTACACCTAAAATATAGACATCTTGTTCTTCTCCATCCGGTGCTATAATTCCCTCGATATAACCATAATTGATCGGATAATATATATCCTTATGTTTTGGGTGATAACTCCCCAAAGGCCTGTCAACAGTGACTGTTACAGTTCTTCCTATCACGGAATTATATTTCTCTGCCTCAGAGCTATCCTATTTGTTCTGGCCATCCCTTATAAACGGCTCTTTGATTTCTTTCTGTAACAACTCCCCATAGGCATCCGTTTTACGGAAGGTATTGCCCTGCATTTCCCTGCTCCGGTATTTCCGGATTGCTTCCATATCAAACTCCGCGTAAAAAATGCCTTCGGTTTTATCGTCAGCCAGCAAAACCGTATTGTCAACACATTTTCCGTTTCTGTCCCAGCAGATCGGGCTATAGGCACAGGAACAACCGGCGTTTTCTCCATTGGGATTTGCCATAGCAACAGCAACCATATTTTCATACGCTCTTGTGGACAGCGCTCGGATTCTTGGCTGCATGGAACCACAGTCATTTGGAACAAGTATGACTTCGGCTCCTTTTAGCATCAGAATTCTGGCACTTTCCGGATATTCCCTGTCATAACAGATCATAATTCCTAACTGTATACCATCGAAATCACATACCTTAAACTCTTTTCCTGATTCAACCGTTCTTTCATCTGCAAAATCACATGTATGTACCTTAGAATATTTCATTAAAATCCTGCCGGATTTATCAATGACAAAAGCAGAATTCTGCGGATACATATTTCCTTTGGTAAATGCAGTCATCACCACACCAATTTGATATTTTTTTGCAGCGTCACATATCATCGCAATCCGTTCGTCATCATCAGCAATACTTTTTTCGTAGGTCATAGGCAGATCGTATCCTGTAATAAAACATTCCGGAAGCAAAAGAATATCTGCATTATTTTCGGAAGCTTCCTTCATTGCTGTAATAATGCTTTGAATATTTTTGTCTATTTGTGCGTTTGTGGAACGTTTCTGTAAAAGTGCAACTTTAAACATTTATTTTTACCTTTCTTTTTGTGCTGAATGTTCCATATGCGTTTTCTAGATTGCCGGCCTGCGTCTGATAAGACTGATACGCACGAATTCGGATATAATATTTTTTTGTTGACTTTAATCCGTATATTTGTTATCCCGAAATGCCAGCAAAGTCGACTTATTATACATAATACAAATCTATTTACATTTTATTCAAGTCCAGACAATAACTTACCAAAACAATTATGTATTTCTATTTTTTGTATAGTAAAATATATCCTTAAAAGAAGAAACTAAATCTATGCTATCGGTTATTCTATTTGATTTTTTTCTTGCCATTCTTCTACATTCTCCAGATATAATAAAGAAAACATATGCAAATTTCTTACAGATTGTTTTACTTATCTCCGCAATAAGAGCAGAAGTCAAAACCGGTATAACATATGGTCTAAATATCATAACCGCTTGCAATACGCCATTCATAATTGCTTTTTTTATTATTTCTTCCCAATTTATCATATCGTTTTCCCTTTTCTAACTCTTAAATCCTGTTATTTCATAAAAAATAGTTGTCCTGCTTTCAAAAACACTTTCTTTAAATATACACACTAATATTATAAATCGCACCACTAACAGCTAAAACCAATCTAACTGTTTATTATTATAAAATCTGACTTCCATTAATTGATCTGTAAAAAAAGATTTCTTCCTATATGAATTATTAAAAATTTTAATTTTATAAAATTCAAACGGAATACGATTCGTATTAATCAATGCTAAATCTGTATAATTGTTATATATATTTACATTTTTTAAAACTAATACATCAGAACTATAAATCAAATCCAACGAACGACTTATACAGTCATGTATATTAGTATCTACTACTTCTACCTCGCTATCCTCAGACCATATTGCCCCCTTAGTACATTGTCGTATTTCAGAGTTTACAAAACTATATTCACAGTTACTTGTATATATCCCCACTGCACCCGGTCCACATATCTCAACATTTTCAATAATAATTC
>OIWV01000436.1_pt1 | contig 40971 bp, 31 predicted proteins | sample 1587751 | NCBI WGS metagenome assembly OIWV01 (sample SAMEA3888913, study PRJEB22519) | human gut metagenome | biome: human gut; feature: human-associated habitat; material: faeces | place: Denmark | collected 2010
TCCGTCAGGCACGCAAGGAACGCGACGAAGCCGAAACGATCCACAAGACCGCAGACAAGGCGCACTGACGTCTCCTCCAAGAAGGTCATCCTCTAAGCAGGATGGCTTTCTTTTTTTTGCAAGAAGCGCCTGCTTTTCTATTCTCAGGGTCCTGTACTATACTTGTAGTAGATGTTTCGACCACTAGAAAGAAGGTATCTATATGGAACTTGACCGCAACGCCCTCCACGAGAGCCGCAAGGCCGTCGCCCAAGGGATTGCCGAGAACCTCACGCGCTACGGCGACCTCGGGAACCCGGTAATCGGATACGGCACGCATGGCACAGTCAGCCATATCGTTCGGATGGGCAACGCCAACTACCTCCGCTACCTTGCCTATGCCGCCAAGCAGGGAGACATCGGCAGCCAGCACTTCCTCTCGGAACGCGATATGAAACGAGAAGGGCTTTCCGTAAGCCCTGGTATCGAGCCACTTGTCATCGAGCGCTGGACGGTCGACGCAAAGAAGCAGTACCATGCCTTTCCCCTTGCGCTCTATCCAGTCAGCCACATGGAAGGACCAGAAAGTGCCCTTGCTCCATACTACAGCCACGAGTATCTCTCTAAGTGGAATCCAGTCCCCAAGGACGTCCTCGCCAAGCTCCTTGAAGAAGCCGGCGTTCTCGAGGAAGGAAAGAGAGAGGATACCGAGGCACTCTATCACGCTACCCGTGCTTACGCCGAGAAACGCTTCCCCAAGGACACAATCCAGCAGGCATGCCTTGTCCACCTGCTCGCAAATGAAGCGTCGCTTTTCCCAGATTACCAGCGTGAGCCGCTTCTCGACGCAGCAGGCATCCAGAAGATTCAGCACGACCCAGATTCCCTGTTCACCGCTTTCTCCTATGCGAGCAAAGAAATGCAAGGAATCCGCGAGGAGCTCCGCTTTGCGGAGCGTCGGCTCGAACAGGAGCAGGCCGCTGAGCGTGCCCGCCTTGATGAAGCCTATAAGGGAAAGCCGTTCGAAAGCCTTTGCGTCACCTATTTCTACTCCGAATGTCCCAAAGACTTCACCGACAGGGAAGGGAACCCCATCCCGTTCAACCAGACTTACGGCACCGAGCTCCGTGGCGAAGATGCCTATCGATTCCTTATGCAGGTGAACCTTGCCGATAAGAAGTACTTCCGGCAGGCCGGCTACCATGAGACTGAATTTGCCGTCTCTTACAAGGACGCCAGCTTAGGCGGGCACACCTATGATCTCGGCTTTCTGGATTTTGGAAACAAGAAGACTGTCGCCGAGGCAATGGAACGGGCCACAATGAAGACCATCCGACCCTTCCTCCAAGATGAAGAGCGTCTCATGGGGCACCTCGAGAACATCCAGAAGTACGGAAGTGCAGAAGTAAAAAAGCTGCCCCAGTACCAGTCCAAAGAAGCCTATCAGGAATACTTCAAGACAATCTTGGACGTCTGGAGCACCTTCAAGAAAGAGGAGAAGGCCTATCTGCAGGATCATTCAGAATACGACAAGATCAACAAAGAAGATGCGCATCCCTATATCGCCATCTGCAAGGAAGCGGACCTTACGAAGATGCAGGAGCGTGGCATCGTCTCTGAAGTGCTCCCCAAAGGCGCACTCCACGATTTCATCACCTTCACCCCAGGGCCAAGCGAAACACAGGCTGCCCTCTACGCCGCCGCAGGCGGGGAGGAAGCCGAGCTCGCGAAAGCCAGGAACGCGTCTGGTCTCTGCTATGCCGAGCAGGAAACACTTGCCGAAGGTCTTGTCGCCTTCGTAACCCCCGTTCGCCCTGATAATGCTCGAGCATGGCTAGAATTCCATCTCGTTGACGGTGAGTTTCCCAAAAAAGTTCTCTATGCCATCCCGAAAGAGACCGTCAAGGAACTCCAGTCGCTCCAATCCATCCGTCTCGAGTGCACGAGCTACATCCCTGCGCAGGAACTGGCCACCGACGCCAAGGTAGAAGTCCTGCAGGGCATCAAGGCCATCCAGGCGTTCCGCATCCACGTCCGTCACGATGATGAAGCTATGGAAGACGCGATTGTAGCTCACACGTACCTTCCCGGCAAGGCCGCCAAGAAAGAGCTTGCCCTCTTCTTAGGGGACAAGCCCATCTTCCAGCTTACCTACCAGGAAGGGAGAGGGAAACTTGCAACGGCTGCACCGCAGTACATCCCGCCAGACCTTTCAGAGTCTTACCAGCAGGCCGTTGAGACGCTCACGCAGTACGTCAAGGATAGGCCCTGTATCCAGAATTATAGCGACTATACAAACGCCAGCCAGAAAGACGCTCTTAATCACTTCCCAACCGTTGAGGAAAGCCAGCAGAACTTCCCGAAGCTCCGGGAATACCAGTACAAGATTCGAGGCGACAAGCCCGAGAAGACACCACGCATCACGGACGCATGGCGCACGGCAGCCACAGCCTACTACACGACGTATCCGCTTGCCGACCCAGCAATCGACACGCCAAAGAAAGCCATCCTTGCTACCATCTCCGAGATGGCCAAAGACGGCTACACTGAAGCGAGGATCAAGTCCGTGCTCACGAACCTCGATAACAAGTACCGCGAAGAAGCCGCCGTTTCCCTCCTGAAATCCCCGGAAGGCAAGAAGGCCATCCGTCAGGCACGCAAGGAACGCGACGAAGCCGAAACGATCCACAAGACCGCAGATAAGGCGCACTGACGTCTCCTCCCAGAAGGTCATCCTCTAAGCAGGATGGCTTTCTTTTTTGGCAAGAAGCACCTGCTTTTTACGGTCCAGAATCCATTACCATGATTGCAGTAAGCGATACGACAAAAAGAAAGAAGGCATCATCATGGAATTCGATTTCAAGACCCTCCGCGAGAGCCGCAAGGCCGTCGCCCAGAAAATTGCCGAGAATCTCCTGCTCTATGGCGATCTCGAAGCTCCTAACAGCGGCTATGGCTCGCACGGCACGCAGGACCACATCGTCGCGATGGGCAGCGCCAACTATCTCCGCTACCTTGCCTATATCCAAAATGAACCCAATGGCAGCCAACACTTCCTCACAGAACCAGAGGCCGCAAAAGAAGGACTCGCCATAAAGCGTGGCACTGAGCCACTCATCCTCGAGCGCTGGACGGTAGACGCCGCGAAAGAGTACCACGCCTTCGACCTCCCAGTCTATCCCGTCCACCATATGGAAGGAGAGCACAAGGCCCTTACCGCCTACATGAGACGGGACCTCCTACGGCAGCATCAGCCATCCCGCGCAGCGCTTGCCAAGTTCTTCGAGAACGCTGGCGTACTTCAAAAAGACGCGCCACAGGACACCGAGACGCTCTACCATGCTGCCCGTGCTTATGCCAAGCAGAAGTTCCCAGAGATCTCGACGAATCAGGCATGCTTTGTCCATCTCCTCATGAAGCAGAACGGAATCCAGCCAGACTATTCACATGAGCCGCTCTTGACGGCAGAGGAGGTAAAGCGCTACATCCAGGAAGCACCAGACCTTATCTTCTCGTCCATCTCCCGCGCCAGCAACGAAGCAAAAAAGGTCCAACAGGAACTCCGCTTCATAGAGCGCCAGCTCAAGAAAGACAAGAATGCCGACACGCATCCTTATGTTGCCATCTGCAAGGAATCTGACCTTGCCGAGATGCAGAAGCGTGGCCTCTTAATCGAGACGCTCCCGAAAGACACGCTCCACGACTTCGTGACCTTTAGCCCGGGGCAGTGGGAGACCAATGAGGTTCTCCGCGCAATCGACAGTCAGGATCCCGAGACAATTGACACGGCCAAGGAAGACCCCTACATCTGCCTTGGCCAGCAGCAGGAGCTTGCCGAAGGCCTTGTCGCTTTCACGACCAAGGCCAGCCCAGACGACGACCGCTGGCTGGATATCGACCGCGCCGAGGAAAACGGATTCCCAAAGCGTGTCCTCTATACCATGTCGAAAGAAGATGTCTCGCGCATCAAAGACCTGTCGGCAATCACCCTGCAGGATAAGTCCTACGCCATCTCAGACTCTCTGGAAGTCGAGAACAGCAGCCTGACCCTCCGCGGGCTCAAGGCCATCCAGTGGTTCCGCAGCAACGTCGTCCAAGACGATACCGCCTATAAAGAGGCACTCGAGAAGCGCATGTATCTTCCTGGCATGGCTCCCAAACGTGAGCTGGTTCTCTCTTGTGAAGGAAAGCCCATCTTCTCCATGCGCTACCAGGAAGGCAGGGGAGACCTTGCCAAAGCCGTCCCGCATTACCTCCCGGAAACCCTGCCTGAGAAGTACCAGAAAGCCTGTGAGACCGTCAAGCGGTACCGTATGGCCGTGCACCAGCGCCGTTGGCCAGACGAGCAGACTCAGGCCAGCACCCTCGAGAATCCAGCTCCTTTCCCGACGATTGAAGAGAGCCGTGAAACTCTCGCTAAAGACCTTGAGCATTATGCCCGTGAATCCAAGGCCGAAGAGCCTAGAGCCACCGCCAAGTTCTACACGCTGTATCCCTTTGCCGACCCAGCCGTCGACACCCCGAAGAAGGCCATCCTCGGCGCAATCTCTGAAATGGCCAAGGATGGCTGCACGATAGCGCGGATCGAGTCCGTCCTCACGCACATCAGCACCAAGCGCACCCCAGAAGCCCTTGAGATCCTGGAATCCCCGGAAGGCAAACAGGCCATCCGCAAGGCACGCAAAGTGCTTCATCTGGTCCAAGATAGCAAAGGGAAGAGTGCATCCCGCTGACCTTGACAAAACTAGTAGGATTGGATAGAATAAAGAATAATCAAACATCTGCCCAAAGCAGCTTACGAGCATCCCGCATGACCTGTCACATAGGCAGCTTAGGAATCTGAATCATGAGGGAGTAAGCTGCCATGCAGGCAGTTTCAAAGAAGTGGACAGGATGGCCTGCCCGCTTCTTTTTGTGCGCAAAACTGACGCATCATTGCATTAGTTCTGCATCACTCGTGCATCTTATCTGCTTCCTGTCTGCATCCCGTAAGATGCATGATGTCTTGCAACATCTGCCAGCTTTCGCAAGACAAGAATCTGTTATGCTCATATCATTGGTACACATAATCTAGATGGGAGGTATCCGTATGAAACAGTCCATCGGTATCCTAGATGCTGAACTCCTCTTCAGCAAGACCCGGCAGCCGAACCTTTCCTGCCTGAAATTGTCTGGCTACTACAAGCAGCAGGGAGCAACCGTTACACTGCTCGAGAAGCCAGCAGACGTCCTGCACTGCAAGACCGTCTTCCTCGCCAAGGTATTCCCAGAGACCGTCGTCCCAAAAGAGCTCCTGTCGCTCCCGCATCTCCGCTATGGAGGAAGTGGCTTCCCTGCAAGCGACGACCCAAGGTATCTTCCTGCACTTCCTGACGCGATTGAGCACACGATGCCCGATTACCACCTCTACGATACCTACATCGGCCACCAGATCGCGCAAGGCGCACGCATCAACGCCTTCAAAGACTACTATGACGCCTCCATTGGCCGCATGACGAAGGATGGAGCCTTCCATGCGCACGTCAAAGAGTTCCTCGACCCGTCCCGCAAGCGCATCTACCTCCTCGACGACAACGTCTTTGCCTACAAGGGTTGGCAAGACGTCTTCTCGGAGCTTGCCGAGACGAAGAAAGCCTTCCAGTTCCGCCAGGGACTCGACATCCGTCTCCTGACCGACGAGAAGGCTGCCGTCCTTGCCAAGGCACGCTACTATGGCTCTTATACGTTCTCCTTTGACCGTCTAGAAGACCGTCAGGCGGTCGCAGACGGCCTTGACCTCCTGCGTCGCTATACCAATGCCTGTGCACGCGTCTTCGTGCCCGTAGGCAGACCCGGGCAGGACGTCCTTGCCACATTCCAGCGCATCCAGCTCCTCATGGAGCATCGGGCGCTGCCGTTCATCCTGCGTGCACCAGAATATGCCACGAGCAAGGAGCGGGGCATGTTCATCAACCTGGGGCGCTGGTGCAACCAGCCGGCCATCTTCAAGAAGAAGACTTTCCGCGAATTCTGCGAGCTCATCGGGCCAGATTCCGCCACTATGCGCTACATGCAAGAGTACGAGCGTGAGCACCCTGAGATCGCCAAGAGGTACTACGACATGCGGTTCGAGACACTCAGCCAAGGCCAGTAAAAAGCAATTTCAGGACGGTTTTCCTGCCGTAATCTGCCGTATCCTAGACGATAGGAACTATAGATTATCCTATCTCAGAAAGGTGTCGAAGACCATGAATACTACTACGCTCTACGGCCGCCTGACGGCCGATCCCGAACTCCAGACGGCTTCCAACGGCAATGAATTCGTCCGCTTCACGCTTGCAGTCGACCGCCGCCTCTCCCGTAAGACGCGCGAGGAACACAAAGACGACCCGAACTTCCAGAAGGCCGACTTCCTGCCGTGCGTTGCCTGGAAAGGCACCGCACATCTTCTCTCCGTCCATTGCAAGAAGGGGAGTCCAATCAACGTGAAGGGGAGACTCGAGAGCAGCACCTATACGAACAAGCAGGGCGAACGCCGCTACAGCGTCGAGGTTCGCGTCGATGAAGTCGACCTTTTGAGCTACGCTAACAGCTCCAAGAATACAGCAAATACGGCACCTGCTAAATCTGCTGAACCGCCTGCTGCGCCAAGCGCACAGGATATCGAAGACGAAGAGATTCCGTTCTGATTTCCGCATCTGGTTGGCATTGAGCGGAAACTCAGTCTATAGCAAAGAAGACAGCCCCAAAAGGCTGTCTTTTTTGCTACTCAAAAAACCATCTCGGCCTAAAATATTTTTGCGTCCAGCCATCTTATGAGTTGCCGCGAAGCCTTACCGTGCAAGCGATTGCGAACTTATTGATACCTGTGAATCTGAAAAGAATTGCCAGCAGGTAGGGGAGCATGCCGAAAAAAACGCCAAGAATCCATAAATCCAAGATTTTCGCTAAAACGGGAGGCTCCCTTCCAGAACCCTAGTAAAATCAAGGGTTCCAGGGCTCGGACTTCCGATAACTTGAAAAAGGCTGTCTACAGGCATCTTGTCCTATATATGAGGGCATTGTTGTCAGATAGTCAAAGATGACTGGCATCTGTAGTAATTTGATAATTTCTATTTGAATCTGAGAGGGTTCGATTTTATCTACGTTCGTAAAAGTCGAAAATATTGATATATACGACTATAGATAATTTTTCTTTGACCGTTTGTCAAATCTTTGCCGGTAATACCTCTAAACGTCTAGATTTTGGTCATTTTGATAATCATAATTTATGTGTATCTCAATATACAATAGCCTTAGTGTATGTCCTGCGGAAACAAACAAAATCGAAACCCGTTTGTATACAGACTTTCCGCTCGATTTTCCGCTCAAACACACAAAATCTGCCCAGATTCATGAGGATACATGAGGTCGCATGAAGTACGCCGACTTCCGCATAATCCCTTGCTACACAAGGCTTCTCGGGTTCTATGAGGACGCATGAGGTCGCGCCAGATACATTAGTTCCGATAAGTATAAATTATCGGAAGTTTTATTTTACCATAAAACGGACCAGATTTCGGACCATCTTGTCATATCCTAATACTAATGGTAATACCGATAATAGCGTTGCAATACCTGAATAATACCAATGAACTGTTAGTATTACCCGTGAGTAATCCTTATGATTATCCTGATATCCTGATAATTATCATAAGGACTGCAGGCTATCGGTTTTCAGATGCAGACAGAATGCAGACAAAAAAGCCCTGCATGATCTCAATTCATGCAGGGCCATATATGGCAGGTACTGTGTATTTTATCTATTTTAGATGTGCTTATTTAGATGTGCTCATATCTGTATCAGCATGGCTGGCCGTCTTTGAACCGGGCCATCATCTCGTTTGTGAGGCTCCAGTCGTCTGGTTGCAGGACGACATCTTCTGGCTTGGCCCAGAATGCGCGGCTGAGCTCTTCGTGATCCATCTGGATCTTGTCGTCACCATCGAGGTCACAATAGAATCCTGCGAGGATGTCGGCGGCGCTGCCCCAGGGTTGGGATTTGTAGTAGCGGATGTTCTTGACCTTGAGGCCGACTTCTTCGGCGACTTCGCGCTGGACGGTCTCTTCGAAGGTCTCGCCAATCTCAGTGAAGCCTGCAATCAGTGCATAGTAGGTCGCATCGTTGTGGCTTGATGCGTAGCGCGTCAGTAGGATCTTGCCGTCGTGCAGGACGCCGACGATGATGGCCGGGTTGATGCGCGGGTAGATGACATGGTTGCACGCGGAACAGCGCAATGCCCTCTCCTTCGTGTCGAGGACGGTCGGATGACCGCAGACGCCACAGAAGCGGTTGGTCCGGTACCAGCCATAGAGATGCAGCGCCGTGTAGAAGGCATAGAAGCTCGGCAGCTTGGCCTCCTTGTTCTGTCGGATGCTCTTGATGGGCTCTAAGTCGAAGCCGTCTGGTATGACGGGCTCAGCATTGCCGAGCAGCAGGAAGAATGCCTTCTTGCCAATCGTGAACAGATAGACGCAGCCCTCTGGGCGGCCGAGCTGGGCAAAAGTTGGGAAAAGCTTGCCCTCGTCCTGGCGCACGAGCACGTTGCGGTCTTTGAAGACGAAGACGACGCTCTCGTCCGTCGGCTCAGCTGACGGCTTATACTGGTTATCGAGTTTTTTTGGTGCAATATCTTGAAGCATGGCATATCCTTTCATGCGGTTCGTGCAGAATCGTCAATAATAATGTGTGTCAGAGCTGGTACCAGCTCCGTCCCTGCTCATCGGCTGGCGTCGTCGGCGCGGAATGGCCGGAGAGCAACAGCGTCTTCGGCGGCAGTGTCAGGATCCGCTCGCGGATGCCCCTCAGAAGGGCCTGTTCATCGCCGCCATACATGTCGGTGCGGCCGTAGCTGCCCTGAAAGATGGAGTCGCCGACGAAAGCAGCTTCGTCCGCCTTGGTGTAGTAGATGACGCCGTCAGCCGTGTGCCCCGGCAGCTCGAGGAGTTCCAGCTGGAAAGCCGGCTTCTCCTTAAGTGCGATGATGGCATGGTCTTCGAGGTAGGTGACGTCACTCAGTACGATGGGCTCGTCGGTCTGGGCCGAGAGATTCCAGACGGGATTCTCGGCATAGAGCCTCCCCTTCTGGCCCATATAGACCGGTATCTTCAGCGTCTCCTGCAGTTCGCTTACGGCACCGATGTGGTCGAAGTGGCCGTGCGTCAAGAGGATGGCCTCGATGGTCAGCCCCTTCTCGCGGATGAGCTCGAGCAGCTTCCCCGCCTGTGCGCCGGGGTCAATGAGAAAGCCGTGTTTCGTCTCGTTGTCGGCATAGATGTAGGCGTTGGTCGGGATGTATTTCGTGACAGTTGCCTGCAAGATCATGCATATCGCCCCTTTCTTGGTCTGGATGGTGGTCATTCCGGAAGGCCGTAGATGGCGTTGAGCATCGCCGTGCCGCTCGCCGTGCGGAAGACTTTCTTGCGGAACGTGGTCAGGGCTTTTGGGGAAAGACCGTCTTCGTAGGCATTGACCAGGAAGTCGGCCTCGAGCAGCAGCTGGTAGTCCGCCCCGTCGACATCCTTATAGGTGTGGTGATGGCCAATCAGGAAGCAGATGCGCTCAATCATGTCTTCAGGGATGCCAGAGACTTTTTCGAGCAGCTCGCGTGCGGGCGCGGGGCCTTCCTTCTCCTGATAGATGCCGGCAGGGCTGCCGTATTTTGCCTCAGCTGCATGGATGCCAATGTCGTGCAGGATGGCGGCGAGCTCGAGCGTCTGCTGGACCGCCGAGGGCATTCCCTCCTGACGGCCGAGCAGAGCGGCATACGTGTAGACCTTGAGGAAATGCTGGATGCGCTTGGCGTCGCCGGCATCAAAGGCGATTATCGCCTGCAGGACTTCATCGCGCTTCTTGGCAAAATCTGCTTCGTTCATGGGTTTCATGGGGATCCTCCTGATCATGGGTAGCTAAGAGATGGTTTATTGTGCAGCCGCAGCCTGCGCTCCTGCTGCAGATGGTGCAAGCTCTGCTTCCTGCTCGAAGCCGTAGTCGAGCAGGGCTGCTGCCTCGCTGAAGCGCGTCTCGTCATCGTCGGAATGCATGACGACGGCGATGATCTCTTTGCCGTCGCGCTTAGCCGCTGCACTGAGGCAGCCGCGGGCCGCGCTCGTCCAGCCGGTCTTGATGCCGGTGCAGCCTTCGTAAGTGTCGAGCAGCTCATTCGTATTGATACAATACGTCGTATGGCCCTGCGGCGCGATGTAGTAAATGTTCTTGGCCTTCGTGCCGACGATGCGGTGGAAGGCATCGTTGTGCATGGCATAGGCGGCAATCTTGGCCATGTCGCGTGCCGTCGAATAATGGTCGGCATCCGGCATTCCGTTCATATTGACGAAATGCGTATGCGTCGCGCCGATTTCCTGCGCTTTTGCGTTCATCATCGCGGCGAACGAGGCCTCATCCCCACCGACTGCCTCTCCGACAGCTGTAGCAGCACCGTTGTCGGAGATCATCATCATCTGCTGCAGGATGTCGGCCATGCGCAGCGTGTAGCCTGGATAGAGGCGCGTGCACTCGACGTCGGCGGCATTCGCGCTGACGGTGACGAGCTGGTCCGGGCTGCTCTTCTCGAGCGCGAGGATGCAGGTCATCATCTTCGTCATGCTGGCCGGGTACTCGCGCTTATCCGCATTTTTCTCGTAGAGCACCTGTCCCGTCGCCTCGTCGATAACGATGGCGGCGTCCGCTGTGATAGAGGGTGCGGCAGCCATGGCCACGGCCGACCAGACGAGCAGCAGCGCGAGGCTCAGCAGGCTCACATAGATTTTCTTGCAAGATTTCAACATAGATAAAGGCTCCAATCCGTCCCTGTTTTACGGCTTTACGGCTTTACAGCAAGCCTGCCGCAAAAGACTCTTCTTCTGCATTATATCCTCATCACTGGGTGGCGTCAAATTCTTGTCCCCTGTGCCTGAAAGAAGTAATTCCTATTTATTTTCTCATTACTTCTTTTAATGTTTATCAAATACTTTCCCTTTCGAACATACATATAATATAATAAAAAAAGGATAAAAGACAAAACGATATTGATTGTATCGAGCTTGTTTGCATTAGATATAGAGATATAGATGAGGGGGATTCATTATGCGCAAGACGAGAAAATCAAGTGATCGCCAAAAGGAGATTTTCCAGTTCATCAAGGCTTTCCTGTTGGAGAAAGGCTACCCACCGTCGGTGCGGGAAATCGGCGAGGCTGTCGGACTCAAGTCGAGCTCGACGGTGCACGGCTACCTTTCACGCCTCGAAGCCAATGGCATGATCAAGCGTGATCCGACGAAGCCGCGGGCCATCGACATTCTCGATGAACGCCCCTGGCGCCAGAATGTGCCGGTGCCGATGCTCATGGGCATCCATAAAGGGGCTGCCCTGTTCAGCGAGAGGAACATCCGAGATGTTTACTCGTTCCCGCAGGACATGCTCGGCACCCACAAGAAGACGTACCTGTTGCACATGCCAGATGATGGCCTGCAGGAGGCGGGCATCGCGGAGGGTGATGTCCTTTTCATCACGCCGCAGGAATTCGCCAATGATTTCGACCTCGTCGTCGCGGAGACAGAGGGCCGCACACTGGTCCGCTACTTCCGTCAGGACGAGGATGGCACTTACCTGCAGCGTACGACTGAGGCGTCCGATGGCGCGGAGCCGTGCAAGAATGCCGTTACGATTGTCGCACGCGTGATCAGTGTCTACCATAGGATTTAAGGATTCAGGATTTTAGTCGCCGTAAAAAGACGCCTGTCCGTGAAGATTGCTCTTCCGGGCAGGCGTCTTTTTATATTTCTTATGGTTCTATGAAGTTACTTGTCTGTATCGAGGTCGAGGACGGCCTGGGCTGCGCCCATGATGCCGATGATTGCGTGCTCGAAGGTCAGGCCACCCTGCAGGTAGACGTTGTAGGGCTCGCGCAGCGGGCCGTCGGCGCTGAACTCAATCGATGCGCCCTGGACGAAGGTACCTGCTGCCATGATGATCTTGTCGGCGTAACCCGGCATGTCCCAAGGCTCCGGCGCGGCGAAGGAGTCGACCGGCGAGTATTTCTGGATGCCGCCGCAGAACGCGATGAGCTTGTCGGCGCTGCCGAGCTCGATGGCCTGGATGATGTCGCCGCGCACTTCCGTCGGCAGCGGCAGCGTCTTGTAGCCGAGCTTGGAGAACATGCCGGCCGCGAAAATCGCGCCCTTGATGGCCTGTGAGACGACGTGTGGCGCGAGGAAAAGACCCTGGAACAGAAGGCGGTTGTTCGAGAGGCTGGCGCCGAGCTCATCGCCCATGCCCGGGGCCGTCAGGCGGTACGAGGCGAGCTCGACGAGGTCGTCTCTGCCGACGATGTAGCCGCCAGTCGGCGCGATGCCGCCGCCGGGGTTCTTGATGAGCGAGCCGGCCATGATGTCGGCACCGGCCTGCGTCGGCTCCTCGTAGTCGACGAATTCGCCGTAGCAGTTGTCGACGAAGCAGATGCAGTCGGGCTTGATGCGGTGGACTTCCGCCGTGATGGCGCGGATGTCCTCGATGGAAAGCGGGCTGCGCATGCTGTAGCCGCGCGAGCGCTGGATCTCGACCATCTTCGTCTTGTCGGTGATGACGTCCTTGATATGGGCCATGTCGACTTTGCCCGCAACCATCGGCAGCTCGTTGTAGAGTACGCCGAATTCCTTGAGGGAGCCCGGGCTCGGGTTGTCGTAGCCGATGACCGTCTGCATCGTGTCGTACGGCTTGCCCGTCAGCGAGACGAGCTCATCACCGGGGCGCAGGATGCCGAAGAGCACGGTCGCCAGGGCGTGCGTGCCCGAGACGAACTGCGTGCGCACGAGCGCGCGCTCCGCGCCGAAGATCTTGGCGTAGAGCTCCTCGAGCTTGCCGCGGCCGATGTCGTCGTAGGCGTAGCCCGTCGTCGTGTTGAAGTGTGCGTCGGAGACGCGGCATTCGCGCATCGCGTCGAGGACCTTCAGCGTATTGGCCTCCGCTACATCTTCGATGTGTGCGAAGAGCGGCTCAGATTCCTTGAGGACCTCGCGTTTGAGATCGGTGATTTTCTTGGAGAATGACATGGAAATACTTACCTCACAGTCTATTTTATTGTTAGAATTATTTTTTGTGGATTTCATACGGCTCGAAGCGCGCTCGCTTCGATGCGGGCAGGCTGACCTTGACGCGCGTGCCCGTCTCGCAGTAGTCGGTCTCGCGGACGGCATGAAGCTCATGCAGTTCCGTCAGCAGACGGCCCTGCGCAAATGGAATCAGCAGCTCCATCTGGACCTGCTGCTCCATAAAGAAGTGCTCGATGAGCTGCTGGAGCTCAAGGAGATTGGCCCCCGTCCGGGCGGAGACGCAGATGCCCTCGCGGCCGTGCAGCATCATGGCCTCCTGCGCGGGGGTCAGTCCCTTTCCTGCCTGCCCCGGTGCCGCATCGGGGACTGCGAAGCGGTCGGCCTTGTTGAAGACATAGAGTGTCGGCTTATTGACGGCATCGAGCTCCTTGAGGACTTCGACGACTGACTCGATCTGCTGCTCGTAGTTCTCATTGCTGCAGTCGACGACGTGCAGCAAAAGGTCGGCCTCCTGCACCTCTTCGAGCGTCGCGCGGAATGCCTTGACGAGCGTGTGCGGCAGCTTCTGGATGAAGCCGACGGTGTCGGTCAGGAGGATTTCCTGCTTCTCGGGCAGCACGAGGTGACGCGTCGTCGGGTCGAGCGTCGCGAAGAGCTTGTCCTCGGCGAAGACCTCGGAGCCCGTGAGCCGATTCAGCAGCGTCGACTTGCCCGCATTGGTGTAGCCGACGAGGGCGACGAGCGGGATGCGCGAGAGCTTGCGGCGCCGGCGGTGCAGGTGGCGGTTCTTCTGCACGGCGTCGATCTGCGCTTCGAGGTCGTGGATGCGCGCGTAGATGCGGCGGCGGGCGACCTCGAGTTTCGTCTCGCCGGGGCCGCGCGTGCCGATACCGCCGCCGAGGCGCGAGAGCACGAGTCCCTGGCCGCCGAGGCGCGGCAGGTTGTACTGGAGCTGCGCGAGCTCGACCTGCAGCTTGCCCTCCCTCGTGCGGGCGCGCTGTGCGAAGATGTCGAGAATCAGTGCTGTGCGGTCGATAACCTTGATACCGAGCATCTGCTCGAGATTGTGCTGCTGCGACGGCGTGAGCTCGTCGTCGAGGATCAAGAGCGTCGCATCGCGGTTCTGGACTTCCATGGCGATTTCGGCGACTTTGCCGCGCCCGAGGAAGAAGGCGGCGTCGGGCTTCTCGCGACGCTGGATGAACTTGCCGACAATGACGGCGCCCGCCGTGTCGGCCAGCCGCTCGAGCTCGGCCATCGACTCGTCGATGGGCCAGTGCGTCTTGCCACAGTCGAGGCCGACGAGCAGGGCGCGCTCCGTCTCATCCTCCGTCGTCTTCGTGCTATGGGCGCTGAGCTTCTTATTGACGACCGTGATGAGATACGTCAGGTTGATCGTGTGCAGCGCGCGCTCGGGCAGCGGTCCGACCGTGTTGAGCGCCTCAGTGCCGTCCTCGGCTACATCGCCCGTGAAGAAGCCGATTGAGCCGACGATCTCCTCTTCTCTATCCGCGCGAAAGCCGATGGCGGCCATGCAATCGAAGCGCAGGCGGCGCAGCGAGGACAGGTCGGGCTCACTCAGGCGTGTGTCGCCGCTCGGATGCGTGTGGATACAGCGGATGCCCGTGAGCTTCCCCTCGGCGCGGCGCGACTTGAACTCCGGCAGGTCGACCGTGTCGGTGTCGCCGACGGACACTTGCAGGACTTTGCCCTGACGATTCAGGTAGACGGCGACTTCGCGGCCGAGCAGATGCGTGACTTCGAGCATCTCGCTGTTGAGTTCGTGCGTCGAGAGCTGGCCAATCGGCACAGTCTTCTCGTAGAGCCCCTCGAGCCGCTTGACGATGTGCTGTTTGATATTCTGGATGTCTCCGTTGATCTGCATAGGATACCTCATGGCGTCAACCGCGGTTGACGATGTTCGAGATGTGCTTGAGCGTGATGGACAGCGTGCCGTCCTCGTTGTTGTTGAACTCGATGAACTCCGTGTTGTCGAAGTAGTCCGTCGGGATGGTCAGCTCAATGCCCGTGTCGGTCTTGAGCTTGTGGCGGCTGACCTTCTTGAGCGTCGCCTCCGGGTCCATCTGGACGGGCTCCGTGATGCCCGCATCGCGGATGGCCGTGTCGAGCTCCTGCTGCATGGCGGGATTGTCGTGGAAGATCTCCTTGCCCGCCTCCTGCAGGTCGAGCTCCGTCCCCTGCTGCATTGTCTCGGCCACGTAGCTCTTGACGGCGGCTTCCGTTGCCACCTTGTCCTGGCCGAAGGACTCGGCGACCTTAGCAGCGGCCTTGCTTAGATTCTTCATCGCCTCTTTCGGCGACGGCGTCAGGCTGCACTCTAAGAGCACCTCCGGCAGCACGATGACGGGGTTCCCGTCGAGCGTGTACTTCTTGGCCGCCGTCTTGATTTCCTTCGTCTTGCGATTCACGAAAGCGAATTCGTCGATCTTCTGCGAGAGGTTCGGCATGATGGAATAGTGGTTGATGATCTCGTTCTGGATGCCGTTCTCCGTCTGGTTGACCTGATGTGTGAACCCGATGTGGCTGTTGCTGCGCAGGATGACGAGATACGGGACCTCATCGATGCTGACCGCTGCGACGATGACATCGGATGATGGCATCTCCTCGGCATGCGTGAAGGCGTCTTCCAGCGTCTTGGCAATCTGTTTGCTGAAGTCGATGAAGCTGAGCTCACCCGCATCATACGACGCGATCTGCTTCAAGAAGGCGCTGTCGTCGTAGAACGTGCCCGGCTTGGCATCCTGGCTGCCCCAGGCCCGCTCGATGTGCTTCAAGAGCCAGGTCTCGATGCTGTCCTTGACGGGCAGCTCCGTGTCGGAATAGACCGTCACGCCAGAGTGGAAATCGAGGATGTGAAGGATGGCCTTCTCGATGATGATCATTTCTGTTCCTCCGCTTCTTTTGCTGTTTGACTATGCTCCTGCTTGGCCTGGCGCAGGGCGGCTTCTTTCTCGGCGCGTGCACGGACTTCCTGCAGGCGCGGCACGAGGCAGGTCTGCAGGCGCTCCTCGAGCTCCGGCAGGGTATTCGAGTCGAAATCGTAGTTGACGTCCGGGATGTTCCAGATGCGCGCCTCGCTGAAGAACTCGTCGCGATAGATATTGAAGTAGACCGTCACGCTGCTCTCGAGTGAGAAGTCGACGTAGTCGATGATGATGTAAGAGCCGTTGTTGATCTTGACGGGATAGGCCGGCCGGATGAAGAGCGAAAAGCCATCGAGTGTCTCTGGAAGCTCACTGCCCGCCTTCCACGTGAGAATCTCCTTCTCGCGCACGATGCTCGAGACGCTCGCCGGGTCGAAGGTTTCGAGCTCCGCGAGCAAGGACTCGAGCTGCGCTTTGAGCAGCGCTTCAAAGACCGCAAAATCGGCCGTGATGAACTCGATGCGGCAAAGCTCGATGAGCCCAATCTTGATGCGCAGCTTGTACTCGTGCGTCTCCTCGTGATAGTAGGCCGTTGCACTCTTGTGCAGCGCCTCGCTCTCATACGTGAAGATGTCGTAGCAGTCCCCCGCCGGCTCCCCGATTTTCCGCAGGGTAAAGCCGTGCCAGCTGTCCGGCAGCTCCTCAAGGTACGCCCAACCTGCGAGCTCCTCTCGTACCTTCTCGATCGTTTCCTCTTTCATCCGTTCCCCGCCCCCTCATGATACCAGAGATGATGTTGACAACTCTTTATTATAAGGCCATCAGCCCAAATTTTCCACAAGAAAATCTTTCTACATCATTCCTGACGGTAGTGGTTGTAGTTTTTTCGTTGACATCCGTTCAAGAGTAGGCTATACTAAGTTTGATTTAAGGCATTGGTGATGCAATTACTACGATATCACATCACCAGAGAAAATACGATAAAGCAAAGGAGAATCGATATGGGTATTCAGGAATCGCTGGCCAAGCGCCGCACCTACTACAACATCAACAAAGAGCTGCCGGTCGCCGAGGCGGACGTCATCGCGCTCGTCGAGAACACGACGGAACTCGTGCCGGATGCCTTCAACATGAAGAGCGCCCGCGTGATTGTCGCGACGAAGGAAAAGCAGGATGCGCTCTGGGATGCCATCTACGATGCGTTTGGCGGCAAGGTCGCGCGCGAGAAGATCGACAGCTTCAAGGCCGGCTACGGCACGCTGCTCTACTTCTACGACGAGGATGTCGTCAAGGGCCTGCAGGAGCAGTTCCCGCTCTACGCTCCAAACTTCCCAATCTGGGCACAGCAGGCCAACGGCATGCTGCAGATCAGCATCTGGACGGCGCTGCGCGAGCTCAACATCGGCGCCAACCTCCAGCACTACAACCCGGTCATCGACGAGACGGTCAAGAAGATGTTCGGCGTGCCGGACTCCTGGAAGCTCATCGCCCAGATGCCGTTCGGCGGCATTGCCGCTGAGCCGCAGGCGAAGGACAAGGAAGACATCAAGGCACGCGTCAAGGTCTTCAACTGAATCAAATAAATAAGCACATGAAAAAGCTCCGCAGCATGCGTATCACTGCGGAGCTTTTTGTTTGAGAGAATGCCCTATCGCGTCGCTTGCCGGTGAACCGACACTGTTCCGTTGCCCGACACGATAGTTCCCAACGGCTTCTCTCAGAGACGGGCCCATTCGCCCGTAGGACCCGTCTGGCCCAACAAGAAAGGAGTTGCAAGGACTATGCGATATCCTTACACTATTACTATAACAGATAACTCAGGAAAAAGCAAGAGCAAAAACTAGTGAACGCGAAGAACAATGCGTATCAATCAATCCTCCAGCAAGGCCTGCAGGCCTGCTTCGTCGAGAATCGTGATGCCGAGGTCCGTTGCCTTCTGCAATTTGCTGCCCGCTGCTTCACCGGCGACGAGGTAGTTGGTCTTCTTGGAGACGGAGCCCGCGACGCGGCCGCCGTGGCTCTCGATGAGTGCCGCAGCATCCTTGCGGCTCAGGCTCGGCAGGGTGCCCGTGATGACGAAGGTCTTACCGGCGAATTTCTCGTCGACGAGGCCCGTGTCCTCGAGTGTGAAGTTGACGCCTGCCGCGCGGAAGGCCGCGAGGATCTTCTGGCTCGCGGGGTCGTTGAAATACTGCACGATGGCCTTGGCGCTGATTTCGCCCATATCGCGGACCTCGAGGATTTCCTCCTCCGAGGCCTTGGCCAGCGCATCGATGGACCCGAAGTGCAGCATGAGCTCGCGGGCGGCCGTGCGGCCGATGCCCGGGATGCCGAGGCCGGTCAGCAGGCGCTGTGGCTCATTCTCCTTGCTCGCCTCGATGGCCGCGAGGACCTTGTCGGTGTTCTTCTCCTTGCCGATGATGCCCTTCTCAATGAGCTCTTCGCGCTTCCCGCCCAGTCGGTAGAGGTCGGCAATCGTCGCGATGAAGCCGTCCTCGATGAGGCGGTGGATGGCTGCCTCGCCGAGGCCTTTGATGTCCATGGCCGAGCGGCCGACGAAGTTGAGGATGTGGCTCTCGAGCTGGGCCGGGCAGCTCGGGTTCTGGCACTTGATGTCCGAGGTGTCGGGCTCGCGCACGGCCGGTGCGCCGCAGACCGGGCAGGTCGTGCCGATGACGAAGGGCTTCGTGCCGGCGGGCCGCTTCTCCTTGACGACCTCCTTGACCTTCGGGATGATCTCACCCGACTTGTAGACGCGCACCGTGTCGCCGATGCGCACGTCGAGGTTGTCGATGAAGTCCTGATTGTGCAGGGTCGCGCGCTCGACCGTCGTGCCGCAGAGTCTTATCGGGTCAAAGACGGCCGTCGGTGTGATGCGGCCCGTGCGTCCGACGGAGAGCTCGATCTTACGGATGACCGTCTCCTTCTCCTCGGGCGGGTACTTGTAGGCAATGGCCCAGCGCGGCACCTTGGCCGTCGCGCCGAGCTTCTCGCGGTCCGCGAGATTGTTGAGCTTGACGACGGCGCCGTCGATGTCATAGGGCAGATTGCCGCGGTTCTCACCGATGACCGTGATGGCCTGCCAAACCTCGTCCGCCGTATGGCAGACCTTGTAGCCGTGGATGACCTTGATGCCCTGCTTTTTCATGAAGTCGTACGCTTCGGTATGCGTCGTGAATGTACGGCCGCGGGCCGTCTGCAGGTTGAAGATGAAGAGCGAGAGATGGCGCTCCTTCGTGATGCGGCTGTCGAGCTGCCGCAGCGTTCCAGCCGCGCAGTTGCGCGGATTGGCGAAGGGCTTGAGACCCAAAAGCTCCTGCCGCGCGTTGACGGCATCAAAGGCTTTTTTCTCCATGTAGACTTCGCCGCGTATCTCGAAGTACGGCAGCTTGTCTTTGAGCTTCTTCTTGACGTCGTGGATGACCTTTGCATTCTCGGTGACGTCCTCGCCCTGCACGATGCCGTCGCCGCGCGTGATGGCGCGCACGAGCTCACCGTCCTCATAGCGAAGTGCCATGGAGAGGCCGTCGATCTTCTCCTCGACGACGAACTCCGGGGCATCGAGCTCCTGCTGCAGTTCCTCGACAAAGGTGAAGATCTCTTCCTTGCTGAAGACATCCTGCAGCGAGAGCATCGGCACATCGTGCTTGACGAGCACGCCGGCCGTGCGGCGCGCCTGCCCGCCGACGACCTGCGTCGGCGAGTTCTTGGTGATGAGCTCCGGATACTTCGCCTCGATGGCCTTGAGCCGCAGCATGAGCTGGTCGTACTCGTAGTCCGAGATCTCGGGGTTATCTTCGTTGTAGTAGCGGTTGTTGTGGTAGCGGATGGTCTTGCGGAGCTCCGTCAGCTCTTTCTTGACCTGCTGGATGGATTCAGGCGCATCGTTCTGTGCCATGCAGAATCCCCTCCTTCTTATTTAATACCTTGACTTATACCTTGGCAATCGGCGCGTACTTCTGCATGAGTCCCTTGACGCCCTGCCCAGGGAAGGCAATCTTGAGCTCGACTTCCTCGCCGCTGCCCTTGACGGAGACGACGGTGCCGACGCCCCACTTGCCGTGGCGGGCCTTGTCGCCGACCTTCCACTTGATGCTCGTGTCGGGACGGATGACGCCATTTGCTGCCGGACGCGCGGCACTCTGGCGCTCGCGCAGTGCCTCCATCGCCTCGAGTGCCGACTGCGGCTTGCCCGCAAAGTGCGTGCCTGTCCCCATCTGGTTCGGGCTCGGTCGGAAACTCATGAAGCCCGAGCGCTGCTGGGCACCGTAGTGGTTGGCATTGGCGAAGCCGTAGGCATTGGCGCGCGGCACGAGGCGTTCGACGTACTCGTCCGGGATCTCCTTGAGGAAGCGCGAGGGCGGGAATGCCTGCGTCTTGCCGTAGATCGTGCGCTGGCGCGCATTCGTCAGGTAGAGCTTGCGCTGGGCGCGCGTGATGCCGACGTAGCAGGTGCGGCGCTCTTCCTCAATCTCGTCGGGGTTCATGAGCGTGCGCGAATGCGGGAAGAGCCCCTCTTCCATGCCAATCATGAAGACGATTGGGAACTCGAGGCCTTTGGCCGAGTGCAGCGTCATGAGCGTCACGCGGTCGTCCTCGATGTCGGCGTTGTCGATGTCGGAGACGAGCGAGAGCTGTGAGAGGAAGGTCTCGAGGTTCGGATTCTCCTCCGACTTCTCGAAGTCGCGCGCGACGCCGATGAACTCCTTGAGGTTCTCGATGCGCGACTCGTGCTCCGGTTTCTTGTCTGCCTTGAGCTCATCGATGTAGCCCGACTCTTTGAGGACCCGGTCGATGAGATCGTCGAGCTTCATGTTCATGTGGGTGTTCATGAAGTTGAAGATGAAGGTCGTGAAGAGCTCGAGTGGCTTCTTGACGCGCGCTGTGATGCCGGGGATGGCGTCGAGGACTTCCGGATTGGAGATGACGTCGAAGAGCGAGAGCTCCTGCTCCTCGGCAAAGGCAGTGAGCTTGGCCATCGTCGTCGCGCCGAGGCCGCGCTTCGGCACATTGATGATGCGCATGAGGCTGACCGTGTCGAGCGGGTTGTAGATGACGCGCAGGTACGCGAGGATGTCCTTGATCTCCTTGCGGTCGTAGAACTTGAGGCCGCCGACCATCGTGTACGGGATGCCCGAGCGCATGAATGTCTCCTCGATGATGCGCGACTGGGCGTTCGTGCGGTAAAGGATGGCGATGTCACCGTAGGAGGCATTGAAGATCGTGCGCTGCTTCATGATGGTCGTCGTGATGAACTGCGCCTCGTCGCGTTCGTCCATCGCCTGATACGAAGTCAGCTTCTCGCCCGTCGCGTTCTCCGTCCAGAGCTCCTTGGGCTTGCGGTTGACATTGTGCTCGATGACAGCATTGGCCGCCGCGAGGATGTTCTTCGTCGAGCGGTAGTTCTGCTCGAGCTTGATGACCGTCGCCTCCGGGTAGTCCTGCTCGAAGTCCATGATGTTGCGGATGTCGGCGCCGCGCCAGCCGTAGATGGACTGGTCGGCATCGCCGACGACGCAGAGGTTGTGGTGGCGCGCCGCGAGAATCTTCGTGAGCTGGTACTGCGCGCCGTTCGTATCCTGATACTCGTCGACGAGGATGTAGCGGAAGCGGCCCTGATACTTCGTGCGGATGTCCTCATTCTCCTCGAGCAGCACGACGGAGATCATCAGCAGGTCGTCGAAGTCGAGCGCGTTGTTGTTGCGCAGCTTGTTGGCATAGAGGCGGTAAACCTCCGCAATCTTCTTCTGGTGGAAGTTGTCGGCATCGCGCTCCATGGCCTTTGGCCCCATGAGCTGGTTCTTGGCATTCGAGATGGCATTCTGCACGCTCGCGGGCGTGAACTGCTTGTCGTCAAGGTTCATCTCCTTGAGGCATTCCTTGATGACCGTCTGGCTGTCGGATGCGTCGTAGATGACGAAATTGCGCTTGTAGATGCCCGTCGCCTCGATCTCGCGGCGCAGGAAGCGCGCGCAGAACGAGTGGAACGTGCTGAGCCAGACATCCTTGGCCGCATCGCCGATCATGCGGTCGACGCGCTCGCGCATCTCCGTCGCGGCCTTGTTGGTGAACGTGATGGCCAGGATGCTGTACGGTGCGACGCCCTGTGCCAGGAGGTTCGCGATGCGGCAGGTCAGGACCTTCGTCTTGCCCGAGCCAGCGCCCGCCATGATGAGCAGCGGTCCCTCCGTATGCGCGACGGCCTTCTTCTGTGCCGGATTCAAGCCACTGAAAATATCCAAAATATCCTCCAATCTGTTTCGATTCCCATATCATCATATCGTCGTATTGTCGTATCGATAGCAAAGCCTTCCCCCCGATGCAGCTGCAGCTGTATCGGGGAGAAGGCTCTGTATTGTTCAAGCATTATGCGCTTTGCAAGGACCCTGGTCCGTAAATCAGTTCTTGCCGAGGCGCTTGACAGCCTCCGAGAGAGGCGGGATGACCTGTTTCTTGCGGCTCATGACGCCCGGCAGGTAGATATGCGTGCCGCTGGCATCCTTCTTGAAAGCCTCGCCAATCAGCGTCTTCGGCGAACCCGTGAAGAGCAAGTACGTCGCTTCCTGCAGGATGTCCGTGACCATGACGAGGCTGAGGTCGAAGCCTTCCTTGTCGCAGATGTTCTGCATGGCTTCGATGAGCTGCGGCTCGATGTCCATGACTTCCTTCGGGTCCATGACGGAAATCTGGCTGACGATGACGCGGTAGTCGCCAATCTGGAACTCCTTGAGGTCGTTCTTGGCGATCTCAGCCGGCGTCATGTCGCCGATGCCAGAGCCAGCCTTGAGCATGGCCATACCGTACTCCTGGATATCGACGCCAGCGATCTCTGCGAGGCGCTCTGCCGTCTTCTTGTCGTACGGCGTGCAGGTCGGGCTCTTGAAGAGGACCGTATCCGAGAGGATGGCCGAGAGCAGGAGGCCCGCGATGGATGCCGGGATGTCGACATCGTTCTGCCAGTGCATGTTCGCGACGATCGTGGCCGTGCAGCCGACCGGCTCAGCATGCGTGAAGATCGGCTCGCTCGTCTGGATGCCGCCGAGGCGGTGATGGTCGATGATCTCGAGAATCTTGGCTTCCTCGATGCCCTCAACAGCCTGGCCGCGCTCATTGTGGTCGACGAGGATGACGCGGTCGCGCTCCGGCAGCATGAGGTTGTCGCGGCTGACGAGACCGACGAGGCGGCCGTTCTCGAGGACCGGATAGTTGCGGTAGTTCGTCTCTTCCATCATGCCCTTGATGTCGGAGAGCAGGTCGAGCGGCTTGAAGCAGACCGGGTCCGGATGCATGATGCGGCGGATCGGCACGCACTGGTTGATCAGGCGTGCGACCGTATAGGTGTCGTACGGCGTCGAGAGGACGAAGATGTGCTTCGCTTCAGCGGCCTCGATGACATCGGCCGAGACGCGGCCATTGCCCGTGACGATGAGGCAGGAGATGCCCTGGTCGACGATGTCGATGAGCGTCTCATCGTGGCGGTCGCCGACGAGCACGATGTCGTTTGCCTCGACCGTGTCCTGGATCATCTTGATGGAGCCAGCGGCGATGCGGATCTTGCCCTTGATGAAGTCGCTCTCATCGCCCGAGACGAGGACTTCGCTGTCCGTCGCCGCGATGATGTCGCGATAGCGCACGCGCATCTCCGAGAGGTCCTGCATGCTGAGCTCCTGGAAGTAGCGCTTCGCGAGGTCGGATACCGTGACGATGCCGACGAGGATGCCCTTGCTGTCCGTGACCGGCACCGACTTGAGGTCATGGCCGCGCATGACTTCGCCGAGGTGGCGCAGCGTGTCGTGCTGCTTGACGACGATCTTGCAGTCGAGCGTGACATCCTTGACGCGCGGATAGAGATCCGAGAGCAGCAGCGGCTGCTCGACATGGAAGTGCTCGAGCGCGTACTTCGTCTCCGCATTGACCTTGCCAGCGCGCGCCGGTACGGCATTGAAGCCGAGCGCCTGCTTCAGGTGTGCATAGCCGATGGCCGAGCAGATGGAATCCGTATCCGGATTGCGATGACCAATGACATAGATTGGTTTCGTGCTTTTCGTCATTTCGATTTCCTCCTAAATATGAAAGCGGGAATGCCCGTTTTTTACTGCATAGTCTATTTGTTATTATAATCAATATTTGCCCGCTAGTCCAGAGGCTCAGGCATCTTTTGAGCGAGAGAACGGCAGCTTCTCCTCGTCTGGCTCCGGCGCATCGCGCAGCAGGAGGTTCAGCACGATGGCCGTGATGCTGCCAATCGTGATGCCGCTGTTGCAGATGATCTGGACCCAGGTCGGGAACTTGCTGTAGAAGCTCGGCACACCGATCGGGATCAGGGCGACGGCGACGCTGATGGCGACGACCATGATGTTGCCCTTCTTGTGCAGCTCAGCCTTCGAGAGAGCCTGGAAGCCGCTGGCGGCGACCATGCCGAACATGGCAAGGCCAGCGCCGCCGAGGACCATCGTCGGCACGCTCGCGACGACAGCGGCCATCTTCGGGAAGAGGCCGAGGATCATGAGCATGACGCCGCAGACGGCGACGATGTAGCGGCTGCGCACACCCGTCATGCCGATTAGGCCGATATTCTGGGCAAATGCCGTGTACGGGAAGGTGTTGAAGACGCCGCCGAGAGCCGTGGAGAAACCGTCGGCGCGCAGCGCCTTCGTCAGCATGCTCTCCGTCATCGGCTTGCCGACAATCTCTGTGACGGCGACGATATCGCCCGTCGTCTCCGCCATCGTCACGAGCATGACGAGCGTCATGGCGAGGCACGAAACCGGCTCAAAGACCGGATAGCCGAAGGCGAACGGCGTCGTGATGCCGAGCGCTGCTGCCTCCCCCACCGCATGGAAGTCCGCCATGCCGAGCGCGTCGGCAATCAGCGTGCCGATGACGAGGCCTAAGAGGACCGAAATCTGGCGCAGGAAGCCGCGGCAGACGCGGTAGATGACGAGGATGATGGCGAGCACGACAGTTGCCATGAGGATGTGGGCCGGATCACAGTAATCGGGTGCCGCAGGATTCGCGCCGGCGATCCAGTTGACGGCGACCGGCATCAGCGAGAGGCCGATGACCGTGATGACCGAGCCCGTGACGACCGGCGGGAAGAAGCGCAGCATCTTGCTGAAGAAGTTGCTGATGACAAAGCAGGCGATGCCGGCGAAGATGGCGGCACCGTAGACGACCTGCAAGCCGGCCGCACCGCCGCCGTGCGTGTTGGCGATGATGATCATCGGTGTGACGGCCGTGAAGGTACAGCCCTGGACAATCGGCAGCTTCGAGCCGATGAAGTTGCGGATGCTCAATGACTGCACGAGCGTCGCGATGCCGCAGGTGAAGAGGTCCGCATTGATGAGGTAGATGAGTTCTTCGGTGCTGAGATGGACAGCGCCCGCGAGCACGAGCGGCACGGCTACGGCACCTGCGTACATGGCGAGGACGTGCTGGAAAGCGTAGATGATTGTCCTGCCCCAGGGCAGCTTCTGGTCGACGGGATGGACCGAAGCAGCAGTAGTAGTCACGATGACCGCCTCCTTCAGTCTTCCGCCGTGAAGCGGACCTTGCCATTATCGAGCGATGCGATGCTCGCGAGTGACTCAAGACGGTAGCCTTTGTCGAGCAGGCGCTGGTGGCCGGGTTGGAAGGCCTTCTCGATGGCGATGCCGATGCCGGCGACCTTCGAGCCTGCCTCCTCGACAAGCTTCGCGAGGCCGAGCGCCGCCTCGCCGTTGGCGAGGAAATCATCAATGATCAGGACGTTCTCGCCGGCTGGCAGGAACTTCTGCAGCACGAGGATGTCGGAGTACTCCTTCTTCGTATAAGAGAAGACGCGGTGCGTGTAGATGGGCTCGTTGATCAGGGCCGACTTCTTCTTGCGTGCGAAGACGAGCGGTACGTGGAGCGTAAGCGCCGTCATGACGCCGATGGCGATGCCCGATGCCTCGACCGTCAGGACGCGGTCAATGCCCGCATCGCCGAAGAGGCGCGCGAACTCCTCGCCCATCGCCTTCGAGAGCTCCGGATCGATCTGGTGATTCAGGAATGAATCGACCTTGAGCACATTGCCCGGCAGCACGATGCCGTCCTTCTTGATTCTCTCTTCCAACAGTTTCATGATTGACTCTCCCTTAGCAAAAACAGATACGGGTAACACGGCTATCTCAATCCTCAAGACGGAATAGAGAGATCAGAGCTGGCCGATCATCTTGTGGGTCTGCGGGATGACGCGGACATCCTTGAGGTGCTTGAGTGCATAGGACTGACAGGCGAGGATTTTCTCGGGGCTCGCCGCTTTGCAGCCACCGTACGGCGTGACGGGCTGGATGATGAAGAGCGCGTCGGGTGCCTGCTCTTCGAGCAGGGCGACGCTCTTTGCAAACTCCTCCTCTGTCGTCTCGGCCGAGACGACGAGCTTGACGTAGAGGTCCTTCGTGCGCGCGAGCTCGAGGAAGCGCGCATGTGCCTCCCACTGCGGCCGCGAGACGATGCTCGGCAGTTTGATGTCCATGCTGATGATGTCCGTGATGTCGAGGATGGAGGCAAGCTCGCGGTAGAGCGTGCCATTCGTCTCGAGGAACATCTTGCAATGCTGGCCGAGTGCGCGGAGCTGGAGGACAACGGCGCGGATGAAGGCGGCATGCAGCAGCGGCTCGCCGCCGGTGAAGCTCACGGCCTCATGCGGGACTTCCCGCAGCAGGTTGGCGATGACGGAGGCCGTCTCCGTCGCGGTCATCGGATTCTTGATGGTCGCGAACGTGCGCGAGCCGGCAGCCGTCTCGACCTGGCAGGCGGGATGCGAGCCAGGCTTGTTCTCCGTGTCGCAGTAGCTGCAGTCGAGGTTGCAGCCCTCGAGCCGCACGAAGACCTGACGGCAGCCGACATACTTCCCCTCGCCCTGTATCGAGGAGAAGATCTCGATGAGGTTCTCGTTTATGGCGTTCATCGTCAGTCCCTCGTGTAGGTGACCGACGACGTCGGCGTCTCGTAGACCGTGATGGCGAAGAGCTCGCTGTCGCGCACGAAGGCGTCACTTCCCGCAAGCTCCCCGAAGATGATGCGCGCGAGGTTCTCTGCCGTCGGGTTGATGCCCGCAGAGAACGGCTCGAGCTCGTTGAGGAAGCGGTGGTCGAAGCGTTCGAGCACGCCCTTCAGCGCATTCTTGATGGCCTTGAAGTCGACGAGCATGCCGAGCTCGTCGAGCTCCGTGCCGCGCACGACTGCCTCGACTTTCCAGTTGTGGCCGTGCAGGCGGTCGCACTTGCCCGGGTAATTGACGACGCGGTGTGCCGCTTCAAAGGCACCTTCGACTTTGAGTGTGTACATGGTGATTCCTCCTAAAAACAAACCTCCCTGCATAGAGAGGGAGGTGATTTCTTACTTCTTGATCGACTTCTCGATCGACTTTGTGTTCTTGACGTTGCCGACGATGTCGTTCATGCTCATGGCGCGCGTGTGCTGCGTATGGCTCCACTCGTGCTCGTTGCGGTGGATGAAGCCGAGGAAGATGATCGGGATCCACGAGTAGATGAAGACCGGATACAGGAGCATGTAGAGCCAGGACTTCCACTTCGCGCGGATCTTGATCAGGATGATCATCGGCAGGATGTACTGGCCGAGCATGATGGCCGTCATGAGCTGCGACGGCATGAAATTGTAGATATTCGTGTAGAACGGCGGGAAGGCGAGCTGGATGTAGCTGATGACGATGAAGATCGTCGAGATCATCAGGAAGTGCGGCTGCATGAGGTAGATGCACTCATCCCACATGCGGATGTCCTTGTGCTTCCAACCGGCCTTGAGCATCTTCGGGATGAAGCGGTTGCCGACATCGAACTGGCCCTGTGCCCAGCGGCGGCGCTGGTTCCACGACTGCTTGAACGTCAGCGGCTTCTCGTCGTAGATGATGGCGTCGTGCGCCCAGCTCGTCTTGATGCCTTCGGCCATGCACTTCATCGTGAACTCCATGTCCTCCGTCAGGCAGGTCGCCTGCCAGCCGTGCTTCTTGAGGATCTCAGAAGCAAAGCACATGCCCGTGCCGCCGAGGCAGGCCGAGAGGCCGATGTTCGACTTCGCGAGATGCGAGATGTAGCAGATGACCCAGAACGCGATGGCAAACGTGCCAGAGACCCATGTGTCGTACGGGTTCTTCGCGTCCATGTAGCCCTGGATGACCTTATCGCCCTTGCAGAGCCTATTGTTCATCTCCATGAGGAACTGCGGATGCACGAGGTTGTCGGCATCGAAGACGCAGACGGCATCGTACTGCTTGTCCATCTTGAACAGGCGGTCGAACATCCACTGGAGCGCATAGCCCTTGCTCTTCTTCGTCGGATGCGTGCGCACGTGGACGAGCGCGCCCGCCTTCTCCGCGATCTCCGCCGTGTTGTCCGTGCAGTTGTCGGCGATGACGTAGATGTCGTACATATCCTTCGGATAGTTGAGCTGCTTGAGGTTCTCGACGAGCTGGCCGATGACGGCATGCTCGTTGTGCGCCGCGACGACGAGCGCAAAGGTCTTGCGCGGCGTCTTGATCTTGACCTCTTTCTTGCGCCACATGCCGCAGAAGCCGATGACGAAGAAATAGAGCGTGAAGAGGAAGATCAAGATCTGCATTGGCACCATGATGATGTCAAAAGGATGTGTGAACAAAAACAATCAGCCTTTCTTTGCAAAACTTGCCAGCAGAGAATTGACGATGCCAAGGACCGCATACGTGGAGAAGATGGCGACAGCGAGAGCCGCGAGGAGCGATGCGTGGCCGAGCCAGAGGATGGCGAGGAACATGACGAGTGCGACGACCTTCGAGAGCAGGTAGATGGGCTCTGCCCCATCACCCTTGAAATTCGGGTAGTGGACGTGGCTGACCATGAGCCAGCCGACGAACGCCATGACGATCGGGTACGCGATGCCAAACGTCATCGGGTCGATGCCGAGCTGCACGAAGAGCAGCGTCGTCATCGCGACGATGTTGCCGCCGGCCGGAATGGCGAGGCCCATGAAGTAGCCGTGCACGACCGAGGCGTTGACGTTAAAGCGCGCGAGGCGCCACATGCCGCAGATCGCGAAGAAGATCGCAACGACGATGCCGAGGATGCCGTGGTTGTGCAGCACGAAGGCCCAGGCGAGGAACGCCGGTGCGATGCCAAATGAGCCGAGGTCGCAGAGCGAATCCATCTCCTTGCCCATCTCGCTAGCCACGCCGAAGAAGCGCGCCGTGCGGCCGTCGAGTCCGTCCGCGACGAGTGCGAGCAGGATGAAGATCGAGCCCCAGACGAGATTGCCACTGTACGTGGAAAGAATCGAACACATGCCGAAGACAAGGTTCGATGAAGTACACATATTCGGTATTAACCTGCGATAGTCCATCAGTCTTTTATCCTCCCGATAATGGTTTTGCCTCCCATGACCTTCTGGCCCTTCTCGACCGTCACCGCGACGTCTTTCGGCATGACGACCTCGAGGCACGAGCCGAACTTGATCATGCCGTAGAGCTCTCCCTGCTTGAGCTTGTCGTCGAGTGTGACGTAGGAGACGATGCGGCGGGCCAGGATGCCCGCGATCTGCTTGACGGTGATGCGCATGCGGCTGTTCTCGATGCCGAGCAGGTGATGCTCATTCTCGAAGCCCACCGTGTCCTTGTAGGCCGGACGGAAGCGGCCACAGTAATACTTCTGCAGCTTGATTTCCCCGTCGATGGGGCTGCGGTTGACGTGCACGTTGAAGACCGACATGAAGATGATGACCTTGTTGCACGGCTCCTGGAGGAAGCCGTCCTCATCCGTCTCGAGCGGCACGATGTCCGTGACCGTCCCGTCCGCCGGCGAGAGCACGACCTTCGGGTCCTGCTCGATATGGCGGCGCGGGTTGCGGAAGAAGTAACAGAAATAGAGCATGAGGACGAATGGCACGACGGCAGCCAGCGGATGGAACGACCAGCCAAAGAGCAGCGTCAGCACAAAGCATCCCCCGATGAACGGGTATCCTTCTGAAATAATCGGAGTCAAACCTCCACCTCCTGATCGCGTTGATTTCGTTGCTCCTTCCTGCAGGTCAGTGCCCGCATAAGGAGCAGGCCAGTTTCGCCACTGGCCTGTCTGCTAATTTACAATTATAACGGATTGCCCTGCCTTTGTCCATACGAGATGGCCATTCCGGCGCACGCGTCCGTGACTTTTCTCAAAGGCAGGATCCGCGCATCATTTCTTGGCGTGATGGACCTTGAGCACGAACTTCGGCAGCGCCATGAGGCGGCCGGCGCGCTTCGGCTGCAACATGCCGCGGAAGAGCCATTCGAGCTTGGCCTTCTGCATCCAGCGCGGCGCGCGCTTCATGACACCGGCCATGACGTCGAGCGTGCCGCCGACACCGATTGAGACGGGCACGCCGAGCTCGTCCTTGTGGGCGTAGAGCCACTTTTCCTGCTTGGGCACGCCGAGCGCGGCGAGCAGGAGGTCGGGCTTCGCCTTACGGATCTCCTCGATGATGGCCGGCTCATCCTTCTCTGAGAAGAAGCCGTTGCGCGTGCCGACGATCTCGATGCCCGGGTAGAGCGTCTCTGCCTTCTTTTTGGCGAGTTCCGCCACGCCGGGTGCCGAGCCGAAGAAGAAGATGCGGCGCTTTTTTTCCGGCGCGCGGCGCATGAGCTCCTGTGCGAGGTCGTAGCCGGCGACGCGCTCCGGCATCTCGTGGCCGAGGTGGTGCGCAGCCCAGACCGTCCCCGCCCCATCCGGCACGACAAGAGCGGCATCATTGAGAATCTTCATGAGCTCGTGGTCATGCGTCGCGCGCATGATCATCTCGGCATTGGCCGTGGCGACGAGCACGCCGCTCATCTCATCCATATACGTCTCCACTTGGGCGACGGCTTCATCCATCGTGACGGGGTCGACCTTGACCCCGAGGATATCGATCTTCTTCGGCACGTTGTTACCCTCCCATAGACAAGACCGCAGGCTGCGGCCCTTCATGATATAAGATAGATTCTATCATAAATCGTGCCAATATGCAAAGAATCCCGGGCACCTCGAAAGGTACTCGGGATTCTTTCAGAGAGCTGAGGTCTCTAGATACTCAGGAGACTCAGTTCTCCTTCTTCTCTTTTTTCTTGACGGCCGTGCGGATGGAGAGCTCGCGGAGCTGCTTCTCATCGACAGGCGACGGAGCGTTCGACATGACGTCGCGCGCGCTCTGCGTCTTCGGGAAGGCGATGACGTCGCGGATCGACGGGCGCTTCGCCATGAGCATGACGAGACGGTCGAGGCCGAATGCGAGACCGCCATGTGGCGGCGTGCCGTACTGGAAAGCATCCATCATGAAGCCGAACTTCGTATGAGCCTGCTCCGGCGTGAGACCGAGGGACTCAAAGACCTTCTCCTGCAGGTCGGCGTTGTAGATACGCAGCGAGCCGCCGCCAATCTCGACGCCGTTGAGGACCATGTCGTAGGCCTTGGCCTTGACATCACCCATGCGGTCCGTGTTGAGGAGGTCGATGTCCTCGTCGCGCGGTGCCGTGAACGGATGGTGCATGGCCTTGAAGCGGTGCTCCTCGTCGCTCCACTCGTACATCGGGAAGTCGACGACCCAGAGGAAGCGGAGCTTGTCCGGATCGATGAGGCCGCGCTCCTTGCCCATCTCGAGGCGGAGCTGGCCGAGCGCCGTGTCGACGACGAGGCGCTTGTCGGCGACGACGAGCAGCAGGTCGCCCGTCTTGGCGCCCGTTGCCTCGGCAATCTTGGCGAACGTCTCATCCTCGTAGAACTTCTTGAATGGGCTCTTGATGCCGTCTTCCGTGTACTGGATCCAGGCAAGGCCTTTCGCACCGTAGACCTGGACGAACTTGACGAGGTCATCGAGGCGGCGGCGCGGGATGTCCGCATAACCGTCGACCTTGATGCACTTGACCATGCCGCCATTCTCGATGACGGAGTTGAAGACCTTGAAGCTCGAACCCTTGACGTACTCGGAGATGTCCATGAGCGGCATGTCGAAGCGGAGGTCCGGCTTATCGGAACCGTACTTGTCCATGGCCGTATCCCACTCCATGCGCTCGAACGGCGTCGGGACGTCGGCGCCGATGGACTTCTTGAAGAGCTCCTTGATCATCTCCTCCATCAGCGTCAGGATATCGTCCTGATCCATGAAGCTCATCTCGATATCGAGCTGAGTGAACTCCGGCTGGCGGTCGGCGCGCAGGTCCTCATCGCGGAAGCAGCGGACAATCTGGAAATACTTCTCGAAGCCGGCGACCTGCAGGATCTGCTTGAAGATCTGCGGGGACTGCGGCAGCGCGTAGAACTCGCCCGGGTTGACGCGGCTCGGGACGAGGAAGTCGCGAGCGCCTTCCGGCGTGCTCTTGCAGAGCATCGGCGTCTCGATCTCGAGGAAGCCGTTGCGGTCGAAGAAATCGCGCATGATCTTCGTCACGCGGTGACGCAGGATGATGTTCTTCTGCATCTCCGGGCGGCGCAGGTCGAGATAACGGTACTTGAGGCGGACCATCTCGTCCACATCAACGCCGTCCTGGATGTAGAACGGCGGCGTCTTCGACGGATTGAGGATGCGCAGCTCGGCGCAGACGACCTCAATCTCGCCCGTCTCGATGTTCGGGTTGATCGTCTCCTCGCTGCGCGCGCGGATCTTGCCGCGGACGGCAATGCAGAACTCATTGCGCAGGGACTCTGCCTTGTGGAACGTTCCTTCGTTCATGGCAGCCTCGTCGAATACGACCTGGACGAAGCCAGAGCGGTCACGCATGTCGACGAAGATCAGTCCGCCGTGATCACGACGGCGGGAGACCCAGCCGCAGAGTACGACTTCCTGGCCGACGTCCGTCTTGCGAAGTACACCGCAATGATGGGTGCGCTTCATACCTTGTAATGTTTCCATTAACCTTTCACCTCAGCACATAGCTTTTCTATAATTGCATCAAAAGAAACCTTCTGCTGCTCACTCTTTTCCATATCCTTGAGCATGACACAGGATTCTTTGACTTCATCTTCACCGATGATCAGCGCAAAGCGGGCATTTGCCTTGTTTGCCTGTTTCATCTGGGCCTTCATACTGCGGCCCGCATAGTCCATCGAAGCCTTGAGGCCGGCGCGGCGCAGCTTCGTCAGGAGCGTGAACGCCGGGGCCTTGGCCGCCTCGCCGAGCGCGACGACAAAGGCATCCGTCTTCTTCGGCTGCTCGGGAATCAGGCCCTGCTTCTCGAGGGCCAGGAGCACGCGCTCGAGGCCCGTCGCAAAGCCGACGGCCGGCGTCGGCTTGCCGCCGATCTCCTCGATGAGGCCGTCGTAGCGGCCGCCGCCGGCGACAGCGCTCTGCGCGCCGAGCGGCGCGTACTTGATCTCGAAGGCCGTCTTCGTGTAGTAGTCGAGGCCGCGCACGAGACGTGGGTCGAGCTCAAACTCAATGCCGGCATTCGTCAGGTAGCTCTGGACCTTCTCGAAGTGCTCGCGGCACTCGTCGCAGAGGCAGTCCGTGATCTTCGGCGCATCGGCCATATACGGCTTGTCGGCATCGACCTTGCAGTCGAGGATGCGCAGCGGGCTGCGCTCGAAGCGGTCCTGGCAGTCCTCGCAGAGATCATCGAGCTTGTCGCGGAAGTAGTCCTGCAGGACCTTGCGGTAGACAGGACGGCACTTCGGGCAGCCGACCGAGTTGAGGCTGAGCTTCAGGTCCTTGAGCCCGAGCGACTGCAGGAAATCGACGGCCAGCATGATGATCTCAGCATCGGCCATCGGATTCTCCTCGCCGAGCGACTCGACGCCGAACTGATGGAATTCGCGCATGCGGCCGGCCTGCGGGCGGTCGTAGCGGAACATCGAGCCGATGTAGAAGAGCTTGACGAGCGAGGAATCGCCGTAGAGCTTGTTCTGCAGGTAAGCGCGCACGACTGACGCCGTGTTCTCCGGGCGCAGCGTGATGCTGCGTCCGCCGCGGTCCTCGAACGTGTACATCTCCTTGTCGACGACATCGGTGCCTTCGCCGATACCGCGATGGAAGAGCTCCGTGTGCTCGAAGAGCGGCGTGCGGATCTCTTCAAATCCGTAACGGCCGCAGATCTCGCGGATTTTCCCTTCGATGTAGTTCCATTCGCCGACAGTGTCGGGCAGGATGTCTTTTGTTCCCCGAGGGGCATTGGTGAGCATGAATCGTTCCCCCTGTATGAATTATGATGGATTGCCGTACGCTTCGTCGAGAAGTGCGCGGCGCTTTTCGATGTAGATATCGATGTCGCGCAGGTACGTCACGAGGTCCTTCGCGTTGAACGAGGACTTCATGCGCTTCCTGCGGAAGTCGACGACCTTCGTCGTCGCCGCGCCGCCGATGCCGATGATGGTCTGGTGCTCCTCCATGATCTGGATGTTGTACATGCCTTCCGCACCGGCGCGGCAGCAGCCGACGTTCTCGAGGTCGCCGCTCATGTAGCCCTGGCGGTAGAGGTAGTACGGGCGCATGCCGAGCTTCTCGACATAGGCCATCGCGACTTCCGACATGCGGCGCGTCTCCTCGTCAGACGGCAGCTCGACGTGCTGGTCCTCCATGAGGAGGCGCAGGCGCGAGCCGCGCTTGAGGGCCAGGGCGTGCAGCGTGATGTCGTCCGGGCCGAGCGCCGTGACCTTCTCCATCGTGTCGCGCACATCTTCGGCCGTCTCGCCCGGCAGGCCGAGGATGAGGTCCATGTTGATGTGCGGGATGCCGGCCTCGCGCAGTGCGTGGAACATCGTGACGACGTCTTCCGGCGTGTGCTGGCGGCCGATGCGGTGGAGCGTCTTTGCCTGCATCGTCTGCGGGTTGACGCTGACGCGCGAGACGGAAAGGCGCTTCATCGTCTCGATCTTTGCCGGCGTGATGCTGTCCGGACGGCCCGCCTCCACCGTGAATTCCACGATAGAGGGCCCATAGAAAGCATTATATACCATATTGAGCATTTCGGCAAAGGCTTCGTCCGGCAGGCTCGTCGGCGTGCCGCCGCCGACGTAGATATTCTGCACGCGGAAGCCGTAATGGTCGATGGCCTCCTTGGCCGCGAGCAGGTCTTTCTCGAGGACCGTCATGAACTCCGCGATGCGCTTCTTGCCCGGCAGGATGTTCGACGGGAACGAGCAGTAGAGACAGCGCGTCAGGCAGAACGGGATGCCGACGTAGACGCTGACCGTCTTTTCGTCCGACTGCGCGAGGAATGGCAGCTGGCGGAACGCCATCGGCACGATGACGCGCGCCTTCGCCTCACTGCAGGCGTAGTCCGACTGCAGGCGCTCGATGATATCTTCCTCCCCCATGCCGCCGCGAATCCAGCGGTGCACGATCTTCGTCGGGCGCACGCCATGCAGAATGCCCCAGGGTGCCTGGGGCATATCGAGTTCTTCGCAGAAGATATGGTAGAGATTGAGCTTGATCAGGCGGTTGACCGCCGCGCCCTCGCGCTCGTCGAGTGCTCCCGTGCCGCGCCGCACAAAAGAAGTGGCGTGGCCTGCGAGGTCAAAGAGCATGAGCTTCGACTCGATGACGACGCGCCCGTCCTCTGTGTCGGGCAGGCGGTGGTTGATGACGGAGAGCTGCAGGTAGTCGGCCTCGCCCTGGCGCCCCACGGTTTCCACCTTGAAGAGCACGAGCACCTCGCGCACAATCTTCGAGATGATCTCCTTGCGGTTATTGAGCGTGAACGTTCGGACCGTCAGCTTTGCGTCTTGATTCACTGCCGTCACTTCTGGGCCTCCTGGCACTCCTTGCAGAGGCCAAAGAACTTGACCTGATGGTCGCTGACCGTGAAGCCGAGCTTTTCCTTGATGTCGTCCTCGAGCGGCTCTAATAGATCGTCCTGGAACTCGATGACTTTGCCGCAGTTCGTGCAGATCAGATGGTGGTGATGGTGCTTCGACGGGTCCGTCCGGTTGACCTCATAGCGGCTGCAGCCGTCGCCGAACTCCATCTTCTGCAGGATGCCGAACTCCGAGAGCAGCTCGAGGCTGCGGTAGACCGTGGCGAGGCCAATCTCGGATTTGTTGTCTCGCAGGATACCGTGCACATCCTCAGCGGAAAGGTGCTCGCCCGGATGGTCGAGGAAGATCTGGAGGACGACCTGGCGCTGCGGCGTCATCTTGTGCTGGCGCTCCTGCAGCATGCGCTTGAGGTCGTCCATCGTGAAAGTCTGTGACATAATATAGTCCCCTTTTCTATCGTCTATTGATTCTTGATCCCTGCTACCCCTCTGTATCATTGTTTCATTTCATTCACAGGATATCGTAACATTTCAAATGCATATATTATAACAAAAATGTGAAAAAAATACAATCAAAAGAGAACGGAAATCAACTGTTCTAGACGCTCTATACTCACTGCCCCGTGCGGCTGCTCAGGGCGCGGGAGACACTGTAGACGTTCTTGAGACGGCGCATCTTCGTCATGATCTGGGAGACCTGCGTCGCGTTCTTGACGTCGAGGCCCATGATGATGGTCGACGTCTTGTTGCTGCGGTTCGGGTTGGCGTTGACGCTGTGGATGTTGATCTTCATCTCCGACGGCACGGCGAGGAGCTCTGCGAGCACGCCGCTCTTGTCGTTGCAGACGATCTCGATCTCGACCGTGTAGTCCTTGTCGAGGCCGATATCCCAGCTGACCTCGATCATGCGCGAGAGGTCGTTGTCGCGCAGGACGTTCGGGCAGTCCGCGCGGTGGACGGAGACGCCGCGACCCTTGGTGACAAAGCCCGTGATCGGGTCGCCGGGAATCGGGTTGCAGCAGCGGGCCAGGCGGACGAGCAGGCCGCTCTCGCCCTCGACGAGCACGCCGTGGCTCGAGCGGTTGCGCTTGCCGACGTGCTGCGGCGTCTTGAGCTCCGAGAGCATCTTCGAGACATCGGGCGGCGTGGCCTCCTTGAGGTCCTTTTTGTAGAGCTCGATGAGCTTCGTCATGACGCTGCGCACCGTGATGCCGCCGTAGCCGAGTGCGGCGAGAAGGTCTTCCTCACTGAGGATGTTGAGCTTGTCCGCAACCTGCTGCAGGCGCCCTTCCTTGAGCAAGGATTTGGGCGCATAGCCGAGGCGCTTGGCCTCGTCCTTGATGAGCTCGAGGCCCTGCTCGATGTTCTCCTCGCGCTTCTCCTTCTTGAACCACGAGCGGATCTTGCTGCGCGTCTCCGACGAGGCGACGATGTTGAGCCAATCGCGGCTCGGGCCGTTGTTCGCCTTGTTGGTGATGACGGAGACGATGTCGCCGTTCTTGAGCTTGTACTCGAGAGGCACGAGTTTGCCGTTGACCTTGGCGCCGACGCAGTGGTGGCCGACTTCCGTGTGGATGCGGTAGGCGAAGTCAATCGGGATGGAGCCCTTCGGCAGGTCGACGACGTCACCCTTCGGCGTGAAGACGAAGACCTCGTCCGAGAAGACGTCGACCTTGAGCGCCTCGAAGTACTCCTTCGGGTCGCTGAGTTCCTGCTGCAGGTTGACCATCTGGCGCAGCCAGCTCATCTTCTGGTCGACGGCACCCGTTGCCTTGGCGCCCTTGCCCGCTTCCTTGTATTTCCAGTGCGCGGCGACGCCGTACTCCGAGACCTGATGCATCGCAAACGTGCGGATTTGGATCTCGAGCGGATAGCCGCGCGTCATGACCGTCGTGTGCAGGGACTGGTAGCCGTTCGACTTCGGCATGGCGATGTAGTCCTTGAAGCGGCCCGGGATTGGCTTCCACATCGCGTGGATGACGCCGAGCACACCGTAGCAGTCCTTGACCGAGTCGACGAGCACGCGCACGGCCGAGAGGTCGTAGATCTCGCTGAGCTCCTTGTTGTCGCGCTTCATCTTCTTGTAGATGCTGTAGAAATGCTTCGCGCGGCCGCTGATGTCCGCCTTGATGTGCGCCTCGGCGAGCTTCTCCTTGATCTGCTCGATGGACGTATCGATGAACGTCTGGCGCTCCTTGCGCTTCTGCTTGACGTTCTCGACGAGGTCGTAGTAGATCTCCGGCTCGAGATAGCGCAGGCAGAGGTCCTCGAGCTCCCACTTGATGCTCGAGATACCGAGGCGGTTCGCGAGCGGCGCGTAGATCTCGATGGTCTCGCGCGCGATGCGCTTCTGCTTGTCCTCGCGCATGTACTTGAGCGTGCGCATGTTGTGCAGGCGGTCCGCAAGCTTGATCATGATGACGCGGATGTCCTTGGCCATCGCGAGGAACATCTTGCGGTAGCTTTCGAGCTGAGCTTCTTCCTTCGATTTATACTGCAGGCGGCCGAGTTTCGTCACGCCGTCAATGAGCATCGCGACCTCGTCGCCGAACATCTCCTTCATCTGGTCGTTCGTGTAAATCGTGTCCTCGACGACATCGTGCAAGAGAGCCGCGCTGATGGTCGCATCGTCGAGGTGCAGCTGCGTGAGGATCTGGGCGACGTGCAGCGGGTGGATGATGTACGCCTCCCCCGACACGCGCGTCTGCCCGGCATGGGCCTTTCTCGCGAGTTCATAGGCGCGCCGGATGAGGTCGAGGTCGGCCTTCGGCGAATACGATTTGACAGCGTCGAGGATGTTCTCGATCGTCACCGGTTCTTTCTCTTTGTCATTCATACATCCCACTCCTTTTTGTCATCACGCATAGACTTGCCGCGTGATGCAAGGTCTTTCTGTTTCTCTATCCCTGTCAGATGACCTTGTGCCGCCGGTACGTCGGCGAAGCGTCCAGTTCCATCTTTCCCTGCTTGCCCTGAACAGGTGGCAAATAATAGCGATTTTCATTGAGATTCTCTCTTAGGATACCTAATTCTTGGAAAATGCGCAAGGCCGCACCCATCGTATACTGCGAAATATGATGGAACGACTGGCAAAAACCTGCTGTGAGCACCGCTGTGTCAAAGGGAATCAGTCCCTGTCCCCTCTGCATGGCGTAGAAGTAGCGGTAAATATCGCGCAACAGTTCCTTTTCGGGGAAGACGCGCTCGCTCGCTGCAGGGCTCAGGTCCTCGACCATGCACTGCAGGCTGCGGCGCCCGTTCCACTCATTGATGGCCGGCGCGTAGACGACGTCGAGCGCCTCGCGGTTGACCGCGGCGGCGAGGTCGGCACGGTTCCACATCAAGCTCGTCACGGGTGCTTCCTCCGTGCCGAGCTTGAAGCGCAGGTGGTTCTGCTCACGGCCGATGGCCATCGCCTCGCGGCCGCGCACATTGCGGCAGCCGAAATACGGCTTGGGATTGCCCATGCCGTACGGCTCGAGCAGCGAGAGCTCCTCGACGAGGTCGAGCGTCAGCTCCTCCGGCATCATCTCGAACTCGACCGAGACCTTCGGTTCGTAGTCCTCCTCCGAGAGATGCGCGCCCGCATAGGCGGCAAACGCCGCGCGGAACGCGGGCAGCTCCTCCTCGCGCAGCGAGAGGCCCGCCGCCATCGCGTGGCCGCCGAACTGCAGCAGGTGCTCCTTGCAGGCCGAGAGCGCTTCGTACATGTTGAGTCCCTCGATGCTGCGGCACGAGCCGCGGCAGATGCCGTCCTCCTGCACGGAGAGCACGATGGTCGGCTTGTAGAACTTGTCGACGAGCCGCGATGCTGCGATGCCGATGACGCCGGGGTTCCAGCCCTTGCCCGCGACGACGATGGCCTTTTCCTCCGCCATGTCGAGGGATTCAAGTTCCTGCTCCGCCGTCTTGCAGATCGTGCGCTCAATCTCGCGCCGCGCTGTGTTGAGCAGGTCGAGCTCGAGCGCGAGCTTGTCGGCCTGCGCTCGGTCCTCCGCCGTCAAGAGTGCGACGCCCGTGCGCGCCGACTCGATACGCCCCGCCGCGTTGAGCCGTGGCGCGAGCAAGAAGCCGAGATGGCCCGCCGTGATCTTCTTGTCCTTGAGCCCCGCGACCTCGACGAGCGCCGCGACGCCCGGCAGTGCAGTCACCGCCATGCGGGCCATACCCTGCTTGACGATGCGGCGGTTCTCTCCGCGCAGCGGCACGATGTCTGCGACCGTGCCGAGCGCGACGAGCTCGAGGTCATCCGTGAAGGCCGACTGGCCGTCCCACACCTTCCCCGACCGCGCAGCGGCAAGGGCCTGGCAGAGCTTGAAGGCGACACCGACGCCCGCGAGGTCCTTGTCGGGATACGGGCAGTCCGCGCGATGCGGGTTGAGCACCGCGCAGGCGGGCGGCAGCTCACTGCCCGGCAGATGGTGGTCTGTGATGATGATGTCGAGCTTGCCGGCGCCCTGTATCGCCGCGACGTCCGCGACCGAGGCGATGCCACAGTCCACCGTGACGAGCAGGTCTGACTGCTCCGCAATCTCCTCGAGCGCCCGGCGGTTGAGGCCGTAGCCTTCCGTCATGCGGTCCGGGATGTAGAAGTCCACCTTCGCGCCGAATTTGCGCAGCGTCCGCGTCAGAAGCGACGTCGCCGTCATGCCGTCGACATCGTAGTCGCCGTAGACCGTGATGTGCTCGCCCTGCGCCAATGCCTTCTGGATGCGCGCGACGGCCTTATCCATGTCGCGCATCGCGAACGGATCAGCAAAGGGCAGCCGCTCTGGATGCAGGAAGAGTTCCGCTTCCTCGCGCGTGCGGATGCCGCGGTGCCAGAGGAGCGCCGCCACCGTCGTATCCCGGCCAATCTCCCGCGCAAACGCCGCTAGCTCCGGCACCGGCTCATACAATTTCCACTTCTTATACAACTCGTATCCCTCTTTGTTATCTTGTGTATTTACGTTATCTATATTATATCATAGTTTACAATGTTTCTCTCTATCATACAGGAAAAGCCAAAACATGACAACTAAAATTTATATGGGATTCGCGGCATTGAGATTCTCTCATCGAGAAACTATTGGCAATGGGTCGGGGGGATGTATTTCAGCTTCGTCGCGGACGCACCAGACTCATGAAAGATTATCGTAGCAGGGAGGGTACCATTCCGGTTTCGTCACTCTGTTAAATGGACCGCATGTACCTTTCGCATCCCAAAAGCCCATTCGCCGCCTGCCGCGGCGTTCCTTCATCCGTGGCCCTGCAAGTGCGCGGGGCGGCCCATCCCTGCGGGCAATCACGCCGTTCCTGCAAGCGGAATGGTACCCTCCCTGCTCA
>OIWV01000440.1_pt1 | contig 40766 bp, 38 predicted proteins | sample 1587751 | NCBI WGS metagenome assembly OIWV01 (sample SAMEA3888913, study PRJEB22519) | human gut metagenome | biome: human gut; feature: human-associated habitat; material: faeces | place: Denmark | collected 2010
TAATTAAATATAACAGTTATTAAATTTCCTAAAATATGTGAAATATCAACTGGAATTTCATGCGCTATTTGTTTATCAACCATTCCATAGTTTCAAAATTCAAATATAGTTCTATTTCTTTTCCCCATGTCAAAAATTCAAAACAACTTATTTTTAAAATATTCTCTCTCCATTCAACAAATTTCAAATTATCAGCATTAATGGGAAGAACTATGTTTTCCATATCGCTAATCTTAGTATTTGCAAACATCTCAATGCCATAGCCGTCTGTAACTAAAATTTTTCCAAATGGTGTGACTGTTATATCTACATATTCTGGTTGTGAATAATATTCCATAATTTCACCACCATAAATATCTAGCACATACATATAATCAGAAGTCAAAACAACAATAATTCCTAATGTTGTAGAACAAGATACCCCTCTATATTTACCTCTAAATTCACCACACCAAATATCGTCTTCTTCGGTAAATTTTATCCATGTCCAATCAGTTGAATTCCATGGACTTTTTATATCATAAATTTTTTCAATATATTCCCCTGAATATGGTTGTTGAATATATTCTGCTCTAGAAATCATTTAAACGCATCTCCAAAATACCGATTTTTATTGCTAACAAGCAGACATTATCTTTCATATAAAATATGTAAATCTCCATCAACAAATCCAATACCTATTGCTTGATATTTTTTTAAACTTCCAGCATATTTTCCAAAAGAAAGGTATTCATTCAATAAACCAATAAAAAATGTTTCCATTGATTTCCAATCACTTTCACGCTCTATCATAAAAGGATTATCTCTTGTAGCAAATACTTCATCACAAGCCCAATCGTCATTATCCCTATCGAATGAAAATGTGCCGACTAATTCAATAGACCATTTATTATCTGTATCTTCATATAAATTAAAGTTAATCGCTTTTATTTCACTATTCAATTCATTCTTTAAGATCAAATCTAACCATTCAAAGAAATCTTTGTTGTTTTTATTCGGTTTTAATTTATCAAATAATCCCATACTTCGACCTCCACAAATATCGATTTCTCGATTTCAAAAACTAGAAGTTATCTTTTTCTTCCTAAATATCGGCATACTTTTGATTTGTATTGCAGGTACTCATTTCCAAATGCTTCTATCAAAAAATCTTCCTCTACATTGACTATCTGTAAATGAAAAAATACCACTGCAAAACCTGTGGCAAAGCAAAGGAACCAATTAAAGAACGAAAACAATATTCCTATATACATTAAATCAAAACCCAAAAATGCAGGATTTCTGCTAATAGAATAGATGCCCGTTGTTACCAAATTGGTCTTTTCTTCTTTTTGCACACCTGCTCTCCAATTCTCCTTCATCTGTGTAACAGAAACAATAAAAGCAAGTACACCGAACATTGTTATTACAACTCCTGTAAATTGCAACACAATATGTGCTGTTTCCGAATAAAAGACAATACTGATAATCTGTATTACAGGAAGCAAATATGTGATTATTTTAAGAGCTACTTCTATAAATTTGACAAATCCCTCTTTTCCTTTTCCTAATTGGTCTGTCTTTATGCCTTGCTTTTTCTGACTAATCAGCTTTGCAAAATAGCAGATGTAGAACACTGCCATCAGTGAAATTGTAACAATTTTTATTATCATCGTGTACCTCCAAATTCCGATTTCTCAATTTCAAAAACAGGAATTGTTCTGCTTAGTTTGGCAACTCGCTTTCTTCAACGGGAACTGCCTCTAAGTCAGTGTTGCTCCAATAAGAGCTAATATCTGCACTTGTAAAGTATTCAAAATTATCTGTGGAAGATTTCAGATTGCCTGTCTTTACTCCATCGCAGCCATAAATCAGTTCATAACTTGTTCCATCAGAAAGGTTAAATCTGAAACTGGTTATCTCTGCTCCAGCGGTTTCCTCTACTTCTTTGAGTTCCAGGGATAGCCCCTCAAACATATCATACAAGTTCTTTATGGTTTCTTCGGCAACAATGACCTTCTTTTCTGCTGACACAGGTGCTCCAACAAAGTGATACATTTCTATATTTTCAACATCACCTACCTCAAAAGGTAAATCAATATTGACTGTCTTGTTGTTGCACCTAACCAAGCCAAGCACACAAACCACTGCTAAAACTAATGCTATCAACTTTTTCATACAATCAATCTCCTTCGTCAAATTCCGATTTATCCCTCTGCCCCATGCTTACATTGCTCTTCTTCCCCCTCAAGTTCCTGCAACGCATGATAATAATTTTCCATCCACGCTGCCTGTTCCCGCGCTTTTAACGCTTCTGAATCCTCCTCCTCGATGTCCTCAGGCCACTCTTCTCCTTCTTGTAATCCCTGCATAAGCAACCAGTTGTGAGGCATTTGAAATTGAAGTATTTCTCCCAGATCACTTTCCAACGTAACCGCTGTCATCATCGGCTCGCCCGGCAAGCGTTCCTCATCTCCATCATCCATTTCGTCCATTCGTTGTATTGTCCACATTTCAAAGTTCCTCTATCCCAGTGATAAGCCCCTCAAAAATATCACGTTCATATTACGCTCCGGCAAAAGTCCGTGAAACCTCCGGTTCCCCGGACTCGCGGGCGCGTTCACATGGCGCATATCCGTCTGCCGCATGCAAGCATGCGCAACCGTCTCTGTTCATACCCGCAGTGCTCGTCCGAAAAATCATAGATTTTCCGGACTGACGGGCATTCGCCCTATCATCCGCAACATCTGCGATATATAGCCTGCAAGCAGACATATATCGCAGCCGTCACGTCTGGCACTGCTCATTGCATATGCACATTATATCACATCTTTTTTTAATTGCAAACAAATGTTCGCTTTCGTTATAAAAAGAGTTCTCTCCACAGAATGCATTTTCTTATAAATCAGGAAAAGACACCCATCCACTTCGTACATATTACTTTGTACAAGCAAACAGGTGCCTTTTCCCAACCAGCGATCCTGAAACGATCGCGCTATTTCTTCTTTTGTTATCCGTTATTTATATGAGAAAGTCTTTGCTTCCCACAAAACGCAATGATAAAGTCAGTAACACAATTACTGCTTATCCATGCTCGCTACGATCGCATCCGCAAGTGCCTCAAGCTGTCCTTCCTGCTCCGGTGCCATCGCCGATTTTATGGTGATCTGCGTATCCAGAATCGTCACATTTTTCAGTTCCGCCAGTTTTTCTCTCATCTGCTTTGCCGTCGTCGGTGCCCAGGTGCCGTTCTCCATCAGTGCTACGGTCTTGTTCTGAACCGCAAGTGCCTTCATGTCGGCGAGCAGGTTCTCCATCACCGGATAGATGCCTCCGTTGTAAGTCGGCGCTGCAAACACCACATGGCTTGCGCGGAAGATCTCACTGATGAGCTCCGACACATGGGTGTTCGAGACATCATAAACGGCAATCTTCTTCACGCCCTTTGCCGCAAGTCTTCCTGCAAGCGCATCCGCCGCCGATGCCGTGTTACCGTACATGGTTGCATACAGAATCACAACCGCCTGATCCTCCGCCTCATAGGTGCTCCACTTCTGATATTTTTCCAGAATATAGCCCAGATTCTCCCTCCAGATCGGTCCGTGGAGCGGGCAGATCACTGCGATCTCCAGCCCGGAGGCTTTCTTTAACAATGCCTGCACCGATGCACCGTACTTTCCGACAATGTTCGTGTAATATCTTCTGGCATCATCCAGCCAGTCGCGGTCAAAATCGACTTCATCCGCAAAAATATTGCCGTTCAATGCGCCAAACGTTCCGAATCCGTCCGCAGCAAAAAGCACCTTGTCCTTCTCATCATAGGTTACCATTACCTCCGGCCAGTGTACCATCGGCGCCATCACAAAGTGCAATGTATGCGCACCGGTTGCAAGCGTATCTCCCTCTTTTACCGTCACGGCTCTCTCCGCGAAATCCGTTCCGAAGAACTGTTTTATCATTCCAAATGTCTTGGTGTTTCCGACCACCTGCACTTCCGGATAACGGCGCACCAGATCCCCGATCATCGCACAGTGATCCGGTTCCATGTGATTGACAATCAGATAATCCAGTTTCCGTCCGTCGAGCACATGCTCCAGATTTTCAAAAAACTGTCCCGCCACGGACGCATCGACTGTATCCAAAAGTACCGTCTTCTCATCCAATAATACATAAGAGTTGTAGGATACCCCGCGCGGAATTGGAAATATATTTTCAAACAGCGCCAGTCTTCTGTCACTGGCTCCAACCCAAACAATATCCTCAGTCACTTTTCTTACGTTGTACATAGTGTTCCTCCTTCTGTCCGGCAGTCTGCCGTCTCATATTCTACCTGTTTGGTATGAATTATAAATCAGATTTCTGGAAATTGCCACCCAAAAATGCACTCTGTATGTATTTTTCTGCATACAGATGAAAATATGCAAAAAGAGCATTCCCGGCAAAAATTATCTACCTGAAATGCTCTCTCTTCCTTATGCTGTTCTGTCGACTTTTCTGCCGGATAAACAGCGTTCTGCCGTCCACCCGTCATTGCAGTCTGCCGTTTGCAGCACTCCTACTGCGCTGCGTTTCTGCCGCAGCACTGCTTATACTTCTTGCCGCTTCCACACGGACACGGATCGTTCGGATATACCTTTGCCGCAGCACGCTTCTTCGGCGTGTTCGTCGCAGACTCATCCTTGTTCGTTCCGGTCACTTTCGCTACCTGCTCACGCTCAACCTTCTGCTCAATCTTCACATGATACAGTAGCCGGATCGTATCCTCCTGAATGCTCGCCGTCATCTCGTCGAACATGTCAAATCCTGCCATCTTGTACTCGACAAGCGGATCTCTCTGTCCGTAGGACTGCAGTCCGATACCCTGACGAAGCTGATCCATATCATCAATGTGATCCATCCACTTGCGGTCGATCACCTTCAGGAGAACGACACGTTCAAGTTCACGGAACTGCTCCGGCTCAGGGAACTCCGTCTCCTTCGCCTCATACAGCTTCACTGCACGCTCCTTTAACAGATGCTTCAGTTCCTTATTATTCTTAACGCTGTCCACGTCCTCCGGCGTCACTGCCTGCATCGGAATCATGGAGAGGATCAGCTGGTTCAGTTCATTCAGATCCCACTCTTCCTTCGGAATATCAGAAGAAATACAGGTATCTACACAATTTTCCACACGATCCGTGATCATCTTGAAAATCGCATCGCGCATGTTCTCTCCGTCCAGTACGCGGCGGCGCTCCTTGTAGATAATCTCTCTCTGATCGTTCATAACCTGATCATACTCAAGAAGATTCTTTCTGATACCGAAGTTGTTGCCCTCGATCTTCTTCTGCGCTTTCTCAATCGCAGATGTCAGCATCTTATGCTGGATCTGCTCACCTTCCGGAACACCGAGTGCATTGAAAATGTCCATCAGCTTCTCAGAACCGAACAGACGCATCAGATCGTCTTCCAGAGAAATGAAGAACTGGGACTCACCCGGATCTCCCTGACGTCCGGAACGACCGCGCAGCTGGTTATCAATACGTCTGGATTCATGACGCTCTGTGCCGATGATCTTCAAACCGCCTGCAGCCTTCGACTCATCATCCAGCTTAATATCGGTACCACGTCCTGCCATGTTGGTCGCGATCGTCACCGCTCCATGCTGTCCGGCACCGGCTACAATCTCAGCCTCTTTTTCATGGAACTTTGCGTTCAATACCGTATGCGGAATTCCCTCGCGCTTCAGCATGCCGCTGATCAGCTCGGAAGTATCGATATTGATGGTACCGACAAGTACCGGCTGTCCCTTTTCATGGGATTTTACCACTTCCTCCACAACAGCCTTGTATTTTTCATTCTTTGTCTTGTATACAACATCATGATGATCAATTCGGGCGATCGGACGGTTGGTCGGGATCTCGACGACGTCCATACCGTAGATGTCGCGGAACTCCTTCTCCTCCGTCAATGCGGTACCGGTCATACCTGCTTTCTTTTCAAACTTGTTAAAGAAGTTCTGGAATGTGATTGTTGCCAGAGTCTTGCTCTCTCTCTTGACCTTCACATGCTCCTTCGCCTCAATCGCCTGATGAAGTCCGTCTGAATAACGGCGTCCCGGCATGATACGTCCGGTAAACTCATCGACGATCATAACCTGATCATCCTTCACCACGTAATCCTGATCGCGGAACATCAGGTTATGCGCGCGCAGTGCCAGAATAATGTTATGCTGAATCTCCAGATTCTCAGGATCAGCCAGGTTCCCAATCTTGAAAAACTGCTCGACCTTCTTCACACCATCCTGTGTCAGGCTGACCACTTTATCCTTCTCGTTTACGATGAAGTCTCCGGTCTCCTCCTGCTCCACGCCCATGATGGCATCCATCTTGGAGTACTCCGGCATATCCTCACCGCGCTTCATCTGGCACGCCAGAATATCGCATGCCTCATACAGTCTGGTGGATTTGCCGCTCTGTCCGGAAATGATGAGCGGTGTACGCGCCTCATCAATCAATACCGAGTCGACCTCATCGATGATGGCAAAATGCAGTCCGCGCTGCACCAGCTGTTCCTTATAGATTACCATGTTATCACGCAGATAATCAAAGCCAAGCTCATTGTTTGTCACGTAGGTAATGTCACAGTTATAAGCATCCCGGCGCTCATCATTCGTCATCTCGTTCAAAACCACGCCGACTTTCAGTCCCAGGAATTCATGGACCTGTCCCATCCACTCAGAGTCACGCTTTGCCAGATAGTCGTTGACTGTGACGATGCACACACCCTTGCCCTCAAGTGCATTTAAGTATGCCGGCAGTGTCGATACCAGAGTCTTACCTTCACCGGTCTTCATCTCAGCGATACGTCCCTGGTGGAGAATGATACCACCAATAATCTGCACACGGTAATGCTCCATGCCGAGCACACGCTTCGCCGCCTCACGCACCGTCGCATATGCCTCCGGAAGAAGATCGTCCAGCGTCTCGCCGTTCTCCAGTCTCTCCTTATATTCCTTCGTCTTGTTCTTTAATTCTTCATCGGAAAGTGCTCCCATCGCCTCGCGGTAAGATTCCACCTTGTCGACAAGCGGGTAAATCCGCTTTAACTCACGCTCGCTGTGGGTTCCGAAGATCTTCGTTATTGCACTCATAAAAAGCTCCTACTCCTGTTTTTACACAAAACTGTGTCAAAATCCATTCTCCTGCGGGACACCTGCAAAAGGGTATGACCCCGCACAATATTGTTATTGTAACACTTTTCCAGCACCACCACAATAAAAACAGGCGTAAAAGAATTGTAAATTTTTTATTAACTGCCGCTTTACTGCAAATTTTTCTTGCACACTTCCGGTTCCATGTTATACTCAAAAGTGATCTGAACGATCTATTTTTTCAATAAAGGAGGATTTCAAAATGACATACACATATAAGACCAAGGGCACCTGCTCCACACAGATTGATCTTGAATTAGAGGGCAACATCGTGCATAATGTAAAGTTCACCGGCGGCTGCAACGGCAATCTTCAGGCGATTCCGAAGCTCGTCGAGGGTCTTACCGTTGAGCAGGTTGAGGAGAAAATCGGCGGCATCTCCTGCAACGGACGCCCGACTTCCTGCGGCGATCAGCTGGCTAAGGCCTGTCGCGAAGCCTACGAGGCATCCAAGCAGGCGTAAGGAAACACCTGTAAACGCAAAACGCGCCTGTCCCGGGACAGGCGTATTGATTTTTGTGGACTAAGTTGCAGGAGTAGAAACCGAGCGCTCAATGTTCCGGCTGTAACGGAGGCGGCATTTCTAATCGCAAAATCCGCCCCTGCCAGAAGCGGCCGGAACATAAGATGCTCTGATTTTTTGCATAATAAAACGTCCCCGGCATTTTCCGTCTCTGTCTCCGCCCGGCTCCGTCAGATCTGCGTTACGTCGGGGTCTGCAGAATCGGCTGGATCTGTTTGCCGGCGAGCGCCGCCTCGATTGTGTCCGGCAGGAGCTCCATTTTTGCGATCATGGAGTTCGGCTTGCTCTTGCAGTTGTCCTGCCCGAACGGAACGAAATAAATATTTTTCATATTCATCAGCATTCCAATATTCTTAAAGCTGGCGCCGAGCGCATCGTTCGTCGAGATGGCAATCACAAGCGGCTTACCGTTGCGCATATGCGCTTTGGTCGCCATCAGTACCGGCGTATCCGTGATTCCGTTGCAGAGTTTTGCCGCCGTATTTCCGGTGCAGGGCGCAATGACCATGATGTCCAGAAAATTATTCGGTCCGATCGGCTCCGCAGCACAGATGGTACGGATGCCCTCATTTCCGGTAATCTCGCAGATTCCGTCCACATAATCTTTCGCACTTCCGAACCGCGTGTCACACGTCTGCGCATTAAATGAAAAAACCGGCACCACATTGGCGCCCATATCGCACAGCCGCTGTATTTCTTTTCTTGCTTTCGCAAACGTACAAAACGAACCGGTAATTCCAAGCCCGATATTATAATTGGAAAAATCCATCACATTTCATGCTCCTTTCGCACGAATCTCTCCACCGCCCGGTCCAGAATATAGGCGCTCTCCTTCGGCGCATATTTTCCCGGAAGTCCAAGTGCCAGATCCGCACGGATGCCGCACTCTCTGGCGCAGGCGAAATCCGTACCGCCCGGTTTGGACGCGATGTCTAAAATATATGCATCCCGCGGCAGTTCGCGGATGATCGCACCTGTAACCACAGGTGCCGGAACCGTGTTGACCAGCATTGCCGCCCCCATCGCTTCCTCCGGTCCAAACGCAAAATCCGCGGCATAAAATCCATCCTTCTTGGCAAGTTTACGCACTTCCCGTCTTCTTGCCAGCACTGTCACGCGCGCGCCGAGCGCTTTCAGCCTCGCAGCCACCGCTCTGCCGCAGCAGCCGTAACCGGTGACGATAATTTTTGCCTCCTCAATGTTATAAGGGCTGTGGTTCACAAGCTCCGCGATCACGCCCTCCGCCGTCGCCACTGCATTTTCTTCCGTCACAATCTCATCTTTCATAAAATCCAGATAGTGAATGTCCCTGCGCTCCAAAAGTTCCTGCTGTTCCGGCGAGAAGCAGCCTCCAAGCACCAGCGTATCGTTCGTCAGGTTTTTATTCAATATATCGTTCAGCATTTTCTGTTCCGGTATCTTTGTCACCGGAATCGGGAGGATCAGCATATCCGCCTCCGCCAGAAAACTTTTCAACTTCTCGAGCTGTTCTTTTACCGTCCCGCTGTTTCTGATATCCAGGCAGCGTACGTTGAGTCCTCTTTTGGTCATAATCTCCGCCAGATAGACCTGACGCATGTCACTGATGAGAAGTATGGTCTGTCTATTCATAGAATTACGCTCCCTTCTCTTTATTATATGAAACGCGCGCTCTTCTGCCACAGCGAAGCATTTACATGTATTTTACGAAAAATATATATTATATCTATTGCATCTATATTTTCAGAATATTTTCATATTCATTCTTTGTTTATTGTTTTTAAATATTTTTTATTATAATTTTCTCATTTTACGCTTGACTTTTTCTCATATATCAGATAGAATAAAGACAACAAAAAGAAAGGAAAACGAAATCGAAGGAAAGGAAGGTACAAGCCACCAGAAACGTAACGATTTACCCAAAACGATATTAAGGAAAGAGAGGTACAGACCACCGAAAACGTAATTGCATTCGTTTTTTTCTAACTCCCGAAGAACACACGTGACAATCCAAATCATGGAAAGAGGAATCAGTATCAGATGAGTTAATCAGATATGATGCGATATCCATCGTCATAAGAAGAGTGATACAAAGGTACGAAGGAAGCGAAGAAGTCCGAAAGAAAAAGAAAAGAGAGGTACAGTCCCATGGACGAGATAGTTTAGAAGGCGACATCGATTCAAATGAATAGGATGTCGCCTTCGTCGTTCTATTTTTTCTATTTTATCTGTTTTTCCTGCTCGCTCTCCGTCACGGACGTCTCCGTCTGCTGCCAGGGATTTTCCTCATCCGGATCAGTCGGATCCCAGTGGCAGTCCGGATCTGATTTATCCAGTTTTTGTGCCTCCGGTTTCCCGAGCGGCCCCGGGTCTTCCCCGTCGTATATTTCAACCGTAGTGCCTTCCGGGCAGTTCTCCGCAATCCATTTTGCATCCTCCACCGTCAGTCTTACGCAGCCCATCGACGCCTGCTGTCCCAGCTTGTTATACTTGTCCGTACAGAGTGTATCCTTTGCGCGCTTGTAATAGGGCACAGAATGGAACAGGATTCCCCCGTGAATCCGCGTCGCGTACTGCCCATACACACCGCCATAGAGTTCCCGCCACAGATACTTGGTGGAAATCTGGTAAGTTCCGCGCGGCGTTGCGTTGTAAAGTCCGGTCGAGCATACCATTGCCTTATAGGGTACCGTATACTCCCCCTCCTCATCCTGGGTGTAGATCGTGACGCAGTTCTGCTTGCGATTGATGCGGATATAATACGAAAATTCCGGTGTCTGCGTCTCCTTAACATCCGCTTCCGCTTTTCCGGTTCCGCTTACATCCGGCGTCTCAGTCTCTTCCTGCCGCACCGCTTCTGTCCCTTCCACCTGCAAGTCTTCCCCGTTCCCTGCATTTTCACCGGTCTGCGCCGTCCCGCCGCTGCCGTTTTCCCCCACATTCGTTTTGGCATTCTCACCGCTTCCTGTGAGCGGTGTCTCTCCATCGTCTGCGAGCAGAATGTTTTCCGTGCTGCCGTCCATCACCAGTTCTTCCCGCTGGTACTCCCTGGTCCACAGTCCGTTGTCGCCGCTTAGCACCGCCAGTGCAGGCACATTCCACTCCATCTTGAGCGCAACAAATTCAAACAATGTCAGTACGCACAAAAAGACAGTGACTGCAGCCGCAATCATGCGGGCAGCCCTGCCTTCCATCATACGCTGTAATTCATTTTGCTCGTGCTTGTCGTTCTTCATATCTTAATCTTAGAGCTGGGTCTCCACGAAAATGTCATAGATCGCACGGATTGCCGGTTCAAAATCCGCATTGCTCACACCGATAATAATGTTAAGCTCAGAAGATCCCTGATCGATCATCTTGACGTTGATGTTTGCATGTGCCAGTGCCGAGAAGATACGACCTGCCGTTCCTCTGGTCGACTTCATGCCGCGTCCCACAACCGCGATCAGCGCCAGATCACCCTCCAGCTCGATACTGTCCGGCTTTGCCAGACGGTGAATTGCTGAGATCACTGCCTGCTCCTTGCCCTCGAATTCCGGCTGGTGAACGAAGATTGTCATCGTGTCGATGCCGGACGGCATATGCTCGAATGAGATATTATTCTCCTCAAACGCGGACAATACTTTTCTCCCGAATCCAACCTCGGAATTCATCATATCCTTATCAATATTGACGGAAACAAAACCTTTTTTGCCGGCAATACCGGTAATGGTGTATTTTGACTGATGGCAGGTGCTCTCCACGATCCAGGTTCCCTCGTCATCCGGCGCGTTGGTATTGCGGATGTTGATCGGAATCCCTGCTTTTCTCACCGGGAACACTGCGTCCTCATGAAGCACGCTGGCGCCCATATAGGAAAGCTCGCGCAGCTCACGGTATGTGATCGTCTTGATCGGCTGCGGATCCTTAATGATGCGCGGATCTGCAATGAGAAAGCCCGACACATCCGTCCAGTTCTCATAGCAGGTGGCATGTACCGCACGCGCCACGATGGATCCCGTGATGTCGGAACCGCCTCTGGAAAAGGTCTTGATCGTTCCGTCCGGCAGTGCCCCGTAGAATCCCGGAATTACCGCACGCTCGCATTTCTCCAGACGCTTTGCCAGCACCTTGTTGGTCTTCTCCGCGTCAAAAGTTCCGTCCTCCTCGAAGAAAATCACCTCTGCCGCATCCACAAACTCGTAGCCAAGGTAATTCGCCATAATAATACCGTTCAGATATTCGCCGCGGGACGCCGCATAGTCAACCCCCGCTTTATTTTTAAAGTTCTCACTGATCTTTTTGAATTCTTCCTCCAGTGACAGCTTCAGATTCAGTCCATTGATAATTGTGTCATAGCGGTCCTTGATCTTCATCAGCGGCACGCGGAAATCCTCCTCCGCCTCCACCAGCGCATAACAGGCATATAACATATCTGTGACCTTGGTGTCCTTGGCATTGCGTTTTCCCGGGGCACTCGGCACTACATAACGTCTTTCCTTGTCCGCCTGAATGATCTTCCCCACTTTTGCAAACTGTTCCGCACTTGCCAGAGAGCTGCCGCCAAACTTCACAACTTTAATCATTTTTCTGTTCCTCCAATTACCAACTATCGTCAGGGACGCTTCCGTCCTCGCTTTAACGATTTAATATAACGATATATATATTATCATAAATGGCGGTTCCGTCAAATGATTTTTTTGAAAAATCGCGTTTTTCCTACAAAATGGCAGCCGGTCCGGCAAGCTTCTCACGTACCACATACATGGTCATGTCCGGGCGCGTCGCCACCTTCCATTTCACAAGCGTCATCTGCATCTGTTCCAGTTCGATGGCAGTGATGCACCCGGGATGCACACAGCTTCCCGCATTCAGATACAGCTCCCCGTTTTCCGGCAGTCTCGGTCTGTGTGAATGGCCGGCAATCAGATAACGGTCGTGAAGTCTGGTCCAGCCCGCCAGGCACTGTTCATACCGGACCGCCTTTTTATAATTGCGCGCCGCACTCGTGGGATCATTCACGCCGGAGCGCTCCAACGGTTTCCACACGTAGCGCACCAGAGCTCTGGAGAGCCTCCAGCACACAGAATTAAAAAAATCCGCCTGATGCCCGTGAATCATGCAGACATCCCTTCCGCCCTCGCAATTATCTAATATAATCGCCTCCGGCAGGATTTTTCTCAGCTCCATATTGTGGTTTCCATAGATGCGGCACAGCGCATTCCGGCTTTGCAGACAAGCAAACATCTCATACACGGTCTCGTGATAGTGCACAATCCGGTCCATGCAGCGGTTTTCCCAGAGTTCCTCCCCGTCCCCCAGTTCCAGATAGAAGAATCCTCTCTTTATATAATGTTCCATCGCCGCCTCGTACAGGTACGCGTTTTTCAGGAAATTGTCATTTGTTGTCCCTTCCCCTCTGTGGCAGTCACTGATCACCACATAGCGGCTGCCCGTGCCAAGCGGAAGGTGCAGGGCATGTTCCAATGCCCTGTCAATCCTTCGATAACATCCCATGTTTTCACCTGCCCCGACATGATCTGTGCGGTTTCCTGGTTCTGCAGCGCGGTTTGCATCGCCCGCCCGAAAGCACCAGAATCTTCCGAAACCATCCTGGAAGCAGATAATATAGAAATACCATTCTGTCCGCCGTCCGTTTCCACGGGTATGTCACGATCCTAAATCCTCTGCACAGCAGCCTGTTCCAGAGAAGCACCACGCTTCTGCAGATTCCCGGAATCAATCCGTGTTCCTCCGAAAAATTCATCCGCACACTGACTTCTCTTCCGCAGATGCGAAAAAGGCTGCGCGGTTTTCCGGTTTTGTGGAGACCTTCCCAGAACGCCAGCGCCATCTCCTGCTCTGGGAAAATCAGCGTCGTGGCAAGTCTGAGGCGCGACGGTTTTGTATACACGCCCATCCGAAAGCCGGTGAGCCACCAGTGTCTGGCACAGATTTCATAAAACGTTTTCTCTGCCGTGTCCAGACAGCTGCAGATTCTCGGGAGTTCTGCATCCGATACCGCTTCAAAATGCACCGTGTGATAGGCGTGCGGCGGAATCACGCCCTTCGCATGGTAAATTCCGACCTCTCCGCCGGTGTTGATCCCGTACTGTCCCTTCCAGAATTCCACCAGCCAGGTTCTTCCCTCATAATTAAAGTACACGGGAAATGCGTCAATCACCATCCCGGCACCCACCGCCATGGTATCATATTTCGCCTCATATCCCTTGTCACGCTGCCAGGCATCCAGCCTTGAGGTAAAAATATCTTCCGACGGCAGATAAGCAAATCCAAAGGGTTCCGCCAGTTCATTGAGCAGCCGCACCCGTTCCCCGGGAGTCAATGCAAGAACTTTTTTCTTCGCCCGCACTCTGTGCACTACTGCCAGGATCAGCAGCGCCGCAAATAGTACCAGAAAGGCGATGCACAAGAGGCACCGCCCGTTTGCAAAGCACATCAGCGCGCCAGAAGTCCTCTTGCGAGATAATCAGCGAGTTCCAGCACCAGATCACTTAAATCCCGGAAGGTATCAATGCTCTGGTCATACTCACCGTTCATCTGATGTTCTATAATCTCGCGCGTCATATCCAGATAATTCAACAGAAGATTCCTCGTCTCTTTTCCTGCAAAGTAGGGATTCTGGTCAGCAAGAAGTGTTGCGATCTGATTCGCATTAGCATACCACTCCCGGATCTGCTGTTCATAATTCTCCTTATCCCCGGATTTTAACGTGCGGATGATCTGCCCCGTCATCTCCACATGTTCCACGAGCAGATTGCGCAGCTGTCTTGTGACAGCTACCGGCAGCCGCTCTGCAAAAACATCCGTGATTGCATCTGCAGTTTCCAACAGGCGTCCTTCCACTGCATACTGCTCTTTTGCATCTGCCCCGGAATCCACACTCATCATATACATCCGTGTCCAGTAGATCAGTTCCAGCCACGCCAGACGCATTGTCTCAAACAGCTGATTCACTGAATTCTGCCTCTCTCCCGCTGTCTGATTTCCGCCCGGGCGCTGTCCACCCGGAATCACCACTCCGATACCGATGTTTCCGCCCACGCCGGCATTACTGGTATTTCCACCATTTCCAGCATTACCGGTGTTCCCGGTGCTTCCGCTGTTTCCCGTGTTCCCGGTGTTTGCGCTGCCTCCCTGGGGCGGTACGTAGCTTTCCCCCGGGCAGACATAGAGCTTCATTCCTACCTGCAGGTTGTAGGGGTTTACCCCCGGATTTCCGAGTATCAGTTCCGTGACGGTTGTGTGGTACTGTCTCGCAAGGCGATACAGTGAATCCCCCTCCTGCACGGTGTGTACCATTCTATTCTGACAATACATAAAGATTCCACTTCTTTGTTTTCTCTCTTTATCTTATGTCAGATATAAGATCCTGGTGCATAATGATCTGCATATAGGGCAGGCAGACCGCGTGCTACATAATTCCTGCAAATACCGGTGCCAGCACAACTGTCAGAAGTCCCGCAACCGCAATGGCAAGACTGCTCATCGCACCTTCGATCTCTCCTATCTCCATCGCCTTGACTGTACCAACCGCATGGGATGACGCTCCGATTGCAATTCCCTTTGCCACCGGCTCCTCAATCTTAAATATACGGCAGACCGTCTCCGCCAGCATATTGCCAATCACTCCGGTAATAATAATCACTGCAACCGTGATGGTCACATAACCGCCAAGCTCCTCCGATATTCCCATGCCGATCGCGGTCGTGATGGATTTCGGCAGAAGCGTCACATACTGCGCATGATCAAAATGAAACAACAGTGCCAGTACAAGCACACACACAAGACTCGTAATCACACCGGAGATCAATCCAAGCACGATTGCCTTGGAATGTTTTTTCAAAAGCTCCACCTGCTCGTAGAGCGGGATCGCCAGACAGACCGTTGCCGGCGTCAGAAGATAGCTCAGATATTTTGCTCCCGCGTTATAACTCTCGTAAGGAATATCAAACGCGACCAGAAAAATGATCACCACGACGATCGAAATTAAAAGTGGATTACATATCGGCCACTTCAGCTTCTTTTTCAAAAATACTCCCAGTTCATAGGTCAATACGCTGATTGCCACACCGAAAAATACAGACTGATTTAAAAATTCCTTCATTGTTTTATGCCTTTCTGTTTCTGCGAATTACAAACTGTGTCACTCTTCCCGAAATCACCATAACCACAATCGTGGATACAAACATGATCACAACCACCTGCACACAGATCGGCTTTAAAGCGCTCCAGGACTCGACCAGCCCCGCCCCCGCCGGAATAAACATCACCGGCATGATCTCTATCAAAAATTTCCCTGCATCTTCCACTGCAGAGAGTTTTATTATTCCAAGCTCCAGTGCCGCAAACAACAATACCAGTCCATAGATGCTTGCCGGTACCGGAAGTGGAAGCAATGCCTTTAATCCTTCTCCAAGAAATGAAAAAAGTAAAATAATCAAAAATTGTCTCAAATGCTTCATCCTGCCGTCTCCTCTCATCGGAACTTATTATAGCAACAGTATCACAACTTTTACATCGACATTCCGACGAAATGCATGCCTTTCTTTTTCTATTTACAGTGCAACTTTCTAGTTCTTACTGCCTATATACCCCGCAAGTGTATCCAGAATCACCTGCGGTTCGATCGGCTTTGCAAGATGAGCGTTCATCCCGGCCGCCAACGACTGGCTGACATCTTCCTCATAGGCATTGGCCGTCATGGCAATTATGGGCACAGTCTGTGCATCCGTCCGGCTCATTGCCCGGATCTGTCTGGCTGCCTCCAGTCCGCTCATCACCGGCATCCGGATATCCATCACGATTGCGTCAAAATATCCCTCCGGATTCTGCTCCACCATTTCCACCGCTCTTTTTCCATTTTCCGCATGTTCCACAATAATTCCCTTTGATTCCAGAATACGTCTGGCCACAAAAGTATTGATCTCATTGTCCTCTGCCAGAAGCACCCGTCTGCCTTCCAGGTTCTGTTTTGCCATGACTGCCTGTGGCATTTTTTCCGGAGCATCGACGCCCGAGATCGTAAGCGGCAGATCGAGGATTACCCCGGTACCCTCTCCTAATTTACTGTGAATTTCAATCGTGCCGTGCATCATGACCACCAGTTTCTTTACGATCGCAAGTCCAAGACCGGTTCCCTGCCATTGCAGGGCAAGCGTGCGGTTACCCTCCTGTGAAAACGGTTCAAACGCATGCTCCAGGAATTCCTCACTCATACCGATTCCACTATCCCGCACCGTAAAACGCACCCATTCAACGTTTCCTTCCGTGCGTAGCCTTTCGGTCAGAAGCCACACATTTCCGCCCTCTGGCGTGTATTTTGCTGCATTGGACAGCAGATTGAAGAAAATCTGCTTGAACCGCACCGCATCAGTGTATATCATTTCTTCCATATGCTGCAGATCACACTGGAACGTAATGTTTTTCTGCTCCATCAGCGGGCCGATCGTGGTATTGATTGCCGTTCCAAACGTCTTTCTGCTCATCTGCTCCGACTTCAGGTTCAGATTGCCGCTCTCTATGCGTGAAATATCCAGCATATCATTGATCAGTCCGAGCAGAAACTCACTTGAGGATTTAATCTTATCCAGATATCCGCAGATCGTCTCATCCTGACATTCCTGCCTTGCAACGGATGTCATGCCGATAATCGCATTCATAGGTGTCCGGATGTCATGACTCATATGGGCCAGGAATTCACTCTTGGCGCAATTCGCCCGCTCCGTTTCTTCAATTGCCCGCTCCAGACGTTCCTGCTTCTTCTTCTCCTCCGTTACGATGTCTTCGATGTCCACACAGCTTTTGAATACCGTCCCCATCTGCTTATCCATATAGGTATAACGGATCATTTTACGCCGCACTGAGCCATCAGACTCTCTCACATCAATTTCCTGTATGTAAAGTGGCTCTGCCTCAAGGTTACGACGAATTTCCTCTGTCTGCATTGCCCGGATGTGTGCTTCCAGCTGATCCGTCACTGCGACTTTTGTAAGATAATCACGGATATCCGCATCGTAGTCTGTTCCTCTGGCGCTCGGACACATGGAACTTTTTTCCTGCGCCATAATCTCGAAATGACCATTCTGCAGACAGATGTATTCCACATAATCATAGTCGAACTCAATGATCAGCTGCATCATACGGTCACGGTTTTTCTCATGCGTGACATCCCAGTTATTGTAAAAGGCAAACAAATCTCCCGTATCCAGCTGCGGTACAATCCTCACGTCCACACGCACCCAGATAATGTCGTCCGTGTCCCGCCTCTTTGCCCAGTAGTAACGCGATATCATTTCCTCTCCCTGCCAGTAGGCTTCCATCAATGCCTCTGGCTGTAGATCCGCATACGTCTCCCCGGTCATATGAATTTCCGAGAAAATCTTTTCAATGCGCTTCCGGTAGTCTGCTTCCTCACGCAATTCTTCGGTAAAATCCCCCAGACCGTTGTATTTGACGGATTCCACATAACGCTGCGTGAGATTAACGCGGCTGGTTCCAATATTCTCATCTTTCCCTTTCTGATCCAATTCTCTGTCGATTATCATACTTCCATCTCCTGCCATACATTATCCGCAGTTTATTTTAACCCTGCCTGACCGGCCATCGCTCTTCTCTCCTCATACTGTTCATAGAAGTCCTGCTCCGGTTCATATGGTTTTATAAAAAACAGATTTAACAAAAACATATTGATCGTCTTTGCCTCCTGTTCACCAATTCCGTCTTTCATCTGCTTCTCCAACTGTTTCCGTATGGCATGCCAGTCCAGCAGAAACCGTTCGTATCGTTCCATCTGTGGAGTATCGAGCCATTTCCCAACCTTCACTTTGCTGCGCCCGGGCTTCTGACAGGCATCCATCTGCAGAAAGTAGCGGATTCTGCCTTCCTCATAGATTCTGCCAAGTGGAAATACACGACACAACCCGGGACGCATTGCGTGGATCCTGCATCTTCCCTGTTCATTCAAGAACACACACTGCTCTTTTTCTCCGTCCATCCTCAGGTTCGGAAGAATCACGCCGTCCACTACCTGCAGCTCTATCGTATCGGCAAGCAGCTGCTCAAAATTTTTCCCGGTCACGGTCGTCAGACGCCATATATCACAGGGATCAAGCACAATGGATGTCCCCATTTTCTCACAGCAGGCATGGCATCCCGCGCAGTCTCCGCACGCCGCCCGAACCATATCATTGCAGCCATATATTTTTCCATCTGATATTTCCTGCAGATCCCGTAACATTGCAATCTCCTCATTTCTTTTTTCTGTGTCTATTTTAACTGTTTTTTGCAAAAGAAGCAATAAACTCACATAGCCTATAGAGTGAAAAAAGAAACCGCCACAAAAGTGACGGCTTCTTAAATCCTGATTTTATAATATCTGTTCTATGCCCCTATGCAGCAGCTTTCTCAGAATCATTGTCTTTCATGACAAGCTTTAAGAGAATCGGGGTGATCAGCGTCGTTACAATAACAACGAGAACGATCGGAGCAAACAAGACACCATCTAACATACCGCTTGCATATCCCTTCTGCGCCACAATCAGTGCAACCTCACCTCGGGAAATCATACCGATACCGACCTGGAACGCTTCCTTTCCGGTACATCCGCATATCTTTGCACCCAGTCCGCATCCGACAACCTTGCTTAAGATGGCGATAACAAGCAGAATGATTGCGAAGATCCAGATGCTGGCATCCATTCCGCCGAGTGTTACCTTAAGACCTACACTGGCAAAGAATACCGGTGAGAAAATCAGGTAAGACGGGATCTCGCATCTTCTTGCAACATACGGTCCAACTTTCATCGTGCAGAGCATCAGTCCTGCGAAGTAAGCACCGGTAATATCTGCAATACCGAAGTATTCCTCTGAGATATAGGAAAGAATGAAGCAGAGCGCTACACAGATGATAGCGGTTCTTCTCTTCTCATCCTGCTCTTCCACAAATACCTTTAACTTTGTAAGCACGAAGATCAATACTGCAATAAATACGAAATACAGTACAATCTTTAACACAACTGTGATCGGGCTTACGCTGGTATCCTTTAAGCTGGTTACGATTGTGAGTACGATAATACCGATGATATCATCGATAACAGCTGCGCCAAGGATTGTCGTTCCGACTTTTCCTTTCAGCTTGCCCATCTCACGCAGCGTCTCAACTGTGATACTTACAGATGTTGCTGTCAGTACAACACCGACGAACACTGCCTTTAACACCTCATCGTAATCGCTGAAGTCTGTGTGGAAGAAAAATGCATACCCCAGGAATCCACCAATCAACGGAACAATCACACCGATCAATGCTGTTACGAAAGATGCCACACCATTTTTCTTAAGTTCGGACAGATCCGTCTCCAGTCCTGCGTTAAACATCAGGAGGATAACACCGAGCTCTGCCATCTGCTCAAGAAAGACGCCGGTATCTCCGGTCAATGTAATCAAGTTCAGACAGGACGGTCCTAAGATCACACCTGCAACTAATGCACCGACAACCGCCGGCATATGAATCTTACGGGTAAATAAACCCAGAATCTTGGTTGAGATCATAATGATCGCCAAGAACAGTAAAAATGAATACGATTCCATATCTATACTCCCTTTCTGTTAATAAATTATTAAATATGTATAAAGTATTCTTATAGCATAGCTATTCTAACGCTTTATCTCACAAAATGTAAGTGGCGTTTTTCAAGAAAAAACGTTAATTTCTTAATATTTTTTGGGAGTTTTCACCAGATTTTCGGGGGATTTTACAGAAGATTTCGTTCGCATGGAATATATATTTCATTATTGTGTGTCCACAACTTCAACTACTTTACCTTTGCTTCTTCGACATATCTGTCTCATGCACAAAACTCTTGATGTTGATAAATGCACCAGCAAAACCAAGTCACATCAAAGCTATTATTTCATCCCCCTTATTACGTAGTGAAGAGGGATAGTTTTTTAGTATTTTTCGCTATCTCGAAGATGTAATAGTTGCGACTTTGGCGAGAAGTGGTAGATACAAACGTGTTTTCTTCGCAGAGTACGAAACACAGCCATGCTATCCCTTCTATATTATTAGCGATATTTCAACCCACACTCCCCTCACTGGGAATAACTCCACTCTCACGCCTGTCTCCAAGCTGAGATCAACCTTCCAATCCACACTTTCCTCGCTGCGAGCGATCCAGAACGGGCAACAACATCAGCCATCTGACTACTTCAATCCTCGCTCCCCTCACAGGGAGCGACAAAACCAAACAATACAACGAGAGATCGTTGTAAAATTTCAATCCTCGCTCCCCTCACAGGGAGCGACTAATAAAAACGCAAATGGGTCATACTGATATTAATTTCAATCCACACTCCCCTCACAGGGAGCGACTTTTCTTGTTGATACTATCATATCACTTTAAAAAATTTCAATCCTCGCTCCCCTCACAGGGAGCGACAAAACTCAACCTTGCCACCAAACGCCATACGCATATTTCAATCCTCGCTCCCCTCACAGGGAGCGACCTTTCTACGTCCACATAGTCAAGCCATGCAATCGAAATTTCAATCCACGCTCCCCTCACAGGGAGCGACATGTGTGGACTAATTGCCAATTTGATATGGTGTTATTTCAATCCACGCTCCCCTCACAGGGAGCGACGCGGGGAGGCAGATTTACTTGACCGTATGATTGATATTTCAATCCACGCTCCCCTCACAGGGAGCGACTACCGCTCCTGCTCCTATTGGATATGTTCCAGTTATTTCAATCCACGCTCCCCTCACAGGGAGCGACTGTTGATTCATTGGGTAATGTGTTTAGTGAGATTATTTCAATCCACGCTCTCCTCACAGGGAGCGACCCAATCCGGTATCCGGTCGGTACAAATCAAGGAAATTTCAATCCACGCTCCCCTCACAGGGAGCGACGATTTCCTGTTTTTCCATATATACCTCCTATTATTTCAATCCACGCTCCCCTCACAGGGAGCGACCGTGCTCGGAGCAGGAGTTTTTTGACGAGTACGCATTTCAATCCACGCTCCCCTCACAGGGAGCGACGACTTACCGGATGGAATCGCTAGCGTGCTTGATATTTCAATCCACGCTCCCCTCACAGGGAGCGACCAAAAGTACAAGCAGTTACACAGCAAAAATCCTAATTTCAATCCACGCTCCCCTCACAGGGAGCGACAGCGTTGCCGCTTTTTCGTCATTCGCAATATGCAATTTCAATCCACGCTCCCCTCACAGGGAGCGACTTTGTAGTTCCCAACGCGCATTGGCAGTAATATATTTCAATCCACGCTCCCCTCACAGGGAGCGACGGAGCAAGGCGTTGACTTTTCTTGGGTACGATGGATTTCAATCCACGCTCCCCTCACAGGGAGCGACTTTCTGGTCGTGTTGATTCCTTTAACGTTGGGAAATTTCAATCCACGCTCCCCTCACAGGGAGCGACCTCTTCCTCTTCCGTATCATCCACGATATAAACCGATTTCAATCCACGCTCCCCTCACAGGGAGCGACCGTCCGGCATGACTAGAGGACAAAGCACAGGAGAATTTCAATCCACGCTCCCCTCACAGGGAGCGACGTCCTACCGTGTCCGTCGTAAAAACAATACAAGGATTTCAATCCACGCTCCCCTCACAGGGAGCGACGTTAGGGTTGTCAAACTTGTCAATGATGATCTTGCATTTCAATCCACGCTCCCCTCACAGGGAGCGACAAGGCGGCTATGCACACAGCAAGCACACATATCAATTTCAATCCACGCTCCCCTCACAGGGAGCGACTTGGCGACACTGATTATGTCGCATTTTGTACAAGAATTTCAATCCACGCTCCCCTCACAGGGAGCGACGGGTTGTTACACTCATTTCTACCTCCTAAACAAATTTCAATCCACGCTCCCCTCACAGGGAGCGACATAGCACAAGAGGGTAACCAGATAGCGCAAGAGGGATTTCAATCCACGCTCCCCTCACAGGGAGCGACCGATAGTTGTCAGTGTCAGTTCTTCTTTGTTTTCTATTTCAATCCACGCTCCCCTCACAGGGAGCGACTGTGTACGGTTGGGTCAATGCGGAATCTATTAAGATTTCAATCCACGCTCCCCTCACAGGGAGCGACTGCGTATGCACAGCAGTATTTTAAGACACTAGGATTTCAATCCACGCTCCCCTCACAGGGAGCGACTGCAAGCGGTATGACTAGAGGTCAGAGCACCGGAATTTCAATCCACGCTCCCCTCACAGGGAGCGACAAACGCATTTATGATGCCTACAAGCTTTATCGCAATTTCAATCCACGCTCCCCTCACAGGGAGCGACTGTGCGTCCGGCTTGCCCTTATTGATCTACAATCAATTTCAATCCACGCTCCCCTCACAGGGAGCGACAGATTGGAAATTACACAGTGCCAATGTCTTTTATATTTCAATCCACGCTCCCCTCACAGGGAGCGACCATATACGGCTCTGTATCACCCTTAAAAGCAAAATTTCAATCCACGCTCCCCTCACAGGGAGCGACAGCAAATATACACATAAAATTCCTTTGTGACCTCCTGTTTTCAACGCTTTCTTCCAAAAATTCCTTTACTCTTTCACGTTTTCCACAGACGATAACTTGATTTTGTGCTATTTGCACTGATAAATTGTGCGCGAATGTTCCGCTGTATTTATGTACACTTTACATTCGCACTACTCTAAAAACTCTCAGATAATCAGCGGCGCCGTGACATCAAATGCCCTTTGCACACCGATATGTTCCACCTTACTCTTATACTTTTCCCCCATGACATAGTACCTCACACTGTCTTTATCCACATCAATGATATCCTTCAACTGCTTTTTCAATATGACATACTGCGTCTGATCAACAATGCACTCAAATACAGAATTTTGTACCCGCTGTCCGTAATTCGTACAGATTTTCGCTACCCGGGCAAGTCTTCGTACTCCCGCCGCAGTCTGTGTATTCACGTCATAAGTAATCAGCACTAACATAACTCACCTTCCTTCCAAACAGCATACAGTTTATCTTTACCGTTTAAAATATGGCGGATATGCATTGATATCTCCCCGCAGATACCGCGCAAGCAGCATCGCCTGTACGTATGGAAGCAGCCCGACAGGTACTTTTTCTTTTAGGTAAGGATGCATGATCTCTTCACACTTTAATTCCTGCCAGTTCTGTATCAGCGTTCTGCGTGTGTCATCATCCATAACAACCGCTCCGCTTTCCATTTTTCTGAACCCTCTTGCATTGATCTGCTGCTTGTTAATCATTGTAAGAACAAAACGGTCTGCCACAGGTGCCCGGAATTCTTCCATCAGATCTAACGCCAATGACTGTCTTCCCGGGCGGTCGGTATGCAAAAATCCAACATAGGGATCAAGTCCAACCGAATATGCTGCGCCCGCACACTCGTTTACCAGTAGCGCATACATAAATGACAACATTGCGTTGACATTATCCAGCGGCGGACGCTTATTCCTTCCGTGAAATACAAAACTTTCTTTGTTCTGAAGAATCAGTTCATCAAATACACTAAAATACGTACTTGCCGCTTTTCCTTCATATCCCCGCAGTTCCTCCGCACTGCCACTGTCCTGCACCGCTCTTAGATACTGTTTTAACTGCTCCGACGCATCTTTTATCTTTTCTGTATCAAGGCGCAATGCATGATCCCGGATTGCCCGCTCGAGTACATAACGCTCATTATGTACCTTTCCGAGAATCATATTTCTTGCAATCGTAAGACTTTCATCTTCCCGCTCCGACAGCCGATATTGTATTTTCCGCAAAACGACATTACCGTTTTCCTGTCCGATCATTCTGGCACAAAACGAATCATTGTGAAAAAAACTCAGATTCACATTGTTCTCATTGCATTTGCGCATGAGCGCCGGACTGGCACCTACATAATTAAACGCAACGATTGCTTCTACATTGTGAATCGGTATCCGCATTGCCACCCGATCCTCTTTTTTGACGACAACGTTTTCTCCATCCAATGCAAGATATACATCCGGTGTTGTTACATAAAGAGTATTCAGCAATTTCTTCATTGCAATTCCTCCTTTAACATCTCCGACACATAGGCATCCGCAGGCTGTGCTCCGGAAAGTTCCGGCAGACAGATGTTGTTTAAGGAACACTGCCTGCAATATGTGCCTGTCTTTACCATCGGTGTATGTTTTCTGCTGTAATATGCATGCATTTCTTCAAAACAAGACCGTACACTCTGTCTCAATTCCTCTGTAAACAGCACTTCCGTTCTGCGTCTCGTTTCTCCATAATACAAATAGCCCTTTGGAATTCTGGTCATAAGTATCTCTTCCAGACACATTGCCTGCGCTATAAGCTGCATTTCATCTGCATTGTGCGGCTTTGGTTTTCCGCGCTTATATTCCACCGGCACGGCAATGTACGTTCCCTTTTGTCCAGCTAATGTGATGCCCTCCGGTGCCGGCTGAAACTCCACAACATCACATTCTCCGCTGATTCCCATCTCTCTGGAGAAAACCTTCATCGCCCGCACCATGATAACCCCGTTTCTTTTTTCGTGAAAGTCCGCATTGTGCGCATTTTCATGCATGACCCTTCCCTCAAATGTCCGTACATTCTCTTCCCACTGCTGCTCAATATGAATCAGAGCCCATTGTCTGCGGCAAAAAACGAAATGCTGAATTCCCGATAATAATAAATAATCCTCCTCCTGATATTCCATATGTTTCTCCCTGCGATAGCCACGCAATACTATTCCATACAGGTACAGGTAACTCCCTCAGGCAGCTGCTCCGGCAATGTAACCTCATAATCCGAAAACGCCCTTGCCAGATCAACTCCAGGTTTTCTTGCCACCTTGACAGATTCAAACAATTTATAAGACGGTGCATTTCCAAGTTCGCTGTCGTGCTTAAAAATGATCAGTTTTCTGACTGCCATCTTGCCGCGTGCCGCCGCATGATCATTCTCAAACATATTCAGAATTGCTTTCCAGAGCAATTCCAGATCCTCTTCCGAAAAACCGGTCACTTTTCTCGCCAGATTTGCAGACACATATCCCTCTACCCGGTACAGACCATACGGAACAATATATTTTCTTCCCATTTCCGTTCCTTTTTTGGCAGCATCCTCCTCCGTCGTGATTGCCACTCTGGTAATCGTGATCTCCTGTGGAAGAATCGGATCAACGGATTTCGCAAATCCCATCTGCACCGGTCCGCGTACCTGTCCACAGTTTAAATTTGCTTTCACAAAAGTGGTCATAACTGCTCCAAATGTACGAATATCATAGAAATTCTGACACATAAAGTCACGAACCTTTACGTCCAGCATTGGATCTGTCTTCTTTAAATTCTTAATCTCCTTTTCGTCAATGCCAAGTGACTGGAATGCTCCAAGATCACTGCGGTTTAACGGCACATTGTCCTTGATATAGATTTTATATCCGGTCGTATCCTCCTTGAGTGTCTCCACATAGTTGCGGATCTTTCGCTTCAGGCATACATCTGTCACGAGACCGTAACCCGTTTCCGGATCAATTCTCGGCATATTGCCGGCATCCGGATCTCCATTCGGATTCCCATTCTCCACATCAAATAACACTACAAAATCATATCTGTTCTTAATTGCCTCTCCCATCTTAGTTTTCCTCCTTCTTTGTATATCGTTTCTGTGTCTGGCAATAATACCCCAGCTGAAAGGCTCCCTGTTCCGGCAGATTTAAACGCTTTGGGAAACTCTCCCCAATCACTTCCGCAAGTTTCCCAATCTGTCGGTTAAAATAAACTTTGTGTCCTTCGTTTGCCAGTTTCCGCAGATGCTTCTGCGCCAGATTCAGCAATAGCGGAAAAATCTGTGCCGGGGTCGCTGCTGCCGAATTGAAGTACTTGTCTTTGATCGTCGTGTTAATTCCTGGATTCGCTTCCTGCTGCAAATGCTCTAAAACCGCAAACAGGCGCCCCAGTGTGTATGGTACATTTTTGCTCTCCTCATTTATCATTACCTGCAATACCTCCTTGGGACAGTCTTTGTTCTCATTCTTCAGATAATAGGCCTTTATCATAGCCGCTCGCTCTCGTGTTATCCTGTGTTCCGCCCGGATTCTTAACATAACGGCGTTTAGCAGCGATGCCGGATACTTTCCGCCTGTCAGAACCGCTTTTAGCGTATCCGCTGCCATCTGTGGTGACGGAGACTTGTCTCTCGCATTTTGGTTTACGGTCTCTGACATCAATTTCCAGATTGGAATGATGGGATACTCCTTTTGCCGCGCATTAACAATCCGCAGACGCTCTTGATGTTCATTGACATGCCGGATCATAGTGCCAAAAGAATCCCTCATAAAAAATCGGACAGTCAGTCTGGCCGCATTCGGTGCAAGTCCCAGCACATAAAAATGTCTGTCGGGATCCAGTCGTATATCCTCGATCTGTACCGGCTCCCCGTTTGCCACCTTCCCGATAATTGCCCGAAGTTCGCCATCTGTCATACCACTCTCATCTGTCAGACCGAACATCGCCATCATACCGACATCCTGATAGAGGCTCTCTCCTCCTTCCGCCCAGCATACCACGGTTGTATCCCCGATAGTTCCCGTGTGAGCCCGGTCATTCAGAAGTTCATTTAACGCTGTGGTGTAGGCAAATGCCGCATACTCACCCACCGGAGCATTGGCACCCTGTTCCTTCTCATAGGAACAGAAGGACGCTGCATTAAAAGATACCAGTGACGCTCCCATCGCCTGTGCGCCGCGAACCCCCTTAATGCTCGGATGCAGCACTGCAAGCTTGTCTTTTTTCCCGGTAACCAGACACAACGTCTGCCCGCTTTCATCCTTCCTGTCATAAAACTGCTGCCATGCTTCACGTATTGCAGGATCCTCTGTCACTGCTTCTCCTTCATAATAAAATAGAAGATTTACTCCTGCCATCAGATCGCTCCAGTTATCCTCTATGTCAGTACACTGGCGCGCCGCATCCGGGCTCCAATACTCAAAATAATGACAGATCGCTTCTGCTGCCGGCGTGTGGATATCAGAAAGCAATTCCATGTGCTTTTCCATGCAGGCTTCATAGCACTGACTGGTTCGCTCTGGTTTTCCTTTTTCATCAACACCAAGAATATAGGTCGCATTGTCGCACAAAAAGTTCGGGCAAACCGCCACGGATCTCTTCTCCGGATGAGGTACTTCCATCATCCGCGCAACAAAAACCGTTTTTTTCTTGCTGCCTCCCGTCTCCTGCGCCACCTTCAACGGGATCAACCCTAGTACGTGTCCCTGCCGATCCAGATTCAGTCCATAGGAAACTTTTACTTTTCCCCAACCCGGCTTTGCAATCCGCCCCTGCTTCAACAAATCTTCATAATGTTCCACCAATGCCTGTAAAATCATCGCAGCACCTCGCAATCTGCCACATGGATCACGCCGTTTTCCATCTTTGCACGAAAGAACAGCGGACGAATGTTTGCCGGATCTGAGAAGTCAAGATCCCACAACATATAGCCGAGATCCCTTGTCTCCTGAATAGCCGGAATCTCTCCGCCCTCCCACTCCTTGAAATTCGCCGGGAATTCCCGACATCCAAAATATGGTTCGTGATAGCACTGTCCCTTTCTCAGGCGGCGCTTTATGATATCCTGAAACTTTCCCGGATTATCTCCGGCTGCCGCCTTCTCTGTAAGGGTAAAATGTGCTTCAATCACATATCTGACATCCTGCAGAACCAATGATGCTCTCTGCACAATATCCTTTGATGTGTTAATATACAGTTCTGTGCGTCCGCCGGTCATAGCTGCTCTTACACTGCTCCCCAGCACCTTGGACTGCACCTCATTTCTCCGTATGTTTGTCATCTGAATAGGCGCCAACACATAAATGTTGTCAATATGCCACTGCAGGCCTGGGTGCCAGTATACTGCCTCGAGCATTCCCCGCGCCGCCGACGGTGTCATCACATCATAGCTGACGCGTTCCACCTTCATCTCCGGCCGGCTGAAGCATGCAAAATTCCCCCACACTTCCATTTTTACTGCCACATATCATTCCTCCTTTCATCTGTTTTTCATTTGTTATATTTTTAAAATACATCATCTTACTATCCATGTCAATACATTTTTTATTGAAAAATGCAATATATTTGTATACACTGGTATTGTCACTTTTATAAGTGTGGATTGAAATATTTGATATATTTTTCTTTCATCAGGGCGGCAGATTTCTGCCGCCTTTTGACCACTCTTTTATCCGAACAATCCATATCCTGTACTCACATCCATCTGAAGTCCGGTATCCTCATGATACTGGTTCATATCCCGAAGCACATACATCCCCTCTCCGATTCCTTCCACACAGCCGGCATCGTACAATGCTTTTAAATGATTCGGATATACATTCACCGCATACTGCCCCAGCTTTCGCATAAGTTTTCTTGAGACCTTTCCCTTTTCCATCTCCTCTATCCACAATTCCGCTTCACCGACCGGAATATAAACCGTCTGTGTCTCACTCTCAATCAGATGAAATTCCCTTGCCACCGTTGCAAACGGAAAGCAATCCCCATTGATTCCTTTTCCGGCAGTAAATGCATCCATTATCTTCTTTTGATCCAGATTCTCTCTCCCCAGAATCTCACGATACTGCTTAAAATAGAATGCGATCGCCTCCGGCGCTGCCGGATCTTCGTAACAACGCAGGGTCTGCCTTAACGCGCTGATGTTCTGTGCAAAATATACCGATGCATCGCCTTTCAAACCGAACAGATATACCTTGCTCTCCTCTGGGGAGTGCGTCCCCTCCCGGTTGCATCTGCCCGCCGCCTGTATGAGTGCATCCAGTCCGTTCTCCTGACGATATACACACGGAAAATCCAGATCTACGCCCGCCTCCACAAGTGAAGTAGCGATCACCCTGCAGGGCACATGATGTTCCAGTCTCTCTTTGATCTCGCGCAATTTCTCTTTGCGATGCTCCGGGTGCAATAGTGTTGTGAGGCAAAATGCTCCCTCTCTCGGAATTTCTTCAAAAAGTTCCTGTGCCAGATTTCGACTGTTTACAATGCAAAGCACCTGCTCCTGCGCAGTCAGACAGTCGATCAATTTTTCCCGTTCCATATTGCCGGCTGCAACAATCGATGTTCTGCGCAGTTTTTGAAAAAGAATATCTGTATGTTCACAGATTTCTCTTACCTGCGTCTGCGGCATATATTTTTGGATCATTTCATCCAATACCGGCTGCGTAGCCGTACAAAGAACGATTGTTGAACGGTAATGCGCCGCCAGTTCTGCGATTGCCGCAACACACGGTTCCAGATATGGAATCGGCATTGTCTGTGCCTCGTCAAAAATAATGACACTGTTTGCCATGTTATGAAGCTTTCTGCATTTTGAACTGCGGTTCGCATACAACGATTCAAAAAACTGCACCACAGTCGTCACGATCACCGGCATGTCCCAGTTTTCGGTGGCCAGAGCCTTGCGGTATGCCGCTTCATTCTCCGCCTTATCCTCCGTCAGATCGTAGAGAATTCCGGAATGATGTTCCAGAACATTTTTCTCTCCTAAAATAGAGCGGAACACCTCTGCATTCTGGTCTATAATCGATGTGTACGGTATCACATAAATAATCCGCTTCATCTTTGATTGTATCGCATGCCGCAGTGCAAAGCCCAAAGATGCCGTGGTTTTCCCGCCTCCCGTGGGTACCGTCAGCGTATAGATTCCGGGCGGCAATTCACTTCCTTTGCTCATACAATCCTGCAAAACCTGATTTCTTATACTGCAGAGTATTTTCTGTTTGTCGCTTTTGAAATCCGTTTTTTCCAGCCATTGTTTTATATGGTTGTCAAAACGTTCTGCCAAAACCTTCAGGGAATCATATTCTCCCCTGACTGCCTGATTCTCCTTCATAAACGCTTCCGTATCCAGATAATCCGCATCTACCAGGCAGGAATACATCATCCGAATAAAAAAAGACATCGTAAAACAGGGATTGCTTCCACCCCTGCAAAATGCAGGAATATTCACATCCTCCAGTACGATATCTCTCTTCCATGCCGCATAATCCGGCAGACTTTCCGCTCCTTTTATTCTTCCAAAAAACGTGCCGTCTCCTTTATTGGAAATCCGGTAGACGCCTCCGTTCAACAACCCGGAATGATGCCCGGCAATCGTCATTGCAAGCGGTATGTTTTCTTTTGCTATTTTCATCGCCTCAACCGCCCCCGCAGTCGAATGATCCACCTTTGCCGTGTGTTCCGGATCCGCAATCCGCCTCTGAAATGCCTCGGAATACTTTCCAATATCGTGAAGAAGTCCGCAAAAATATCCCTGTTTTCCACAACCGAACTCCTCCGCAAACTGCTGTGTCAGACATGCGGTCCCCTCAGAATGGCTTTTTACTGTCTGAATCTTTCCGCTCGCATTGATGTGAGCAATCATACGCTTCCCCGTCACCTTATCTTCTACCACCAGCGTCCCCCTCTCTTTTGTGCCTGCCGGCGTTCCAGCGAATATATCATCTTTTTTTGCGCTGCTTTCTGCGCATCTGAAGTTCCGCAGGAACTTCTAATATGAATCTGTCAAGATTCATTATATCACAAGCATAGTAAGTTCAACATATAAAAACTGCATTTTACATTCTTTGTATGTTCCCCCCAATGAAAAACCCCCGGGACATCTCTGTCCCGGGGGTTTTTCGAGGAGTTTAGTTATGAAAATGTTAATCTATATAAAGGAATCTTCACCGAAAGGTTCTGCAGAAATATGACCTTTATTCCACATCTCTGAGCTGCTGGGAACGAAGCTCTGGGAAACCGTCCTCAGCTCCTTTCGATGATGTTAGTATACGGAAAAAATGTGTCCGAAGTATGTCGATTTTCATAAAGCTTTCTAAAAAAACGTTCAATGTTATTTAGATTTCTTTAATATTTTATTTCTATTTTTTTATAATTGCCTGCACCGTGCCCGACTGGAGCAGCCGGATCTCTAACTGTTTCATCTGCTCCGACGCAAGGCTGTTGCACAATTCCACGGTTCCCTGCTGCGCTCTGCCGCTGCACAGACCGCAATCTTTAAGCCTGCGTTCTGTCTCCCGCGCGGTCCCCGCTCCGCCGTCAAAGATCTGCACTCCGGCTCCGAGAAGCTTCTGGATTGTCTCCCGCACAAACGGGTAATGCGTGCAGCCCAGCACAACACAATCTACCGGATGGCTTCGAAAAGGTTCAAACAGATTCGCAAGTAATGCTTCGAGTTCTGTACCCTCCAGCACACCCTGCTCCACATACTCCACCAATCCCGGGCACGGCAGCCTTAAGATCTCGGCATCCGACTCAAACCGCTGCATCAGGGCATGAAACTTCTCCTCGCGCAGGGTCATCGGCGTTGCCATGACAAGAACGCGCGGGTGACCGCCCGCGTGCACCGCCGGCTTTAGTGCCGGCTCAATTCCGATCACCGGCATATCCGCATATTTTTCCCGAAGGATCCGGATGGCCGCGCTTGTCGCCGTGTTGCATGCCACCACGAGCGCCTTTACACCGCGCGACAGCAGATATTCGGCATCCGCACAGGTCAGCTGCTGCACTTCCTCCAGCGTCTTTGTGCCGTAGGGCGCATTCTTAGAATCCCCAAAAAAGATATAATTCTCGTTCGGCATCTGTGCCACCAGTTCCCGCAGCACACTGATTCCTCCGACTCCCGAATCAAACACACCGATCGGACATTCCTGTCTGTTTTCATACTTTTCCACTGCTATTCCTCCCAGACTGCCTCGCTTCCGTTCTCCGTGCGCGTGACATAAAGTCTGTGTTCTATCTGTTCTTTTAATTCTGTCACATGGGAGATGATTCCCACCAGGCGCTCGCTTCCCGCAAGCTGTGACAATACTTCAATCGCCTGTTTTCTGGACTGCGCATCCAGTGTACCGAATCCCTCATCGATAAACATCATATCCAGATGCACGGCACCCGCCTTGCGGATGGCAATATCCGAAAGTCCAAGCGCCATGGCAAGCGCTGCCAGAAACGACTCGCCACCGGATAAGGTACGGATATCGCGCTCACTGTCCGTGACCAGACTGTACACCGACAGATCCAGACCTTCGTTGGATTTGCGCCCGCTGTTTTCCGTCTCTTTCAGCTTAAGCATAAACTGATGTCCGCTCATCGTCAATAGCCGTCTGTTCGCCTCGTAGATCACCTGCCGGAAATACCGGCGCTGCACATACGTCTCAAAATCAATCTTCGCCGAGCCCGCCAGACGCCCGTCCGCCGTGCAGTATAGTCTTTTCAGCACCTGATTTTCCGCATCGAGCCGCTCGTGTGCGGCGAAATATTCCCTGCACCGCTCCACCACTTTCGCATCCGTCTCGTATGCGGTGTGCATTGCAAGAATCTCCTCGTGAAGCTCCTGCTGGCGCTGTTTTTGCGCCTCCAGTTCCGTCTCCCATGCCAAGATCCCGATCTCCTGCTTTCCCTCGGTCAGCCTCTGCATGGTCAAAAGCCTGCCCTCGCTTTCCACGCGATTCCGGACATATGCCTCGGACTGCCGCACAAGCGTCTCACGCCCGCTCTCTGTAAGGAACGCCTCGTGGTATGCCTCCTCCGAAGAAAATCCGGCATCACGCAGCTCCTGCCGGTATTCTTTCTCCAATTCCAGACACTCCTGCACAAGTCCGGCATTCTTCGTCTGCTCCTGCGTCAGCATTCCCTCTTGTCTGGAAATGTCTTCCTTTTTCTTTTGCAGTGTTTCCTCTGCATCAGCAAGGCGCTTCGTCCGCCGGTCTGCCTCATCCGTCAGCTGCTGCAGCGCTTCCGCTGCCCTTTCTTTCGTCTCATAGGATAACTCCGCGCGGATCCGTGCCGTTTCCCGCTGGCCTTCTTCCCAGTCGCGCTTGAGCGACTCAAGCTTCAGGCGGTCCACCGCCTCTCCCGTTTCCCCGGGATGTTTTTTCCCCTCCCGTGAAAATCGCTCCGCCTGCCGTCCACGCTCTGTCAGAAACCTCTTTTTTGCTGCAGGTTCTTCTGCCGCCTGCTGTGCGGCAAACGTATAAAGTTCTTTCTCTCCGTCGCCGCACGCATCTCCCGCAAGCGCCAAGAACTGCTGCTTCGCCTGCTCCAGACGCAGTTCCTGCTCTGCCGCCGCGCTTTTCTGCCCGTCAAATTCCTGATACGCCGTATCGCGCGCCGTCTCCGCCTGCTCCCGCTGTTCCTTCGCCGCCTTTACTGCTGCTTCACTGACCGCATTCTCGGCAAGGGACGCCGGATGCGGATGTGTCAGGGAGCCGCAGACCGGACAAGGCTCTGCCTCCCGCAGATTCTGTGCCAGAATTCCCGCCTGTTCCTTCAAAAAAAGCTGGTACACGCGCTCATATTCCGCAGACGCCTCCGTGGACCGGGCGGATGCCCGCTCCCACGCTTTTGCGGCGCTGACATACTTCTCCTCCAGCAAAAGCTGCCTGTTTTTTTCCGCGAGCAGCCGGCTGGCACCTTCCCGCACCGCACGCTCATAATACTGCTTCGCCGACTCGTACGCCTGCTTTGCCTGCCGCTCCTGTTCTACCGCCTCTCCCAGGCGCTCATACACCGGAAGCTGTTCCCGGATGCGGAGCATTTTCTCCGCGTCGGCTTCTGCCGCATCGGCGTTCTGCGTCTTAAGCGTATTAAAGTCCTGCTCCTGCCTGTCATGTGCTTCCTTTTCCTCCGCGATAAGGCGCTTCATCCGCTCCACCGTCTCGTCGGACTGCCGCCGCTCATCCAGACGCTCATTGCAGCGCAATTCCTTCACATGCACCCTCTCCGCACGTGCTGCCGCCTCCAGCTGTTTTTTCCGGCGCGCTTCCACGGGCTCTTCTTCCTTTAACTTCTGTACCTGCTGTTCACAGTCTCTTAACCCTTCAAACAGTTCATTGACTTCCTTCGCCTTAGAGATTTCCGCAGTCAGCCTCCGGATCTCCTCCCGCACGGTCTCCTGCGAAGCCGTCAGCTCCCTCTCCCGGATACCGATCTGCTCCACCGCTTCCGGAAGCGGAAGTTCTTTCAGTTCTTCGCGCGGCAGAATCACGCGCGCCCTCTCCTGCTCGGCAGCCCGCTCATTTTCCGCAAGCACCCGGTCCATCTCCAGTGAACGCCGCTTTAAGTTCTCCTGGATTCTCCAATATGCGTCTGTGTGAAATAATTTGGAGAAAATCTTTTTCCGGTCGTCCGACTTTGCATACAGAAGTTTTAAAAAATCGCCCTGCGCGATCATGGCAGTCTGTGTGAACTGCTCCTTTGTCAGTCCGATAAGTTCTTCGATCTTCGCATCGGTCTGGCTCCTTTTTTCCGGATACACCGTTCCGTCCGGCAGCGTCAGTTCCACAACTGCCGGAACCTTCTGCTCCCGCAGTTTTCCGTTTTTCAGTTCTTTTACGATCTTATATTCCGGATTTCTCCGCACGCGGTATGACTCGCCCGCATACAAAAAAGAGAATTCCACATAGGTCTCCGTCACACTTTTGGCATACTGGCTCCGCATCATGGCTCCGCTTCTGCCTCCGCCGCTCGCCTCCCCGTACAGCGCATAGGTAATAGCATCAAAAATCGTAGTCTTCCCGGCACCGGTATCCCCCGTGATCAGAAACAGTCCGCCCGTCTGCACCGTAAAATCAATCTCCGTGCGTCCCGCATATGATCCGAACGCTGACAGGATGAGTTTTTCAGGCTTCATTCGTCCCCCTCCATTTCCTGCGCAATCACCTGACGCATCAGTTCCCGTTCCTCAGGCGTCATCTCTCTCCCGTTCATCTCCGAGAAAAACATGGCAAACGCCTCCTCCGGCCGCACTTCGGCAAGCTGCTCTTCCGTGTCCGACAACAGCTTCCTCGTCCGCGCGTTGTCGATCCGTATCTCCAGGATGTGGTCGTATTTTTCCTCCAGACGCTCCTTCGGCTGGAACGCCTCCACATCATCCGTAAGTGTGATGCTCACAAATGCATGGCAGACCTCCTCCCCCGCCTGCTCCAAAATCTCATGCAGCGTCCCGGTCAGCTTTTTTACCTCCCGCACCGGCGGAAGCGGAATCTGCCGGATCACAGGCGGCTGTCCCTTTTCTCCCAGTTCCACGACCGTCACGCTCTTCTCTTCCCCAGCCTCGCTGATGGAATACGGAAAAGGCGTCCCGCAATAGCGGTATTTTTCCGCTCCTATATGCTGTGCACGGTGGATATGTCCCAATGCTGCATAGTCGAACGGCGCAAGCACACCGGCATCAACATTTTCAACACCACCGACATAGTGGATTTCAGAGTCGCAGGTCGCAGGCTCCTTTCCGCCCGCCGTATAAAACTGGTGTGACAGGATCACGTTTCTCCGCGCCGGATCTATCTCCTCGCGCTCAATCAGGCGCCTTACCGCCATGTCATAGCCTTTTATTTCCTCGTCAAACAGCTTTCTCACATAACCCGGCTTCACAAACGGAAGCAGATAAAAATCCACCTCACCGTATCCGTCCGCAAGCGTCACGCGGCGGATCGTCTCCCCCTCCTGCATCGGCGGAAGTCCCGCGATATATACCTCATGTTTTGCAAGAATACTGCTGGCAAAATCAATTCTTCTTGCACTGTCATGATTCCCCGCAATGATCATGACCGCAATCTGCGGCTCTATCTCGCATAATGCAGACAAAAACGCATCAAAGACAGACACTGCCTCCGCCGAAGGCACCGGTGTGTCGTAAATGTCTCCCGCAATCAGGATGGCGTCCGGGTGCCCGCTTTCTGCAAGCGCCACAATCTGTGCCAGCATCTCCCGCTGCTCTGCCGCGAGATTGTAGTGGTGCAGCTGTTTTCCTATATGAAGATCCGACAAATGAAACAGTTTCAAATCGTTTCCTCCCGCTAAGCTTCTGTTAAGTTTCTTTTCTTTTCTACGTGATAAAAAGTTTTCATTCACCGTCGTTCATGGTATAATGAATCTATAAACAGTGAACATGGAGTAAAGACGAACGCCCATGCCTGCATGCGGCGGACGGATGTGGCAGCATACTACCGGAGGTGACAGACGATGGAACAACCACAGGATTTATTTGGGAACTATAAATATTGTGAAGAATGCAAACGACCGCTTCCATTGACATATAAAGAGAATCTCTGCCCGTCGTGTATCGAGCAGAAGCTCTTCCGCGAAGTCAAAGAGTACATCCGTGAGAACGATGTAAATGAATACGATGTTGCACAACACTTCCACATCCCGCATATGCAGGTCAAAAAGTGGATCCGCGAGGGGCGCATTGAGTACAAGGACGACCATCTGAACACGATTACTATGCACTGCACCAGATGCGGCGCACCGATCTCTTTCGGAACTTTATGTGCCAAATGCATGCGCCAGAAGGATGTCTCCGTTCACTCCTCTGCCCGTGAGGATGTCTCAGACAGCCGGATGCGTTTCATTGAAGACTGATCCACGGATCTGTCCTGATTTATCATATATGATATAAAAAGGTGTCCCGATCGCTTTACCGATCCGGGCCACCTTTTTGTTCCCTACTTTATGACCGCACGCGGATACTTCACCATGACTGCGTCGAGCATCTCCTCATCCGGTTCAAATTCATAGCGGTTGATTCCCTTTTCCCCTTTAAAAACAAGCTCATAGATCTTCGTGCCGCTCTCGCCGGAAGTCAGATCCTTACAGGCAAGTGAATTGTCATTCTCGTACTTGTATACACTCCGGTCCCCCTTCGGTGCCAGTGCAAGAACATCTTCCATCTGGACTCTTCCAAGCCCCTTTCTCTTGCGCTTCGCCTTGATTCTCGCGAAACGGAACTCTCCGTCATAATAGGTGTACTCATACTCAATATCAGAGCGGAATGCCTGAAAATACCAGATGATGGCAAAAATAATTGCCGGCACCGCAAATAAAATCGGCACCCACATCGCAAATAAAAAGCACAGGCATGCCAGCACAAACCATACCACGTTTAAAATCTTCTTCACCGTAGATTTCTTTCTCGGAACGATCACTAATTTCTCGTGCATGTAAAACCTCTTTCCGCGCAGTATCACATCTGCGCCTCTTCCTTCCAAAAACTGCTCACTGTGCTATATTTTAGCATGTATCCCTTTTCCCGAAAAGCCCTTTTGCGTTTATTTTTCAAAAATTTAAGATTCTTACAAAACTTTTTTCTTGACATCCTAAAGGCTTTCCTGTAAAATAAATTTCTGTGAGACGCCCAGTTAGCTCAGTTGGTAGAGCAGAGGACTGAAAATCCTCGTGTCTCTGGTTCGATTCCGGAACTGGGCATTTCATGCGGGTGTAGTTCAATGGTAGAACACCAGCCTTCCAAGCTGGATACGTGGGTTCGATTCCCATCACCCGCTTTTCTTATTGGAGAGCATAAAAAGACAGAGCAGATCGAGAGATTCTCTCACTGCTCTGTTTTTTATAATTTTTTCATTCTTTTTTCCTTTTTAACCTTCCATTTCTATGTTATTCTTGTACTAGTTCATTTTAGAAACGGAGTACCATTATGGAGAAAAAGGCTGATTTTCATTCACTTTCCCGCAAGGCGAAAGTGCAGTATGTCTGGGATTATTACAAGTGGCCGATCGCGGCTGCGATCGCTGCGCTCTGCTTTGTCATTTACCTCATCTATCATTACGCGACCTACCGCGACCCGCTGTTAAACGTCATCATGATGAACTGCAACGATTCCATAACCGCTGACAGCAAGGGCTTCGATGAATTTCTCGAAGCCTGCGGCTACGACCCGAAGGAAGATTCCGTCTCCCTCACATCGTCCTTACAGTTCTCGGACGGCGAGTATTCCACGTCCTACAACGACACGCAGGTGCTGACGCTGATGCTGGCAGCCGGCGGGCAGGATCTCTTTTTCGGAACCGGCGATGAATATCTCGATTACGCCGACCAGGGAGCTCTTATGGATCTGTCCACCGTATTATCCGACGAACTGCTGGACCGCTACCAGGATCATCTCATCTACACGACCGAGGACGGTGCCGTCGCTTCCTATCCCTGTGCGATCGAGCTCACCGACAATGCCTGGCTTCACAAGTACAACTATTATGATTCCTGCTATTTCGGCATTCTCTATCAGAATCAGAACTTAGATGCCGCCTTACAGTTTGCGGACTTTCTTCTGAATTATAACGACTGATCGTTTTCTCTCCTGATGCTGCCGGCAGCAGAGCGGCTGATTTGTTTTTTCAGATCTCTACTTCAGGATGGCAACACCGTACGCCGGAAGCGTCAGCGTTCCATCCTGCCAGGAAGCCGCACGGGTTCCGGTCAGCAGTTCTCCTGCCAGCTTCAAATCCCCGCTTTCACTGTCTGCGGATATCTGTGACAGATCCACGGTGCGCTCGTCCTTCGTGCAGTTAAACACGACGATCACCGAGGAATCCTGCCAGTTCTTGCGCAGCACGCACACTGCGTCATCCGACAGATTTTCAAGAAACTCTGCCGTTCCATGCGAGATCTCCGGATAGGCATTCCGCAGACGCAGCGCCTCCTTCACATACCAGTAGATGGAATTGCCGTCGTCCTGCTGCTCCGCAAGACTGTCATAGATCATCGTGATCGCATCCATATCCTGCGGTCCGAGGCACATCCCCTCTGCACCGGCATCCTTGCTCCAGTACATCGGCGCGCGCTTGTTCTCATCTTTTCCGGCACCTTTCATTCCCAGTTCTTCTCCATAATATAAGAAGCTGCTTCCGGACATCAGAAGATTCATCGCCTGCGCCAGTTTGGTCTGCGCCTCCATAGTATCGCCGGAGTAATACCCTGCGCCCCTTCCCATATCATGGTTGGTGTAAAACGGCGCATCGATATAGCTGTCACTGTAAGTTCCCAGCGCGTCCTGCAGCCGCACGATCGCTTTTCCGTAGGAAGAGGCACCGCTCGTTCCCTTGACCGCCTTCGCAATCACACCGTCCTTGTCTGCAAACGCAAAGTCAAAGCTGCTGTCAATTCCGCTCTGGTAATACTGTGCGTATGTCTCCAGATCCGACCACACCTCTGTCACAATATACGCATCACTCTTCTTTTCTTTTACCATATTATTAAACCAGGATAGAATTTCTATGTTCGAGTTGATGCTTCCGGTCTCATACTCTTTTGCCGCATCCAGCCGGAAACCATCTACACCCTTTTCCAGCCAGAAATCTGTAATCTCATCAAACTCCTGCCGCACCGCTTCACTCTCCAGATTCAGATCCGGCATCTCGCTCCAGAACTGTGCCTCATAATACCAGTCTGTACCATCGAGCTTACTGTAACCGCCCTGCATTTCCTTAGAAAAATTATAGTAATCCACATAAGGACACTCCGACGCATCCGGCTCTGCTCCCTCCGGCAGGTTTTTCAGGTAATCTGCTGCCGTTTTAAACCATTCATGCTGGGAGGAAGTATGGTTCATGACAAGATCGATAATGACATTGATTCCCCTCTCATGGCATGCCGCGATCAGATTTTTAAAATCGTCCATCGTACCGTATTCCGGGTCAATATCACAGTAATCCGTCACATCATATTTATGGTAGGTTGTCGATGGCATGACCGGCATCAGCCAGATTCCGTTACATCCAAGATCCGTATCTGTCGCCGGATCACCGTCATTGATATAATCTAACTTTTCTGTCAGACCATTCAGATCCCCGATGCCGTCCCCGTCGCTGTCAAAAAAGCTGTACACAAACACCTCATACCAGGTACGGTAATTATCATCAATGATCTGTTCATCCCCGGTATTGACTTCCTGCATCAGAGAAAGGGCGGTCACTCCCCCCTCCTTCGTGTCAGCATCTGCATTTTCATCCTGCCTGGCAGAAGCTATGGCTTGACCCGCAGAACTTTCCGTCGCCATTCCATTCGAATTATCCACAGCATTCCCTGATGAAGCTGTCCCATTTCCACATCCCCCTGCGGAAACTATCAACATACCGGCTAAAACAGCCGCAATGATTCTCTTTTTCATCTCAGTCCTCATTTCTGCGCATATATGCCTGCGCTTTTTCAATTATGTTAAAGTCACAATAGTGCACCCAAGCTTCCTGATTGCACTATTTGACTTCAGCATCCTTCAACTACTCTTTCGCG
>OIWV01000443.1_pt1 | contig 40733 bp, 29 predicted proteins | sample 1587751 | NCBI WGS metagenome assembly OIWV01 (sample SAMEA3888913, study PRJEB22519) | human gut metagenome | biome: human gut; feature: human-associated habitat; material: faeces | place: Denmark | collected 2010
TAATATCAGACGCTTGAGCGAAGTAAATGAGCAAAGGGATATTAAACCGCTGATGGCAACATCCTTCCCGGGAACTCATTGCCCGCTGATGGGTGTTCTGATGACCGTGAGACAGCTGCCGGAGGCAGTTACAGTTATCGTAGGTACGGATGAATGTACCTATTATTCCAAGCTGCTGGCGAATATGAAAATATTCGGCAGTCTTAAGGAAAGCTGTGTTTCAGTAGTAATAGATGATTATGATGTGACCTTCGGTACGATTAAGAAAACTAAAAAGGCCGTTGCCGAAATTTTTGAGGCAGGAGCTCCTAAATGCATAGTATTGGTAACAACCTGCGTTCTGGAAATCATCGGTGATGATTATGATGCACTCGTTGATGAGCTGGAGGAAAGGTACCATGTGCCGATTCTGCTTGTGCGTACGGAGCATTTTCAGTGTCGGGATCATCTGCCGGGTATCGAAAGAACATTGACTGCCACTGTAAAGCTGATGCGGAAAATGCCGACGGAAAATGTTGTCAATATTCTTGGCAATGGTGCTCCTTTGCAAAAAAATTCTGTTTTGCTGCAGCTGCTGGAGCAGGCCGGCGTACAGTTAGGACTGCAGCTTCCTGGCAAATGCAGTCTGCAGGATTTGGCGCTTGCAGGAAGAGCGAAGCTGAATATTGTTGTTGATGAGCTAGGATTGGAGCTGGCAAAGCAGATGCAGGAAAAGCTTGCTGTGCCTTACGTTTACTTCCCACCGATGTGTAATCCGCACAAGGTGTTGCAGGCCTATCAGGAGCTTGCTGCTGCTTTGGAAATGGAGCTGCCGCAGATTGTTACAGAGTCTTTGGAGGAATGCCTTGCTTTGCAGCAGCAGGTGCAGGATAAGCTGCAGGGTATTGGCTATATATATGGCAACAGTCCGTATAACTGTTGGGAGCTGAATACTTATCTGGCAGGATTAGGACTGCAGCCGATGATGATACAGATGAGCACTCTGAAAAACAAGGAAGCAAAAAAAGAGCTGCTGCAATATGCGGATCCTTATGTCTGCAAGAGTGCCAATCTGGCAGCGATGGAATTTGTCTATGATAAATTAAAGCCTCAGCTGTATATAGGCAGAAGCTTTACCGACAGCCTGGAAAGAAAAGGGATTTTCGGTATAGACAGTATGCCGGGACAGGATGTACTGGGCTTTGCAGGCTGTTTCGGCTTGCTTAAGCGTTTGCTGGATTTTACGCAGACTCAAATAGAGGAGAAGTGATTATGGCTTTGATAAGAAATTTTCCGGTGCCGTCTGACAGAATGGCCATCATCAGCACGCTGCTGAATATAGAAGATGCAGTTGTTTTGGAATATGGTCCCGAAGGAACAACACATTTCAGCATGAATTTTTTCAATAAGCTGGGGCAGGATTATCCTGACAGACTTTTTACTACCGGTGTAGATGACAGTGATATTATTATGGGCAGTACAGAGCATCTGGAAAGAGGCATTTTGGAGCTGGATGCTTTATATTCGCCTAAGGCTATTTTTGTGCTGACTTCTTCTGTAACATCTATCATCGGTACGGATATTGCGGGAATCTGCGACAGCCTGCAGAGCAAGGTTCAGAGCAGGCTGATTCCTGTAAATACCTCCGGTTTGGGCGCAGACTACAGCGCCGGGTTGCGAAAAATCTATCTGCAGCTGGCAGAGCTGTTTGTACAGCCTGACGCAGCCAAGCAAAAAGGACGCTATAATATTTTAGGTGCATCACCGCTGCATTACAGAGCAGAATCCGATATCTGCGAAATCACAAGATTGCTGCGAGAGGGCTTCGGCTGCGAGCTGCTGCATTGCCTTGCGATGAATATGACTACGGAGGCGCTTGCCGAGCTTAGCAGTGCCGAGCTGAATATTGTTCTTACAGCAGAAGCGGTTCCCAGTGCCGAATATCTGCAAAGCGTTACCGGTACGCCTTATGTTTATCTGCCGCCTTACGGTTATAGTCAGACGAAAGAGTTTTTAAATAGCGTTGCAGCGGTTATAGGGCAGCCGGTTAAGGAAGCTATGCTGCAGCGTTTGGAGGAAAAAAAACGCAGACTGAAAATGCTTTTAAAGTCTCCGCTGCTGAGCAGAACTCCCGGTACGGTATTTTTAAAGGGTGATTATGATACAGTAAAAGGCTTGGGTGCATTCTTCAAGGAGTTGAAATTTAATGTAGCTCACAGTGTATGCACACATAAAATCACCGGTACTGCTGCGGAAGGCATAGAGTACTTTAAGGAAGAGAAGGAATATCTGCAGCTGCTGAAGGATATTCGTCATTGTCTTGTTATGGCTGATGAGGATACTGTTGCGCAAGCTGACATGACAAACTTTAAAGTTTGCGTAAGCCATCCCTGTTACAGTCACAGGATAATTGCCAAGCATTTGCCGTTCATGGGCGAAAGAGGTGCGGATATGCTTTTTGAGTATATTCAGCAGTACGTGAATATGTAACTTCAATTTCGGTTGATTATTGGCAGACAAAAATCCCCTTGGGCTTTCAAGCTCAAGGGGATTAATAATTTTCAACCAAATTTAATTTAAGCCTTGGCAGCTTCTGCTTCTACAGCTTCTTCCTTAGCGTAATCCGGATCAAATTTCGGATTCAGGTAGTTTTGGTAAGCCCACGCAAGGAGTGCACCGGAAATATTGTGCCATGCGGAGAAAACAGCGCCGGGAACGGTTGCGGCAGGCAGAGCAGCGAAATGTGCTTTTGCCAGGCCGGTTGCCAAACCGGAGTTTTGCATACCAACTTCGATGGACAGGGCAACAGCCTTTTTCCAGCTGAGGCCGGTGAAGCGGGCGATGGCAAAGCCGAGAGCGTAACCGCAGCAGTTATGCAGGATAACTACCAGCAGAATCAGGCCGGGAGCCTTCAGAATCAGGTCACGGCTAGCGCCGATAACACCTGCGATAATCAGAGAAATTGCAATGGAGGATACAGCCGGCAGATAGTCGGTTGCTGCTTCGGCGAGCTTGGGCAGGAAGGATTTAACAGCCAGACCTAAGCAGATAGGCAGAATAACGATTTGAACGATGCTCCAGAACATGCCTACCGGATCGAAGTTAATCTTTTCACCGATAATCATGTAGGTGATGAACGGAGTCAGAATCGGAGAAAGCACAGTGGAAACACTGGTCATGGTTACGGAAAGTGCAACGTCACCCTTGGACATAAAGGTGATTACGTTGGAGGAGGTACCGCCGGGGCAGGTGCCTACCAGCACAACGCCGGTGGTCAGCGCCGGGTCCAGATTAAAGGCAACGGACAGCAGGTATGCCAAAAAAGGCATTACAAAGTACTGAGCGCAGCAGCCGATGAGAATATCGAGCGGTCGTTTCAGTACCAGCGCGAAATCCTTCAGGTTCAGCGTGGTGCCCATGCCGAACATTACGATACCAAGCATGCAGCTCAGGACGCTGATGCCGTGCACCTTGCCTAATACCCACAAAAAGTTCTGCGGCATTGTGAGGCCGAGAACCAGAAAAACGATGGCGATGATGCCAAAGAATTTGCCGATTAAAGCACAAAATTGTTTCATTATGAAATTACCTCTTTCCCTTAATAAAAAAATAATAATTTTAGAGAGTAGCGGCAATGCTCTCTCCTTTGTCTGTAATGTCCACTATTATAACAAAGACAGAAGAGGAAATAAAGAGTTTGCTGTAAAAAACGGTAAAAAATTTTAAAAACAGCAGAATTGTGTTATAATGTTAATATAAATTGCAAAAAATACGGACGGAGGTACGCTACTTGTATACTATAAGCAGAGATTACCGCAAAGAAATTGTGATTGAAAAATCACGCTTTATCTGCTCGCTGAAAAAGGTTCACAGTGAAGCAGAGGCTCAGGAGTTCATTAAGGCCGTAAAAAAAGAGTTCTGGGATGCAACGCACAACTGCTCCGCCTATATCGTGGATGACCTGGCACAGCGCTCCAGTGACGATGGCGAGCCGAGCGGTACTGCCGGTATTCCGATGCTGGAGGTGCTGCGTAAGAACGGACTGACGGAAACAGCAGCCGTGGTGACACGTTACTTCGGAGGCATTAAGCTAGGCGCAGGCGGACTGGTGCGCGCTTACAGCGGCAGTGTGGCAGGCGCAGTGAAGGAAGCAGGCCTGGCACAGAAGATTTTGCTGGGCTATTACAGCTTTTTATATGATGTGAACAGCGTCGGCCGCATTCTGAATGTGCTTTATCAGCAGCAGCTTTTTGAGATTGCCGATGTGCAGTATGACCTGCGCGCAAAGGTTATCCTCAAAATGCGCGCGGAGCAAAAGGCAGAGGCCGAGGCTTGGCTGACAGAGAACCTCAATCAGCAGATAGAGCTGGAGCAGGAGGGCACAGAGTTCGCTGAGGTGGCGCTGTAGCTTTTAATAGGAAAAACTATACGAACAATCTCCCTTAGGCTATTGCTTGCGGGAGGTTGTTTTTGCTTTAGCATTGATACTGTTCAAATAAAAAGCTTTCAGCTTTGTAGTAAATAATGTATAATAATATGAATGAAAAGATTACTGACAGGAGGTAGAAGCGAGTGATTGAAGAAAGAGTGCCACCGCAAAATATAGAAGCGGAGCAGGCTGTGCTTGGCGCGATGCTTATTGATAAAGAAGCTATTGCCAAGGCGACCGAAGTGCTGTCGGCGGATGATTTTTACCGCGAAGCGCATCGCGTTATCTTTAGTGCGATGCTGGAGCTTTATAATAAAAATGAAGCAGTAGATATGGTTACTGTTACGGAAATCCTCAAGCGTGACAATAAGCTGGAGGACATCGGCGGCATTGCCTACATCACCAGTCTGGCGAATGTGGTGCTGACGGCGGCCAACGTCAAATACCATGCGGATATTGTTGCCGAAAAATCGGTTCTGCGTCAGCTTGTGCGCGTTTCTACCGAAATTGCGGCTATGGGCTATGAGGGCAATGAGGATGTCGGTACGCTGCTGGATACAGCGGAAAGCCGCATTCTGGAAATTTCCAACCGTAAGAAAAAGACGGATTTTACAGCAATTAACGACGTATTGATGGACAGCGTGCAGAGTATCGAAAGTCTGCTGCAGAACAAGGGCGGTCTTACAGGTCTGCCGGCAGGCTTTGCGGATTTGGACAAGCTGACGAGCGGTCTGCATCCTTCCGATTTTATTATTCTGGCAGCGCGTCCTTCCATGGGTAAAACTGCGCTGGCGCTGAACATTGTGCAGAACGTAGCGCTGCGTGCGCACAAGGTTATCGGCGGCGAACCGCGCAGTGTAGCCTTCTTCAGCCTGGAAATGAGCAAGGAGCAGCTGGTTAACCGTATGCTTTGCGCCGAAGCAGGCATCGACAGCCAGCGCCTGCGTGTAGGCGAGATGCATGACGAGGACTGGACGCACCTTTGGGATGCCTGCGATACGATGAGCCGTGCGAAAATCTATATTGATGATACGGCGGGCATTACGGCGATGGATATGCGCAGCCGTGCACGCCGCTTGAAGGCAGAACATGGCCTGGATTTGATCGTTGTCGATTACCTGCAGCTGATGCAGGGCAGCGGCAAGCGCAATTATTCCGGCGACCGCCAGCAGGAGGTTTCGGAAATTTCCCGCTCGCTGAAGGCCTTGGCGCGTGAGCTGGATGTGCCGGTGCTGGCGCTGTCACAGCTGAGCCGTAGTGTTGAATCGCGTCAGGTTAAGCGTCCTATGCTCAGTGACCTGCGTGAATCCGGTTCTCTGGAGCAGGATGCGGATATCGTAGCATTCCTGTACCGCGAGGATTACTACAATCCGGAAACGGAAAACAAGCACACCGAGCTGATTATTGCTAAGCATCGTAACGGTCCGGTAGATACCGTTAATCTGTTCTTCCAAAAGCAGTTCACCAAATTTGTCGGCTTTACAAAGCGCGAAAGCTGAGAATAGAATACAGCGATATAATAAAAGTCCCGGGATTTTAACATCTCGGGACTTTTTGAGTATTGTATGGAGCATTGCCTGGAAGGGGTTAAAAGCGCGGAAATAATTCTCCGGACAAAAGATTTTTTCTGATAAGTGTAAAAAAGCTTACAAGGAAGCTGCGAAGAAAAACCGAATATTTTACCTAAAATCAACAAAAAATGTTCATAAAGCTTGCGATAAGACGCGGAAAATGATATGATATTTATGCAACAAAGTGTAGTGAAGAATCTGAAGGTAATATCTGTGGCTTTCAGATGTTTTTTCATGAATAAAATTGTCTTGGGAGGCATACAAAAATGATTGATCGTTATACTCATCCTGAAATGGGTAATATCTGGACACTCGAAAATGAATTCCGTACCATGCTGAAGGTAGAAATTCTGGCTTGCGAGGCTATGAACAAACTGGGCATTGTGCCTGACGAAGCGCTGAAGGATATTCAGACGAAGGCTGACTTCCGTCTGGACCGCATTAAGGAAATTGAAGCAGTTACCAACCATGATGTTATTGCTTTCCTGACTAATGTGGCTGAGTATGTAGGCGATGCGTCCAAATACATTCACAAAGGCCTGACCTCCAGCGACGTAAAGGATACTGCACTGTGCTACATGACCGTACAATCCGCAGACCTGATTATGCGTCATCTGGTAAACTTCCATGAAATTCTGCGCCGTCGTGCCGCTGAATTCAAATATACCGTTATGATCGGCCGTACTCACGGTATCCACGCAGAACCGATGACCTTCGGTATGAAATTCCTGCTGTGGTCCGCTGAAATCGAGCGTAACATTGAACGTCTGAAACAAGCGCGTGAAATGATGGCAGTCGGCAAGCTGTCCGGTGCTGTAGGCACTTACTCCAACATCGATCCGTTTGTTGAAAAATATGTCTGCGAAAAGCTGGAGCTCACTCCGGTACGCCTGGCAACTCAGGTTATCCAACGTGACCGTCATGCACATTTTATGACTACTCTGGCAATCATCGGTTCCTCTCTGGATAAGATGGCAACCGAAATCCGCAACCTGCAACGTACCGATATCCGTGAAGCTGAAGAATATTTTGCACCCGGCCAAAAGGGTTCTTCCGCTATGCCGCATAAACGTAATCCTATCACCTGCGAAAAGGTTTCCGGTATGGCTCGCCTGCTGCGCGGCTATGCAGTAGCAGCTCTGGAGGATGTAACCTTGTGGCATGAACGCGATATCTCCCATTCTTCCGTAGAACGCGTTATTCTGCCGGACGCAACTATTGCTCTGGACCATATGTTGCGTAAGTTCTCCAACATCATCGACAAGCTGCTGGTATATCCTGATGCAATGATTGCCAACATGAACAAAACCGGCGGTCTGATTTTCAGCCAAAACCTGCTGATTGCTCTGGTTACCAAAGGCGTACTGCGTGAGGACGCTTACAAATGGGTACAACGTAACGCTATGGCACGTTGGCTGCAAGGCGCTGACTTCAAGACCAACGTTGAAGCTGACCCGGATATCAAGAAATATCTGACCGACGAAGAGGTTGAGCATTGCTTCGATCCGAAACCGATGCTGCGCCACGTTGACGAGATTTTTGCTAGATTTGGTTTATAATTTTGATAAGGAGTGACTGCTAATGTCATCTGTTGTAGTTTTAGGCGCCCAATGGGGCGATGAGGGTAAAGGTAAAATTGTTGACTATTTGGCGCAAAAGGCTGACGCTGTAGTTCGTTACAGCGGCGGCTCCAATGCAGGCCATACCGTTGTAGTTAACAACATTAATTATAAGCTGCGTCTGCTGCCCTCCGGCGTACTGTTTAATGATAAGACTAACGTTCTGGGCAACGGCGTTGTAATCAACCCCGGCGTTGTGCTGGCTGAAATCGCCGGCATGAAGGAAAAGGGCATTGATTGCAGCAATCTGGTTATCTCTGACCGTGCACACGTTGTTCTGCCGTATCATCAACGTCTTGATGAGCTGCAGGAGGAAGCACTGGGCAATCACAAAATCGGTACTACCAAAGGCGGTATCGGCCCCTGCTACATGGATAAGGTTGCTCGTGTAGGCATCCGTATCTGCGATTTGATGGAGCCCGAAACCTTTGCTGATAAGCTGAAGGTTAATCTGGAAGCAAAAAATGCTATTATCACCAAAATTTACGGTGCAGAACCGTTTGACTATGATACCGTACTGAAGGAATATTTGGCTTATGCAGAAGAGCTGCGTCCGTACGTTGCCGATACCGGCGTTGTTATGGATGAGCTGTTCAGCGCCGGCAAAAACGTTCTGTTTGAAGGCGCACAGGCTACCTTCCTCGATATCGACCATGGTACCTATCCGTATGTTACCAGCTCCAACCCGACTGCAGGTAATGCCTGCACCGGCAGTGGCGTAGGTCCCCGCTTCATCGACCATGTTGTCGGCGTAGTTAAGGCTTATACCACCCGCGTTGGTGAAGGTCCCTTCATCACCGAGCTGCTGGATACAGACGGCCCCGGCAACCAAATCCGCGAAACCGGCCATGAATACGGCACCGTAACCGGTCGTCCGCGTCGCTGCGGCTGGCTGGATGCTTTCATGCTGCGTTACAGCGCACGCCTGAACAGCCTGGATTATCTGGCAATTACCCGTCTGGATATCCTCGACAATATGCCGAAGATTAAAATGTGCGTTGGCTACAAGATTGGCGATGAGGTTCTCAAACGCATTCCTGCAAGCCTGAACGTTTTGGCTAAGGTTGAGCCGATTTTCGAAGAGTTCGACGGCTGGATGACCGACATCAGCGGCATCCGTAACTATGACGAGCTGCCGGAAAACGCTAAAAAATATCTGGCTAAAATCAGCGAGGTATCCGGTGTTGAGCTGGGTATTATCTCCGTTGGTCCTAACCGCGAGCAGACTATCGTTCTGAAAGAGCTGCTGTAAGCTTAGGCTGCTGAAAAAACAGCAAAAATATTTTAAAAAAGTACTTGACTTTCCTTGCATTAGTCTCTATAATATTAATGTTGCTAATTTATGGTAACAAATGATTCACTAGCTCAGTTGGTAGAGCACCTGACTTTTAATCAGGGTGTCCCGAGTTCGAGTCTCGGGTGGATCACCAACGAAAATATGCCGTTCTTCGAAAGAAGAACGGCTTTTTTGTATTTGCGGATGCAAATATTTATAAAGGCGGACGCAGGCCCTGAAAAATTCTTCCTTGCTAATCAATTCCTACAGTAGTAATATGTAAGTGATAAGCAAAAATTTTATAGACTTTTTCGGAGGTGCTTTGATGAAAATAGTAGTTATGGAGCCGTTAGGCGTAAAGATGGAGCTGATTAATGCACTGGCAGCGCCGCTGCAGGCTGCAGGTCATGATTTTGTATATTATACTGAGAAGGACACCGACCAGACGAAGCTGCTGGCACGTGTGCAGCAGGCCGATATTATCATGCTGGCTAATCAGCCGCTGAGTGCGGAGATTATCAACGCCTGCCCTAATTTGAAAATGCTGTCTGTAGCCTTTACCGGTGTAGACCATATTGCGCTGGCTGCCTGCCGTGAGCGCGGAATTGCAGTGTGCAACGCTGCAGGCTATTCCACCAATGCGGTAGCAGAGCTGACCTTCGGCCTGGCTATCAGCGTTATCCGCAACATTGTTCCCTGTGATGCACGCTGCCGTCAGGCAGGAACGAAGGATGGGCTGGTAGGCTTTGAGCTTTTTGGCAAGACCTTCGGCGTAGTCGGCACCGGTGCGATTGGCAGCAGAGTGGCGAAGCTTGCCGCTGCCTTCGGCTGCAGGGTGCTGGCCTACAGCCGTACTCCGAAGGCAGAGCTGCAGGCTGACGGTGTAAGCTATGTAAGTCTGGATGAGCTTTTGGCTGCCAGCGATTTTGTCAGCCTGCATGTGCCGCTGACGGACGCAACCCGCGGACTGATTAACGCTGAGGCTATTGCGAAGATGAAGCCGACTGCCGTACTGCTGAATACTGCGCGCGGTCCTGTTGTGGACAGCGAGGCGCTGGCACAGGCGCTGAACGAAGGAAGATTGGCGGGCGCAGGCATTGATGTGTTTGAGGGCGAGCCGCCGATTGCACCGGAGCATCCTCTGTGCCATGCAAAGAACACCGTGCTGACACCGCACGTGGCCTTCGCCAGCGCCGAAGCACTGGCTGCACGTGCCGATATCGTTTTTGCCAACATCGAAAAATGGCTGGCAGGAGCACCGCAGAACGTAATTAAGTAAAAACACTATGAAAAGGCTCAATAATTTATATTATTCCAAGAGAATAAAAGAGCTTTTGGCAGAGCTGCAGACAGCGGGAACAACGCTGGTTGTTGCTCCCATGGGCTACGGTAAAACACTGGCAGTGCAGTACTTTTTGCAGGAGCAGGAGCGCTGCGGCAAAAAGGTACTGCGCCAGAGTATTTACGGCGCCGGTGCCGAGGCCTTCTGGCAGGGAGTGTGCCACAGCTGGCAAAATACGGAGCTGGGCGCTGCGCTGCTGCAGCAGTCTTTGCCTGCCGATGCCAACGCCAAAACGCTGGTACTGGAGCTGTTCCGTCAGCTGCTGCCGCAGGAGCCTGTCTATTGGTTTATAGATGATTTGCATCTGTTGGAGAGCAGCGAGGTGATTGATTTTCTCTTTGCTCTGAGCAAGGCAGGCTTTGCTGATTTGCATCTGCTGCTGGTAAGCAGAGGGCAGATTTTTGACGGCAGCCGTCTGCTGGAGCTGGGACGTAAGGTCTTTTGCCTTGATAAGCATGACCTGGCGCTGCAGCGTGACGAGCTGGCGGAATACAGCAGCAGATGCGGCCTGCAGCTTACAGCGCAGCAGCTGGATGCTTTGCATGAGGCCTGCGAGGGCTGGTTTTCCGTTACCTATCTTAACTTTTTGAACTACGACAGGTATCAGCGCTTTTGCCTTGATACAGGCAGCGTTTATGAGATGATAGCCAATGTACTGCTGCGGCCGCTGCCGTCGGAGCAGCAGCGCTTGCTGCTGCTTATGGGGCAGCCGGAGGAATTTACACCGGAGCAGGTGGCCTATGCCTATGGCACAAGCTGCAGAGAGTCTGTAGGCAGGCTGCTGGAATGCAACGCCTTTATTATCAGGCTGGCTAACGGCAGACTGCGGTGTCATCATATGTTGAAGCAGGCAACGCGCCATGCCTTCGGCCTGCTGCCGGAGGCGGAGCAGCAAATGTACTTCCGTCGCTTGGGACAATGGTACGCACAGCAGAAGGAGTACGAGGAAGCGTTGGACTGGCTGTACCGCGGCCGTGATTTTGACGGTCTGCTGGCTGCAGTGCAGCAGCTGCGCGACTGGTCGATGCACCCGCAGCACAGGCAGCATCTCTTCGACTGGCTGTGCGAATGTCCGCCGGAAATCTTGTGGCAGTATCCGCAGGCAGTGCTGATTATTATGCGCCGCATGTTTTCGCTGAACATGGTGCCGGAAATGCTGCAGGTTAAGGAATGGTACGTGACAGCGCTGGAGCGCAATACTGCGCTTAGCCAGCGTGAGCGCGATAATTATTACGGCGAGCTGGAGGTTATCCTGAGCTTTTTGGCCTTCAACAGCATCACCGGTATGAGCGAGCATCACCGGCGCGCCTACAAGCTGCTGAGCGGTGCTCCTCAGACGCTCAGCAAGCAGGGCATCTGGACCTTCGGCGCGCCCAGTGTTCTGGGGCTGTATTTGCGCACGGGCTGCAGTCTGCGGCAGACGGTTGAGGATATGCAGTAGTGTATGCCGCCGTACTATCTGCTGAGCGGCTGGCACGGTGCCGGAGCCGCCGAGCTGACGGAGGCGGAAGCACTTTTGCTGCAGGGACGCATCGACGAAATGGATATGCCTCTGCAGAAGGCGTATTATCAGGCGGAAAAGCATGGGCAGGAGTGCATTACTATCTGCTGTGATTTTCTGGAGATGCAGCGCAATCTTTTCCGCGGCGTTTACAGCAGTAAGGCAGAGGCGTACAGCCGCCATCAGTGGCAACTGCAGCCTTGGAAGCAGAGCATGCTGCTGAATACTGCCGATATGTGCGCCGGCTTTTACTATGCATTGCTGGGCAAGCCGGAATATATCCCAAGCTGGCTGACGGACGGAAACGGACAGCAGCCTTCGGTGCTTTATCCGGCGCGTCCCTGCCGCAACTATATCAGTGCCCAGTGCCTGCTGGCACAAGGGCAGTATACGGAGCTTTTGGTGCGCTGGTCCGACTGGGAGCAGGAATGCCGTCCCTACAGTAATTTTTTGTGCCTGCTGTATTTGCAGGTGCAAAGGGCGGCGGCCTTTGCCGGCAGAGGCGATGTAACGAGCTGCCGCGCTTCGCTGAAGCAGGCGCTGGCAATGGCTGAGGCGGATAAGCTTGTGCTGCCGTTGGCACAGAACATAGCGCTGCTGCGTCCTTATCTGGAGCAGGAGGCTCAGGGTGAATGCTCGGCAGCGGCGGCAGCGGCGCTGCACCTGGGACAGCAGATGGAGGCGGGCCGGGGGCAGATTATGTCCGCACGCTTTGCCGAAGCAGGCCTGCAGGAGCTGACGGAGCAGGAGCTGCAGATAGCGCAGCTGGCGGCGGCACGCCATACGAACAGGGAGATTGCGCAAAGATTGTCGCTGTCGGAGGGGACGATTAAGCAATATCTCAACAAAATTTTTGCCAAGCTGCAGATTGATGCGGCGGCCAAAAATAAAAGACATCAGCTGGAGCGCTTTTTCTCCAACTCTTAACTAAAGGTTACTTATAGTTAATATTGACCCGGTATATACTGTAAATGAAGAAGTATATGCCGGGTCTTTTTATATCCGGCGGTTAGGAGGCGGAAAAATGAAACGGCTGAAGGTTGTGCTCGTGGCGTGCCTGGCAATGCTCGTGGCTTTTACGGCATTGGCGTGGGCGGCGACGCAGTACAAAACAACAATTAAGGTAAACGGTACAAAGCTGAATGTGCAGCGCTATGTAGAGGGCAAGGGGCCTATGAAGGATAAGGCGGTGCTGCTCAACAAGGATAATAAGGTTGTTGTGCGCTGGAAGCAGCGCGAGCTGAAAAAATGGTACTATGACGGTGATAAATATTTCCGCTTTGTACCATACAGCTATGATATGAAAAACCTGAAGCCCGGCAGATATCGCTTGGTAACGACCAGCAGCTTCGGCAAGGGCGGTGCGGTTAAAAAGACAGTCAACATCAGCTACAAGCCGCAGAGCAAGATGCAGTTCCGTGCGTCCAAGATTATCCGCAAGGGCAACGGCGATGTTTACCAGCGCCTGTATTTCAAAAAGAATAATTCCACGGGCAAGACCTGCTATGCCCAGATTTTCAATAAAAACAACAAGCTGGTCTACAGCACGAAATATAAGGCAAGAAATGCCAATCAGGATTTTGCCTTCAGCTGGAACGGCTGGGCGAGCGGCAACAGCGGCAAAAAATGTGCTAAGGGCGTATATACCGTGAAGTATTGGATGGACGGCGTTAATCCCAAAACTGCCAAATTCCGTCTGAGCATTTGAGGAGGGGAGCATAATGAAAGAAAAAATGATGCGTATTATCGTAACTGTTATGCTTACCCTGCTGCTGTGCAGCCTGACGCTGCTGGCAGGCGCCGCCTCCAAAAATGACTGGAAGAATACGGCAGGCTGCTATGTGTGGACCGAAAGCAGCCAGTATAATAACGGCGTGCTGAATATCAAGCCCTTGGGCGACGATAAATACCTTTACGAGCTGAAGGTTATGCGTGGCAGCGAGGAAGAGGACAGTGCGGAGGATTTCGTTACTGCCGGTGTTTTTGAAATTAATGAGGACGGCGACGGTATTGCCGAGGTAGATTACCAAAATAATGATACGGTAGAGCTGCGCTTTGTGCTGAAGGATAAGAGCATTACCGCCTATCAGGACGGACCGCTGCCGCTTGATGTTCAGGGTGAATACAGATTCAACGAGGACAGCTTTGATGTATCCGAGGCTGCGGCCGCCGCGCTGCTTGCCGGCCTGCCGGAAAAGCAGACAGGCTTGCCGGAGGATGCTGATGATTATAAGCTGCTCTATGCGGAGGAGCCTGTGGACGGCTGGTTCTACCAGCTGACGGCGCTGGATGATGAGGGCAAGGTTATTGCCAAATTTTTGGTAGCTGCCGATTTGAGTGCTGTGTACCGCAACGATAAGGAGGATGAGGTAAGCCTTATTTACGGTGACCCGATTAATATGCTGGCGGCCAAAAGAGCACCGCTCGTAGAGGAAGATGAGCTGGAAGGCCCTGCAATCGAAAGCGGCGAGCTTGAAGGTGACGAGGATGCGCCCGACCTGCCTGCAACTGCAGCTTCCGAGCTTAGCCCGCTGGTGACGGTGGCTCCGGAGGAGGCCAGCCTGAAGGTGGGCGAGCGTACACGCATAGTTGCTTCGCTGCCGGGCTGCGTAGGCTATAATGTAACGGATCTGCGTTCTTCTAACAGTGATATAGTAAAGGTGGACGGCGATGTGCAGCTTTTGGCTGTGAAGCCGGGAACTGCGACAATTACCGGCAAGCTGCTGCTGGAAAAGGGCGAAAAGGCCTTTATGACGCAGATTACCGCCTATGAGCCGAAGCTGGAGGCTCCGAATTTGCCGGCGCACTTGGGAATAGACGAGGCGCTGAAGCTGGAGGCCTACGTTGTGGGCGAGGCTGACGGCGTGACACCGGAGTGGAGCGTGAGTGATGAAAAAATTGCCGTTATAGAAGATGGTAAGCTGATCGGCAAGGCTGACGGCGTGGTTACCGTTACGGCAGTCCATGGCGAGCTGAAGAGCCAATGGCCGGTGGCTGTGGGCACTGCGGAGCTGCCTGCTGCCGAGGATGAGGAAGAAAATGAGGATGACGATGACGGCTTTGGCCTGCTGACGATTATCGGCGGCGTAATTATCATCGGTGGTGCTGCTTTCTTCTTCCTGCGCAGAAAACGCAAATGATAAGCTGATGCTGTAAAGCGTTATGCTTACCGAAAAAAGTAATATGGTATGATAGGCGTCTGCCTTTTAGCGCGCCGGCATTTGCCGCCGGCGTGCTTTTTTATGCGTAAATTTGCCTGCCAAAGCACCCTTGCCGTTGCCTGCAGGCGCGGGAAATCACAGTTATTTTACACTCTGACAATGTTTCACAAAATCTCTGTAAAAAAAGTAACAAAAAGTTTTCAGTTAGACGTTACAAATGGTGAAAAATCTAGTATAATATTATTAAAGTGTACTATACTTTACAAAATCTCTGAGATCTCAAACTGGCGCCAAATCAATCAAAGTAAAATGAGGTAGAATAGTAGAAATGTTTTTTGATTCTTATGACACACCAGTATTCAGACCTCCCAGTGAGGCACGCAGCTTTATTTTGCGCGTTACGCGCGGCTGCGCACATAATAAATGCACCTACTGCAATATGTACAGAGGTGTTCCCTTTCAGATTTTAAAGGATGAAGAAATTTCCCGTCAGATAGCGCTGGCGGCCCATTACGGCAAGAACAAGGTGCGCCGCGTCTTTTTGGCGGACGGCGATGCTTTGGTGCTGCCCACGGCCAAGCTGCTGAAGATTCTGCAGGTGCTGCGCGAGCAGTTTCCGCATCTGCAGCGAGTTGCCAGCTATGCTGCGCCCAAGGATATCCTGCGCAAGAGCGAGGAGGAGCTGCGCCAGCTGAAGGAAGCAGGCCTGAAGCTTTTGTATTACGGCATGGAAACAGGCGACGACGCTACGCTGAAGGCTGTCAACAAGGGTGTTGACGGCGAACAGGCGGTAGAAGCGGGACGCAGAGTTACCGCCAGCGGCATGAAGCTTTCCATGATGATTATTCTGGGCCTGGCAGGCGCAGAGGGCAGCGAACGCCACGCACTGGCAACTGCCAAGGCGATTAATATTATCAAGCCGACGCATTTGAGCGCGCTTTGCCTGATGCTGTACCGTGGCAGCGAGCTGCTGGACCAGTACGAGGCAGGCAAGTTCAATCCGCTTTCACCGGCGGGCTTGATGCGTGAGCTGAAGCTGATAATAGAAAATATAGATTTGCCTGCGGACAGGCACTGCCTCTTCCGCAGCAACCATGTATCGAACTACGTTCAGCTGGCAGCAACGCTGCCGCATGGCAAGCAAAGGCTGCTGCGCGATATTGATTACAGTATTGCTCAGCTCAGCAAGCTGAAAAGCTGGGACGTATATAACCACAATTAATTTTTGATTTTGCATTTGAGCGGGGCTGATGAAGATGAAAAAGAAGCTGGCTTCTGTGCTGACCGTAATCATGCTGGCCTGCAGCCTGCCATGGCAGGCACAGGCTGCAGCGCCTATTGTCAGCAACAAACCGCATAAGGCACCGGTGGCAACGCCGCCGGCCGTAAGCGAGGCGCAGCCTGTGAAGGCGGTGCCGGAGCCTGCTGCCGTCAAAGCCGATACCGCAGCCAAGCCTGCTGCCGAGGTGAAGGCGCCCAAGCAGGCAAAGCCTGAGAAAAAGGCGAAGAAAACCGCAAAGAAAAAGTCTAAAAAAACGAAGGAAAAGCAGCAGCCCAAGGTGCAGCAAAGCAACTGGCGTCTGAAGGTGGCACAGCAAAAGCTGCAGGTGCTGGGCTTCAGTGACGAACGCCCCAGCGGACGCATGACGGAGGCTACCAGCAGCGCGCTGAAGAGCTTCCAGAAGCAGCACAAGCTGAAGGCAGACGGCGAGCTGAATGATGCAACTTATCAGAAGCTGACCTGGGAGGCCTTTACTAAGGAGGGCATCCCCAAGGTTAAGGGCAAGGAAATCGTCAGCCGTGCCGCCAAATACAAGGGTGTTCCTTATGTGTTCGGCGGAACTACGACTAAGGGCTTTGACTGCTCCGGCTATGTGCAGCATGTATTTAAGGACTGCAAGGCCAAGCTGCCACGCTTGGCAGACGAGCAGGCGTTACAGGGGATTTTTGTAACGCAGAAGCAGCTGCGTCCCGGCGATTTGGTATTCTTTACCACCTACGCCGCAGGCGCATCGCATGTGGGTATTTATGCCGGTGACGGACAATTTTGGAGCGCATCCTCGTCCAAGGGTGTAATGCTTTCGTCGCTGAAGGACGATTACTGGAAACAACGCTATTATGGAGCACGCCGGGTGTTGATTACGAACGGCGAGGTTTATAAATAAAAGTTCTGCTGACGGCAGCCGACTGCCGGACAGCGGGGGAGGGTATAAAATATGATTCGCGAGAGAAGAAATAAGGATAAGCTTGCTTCTTATTACAGAAAGTTTATGGAAGAGGGCATTGTTGACCCTAACGTGCATCCGTGGGTTGCCGACAGCTGGCAGCGTTGCCGTGCTATGCATCTGCCGCACGAAACCATGCCCAAAATCAACAAGCTGAGCCGCGAGGAGATTATCGCGCACCAAAAGACGCATGAGTTCATTGTCAAATACGTTGACGGTCTTTATGAGCAAAGCAAGCAGCATTTCAATATCCACAACCTGAGCATGCTGCTGATTGATGAAAACGGCTATGTAATCAAAAACTATGCTATGCCGTTCTTCCAACGCATTATCGAGGATATTCAGGGTATGCGCGTTCTGGAGGAGGATGTTGGTACCTCCAGCATCAGCATTGCGCGCGAGCATAATGTGCCCTTTTTGATGTTCGGTCCGGAAATGTGGATTAAGGACAGCCATTCCGGCGATGCCTGCAGTGCGCCTATCTGCGTAAACGGCAAAATCCGCTATATTATTTCCTTCTTTTCCTTGGATCAGAACGATTTGCCCTATGATTTGCTTTTGAGCCTGCTGATGACGATGAAATATTCCATCGAGCAGCATCTGAACATGCTGGAGGCCTGGAGCATTAACCGCATTATGATGGAACAGCTGCCGGTAACCGTTTACTGGCTGGGCAAGGACGGCAGTGTGAAATACTGCAACGAAAACGGCCGCAAGCGTCTGGACGGACATGAGCGCCTGGAGGACGTGTTCCTGAACTACGAGCATATTCCTATCAAAAAAGCGCTGCATGGCGTAGCAACGCAGCGTCGTGAAATTACCTGGATTACTCAGGACAGAACCTTTGAGGATATTACCACTGTTATGCCGATTAAGGTTGGCAGCGAGGTAGAAAGTGCTTTGGTGCTGTCTATGTCCATCGAGGATTTGAAAACAACCATCGCCCATGCAACCGGTTACAGCAGCCGTTACAGCCTGTACAGCATGGTCGGCGAAACCAGCGAATTTTTGGCGCTGCAGCATAAGGCAAGCCGCGTTGCCCGCACCGACCACAACATCCTGCTGCAGGGCGAGCCCGGTACCGGCAAGCAGCGTTTGGCACACGGCATTCATCAGGCCAGCCCCCGCGCTGCCGCTCCGTTGATTGCTGTAAAATGCCACAACGCATCTATGGCAGAGCTGGAGGCCGAATTCTTCGGTACGAATGAGGACGGACAGCAGTCCGCAGGCAAGCTGGAGCTTGCTATCGGCGGTACTCTGTTCCTTGATGAGGTAGAAAAGCTGCCGCTGGAAATGGGCGACAAGCTGGCTGATGCGCTGACGCACGGTCTGCCTGCAACAGAAAAGGGCGGCAAGCCGCGTATGTTTGATGTGCGCGTAATCGCTGCCTGCGATTCCAACCTTAAGCGTTTGGCAGACAAGGGACTTTTCTCCCGTAATCTGTATGAGCTGGTGCTGGATACAACCATGCGCGTGCCGCCTCTGCGCGAGCGCGTGAAGGATATCGAGGTTATCGCTTCGCATATTCTGGTGGAAATGTCCGCACAGCACAACCTGCCGCAAAAACGCCTTTCTCCCGAGGCTGTTTCCCTGCTGCTGTCCTGCAGCTGGCCGGGTAACATTAAGCAGCTGCAGGGTGTTATCGAGCAGGCCTTCTTCCACACTCCCGGCAGCATCATCGAAGCAGAAAATATTAAGCTGCCCGGTGACAAAACCTTGGAGCGCTCCTGGAAGTATGACAAGGAAGCCTTTATTGCAGCCTGGAAATCTGCCGGCGGCAATATCAGTAAGCTGGCAACAATGCTTGATGTCAGCCGTGTAACCTTGTACCGTTATCTGAAGAAGTACGGTTTGGGACCGAAAGCAAAATAAAATTTACCATGAATGCCCTCGAAGCAGGCTTGTCCTGCTTCGGGGGCTTTTGCGTTTTGGCGGATAGTTTCGCGTTGCGAGGCAAGCTTAGAAGAGAAAAATGCAACATGTTGCAAAAATCTCTTGTAGGAATGGTGTTGATGGTGAATATTGGGAGGAAAAGGAAATTTTAGAAGAGAAAAGTGCAACATATTGCAAAAATCTCTTGCAGGAATGGTGTTGAGGGTGAATATTAGGAAGAAAAAGGCGAATTTAGAAGAGAAAAATGCAACATGTTGCAAAAATCTCTTGTAGAAATGGCATTGAGATTGAATATAGGGAGAAAAAAGGCTATAATAGAAGAGAAAAGTGCAACATGTTGCAAAAATCTCTTCTAAAGAAGGTGAACTAATGGAAATCCGCAGAGATTTTTATTTGGACAAGCTGATAAAACGCAAGCATAACGGGTTGATTAAAATTATTACCGGTATTCGCAGATGCGGTAAATCCTATCTGCTGAACAACATATTTTATCAGCATCTGCTTTCATGCGGTATAGATGATGCGCATATTATCCGTTTTGCTTTCGACTCCGCCGATGATTTGCAAAAGATAGGTGAAAGTCCTATTGCCATGGGAAAGGAAAAGCGTGGCGTAAATCCGGAAAAGTTTATGGCTTATGTTAACAGCAGGCTTGCTGATGAGGGTATGTATTATCTGCTGCTCGATGAGGTACAGGAAATGGATTGCTTCGAAGCTGTGCTTAACGGGTATTTGCGCAAGGCGAATATGGATGTATATGTTACCGGCAGTAATGCTAAATTTCTTTCCAAGGATATTATTACGGAATTTGCCGGACGTGGCGATGAGATGCATATGTATCCGCTTAGCTTTGCCGAATTTATGAGTGTTTATCCCGGTGATAAGTATATGGGCTTGGCGGAATATATGCTTTACGGAGGAATTCCTGTAGTTGTGCTGCGTGAAGGGACTGCCGAAAAGGCTGCCGCTTTGCAGAATTTGTTGAGTGAAATTTATTTGAGTGATATTTATAAGCGCAACCGTATCCGTAATAAGGGAGAAATGGAGGATTTGCTCAATATACTGGCTTCGGCCATTGGTTCTTTAACTAATTATGAAAAGCTGAAAAATACCTTTAAAAGTGTTAAAAAATCCAAAATTACTTCTACTACTATTAAAAAGTATCTGGATTGCCTGGAAGATTCCTTTTTAATTGAAGCAGCTTCGCGCTATGATGTAAAGGGCAAGGCCTATATTGATACTCCGAAAAAATATTATTTTTCTGATCTGGGGTTGCGTAATGCGCGCATTAACTTCCGGCAGTTTGAACAAACTCATTCTATGGAAAATGTAATTTATAATGAGCTTTGCATGCGTGGGTACAGCGTTGATGTGGGTGTAGTGCCTATTGCTGTGAGAGATGAAAGCGGCAATGTAGTAAGAAAACAGCTGGAGGTTGATTTTGTCTGCAATATGGGCTCAGTAAGGTACTATATACAGTCTGCATATTCCTTGCCGGATGAAATGAAACGTGCGCAGGAGGTACGCCCCTTGAAAAATATTGATGATACCTTCAAAAAAATTATCATTACCAAGGATATTGTCCCGGCCTATTATGATGAATACGGAATTCTTACCGTGAACATATATGATTTTTTACTGGATTGTGATAGCTTGGAAAAATAAAGCAGTTCGTTTTGGCATTTCAGTTTGATTGCCCTCGAAGCAGGCTTGTCCTGCTTTGGGGGCTTTTGCGTTTTGGGCGGCGAGTTTGGCGCTGCGAGGCAAGTTTAGAAGAGAAAAATGCAACATGTTGCAAAAATCTCTTGTAAAAATATTTATAAGATTGAGTAATCATCCGGTAAAGCTGATTTTAGAAGCGAAGAAAAACTTTTTTGATAAAATTATGAAAAAATGCCTGTAAAAAGCAGGTAAACCTTAGCCCGGATGCAGTTTACGACGCTCTTATTGTGCTTTTGAAAAAATAAGCGAGTTAAACTATTAGTACATATTCGCACCTTGCGCAGAAAATATAAAAGTGCTATAATAAAAATTGATCATAATTGTTCGCTTAATTAAAGAAATAGCCGAAAGCTGTGCTTACAACTATTGTTATTGATGCAGGTTGCTTAGTGCTATTGCAGGATAGCAGATGCTTGAAAGCGGGGCAATACTATCGCAGGACAATTACTGAAACAGCTGTTTAACTTGTTTCCACACGTGATAGGTGTTACGTACAGTATATAAATAATAATATTTATGTGTGAGGTGTTTTTTATGAACAAAGTATTCAAAGTAATTTGGAGTGAAGCGCGCAACGCATATGTCGTTGTTTCCGAAATGGCAAAAAGCCATGGAACTAAAAGCTGCTCTACCAAAAAGCTGTTGGCAATGCTGATTGCAACAGGTGTTATGACCTGTGCAAGCATGGCTCCGGCGATGGCTGCTACAAATGTTGATAGTAATGCTAATGTTACTGTTAAAAAAGGTGCTACAGTTACTGTAGCTGAAAATGCAACTGTTACCGTAGGCGATAACGCTATTGCACTTGGTAAAGGCGCATATGCAGTTAAAAATTCTATTGCTATCGGTAATGGTGCTTATACTCAGGATGGTACTTGGACAAGCGGACAGAGTGTTGCTTTAGGTAATGGTGCAGTAACCGGTGCTAAGAGTACTTCTATTGGTTCTAATGCTGTTGGTGGACGTGAAGGTACTATTACTATCGGTGCTAATGCTAACAACGGCTCTTTATATGCTACTATTATTGGTACAGATAGCAAAGTTAATTATATGACTAGAAACTCCGGTGCTGCAGCAACTATTGTTGGTGCTAAGAGTGAAATCAAAAATGATAATAAGTCTTATTCCGGCGTAGCAAATGGTATTTTTGGTTCTGCAAATACAATCGAAAACTCTAACGGTGTTACTATTCAAGGTTCCGGTAATACAGTAACTAACGCTTATAAAAATATGTCTGGTTGGGACTTCGATCTTGGTGGTGTATATGTTAAAAAAGATGCCGGTGCTGTAGGCGTTATTGGTGGCATGAATACAGTATCTAACCAGATTTATACTAATGTTATCGGCTTTGGCAATACTGTTGCGGGTGATGCTGATAACATCAGCCATGATGTGTTCGTAGCTGGTTCACGTAATAATTTAAGTAAAGTTTCCGATTCTATTGTAATGGGCAACGATAACACAATCAGTGACAGAAGCAATGTTATTTCCTTCGGTCATCAAAATGAAATTACAGCCAATAATGCAGTTGCTATCGGCAGCGGTGCTGGCGTAAGTGCAGAAGGCGGCGTTGCTCTGGGCGTTGGCAGCGTAGCAAGCACAGCTGCAGGCGCGCTTGGCTATGGTGCTGACGGTAAGACGGATGCAACCTGGCAGGCTACTAAAGGTGCTGTATCTGTGGGTGGTAACGGCGTAACTCGCCAGATTACCAACGTAGCAGCAGGTACTGAAGATACTGACGCAGTAAACGTAGCACAGCTGAAGAATACCAACCAACGCATTGATGGCGTTGAAAACCAAGTCATCAGCAACAGCAACCGCATTAACCAACTGGGCAACCGTGTAAACAAGGTTGGCGCAGGCGCAGCAGCTCTGGCAGCCCTGCATCCGATGGACTTCGATCCGGACGACAAACTGACCTTCTCCGCAGGCTATGGCAACTACGGCGGTGAAAACGCTGCAGCAATCGGCGCTTACTATCGTCCTGACGAAAAGGTAATGTTCAGTGTTGGCGGTACCGTAGGCAACGGTGAAAACATGGTTAACGCAGGCGTATCCTTCGCTCTGGACCGCACCAACCATGTAAGCAACAGCCGTACCGCTCTGGCTCGTGAGGTTATCGACCTCCGAGGTCAACTGGCAGTAATGGGCGCTAAGATGGCTAAGATGGAAAAAGCATTCGGAATGCTGGATGAAACCAAGACCAAACTCTTCCCGGATGTTCCGGCTAACCACTGGGCATATGAATACATCGCTAAGCTGGCAGGCAACGGCTACATCGAAGGCTATCCTGACGGCAACTTCGGCGGTGACCGCCTGATGACTCGTTATGAATTTGCTGCAATGCTCTATCGTGCAATCGAAAACGGCGCAGCTCTGGAAGAAAAGATTATCAAAGAATTTGAGCCTGAATTGGGTCGCATCCGTGTAGACCGCATCAGCGGCGAAGACGGCGATCGCGATAAGATTGAACGTGTACGCGTAAACGATACTAAAGGCGAGCGCGACCATTACGGCAACAAGCTGGCAAAATAAATTGTCGGCAGTGACAAGTGAATAAAGCTCAGTAAACAGTAAAGGCGTTCTCCCGCAGGGGAGAACGCCTTTTGTCGTAGTGAATATATCAATAATTGCAATGCTACTTTTCTTTTTGCGAACTATTGTTTTTGCAATCTATTTGTGTTATAATTACCTTAGTTGCATAGGTAGCCGCATTCTTGCGGAGCTTATGCCTGGTCATGCGGATCAGTGGCGCTTGTCGAGCTTTCGGCAGGCGCCTTTTCCTTTATGTCAGTTGCAATCGCCGGCTTATATATTTTTGCCTGACTTTATGCTATAATCAAAGGAGGAAACATATGAAAAAGCAATTTTCTAATCTTGACAAGCTGACTCTTTCCAACGATTTTCTTTTCAAGCATGTTATGCTCAGAAAACGCATCTGCAAGCATATTCTGGAGGAACTTTTACACACCCAAATTGCAGATATTACCTATCTTGAAGCAGAGCAGACTATTGATGTTTATCCTGACAGCCATGGTATTCGTCTGGATGTTAGAATTGCAGATGCTGCCAATACTCATTACAATTTGGAAATGCAGGTAAAGAATCCTGTTAATCGTGCTACAGGAAAATTTCTGCTGCCTAAGCGTACCCGCTAATATCAGGCTATGCTTGATACGGATATGCTGCAAAAAGGTCAGGATTATGACGAATTATCTCCTACGTATATAATTTTCTTCTGTCTGTTTGATTTTTTTCAGGATTCCCAGCGTATTTATACCTTTAAGAAGCGTTGTCTGGAAAACATGAATATTGAATTGGCAGATGAAGCAGTTATTATGTTTCTCAATACCTTGGGAAGCAAAGGTGATGTGTCACCGGACATTCAAAGTCTGTTTGACTACATCAACAGCAATACTATTAACAGTAATTTTACACGTGAGGTTGCTGACACGATTGTAGAAATTAAAAATGACAAGAAAGTGAGGGATGCCTATATGACTTACGAAATGCGTATGAAAGACCTGCGTGACGAAGCACATGCCGAAGGTCTCGCCGAAGGCAAGGCAAAAGAAAAGACTGCAACTGCAAAGCGTCTTTTAAGTATGGGATTATCTGTAGAGGATATTGCTAAGGCTACTTCACTTTCCGTTGAGCAGGTTGAAGCAATTAAGGCGGAATGAATTTGATAAAGATTTTTTTCTTACAGTAAAGGCGTTCTCCCGCAGGGGAGAACGCCTTTTGCAGTAAGAAATGCTATTGGAATATGTAATGCATCAGCATACTTTATACGTCCTTTAGACAGGCATCCAGTGCTTGGGCAACGTCGTTGCATTGCTCAAGGCTTGCTACCCAATTTTGTAAACGTAATGCCTTTGCTTCACCGTAAACAGGTACGGCAAGGCTCATAAACTTGGCACAGAGCTCCTCCCAAGTCAGAGGATTTTCCGGATCTCCCTTAGGATAATCAACCTGCATTGTCAGTGTTTGTCCGTTCTGCAGCTGAATTTCTACTCTGGAAGCCAGCTTGGAAGCATCTGCTACATGAAGCTGTTCCATAGCCTCATCGCGGATAACCTCGATGCGCTGCATTAAATCCGTAAGCTCTTTGTTGTGGATACAATCTTCGCTGAACTGCGCAATGCCTACTTCGCCGAACTTCAGCATAGCAGCGGAGCAATATTGAATACTGAATTTGCCGCCGTAGGGAGTTTGCGGCTGCGGATTATTAATCAGATAGTTCGTAATATCGTTGACGTACAGCTTAATTTTAGCGATGTCCTCAGGCTGCAGGGAATGAGTCTTACGCAGCTCCTGAATGGCGTAAAGAGCGGCATGGGCATGCTTGCAGCAGGCGTAGGGCTTGAAGGAGTTGATGTCGATTTTCAGTTTATCGGTGCTCATGTTTTCGGTAAGTTTTTCCAAATGCGGTTCTTTGACCATGGCACGGCAGAAGCCCTTTTCACCTTCCAAAATTTCGCTGGCGGCAGTAAAGCCCTTCTGCGACAGATAAGCGCTGAGGACACCGCTGTAGGAAGCCTTGCCCGTGTGCAGCGGCTTGCTCATGGCACCCTCTTTTAAAAACTCCCACAGGGCTGCTGCCTGGGTACCGGCGCTGCCGTAGCACATCAGTGTCTGCTGTGCGTCAAGACCGAGAGCGTTGGCGGCAGCAGCACCAGCGGCGATGGTGCCTGCGGTACCGGTAGTATGCCAAAAGAAGTAGGATTCCGGGATAACCGCTTCGCCTACGCGCCCGCTTGCTTCGTAGCCTGCACAAATTGCTGCGATGAGCTGCTTACCGCTTTTGTGTTCTGCCTCGCAGACAGCCAGCGCGGGAGAAACAACAACGCAGGCCGGATGGATAATAGATGGGTTGTGCAGGTCATCGAAGTCCAGACTGTGGGAAGCAGCGCTGTTGATAAAGGCTGCGTTCAGGGCGCCGGCCTTTTTGGCAGGAAGGCTGCCGAAAATATTCGCCTGCGGGGCATCTCCCTGAAGAATAACATCATGGATAATACGCACCGGCTTTTCCTGTGAACCGCGGATAGCAATTCCCAGCCAGTCCAGCAGACATTTTTTAGCCATTTCGATGCTGTGAGCAGAAAGCTTTTCGTAGCACAATTCTGCGGTAAATTTTGCTAATGCTTTAGTTGTCATTGTTAATACCTGCCTTTCGTCAAAATAAATTATTGCCATGGTATTCGCTGAATGAAGTGTGAATACCTGCATTCTTACTTTATTTTTTTCTTCGGGCGATATTCTGAGATAAACAGACCAGTCATCGTCAGAATGGTACCGAGTGCTACCAGCAGCGTGATTTTCTCCTGCAGGATAATTGCTGAGGTAATGACGGTGATAACAGGAACCATATAAATATAAACGCTGGCCTTGACTGCGCCCAGCTCCTTTACTGCCAGATTCCAGGTGACAAAGCAGAGGGCGGAAGCACCCAGTCCCAGAAAGACGATATTGAAAAGATAGGTAGTATTGGCGAAGCGCGCCAGGTTCAGTTCAAAATCCAGAAAGCCTAGCGCCGGCACCATAAAGAGAATGCCGTAGAAAAAGGTTCTGCGAGTGGCGAGGATAACAGGATAGCCGTAGCTGCTGATTTTTTTCGTCAGCAGCGCATAAAACGCCCATACGACAGCGGCGGAAATCGCCAGCAAATCACCCAAGGGATTGAGCTGCATGGCTGCACCGTTGAAGCTGATGCAGGCAATACCAATCATCACGATAAAAAAGCCGATGATGAACTGCTTGCTTAAGCTGCCGGCAGAATGCATAAAATAATGCGCCAGCAGCGCAGTAAAGAAAGGCGCTGTGCTGCCGATTACGCTAACGTTGGAGGCTTGTGTGTAGGTCAGGGCGATGTTTTCCAAAAGGTAGTAGAGGCAGATACCGCAAAGGCCTGCGGCCATAAAAACAGGCTCCTGCTTTTTATCTGTTTTCAGCATTTTAGGATAGGCCAGCCAAAGGGCGAAAAAGGCCATAATAAAGCGGAAAAAAAGGATTTCCAACGGCTGAAAGCCGGTAAGTAAAACCTTGGTAGAAATAAAGGTTGTGCCCCAGGTAGCAATCGTAATGAGGGCAGCAAGGTGACCGATGTAGCGAGTGTTTTGCATTTGCTTGGGAATCTCCGTTCTTTTTAGTGCGCAGTAAAACGCACTCTATGATTTTAGCAGACTAAAATCCTGCTATGAACAAACTATCCCCTCTGCCAATGCAGCAGAAGGGATAGTTTCTAAAATTTTATTTTGTGTGTTTATCTTCGGCAGCCTGCTTATTGGGGGCTGCTGCTGCGTATTTCGTCAGTGCAACCTTAGTGATGTGGAAGTCACCTACGGCAGCGGGGCCGTCGATACAGCCGTTGGAGCAGGCCATACCTTCGATATAGCTGCAGTCGAGCTTGCCTGCGGCAGCAGCCTTGACGGTGTCGCGGCATTTGTCCAGTCCGGAGCAGTATTGCGCGTTACGCACCTCACCGCCCATAGCGGCAACCGTATCCTGCACGGCAGCGCTTACGCCGGCCGTCAGCGGGAAGCTCAGGCCAAGCTTGGAGGCATCACGTTCATAAGCGGTATCACCGCTCATTTCCGCAAATTTGATATCCTTGCCCTCCAGCATGCACATAATCTCTTCAAAGGTCAGCACGTAGTTGATGGTTTCGCGGTGCTCGCGTGCTTCCACCTTTTTGGCGATGCAGGGACCGATGAACACAGTAACTGCATAAGGATATTTTTGCTTAATCAGCTCAGCGCAGGTAAGCATGGGGGAGGGAGTGTCGGAAATCTTGTCTGCTGCCTCCGGTACCTGCGTTTTAATCAGCTTAACAAAGGCAGGACAGCAGGAGCTGGTCATAAAGCCCTGCTTGGCAGGAACCTTCTCCAGATATTCCTCTGCCTCCTTAACGCTGGTGATATCGGCGCCAACGCCAACCTCTACAACTTCAGCGAAGCCTGCTTTTTTGAGGGCCTCGTAAATTTGCGCCATGGTAATCTTCAAACCGTATTGGCCTACGATAGAAGGTGCCACAAGGGCGATAACCTGCTTGCCCTGCTGGATTTCGCGGATAACGCGGATGATATTGCTGCGCTCGTCAATGGCGCCGAAGGGGCAGGCATTGCGGCAGGCACCGCAGGAAACACATTTTTCGTGGTCAATGACAGCCTTACGGTTTTCACCGATGCTGATAGCACCGATGGCGCAGGCACGCACGCAGGGACGATGGATTTCGATAATCGCACCGTAGGGGCACATCTGCTTGCAGCGTCCGCATTCAATACATTTCGTTTTATCGATAAAGGCGCGGTCCTGAATAATGCTGATAGCCTTTTTCGGGCAGTTATTCATGCATTTGTGGGTGATGCAGTGACGGCACATATCGGTAACGTAATAAGCATCAATCGGGCATTGGTCGCAGGCTGCGGGGAGCACGTCGATAATCGGCAAATCGGTGCGCTCAGGCTCGTTCAGTGTCAGCTTGGCAGCCTCGATGATATTGCTGGAGCACTCCTGGCCCAGCGCCATATCAATACGGTTTTTCAGTACGGCTCTTTCTTTATAAACACAGCAGCGGTAGCGCGGAGTGTCCTCGCGTACCTCCTGCAGAATATCGTAGACGTGGTCAGGCAACTCGTTATTCCAGGTGTAGCGGGATAAATGCTCCAGCACCATGCGGCGCAGCTGCGCAACAGCGGTTAATTCCATAAGGGTTCCTCCTTGGCAATTAGTTATATTGCGTTTTGCATTGCATACTCTATACTGTACAATTCTTTACAGAACGCAAAAATCCTGCTGAGGAGCATGCGTAATGGTTTTAATAATGTTAAATTTGGTATTTTTCTAAACAGTTATATAGATGAATCTGTCAAAAAATCTCTGATATTTTTATGGATAATACCATTACGGCTCATATCGAATTCGTCGAGTGAAAGCACATATTTCGGATAATTATCGGTAATTTCATTGTAAACACCGAACTCACGTTGAATAGTTTCTTCTGCAGCCAATAAGTAAGTAACTTGAATATAAATTTTTTTATCCTGTTTTTCACAGATAAAATCAATTTCTTTGGTATCTACCTTGCCGATGCTCACCTTATAACCACGGCGTAAAAGCTCCAGATAAACAATATTTTCCAGAATGAGATTGATATCCTTCATGTTGCCGCCGAAGACTGCTTCGCGGATGCCATGGTCAGCCACATAATATTTTTCGTTGATAGCAAGCAGCTTTTTACCTTGTATATCCTGACGTTTTACCTGATAAAACAGAAAGGCATCGGTGCAGGCTTTAACGTAGTTGATAATGGTTTCTGTTGCCATGCTGCGTCCTTCGCTTTTCAAATATTTAGAAAGCACATTGGCAGAAAAAATGGTACCGATATTTGCAGTTATGTAGGTAAGTATGCGTTCAAGCATGTCAACATCACGTATATTGTTGCGGCGTACAATATCTTTCAGTTCTACTGATGTATATACATCCTGTAAATATTGCTTGCAGGCAGCTTCGTTATATTGCAGGGTTGCCAAATAGGGCATTCCTCCGAAGTGCAGGTATTTCTTGAAGCATTCTGTTTCACTGGTATTAGGCTGTATAGTATTATATAGCTCAATAAATTCAGAAAATGAAAAAGGATAAATAACAAATTCTACATAGCGTCCTGCTAAATAAGTGGCTAATTCACCGGATAGGAGCTTGGCATTGGAACCGGTGATATAAATATCACAATTAAGCTCTATACGTAAGGAATTAATATATTTTTCCCAATCTTTTACCTCTTGGATTTCATCAAAGAAAAGATAAATTTTTCCTGTTAAAGCTTGGGTCTTGTTTATTATTTCATCATGAAGAGCCTGGGCATTGCAAAGCCTGGCGAAGCTCATATTTTCAAAATTATAGGAAATAAGCTGTTGGGGAGTAACTCCTTGTTGTAACAGCTCTTTTTTTATAAGATCTAACATAACAGATTTACCGCAACGTCGGATACCTGTAAGTACTTTTACTAAATCACTGTTAATGAATGGGCGGATTTTTTTCATGTAAGATTCTCTTTTGATCATGTAAATCACCTCACTATCTATATAATATATCAGTTATATCTTAAATTCAAGACGAAAATCAAATTTCTATCAGATATAACTGAAACTTTTCATGATTTTAGATTTTTATCAGTTATATCTGATAAAAATCCAGCTGTTGTAGTCAAAAAAAGCATACTTTTTTAGTATACGCAGAAAAAAATTAAAAAATTTTCCTCTTACCCCCTTTACAAATTGAAAACCTAGTATTATAATAAGCGCATAAAGCAACAACGTGGTTGTTGGATCGAAAGATCCAAACTTCGTGGTTGCTTTTTCTTTTATATCAGCGGTGAGAATTATAATTTATATCTTACCTATGATAAGTGCAACGAAGCACCGTAGCAGCGCAAGGCGCAGCTGACGGTGCTTTCTTATTTACAGAGCCAGAGAGAAGAAAATCTGTAAAGCACAAAAAACTGTATTTCAAATGAGGGGCTTACACTTCGTAAACCCAAGAAAATTCTCAGAGAGAAATTAGGGAGGTTTTACAATGAATGATGTACCGAAACTGTTTGGCAGCTTAGTTTTTAACGAAAGCGTTATGAAGGATCGTCTGCCGACTGCAACCTATAAGGCATATAAGGCAGCAGTGCTGGCAGGCACTCCGTTGAATCTGGAAATTGCTAATATCATCGCCAATGCTATGAAGGACTGGGCTCTGGAGCATGGCTGCACTCATTTCACCCATTGGTTCCAACCGATGACCGGTATTACTGCTGAAAAGCATGAAAGCTTCATTTCTCCTACTGCCGAAGGCCGTGTTATTATGGACTTCTCCGGCAAAGAGCTGATTCAGGGCGAGCCTGATGCTTCCAGCTTCCCGTCCGGCGGCTTGCGTGCAACCTTTGAAGCCCGCGGCTATACAGCATGGGATCCGACTTCCTATGCATTTATCAAAGATAACTGCCTGTGCATTCCTACAGCCTTCTGCTCCTACACCGGCGAAGTGCTGGATAAAAAGACTCCGCTGCTGCGTTCCATGAATGCAGCCAGCAAAGCAGCCTGCAAGCTGCTGAAGCTGTTCGGCATTGATACTATCCGCGTCAACAGTACTGTTGGTCCGGAACAGGAATATTTCCTCGTAGATAAAAAAATGTGGGAAAAACGTAAAGACCTGGTTTACACCGGCCGTACCCTTTTCGGTGCGAAATCTCCGCGTGGGCAGGAACTGGACGATCACTACTTCGGCATTATCAAACAAAGAGTTCTTTCCTTCATGAAGGATTTGGACGAGGAGCTGTGGAAGCTGGGCGTACTCGCCAAGACCGAGCATAACGAAGTTGCTCCGGCACAGCACGAGCTGGCACCTATCTTCACAACTACCAACGTAGCATCTGACCATAACCAGCTGATGATGGAGTTCATGAAACGTGTTGCTCTGCGTCATGGTCTTGTTTGCCTGTTGCATGAAAAACCATTCGACGGCGTAAACGGCAGCGGTAAGCATAACAACTGGTCCTTATCTACGGAAGAAGGTCTTAACCTGCTGGATCCCGGCAAGGAGCCGTACAAAAACCTGCGCTTCCTGACCTTCCTGGCAGCAATTATCAAGGCTGTTGATGAATATCAGGATCTGCTGCGTGTATCTGTTGCCAGCGCCGGCAATGACCATCGTCTGGGCGCTAACGAAGCTCCTCCGGCTATCGTATCCATGTTCCTTGGCACTGAGCTGACTGCAGTTCTCGAAGCTATTGCAGCAGACAAGGTTTACAACGGCAACCCGGAAAGCTACATTAAAGTAAGCGATGATACCATTCCTGCTCTGGTTAAGGACAACACCGACAGAAACAGAACCTCTCCGTTCGCCTTCACCGGCAATAAATTTGAATTCCGTATGCTGGGCAGCATGTTCTCCATCGCCGGACCCAACATCGTACTGAACACCATCGTTGCCGAAGAGCTGGATGAATTTGCTGATAAGCTGGCAGATGCTCCTGATCTGGAAGCAGCAGTATATGATTTGGTTAAAGAAACCTATAAAGCTCATAAACGCATTGTCTTCAACGGCAACGGTTATACCGATGCATGGGTTGAGGAAGCTGCCAAACGCGGTCTGCTGAACCTTAAATCTACTCCGGAGGCTCTGCCGTATCTGGGACATGCCAAGAACATCGAGCTGTTCGAAAAGCATAACATCTTCACAAAAGCTGAGGTTGAATCCCGTGTAGAAATCCTGCTGGAGAACTACAGCACCACGATTTCTATCGAAGCAGCAACCATGCTGGATATGTTCCATAAGGACATCCTCCCGGCAGTTACCGCTTATACCGGAGATTTGACCAAAGCAGTACTTGATAAAAAGGCTGCCGGTGTCAGCGCAGGCTTTGAAGGCGCACTTGCCGATAAGCTGAGCAAGCTGGGCGGAGAAATGTATGCATCTTCCCTGAAGCTGGAAGATGGCTTGAAGGAAGCAGCAGAAATTGGCGATAGCGAGAAACAGGCTCTGTACTATCACGATACCGTTCTTGAAGAAATGGGCAAGCTGAGAAGTGCGGTTGATGCTGCCGAAGCTTTGACCGGTGGTAAGTATCTCGACTATCCGACTTATGGTGAGTTGTTGTTTGGTGTAAATGAGTAAGCTGCAGTTGCCTTCTCGACAGCCTTGAGTAAGGTGTGTTAAGATAAAATAATATATATAAACTCATACACAATGGGGTGTATCCGAAAAATCGGGTACGCCCCTTTTTCTTTAGCTAATGCCATGTGAGCGCTGCTCAATGACACGTTAAAAAATATTATAATTTGAGGGGTGTTTGCAAATGGACAAATATGTATCTGCCGATACTATATGGGTGCTGATAGGTGCCTTCCTGGTATTTTCTATGCAGCCGGGCTTCGCAATGGTTGAAACAGGCTTTACCAGAGCAAAAAATGCCGGCAACATCGTTATGAAAAATGTCATGGATATGTGCCTCGGCTCCATCGTTTTCTGGGTTCTGGGCTTTGGCCTGATGTTTGGTACCGATATCGGCGGCTTCATTGGCACGCCGGACTTCTTTGTAAAAGGTGATTACGGTGCCAGCTATCCAAGCACTGCGTACTTTATCTTCCAGACGATGTTCTGTGCTACCGCAGCAACCATTGTTTCCGGTGCTATGGCAGAACGTACCAACTTCCTGGTATATTGCATTTACAGCGTATTAATCAGCGCTATTATTTACCCGATTAGCGGTCACTGGATTTGGGGCGGCGGCTGGCTCGCACAGATGGGCTTCCATGATTTCGCCGGTTCAACTGCCGTTCATATGGTAGGCGGCGTTGCTTCTCTCGTCGGTGCCAAGATGATTGGCGCGCGTATCGGCAAATACAATGCCGACGGTACGGTAAACGCTATTCCCGGTCACAGCATTCCGCTTGGTGCCTTGGGCGTTTTCCTTCTCTGGTTCGGTTGGTTTGGCTTCAACGGTGCTTCCACCGTCTGCGCAACCGGTGATGACGCCTTGGTTTCCATGGGTGCTATCTTCATTACCACTAACATGGCTGCAGCAGCTGCTGCTACCGCAACTATGATTTACACCTGGATTCGTTACGGCAAGCCTGATGTTTCCATGACACTGAACGGCGTGCTTGCAGGTCTGGTAGCAATTACCGCAGGCTGCGATATGGTAAGCCCGGCCGGCGCTTTAATCATCGGCCTGCTTGCCGGTGTGCTGGTAGTTGCTGCTGTTGAATTCTTCGACCAGAAGCTGAAGATTGATGATCCTGTCGGTGCAATTTCTGTTCATGGAGTCTGCGGTGCTTTCGGTACTATCGCAACCGGCCTCTTCGCTCTTGACGGCGGCCTCTTCTATGGCGGCGGTACTGATTTCCTGGTAAAACAAATCCTCGGCGTTGTAGTTGTAGCATTCTATGTTGCAGTTACGATGACGATTATCTTTAAAGTTCTTGATAAGCTCTTCGGTCTGCGTGTTAAGGAATCCGAAGAAATTAAAGGCCTGGATATGGAAGAGCATGGCCTGCTCAGCAGCTATGCCGACTTTATGCAAACTCCGTTGGAGGAACAGACCTCTGTTACTACTACTTATGTTACTCCGGTCAAGGAAACTGCAGCTAAGCCTGCAGGCGCAGTAAAGATGAGCAAGGTTGTTATTATTACCTCGCAAAATCGTTTCGAAGCATTGAAAAATGCTTTGGATAAGCTGGGAATTACCGGCATGACTGTTACTAAGGTTTTGGGCTACGGCATCCAGAAGGGCTCCACGGAAATGTATCGTGGTGCTGAGGTTGCTGCTCACCTGCTGCCGAAGGTAAAGGTTGAAATGATTGTTTCCGCAATTCCTGTTGCAGCAGTAGTCAATGTTGCTAAGCAGGTTCTGTATACCGGCAAATACGGCGATGGCAAAATCTTCATCTATGATGTTGAGGATGTTGTTAAGATTCGTACCGGTGAAACAGGCTATGATGCTCTGCAGGATTATCCTATTGAGGAAAAATAATTTGCTTCTCCCTAATCAAACTCCCTAATAAAACAGGAAGGCGCTCGATGTCTTGCGTAATGCAGGCTAAGAGCGCTTTTCTGTGTGTTGGAGGAGAATGCTTTTATAATCTTATTATGGCGAAAAAACTTGCAAAACTGCATTGTTTAGGCCAAAATAAGATTGAATCGTATTTTAGTCGGATTGGAGTGAATGCTATGAATAAAAACGTTGCTTTATATAACGAGATGGTAGATTTTTTTGCAGGAGATGCACGCCGCTGTCAGCATTTTATTAAGGTTGCCAGCCTGGCCAAGCAGCTGGCTGAGAGCGAGGGTGCAGATGCAGAGCTGACAGAGCTTGTTGAGGCGGCAGGTCTTGTGCATGACTGCGGTATTAAGCCGGGTGAAGCCAAGTACGGCGCCGGTCATTGCACTGGTAAAATTCAGGAGCAGGAGGGACCGTCGGTAGCACGCGAGCTTTTGCAAAAGGTTGGCTATACACCTGAAAAAATTGAACGCATCTGCTATCTTGTCGCTCATCACCATACGTATAATATCATTGACGGTCTTGATTATCAGTTGCTTGTGGAAGCTGATTTTATAGTAAACTTTTATGAGGACGGTACGCCGAAGGAGAATATTGCCAAGGCTGTGGAGCGGATTTTTAAAACAGAGAGCGGAATAAAGCTGGCAAAGACTATGTTCGGTCTTTGATATAAAATGCTGTGGCTTTTCGGTCACAGCATTTTTCTTGCTATTTTGCCTCATGCTTGCTAAAATAAACAGGATTAGGTTATTTTTTGGAGGCATAGAATATGAAGGAAATTTATGATTTAGCAGAGCAGTACCATAACGATGGCAACAACTGCGTAGAATCCGTAGTTAAGGCGTGCAATGACGGCTTAAAGCTGGGCCTGCCGGATGTAGCAATCCGCATGGTGTCCGGCATGGGCGGCGGTATCGGCCGCAGCGGCTGCGTGTGCGGTGCGCTGAGCGGCTCCTGCCTGGTTATCAGCTCTATCGTGGGGAGACTGGACCCGTCCGAAAAGCATCAGACAGAGGTCTATAAATATACGCATGAGTTTCATGAGCGCTTTACCAAGCATTTCGGCACTTCCTGCTGCAGAGCACTGAACCGCCTGAGCTTCGGCACACCGGAATACAGAACTAAATGTATTAAGATTACTGCCGAAGCAGCAGACATGGTATCCGATTATCTGCAGGAAAAGGGACTGGTGAAATAATACTTAGCTGCGGAGCTTGCAGAAGGAATGATGGAGGTCAGGCTGATGGAAAAAACTGAGTTGAAAAATATTATAATTTTAGCAACCGGCGGCACTATTGCCGGCAAGGCTGCTTCCGGTACCCAGATGACTGGCTATACTGCCGGTGCCTACAGCGTTGCCGATTTGCTGGCAGGTGTGCCTGAACTGGGCGAGTTGGCGCATATCAGCGGCGAGCAGCTGTGCAATATCGACAGCAGCAGTATTACCGATGCGTTGCTGCTGCGTCTGGCGCAGCATTGCAATGAGCTGCTGGCGCAGGATGATGTCGACGGCGTTGTTATTACCCATGGTACTGATACTATGGAAGAAACGGCCTTCTTCCTGAACCTGACGGTGAAGAGCGCTAAGCCGGTGGTCATCGTGGGCGCAATGCGTCCTGCCACCGCAGTCAGTGCCGACGGACCTTTGAATATCATCAACGCTGTTAAGGTGGCTGTGGATGCTGCAAGCGCCGGGCAGGGCGTATTGGTGATGATGAACGATGAAATCTACAGCGGGCGTGACGTGACCAAGACAAACACGGCGAATGTGGCAACATTCAAGGCAACGAACGGTGGTCCTTTAGGCTTTATCGTTGGCGGTGAGGTACATTACTATTATCGCAGCGTGCGTCCGCACACACTGCAGAGCGAATTTGACGTAACTGGTGTTACTGCTTTGCCGCGCGTGGATATCATCTACACGCATATCGGTGAGGATCGCGTATTTGTGGATGCGGCACTGGCAGCAGGCGCGCGTGGTCTTATCTACGCCGGCAGCGGTATGGGCAGCATTCATGAGGCTGTGGAAGCGGCGCTGGCGGAGGCTGTCGGCCGCGGCGTTGTGATTGTGCGTTCTAGCCGCACCGGCAGCGGTATTGTTGCCGCAGGCCTGGAGCGTTGGCAGGAGCAGGGCTTCCTGTATGCGGATAACCTTAATCCGCAAAAAGCACGCCTTTTGCTGCAGTTGGCACTTTTGCGGATGCACGAGCGCAGCGAGGTGCAGGAGATTTTTAACTGTTATTAAAAGATAAACAGCATAAAAAGCAAAAAAGCTATCAGCGGGCAAAGCCCGGTGATAGCTTTTTTTATGTGCGCTTTAAAATTTTACCATCTTCTGTAACCGTTATGGTGCTTGGCACGTTCTGCCTGACGGGCAGCGCGCTCCGCTTCGTAAACCTCGCGGGCAGCAAAGAAATCCTCCAGCTTCCAGCCACGGTTAAACATTTCAATCAGCAGCTTGCCGGTGTTGTTGGCATCATCAAAGGCGGTGTGCCATAGGCCGGCGGTGTTGACCTCCTGTTCCTCGGTAGCCTTTTTCAGACCGGTGGTGTAATCATCACCCTTCCACAGGCGGTAGGCCAGCGCCAAATCAAGATAGTCCTCGTATTTTACGGGGTTTTCGATTTTATGACGCTCGCAGCCTGTCTGCAGTACCTTGTAATCCTCGGTTCCCCAAGCTACAAAGTAGGTTTCGCCGCTTTCATACAGCGCTGCCAGCTCCTGCACCATGGCAGAAAATTCAATGGCCTGCTGCATATCCTTAGCGGTAATCATGCAAAAATCCATAGAATCCTTGGCTTGCTTAGGATAAAAATGCGGTTTGACAAAGCTCTGGATGCGTCCGCAGTCGGTGAGCGGTTCGCCGTCCAGCTTCACTGCGCCAATTTCGATAATCTCGGAAAAGAAGCCGCGCGGACGGCCGACAGGGCGCTCGTAGGTAGTAAATTCAAAATCAACGACTAAAAATTTCTTCATTGCAATTCCTTCTTACACTAAAGCATAGTCTGCTGCTCAGTGCTTTTTACCGCAGCATTTTTTATACTTTTTGCCGCTGCCGCAGGGACAGGGATCGTTAGGATAAACCTTTTTCGCTTTGGCACCTACACGGGTATTTTGCTGAGCTGCCTGTTGTGCGTCACGCAGCAGCTTGATAGTTTCGTTAGGAGTGTGGCCACCGAGACAGAACATACGGGTAGCATTGTTGCGGGCGTTCTGCAGCAGTACGGAAAGTCTGCCGAGATGGCTGTAATTGTTCCAAGCGGGAATATTAGCCTGCAGCTTCTGAATCAGCTCAGAGGTATTGCCGTCGGTGTTGGAGTTTTCAAATTCATAGATGTACTGGCACCAGTAATGTGCATCCAGTGCCGCAACATTCAGCTCTTGAGTGAAGAAGTCATGCAGATCCTGATATGCGGTAGTAGATTGCATATAACCGTAGTGGGAAAGCATGGTGATTTCCTTTACGGTAGGCAGGTACAGGCCGAAGGGCTTTCTGCCCTGCTCCAGTCTGGTGTAGAAATCATCGCTGTCATTTTTCTTGAGCAGGATGCGGCCATCTTTAATTGCGCAGGGGTTAAAGTTGCTCGGAACCTCGGCCAGCAGCTGCGGCAGAGTTTCCGGAGTAAGCTCAAAGCCTGCTTTTTGATTATACATTTCGCAGAAAAATTCTACTGGCAGGATAAGGTGCAGGCTGGACATTGCGGTGATGCAGTCCAAAAGCCATGCCAGCTGTTGGCGGTGAGCCTGGAAATCTGCGGTGTTGATTTTTTTGTAGACAGTGCGTGCTTCCTTTACTGCTTCAAAGCAGTCGTCGGGATAGGAAACAATGTAGCCCATAGAAATAAAGGGCAGCAGCAGTGCATATTCACTGTAGGTAGGATGGAAACATTTTTTCTCCATGGCTGATTCGAAGGCCTGAATGTTTTCGTCTGGCATAATAGCAAAGCGTTTTGCTGCAATTTCCGGCTTTTGCATTTCTGTGCAGATTTTTTCTGCCAGCTCGTCCTTTTTGAGCTTGCTGTAGGTGATGCAGAGCTGACGCGCTGCAAAAATTAATTTATCCTTAGTGAAGGCTTTTAAGTAATCCAGCAATACAGGTTTACGGGATGGTTGATTCTTGGTTTTGGTTGTACTTGCAGACATATTGATAGAAAATCTCCTTCTTTGTAATCTTACGTATCTCTTAATTATAAATAAAAACAGGAAATATAGCAAGTGAGGAAATTTAATACACAGTTTATTATACGCTTTTTGACGGTTAAATTTATTTTTCCGCCTCAGATTGCTGACGGCGCATAGCAGGAATCAGGAAAAAGGCACAGTAAATAAAGGAAAGCAGCACGATTGCGCCGCCGCCGAGACCGATATAAGCGATGGAAGCATGTGTACAGATTAGTCCGCCCAGATAGCTGCCGCTGCCGATACCCAGATTATAAATGCCGGAGTAAATCGACATAGCTACAGCGGAGGTGCTCATAGTAGTTGTGCGCAAAAGCTCTGCCTGGCCTACAACGTTGAAGGCGGTAACGAAAATGCCCCAGATTGCGCAGAGCAGCACCAGCAGATAATGATTGATGCTTATGGGGTAGAGCAGCAGCAAAACAACTGCAACGCCAAGTACGGTGATGCGGAAGAAGTGATAGCGGCATTTATCATACCATTTGGAAAAGGCTGCGCTGCCCAAAAGTCCGGCTGCACCGAAAATAACCAAGGTGATGGTTATCCAGGCATCATCCATCAGCGCAATCTGCTTCAGGTAAGGCTCGATATAGCTGTAGGCGGTGTAATAGCCGGTGGGGAGCAAAAAGGACATCATATAGAGGCCGATGAGCACAGGATTTTTCAGCATTACCGGCAACTGCGAAAGCGTAAACGGTTCGCTTTTTTCCAGCTTGGGGAAGACGAAGAACATATAGGCCAATACGATGAAGGCCAAAACGGCAATGCACATAAAGGCCATGCGCCAGCCTACGTAAAGGCCGATGATACGTCCTAAGGGCAGGCCGACGATGATGGCGATAGCCGTGCCGGTTACAATCATACTCATAGCCAGTGCTTTAAAGGGACCTTTGACCAGACGCACGGCGATAGGCGAGGCGACAGACCAGAAAATGGAGTGGGCGAAAGCTACGCCGATACGCGAAAGCAGCAGCGTCCAAAAGCCGGTGGCGAAGGCAGAGGCTACATGCGATACGGCGAACAGGCTGATGGTTGCCAGCAAAAGCTTGCGCAGCGGATAGCGGGAAGCGGCAATCATCAGCGGCAGGCTCATGAGCATTACGACATAGGCATAAATGGTAATCAGCATGCCTGCCTGCGCTTCCGTCATGCGGAAGTCTGCGGCGATATCGGACAAAAGGCCTATGGGCATGAATTCCGATGTGTTAAAAATAAAAGCGGAAACGGTCATGCCGATTAACGGCAGCCATTCGCGGGGAGTGAGTTTGTTTTCCATAATATATCAAGCACCTTACTTTCATTCTATAAAATTGCGCTGAATATTATAGCACAGCATATTTGTGTGCTACAAGCAAAAAGATTGTAAATTATTGGCTGTGGGATGTTGCGGAGGTTTTCTTTGAAAAGGGCTGTCGTTAAGGGGCAAAAACAGTAAAGGCGTTCTACTTAAGTACGGTAGAACGCCTTGGAATATAATATTAATTTTAGTTTATGGTTGCTGCTCAGCTTGCAATGCTTCAACCTGTTCAAACGGGAGAGAAGTAGCCTTGGCGATATCCTGCACAGAAAGGCCCATGCTGAAAAGACGCTTAGCAGCAATGTTGGCATTTGCTTCGCCCTCAGCAATGACTTCACGCCTTTTATCTAATAAACGTGCTTCCATAAGCATAAATTCTCGCCTTACTTTTGTATCTAATTTGAGATGGCTGATTTCATCGTCAATTTGCTTGGTGAAATCAGTATTAGAGTGGTTAAGCTTCTTCTTTCAGCTTTTCCACATCAGCGAGAGATAAACCGGAAAGTTCCGTGATTTCCTGCAGGGAATAGCAACCTTTAGCTAACATGAGTTTAGCGACTTTAAGTTTATGTTCGGCTTCACCTTTTACTAATCCGATAGCTTCGCCTTCAGCAAGGCCAATCTCCTTGCCTTCGGCAATGCCTTCACGCCTCTCATCTAACAAACGTGCTTCCATAAGCATAAATTCTCGCCTCACTTTCGTATCGAGTTTCAGATAGCTGATTTCATCGTCAATCTGCTTGGTAAAATCAGTAGTCACAATGTGGTTGTTTACATAATCATAAAAGCTCTTGATGTCTTTAGAAATATCGCCATGCGTACCTTTGGTGTTCAAAATCATGGTGGTCGCTTCATCGGGAAGCTCCAGCTCCAAATTCTCCAGACAACGTTTTTTTAAGGTATAAACATAATTACCTTTTTCAAAGAAATCAAAAACACAGATAAAAATGATAAAGGTCGGTGGCAGCAGGTCATACGGCTGTCCCTTCTGCA